>Ga0182030_10006994_pt1 | contig 23637 bp, 23 predicted proteins | sample 812S3MmetaG_FD_121299 | JGI IMG/M metagenome (GOLD analysis project Ga0182030, IMG submission 121299) | Permafrost microbial communities from Stordalen Mire, Sweden - 812S3M metaG (Illumina Assembly) | ecosystem: Environmental > Terrestrial > Soil > Wetlands > Permafrost | place: Sweden...
GCTGATGACGGCCGCGATCACGGTCTCGACCCTGATCTTCATCTCGCATGAATCGCAGGAGCGCACCGCGTCGAAGAACCGTGAGGTGCTCAATTACGTCACCGGGTTCATGGCGGGCTTCACGTCGCTCGATCCGTTTCACGCCAACGACTACATAATGCGGATACAGGCCCAAGCGACCGGCGACTTCGCCAAGCAGTACCGCGACAAAGCCAACGAAATCCTGCTGCAGGTCGCCCGTGCCGAACCGGCGACCGGGACCGTGCTGGACGCCGGCGTGGAGCGGTGGAATGACGACGGCAGCGCCAATGTGATCGTGGCTACCGAAGTCACCTCCAAATCGCCGGACGATAAGCAGGTTTTCGAGAACACGACTCGTTGGATGGCAACTGCGACCCGGGAAGGGAATCAGTGGAAGATAAGCAACCTGCTGCGGGTGGTCTGACCGACGACGTGGCCGGGGAAGAGGCTGCCGAGCACGACGAAAGCACCTCTGCCGCAACAGAAGATGAATCCGCCGACGAAGCCGACGGTGACGCGGAGCCGGACGCGGATGCGCAAGAGGCCGAGGCGAGCGCGGCGGCCGACAAACCCGTCAAGACCCGGCGCAGATGGCTGGCCGGGAAGTGGGCGGGCATCGCCGCCGCGGTGGCCGCGGTACTGTTCGTCGGTTCTGCGGCGTTCGCAGGCGCGACCCTGCATCCCTATCTGAACGACCGCGCTACTGCCGCAACCAAATTGAAAGTGGCGCAGACCGCGGCCAACGCGATCACGACGCTGTGGACCTACACCCCCGAGAACATGGACAAGCTCGCCGACCGCGCCTCGGCCTATCTCAGCGGCGACTTCGAAGCCCAGTATCGCAAATTCGTCGACGCGATCGTGGCCCCCAACAAGCAGGCGAAAATCACCAACAGCACTCAAGTCACCGGCGCAGCGGTCGAATCGCTGGATGATGCCAATGCCGTCGTGATCGTCTATACGAACACCACGTCCACCAGTCCGCTGAACAAGAACATCCCGGCACTGAAGTACTTGTCGTACCGGCTGTTCATGAAGCGTACGGACGGACGCTGGCTGGTCACCCGGATGACCACCGTCACCTCGCTGGACTTGACGCCGCAGACGTAGCGCGATCGGGCGAAAGGTACTGCACCCCATGGCCGTTACTTCGCCGGTAGCCGTGCGGCATTTGACCGCGGCGCTGTTGTTGCTGACCTTTGCCACTGGGCTGGCCGACTCGATCAGTATCTTGATCCTCGGTCACGTCTTCGTCGCCAATATGACCGGTAACGTCATCTTCCTCGGCTTCTGGCTCGCGCCCGAGACCAGCATCGACCTTACCGCTGTCGTAGTGGCGTTGCCGACTTTCGTCTGCACCACCATCCTCAGTGGCCGGTTGGTCCGGCATTTCGGCGAGCGGACGCGGTTGTGGATCACCATCGTGTTGGCAACGGAGATCGTGTTGCTGGTCCTGTTGTCGATCCTGGCCGGCACGGGTGTGCTTCGCTATCACGACAACACCAAACTCATCATCATTGCCATGCTCGCAGTCACCTTCGGTCTGCAGCACTCGAGTGCCCGCCAATTCGGAATCGCGGAACTGTCCACCACGGTGTTGACGTCGACCATCGTCAGCCTCGGCCTGGACAGCCGCCTGGCCGGTGGCACAGGCGCGCGCGGAAAGCTGCGTTTCGCCGTCGTTTTCACCATGTGCGTCGGCGCTTTCTTCGGAGCCACGATGTCGCGATATGTGGTCGCGCCGGTGTTCGCGGTGACGGCAGCGGTGGTCGCGACGAGTCTGCTGATCTTCCGATACGGACCGACTACTGCGAAAGCCGCTGTGGCGGAAGGCAGTTAGTTGAAGGCCAGCCAGCTGGGTAGCGCGCGCTCATGGGAGTCGCAGAGCACCTCGCGAGTGTCACACGATCCCCTCGGTGATCCGGCGCCGGCCCACATCCCTCCGGTGTCGCGGCGCAGCACGATCGCCGACGACCCGCCACCGTCCAGCAGGATTGCGTTATCGCTGCCCAGACCGCGGAACAAGTCCTGCATGTTGTCCGGGGTGTAGCTGCCGCCCTCGAAGACGTACATCTCGTCGCGCTGCTTGACGTAGGCCAGCGCCGTGCGCGCCGCGCTCGGTCCGCCGTCATGCAGCTGCTGAGTCTGGCCGGGAGCCAGCAGTCCGATGCCGGACACCGCGACGAACTTCTCGTTCTTGTTGAGCAGATCCTCCACCACTGGGGTGGCGGAGTCGTAGTCGTTCTTGCCCCTGGGCCACACCACATACGGCGCACCACCCGTCGGCAGGATCATCGTCGTCAGCGAAGACCAGCTCTCGCCGCCACCGGAGAGGCCTTGCTTGCCGGGGTAGGCGGCGGTGCCGGTGACCGCCTGGTTGGCCCGGCCCTGACCGTTGGTGTTGTCCACGAAGGCGCCCAGCGGCGAGCTGCAACCAGTCGATCGCCAACTGCCCCCTTTCTGGCCGCGCACGTCGAAGAAGTTGGCATTGATCGCGATGGTCGGCTCACCCATCCGCTGCCACGCCTGCAGCGGCGCGTAGAGCTCGGACGCCTGCCACAACCCCTCGCCGGTGCGGGCCCCGGGGTTGTTCTCGCAGCGGGCCTGATCACCTCGATGGGTGTCGACTAGCAGGTGCGGGGCAAGACGTCCCGAGGCGTTCTTGATGACCATGAGATGGCCGCCGTTGTTCATCTCATACCAGTGACCGCCGGCATCGAGCAGCGGTGTGGGGTGACCGGGGCCGAAGTTGTAGACCAGATACGAGCCCTTGGTGGCGCCGACGGCGTTCGCCAGCATCTCGCGGCCGTCGGCGGCATGCGCGACGGGCGCGCCGGACAGGACCGACAGGACCGCGCACCCCACTACGGCGGTGAAGGTGGCCGCCAGTCCGCGCAACCTGGCGGTTCGTGTCCGCACGATAGCCCTTTCGGCCCGAACAGCAATGCAACATAGACAGCATCAGTCACATTCGTCACACTGTCAACAAAAGTAACGGTCGCATGACGCTTTGGCCGCGCCGGAATTACGTTTGGCCGCTTGGGCTTTCGGGCTCGCCCGCGGGTTGGCTGGCGGGCTCGGCCTCGGCAGCGGTGTCGTGCTTGGCCTCGGCCGTCAATTCGTGCTTGTGCCCGGCGGGAGCCTCGCCCTTGACCGAGCGCGACTTGTGTTGCGTCTGGTGCGCTTCGGCGATCGCCATCTCGACCGCGCCCGGAATCCGGTGGAATCCGCTGCGGTCGTACAACGTCGTGACGATGCCGCCCAGTAACAGCCCGATCACCAGGCCGATGGACGTCATCCACAACGCCTGGGTCAAACCGGCCTGCCCGGCGCCGTTGAGGTAGAGCAGCGAGCGCACGCCCAGGAAGACCTGGTGCATCGGTTCGAATTCGGCTAGCCAGCGGAACAGCGGGGGCACCGCCTCCAGCGGCACCGTGGCGCCCGCCGACGGTAACCCGAGGATGACGAAAACCAGCATGCTGAACAGCAATCCCATCGAGCCCAGCACCGCGATCAGAGAACTGGACGTGACGCCCACCGCGGTGATGGCGAAGACGCCATACGCCCATAGCTTCCAGCCCTGCGTGATGGGCATGCCGAGCCCGTGCGCGATGGACATGTAGACCGCCGACGTCAGCAACGCCAGCACCGCCATGATCCCCCACTTGACCTGCAGGGTGCGGAAGCGCGAGATGTTGGCCTGCTCGGCAAAGCGATACACCGGGCCCCACTCGGCGGGGACATAGCCCAACAAGGAGTCGACGAGGGTGCTGACCACGATGCTGCCGGTGAAGCCGGCCAATAGCAGCAACAGCGCATAGTAGAAGGCCGACAATCCATTGCCGGTTCCGTTTGGCAGCGGGTTGTACACGGTCGACTTGATGTCGATGGGACTGGCAAGACCGAGCTGCGCTGCCCCGGTCAGCTGTGCCCCGCCGGACTGTGCCGCGACCTGTTCGGAAAGTTGTTGGCCGACTTGCTGATTGATCTTCGCTGCGGCCTGGTTCAGGGTCTGTCCCGCAATGCTGGAGCCCAGGGTGCCGGCGCGCTGGTTGGTGAGGATCGCGATCGAGGGCCGCTCCACATGGCCGGGCATGAGCGAACTCTCGCCGTATTCGCGCAGCCTGGACGAGAACGTCGGCGGAATCACCATCTCGCCGTAGACTTTCGCGGTGTCCAGCAGTCGGGTGGCCTCATCGTGCGAGACCACCCGGACGTCGAACTTGGTCTTGTCCAAGTTGTTGACCAGGCCGTCGACGATCTTTGCCCCGGTGGGCCCGGCGTCCTCGTTGACCACGGCGATCGGAAATTGGCGCAGATTGGTCGTCGGGTTCACGATGCCGCCGAGGTACAGCGCGCAGAGCGCCGACATCAGCGCCAATGTCGCGACGAGGGGCAGTGCCCAGAACTGCACGCTCCGTAGCGCTTTTACGTTGTGCTTCGGGTTTGGCGCTGCGTGCCGTGGCGGCGATTGAGACATGCGGGCTCCTGTCTGTCGTGCCCACTCTATTGGGTTGGCCGCTCAGGTCGTGCGCATCTCCTAGGTTGGGCTAGCCGGCCAGGCTGGCGTGCATCTCCCAGATCAGGACTTCCGCTGGGTCGCGCGCCGTCAGCCTCCGGCCGTCGGCGTCGGTGAACCGGACCGCATCGCCTGCCTCGAGGTCACCGACGCCTTCCACGGTGACCCGGCCGCGCGGGACGAAAACGTGCAGGTAGGGGGCGGCGGGGGTGCTAACGGTGTCGCCGGGTTGCAGCCGCGCGGCGTGCAGTGCCGCATTGTGGTTGTGCAGCGAAATGGCGGCATCACGCCCGGGGATGCCCGAGGCGATCGTGACCAAGCCACTATTGAGCAGGTCGTTGTGAACTTCGTGCTGCTGATAGCTCGGTGTGATAGCACTCTCATCCGCGGTGACCCACATCTGCACGAAATGCACCGGCTCCGTAGCGGAGTCGTTCTTCTCCGAATGCAGGATGCCGCTGCCGGCCGACATGCGCTGGGCCAGGCCGGGATAGATCACGCCGCGATTGCCGATGGAATCCTGGTGTGCCAGAGCGCCGTCCAGCACCCACGTGACAATCTCCATGTCGCGATGCGGGTGCGTATCGAATCCGGTATGCGGGGCGACGATGTCGTCGTTGTTCACCAGCAACAGCCCGTGGTGAGTGTTGTCCGGGTCGTAGTAGTCGCCGAACGAGAACGAATGCCGGGACTTCAGCCAGGACGTCGCGGTGACAGCGCGGTCGCTGGCCCGCCGAAGCTCCGCGGTGGCAGACATAGCCTCAGGGTAGTGCGGTCAGCAGCCCCCGCGCGTGTGTGAGTGCGGCGTCGAGTGCGTCCAGTGTCAACCCGGCGGGGCGGCCCAGGTGGATCTCGATCTGGTATTCCGGCTGGCCGTCCTGCCCGAAAATTGGAAGAACAACGAATTCAGTTGACGGCAACTCTGTTTCGAGAGCGTCGGTCACCGACTGCAATGTGACCATCGTCATCAATGTGGTCAGTTGCCGGGTGACTTGGGCGGTCGGCTCCAGCGACGCCAGCACACCGGCCAACCGATTGTGCAGCGACTGGTGGGTGTCGTCGAAGCGCCACGCGCCGTAGCCGCGGGCCCGGATATCGGCGAGCACCCGCTGATGGTGCGCGATCTCGGCGCGGGTCAACCGCGGCATCACCCGCTGCAACCAGGCCGCGACGAACTCGTCGTCGCGCCAAGCCATCGCGACCAACCCGAACGGTGGATCGATGGGGAAGCGCTGGCCCACCGCGTGCCCGCCGTCGGTGCCGTGCCCGACCGCGTCGACGGTGGTCAGCTGCCGGCCGCCGATCCGCGACATCGAGCAGCCCGCGCCGAGCGTGTCGCGCAGGAAGTCCAGCGCCGCCCGCCCGCTGTCCAGCAGCGGGAACTGCACCCGCAGGCCGTGCACCAGTCCGAACAAACCGCTGCCCAGGCAGAAACGGCGGTCGGCACGCCGCGTGACCCAGTACCGGCGCTCCAGCTCAGCCAGCACCAAGGCGCAGGTCGAGGTGCTGATGCCGCAGATCTTGGCCAGCTCGGCCGAGGTTCGCCCCTGGGGTGAATCGGCCAGCGCGGCAAGCACGTCCATCACGCGACCGGTGGGCGGCGACTTAGCGGTTGACGTACCCATGCCCAGCTTCCTACCATCCGTCCAAAATGCAAGAAGAGTCGTCCTAATACTAGGAGAAAATTGTGATCAAGGTGGGGGTGTGGGGCCCGGGTTCCATGGGCGTGATCGCGCTGCGCGGGGTGATCGACCACCCCGAGCTGGAACTGGTCGACGTCGTGGTGCACAGCGATGCCAAAGCGGGCCGCGACGCGGGGGAGCTGTGCGGAATCGCGCCGGTAGGAGTGGCGGCCACCCAGGACCCCGCATCGTTGCTGGCCGGTGACGCCGACGTGGTGGTGTATGCGGCCGGCGCCAACCTGCGCCCGTTGGAGGCCGTCGAGGACATGGTGTCAATCCTGCGGGCCGGTAAGAACGTGGTGTCCTGTTCGGTGGTGCCGCTGGCCTTCCCCGATGCCGTAGACGCTGCGTTCACCGATCCGCTGCGCCAGGCCGCGCTGGACGGCGGCGTCTCGTTCTTCACCACCGGCATCGACTCCGGATTCGCCAACGATGTTCTGCCGCTGGTTCTTTCGGGTGTCTCCCGGGTCATCGAGTCGATCCGCGTCACCGAGATATTCAACTACGCGACGTACCCGGACCAGGCCGCGGTGTATGAAATCCTCGGATTCGGCAAGCCCCCCGAATTCACCGCGTTTGCGGCCACACCCGGCGTGTTCACCTTCGGCTGGGGCCCCGTTGTGCACCAGCTCGCCGCGGGCCTGGGCGTCAAGGTCGACCACATCGAGGAGGACAACGAACGCGTCCCCGCCACCGAGTCTTTCGACACACCCACCGGTCACATCGCGGCCGGGACCATCGCGGCGATGCGCTCGACGCTGACTGGATATGTCGACGGCGCAGCCACTTTCGTCATCGACCATGTGACGCGGATGCGCGACGACATCGCACCGGACTGGCCACAACCCCACATCGGCATTACGCCAAAGGATCTCGGCTACGGCTTGGCCTCGGGCCGCGGTGTCTATCGTGTTGAGATCGAGGGATCGCCGAGCATGCGGTGCGAATTCGAGATGGCCGAGGACCATGACCACGATCTGGGTGCACGCATCGCGGGCTCGTCACGGATGGTCAATGCCATTCCCGCGGTGTACGCGGGGGCGCCCGGTCTGTTGTCCGCGCTGGACTTGCCGTTGATCACCGGGACCGGGCTCCTCCGTCCGTTGGACGGACCCGCACCGGACAGCCGCCTGTTTCAGTTCTGACGACGTAGGTGTTACGCGAAGTCTTTGTCGGACAACGACACTGAGCACGTGACCAGGCCCGGCGAGACGACGGCGGGTTCGGGCACCGGTTTCGCCGCCCGGCGCCGGCTCGCTGACCTGCTGTTCAGCCAGCACGCGAGGCCCCCGGCGAGCAGGCCGATGGTGACGCCGATATCCGGGCGCTGCCCGAGCATCAGCCAGCACAGCACCGCGGCCGCCGCGGGAATGATGGCGAACAGCATCGCCACCGCCGCTGCACCGTGCATGCTGATGGCGCGCAAGTAAAGGCTGACCGCCAGCGTGGCGTTGAGCGACACCATGCCGGTGATCGCGAACGATGCGTTGACCGCGTCGTGCACGACGAAGAGCGTGGTCGGCGAGCCGGTGGTGGAACGTTCCGGCCGCGGCATGCTGTTCACCGAGATGGGCCAGCGGGTGTTGCGCCATGCCCGCACGATCCTGGCGGCGCACGACGCGGCGCTCGACGATCTTGGCGCCACCGAGCCCAGGCTGCTGACGATCGGCGCGACCGAGCACGGCGCGGACGTGTTGCTGCCCGCGCTGACCAGTGTGCTGCGTGAGCGACTTCCCGACCGGCGGCCGCGCTTCCGGCTTGACCGCAACGTTTCACTCGCCGACGCGATCGACCGGGGGGCTGGTGGACTTGGCGATCATGCTCGACGGGTCGGGACTGGATCGCGCCAATGCGTCGGGAGTCGCTGCGCTGAAGTGGATTTCGGCGCGGTCATTCAGTGCTCTCACCTCAGAGCCACTACCGTTGGTGATCTTTGCTGAGCCGTGCACGCTGCGCGAGCCGGCTTTCGCGATCCTCGAGAAGGCCGGTATCGAATACCAGGTCGCCGCCGAATGTGGCGCTTTGGCAGGGCTTTACGCAGCGGTGCGCTCGGGGCTCGGGTTGGCGCTGCTGCCGATGATCGGAAAGCTGCCCGACGGTCTGTGCCTGGCCGAGGGACTGCCGGCGGCCAGCGACGCCTCGATATTGGTTCGCGGGCGCGCCGGCATGGATCCCGATCTGCTGGGCACCGTCGCTGCCGCGGTGCGTGACGTGCTGGCCGCTGACCGCTAGCCGCTGGGGTATGTCGCGGCGGCGATTTCGAAGATCTCAGCGCGGTCGGCGGGCAGGATGAAACCCGATTTGATGGCCGAATCCAATGCGGCCGTGAAGCGTTCCAGGTACTCGGCTAGGCCACCGGGGTAGAGCTTTTGCACGGTCGCGGCGTCGAAGTATTCGCCCGAGCCGAAGATCGCGGCCATGACGTTCTCCAGGGCGTCCGCCGAGGCGCCGGCACCGGATGTCCGAGCGATCGGAACATCCACCCAAGGAGTCCTGATGCCACCCTGGGCGAGACCGTTGCTATCCAGAATCGGTTGTGGCTCTTCGGCTTCGTGCATCTCGATGGGTGGCGCGGCGGGCGCGGCCTCGCCGGTGGTCACCCACGTCCGTAGAGCGCTGATCGCCGCCTGCACGACGTAGTGGTGTTGCGGCGCGAAATTGATGTAGTGCCCGAATTGTTGTCCCATCAGCATGTTGGTCGGCGCGTAGGCGGCCACGATGTCGTCGAGCGGCGCGGCGCCGGTGTCGATCGGCGCCACCTGGATGGTGTAGTTGTCGGCGTGTGCGGTGCCGGCAATCTCCCAGACCCGCAGTCGCTCGTTGTCCGGCTGTCGCGCGAAGTAGTAGCCGTGCCGGACGCCGCCGAACAAATCCGTTTCGGTGATGATCGTGACGAGCGGGACACGCAGTTCAGGCCGGAAGTTCACCGCTTGCGTTGTGCCGCTAAGCAATTCGTCGAAGATGGAACCGCCGTCCAGCGGTGCGGCAGGAGCGAATCGGGAGTGCACCAGGAAGCCGTCGTAAATTCGGGCGAGCGGATCTACGGCGTTGATGTAGGTGGTGAGGAACATCGCTGATTGTGATTCACCCAGCGCCACAACGTTTTCCACCTGAAGACCGGCCAGCGGGTGCTCGTCTCCCGCGGCCCTGAACAGCGCACCGGCCTGGGAGAAGATGTCGTAGCAGAACGCGTCTCCCGGGTGGGACAGGGCGCCGTACCGGGTCGGATCCTGGCTCTTCAGCGACATGTCCATCCCGAGCATGTTCGCGCCGCCGTCGACCCCGACCTTTTGGGCCGAGACCGCGACGTAGGCGTAGCCAGCCCGAGTTATTTCGCGATGCGCCATCATCCACACGGCCGGGGCGTCGATCCCGCCGCTCACGTTGAGCCATTCGACCAGGACCGTCCCGTTGAACTGGGTACGGTCGGCGGGCGTCAGCACCACCATTCGGGTGGTGTAGTCCTGCGTGTCGGCCGGCGTTACCGGCCAGCGGCCGTCGGAACCCAGTTCTCCTGTCGAGGCGTAGGACGCGGCCGTTCCGGAGAGGAAGAACTCTTCGGCGACGTAGCCCAGGCTGCCGATCTCGAAGCCGCCCAACAACAACGCGGGTTTTCCGGGCACGGGCGTAATCAGTGGCAAATCCGTCATGAGGCACACCTTCTTAGGCGAGCCGTCACAGCGAACTGGGCAGCCCGAATTTCGCGAACAACGTGTCGTCCAGGAATGCAACCACATGCGATACGCCATCGGTGCGGATATCCAGCACGTGTAGCTGAAAGGCCACATGCGCGCCTCCGACGCGCATGTACATCGCCGCGGCGGGCTGACCGTTGGCGATCAGCGGAATCATCCGCATATCGCCGCCCACCTCGGCGGGGCACTGCTGGTGAATGAGGGTGATGATCGCCCGCGCGCCCTGGTACCAACCGGTGTAGGGCGGCATCTCCCAGACCGCCTCGGCGGTGAACAGCTCCACCAGCTGGTCGATGTCGTAGGACTCGAACGCCGCGATGTAACGGGTCAGCAGGTCCTGAGCGTGCGGCGAATCCGGGGCTGCCAGCCGGTCCGTCGAGCTGGGCGCGACCGTCTGCAGTTGGGAGCGGGCCCGCTGCAGCAGGCTGTTGACCGCGGTCGTGGTGGTGCCGATCGCCGCCGCCACTTCGGCGGAGCGCCACTGCAGGACGTCGCGTAGTAGCAGCACCGCTCGCTGGCGGGGGGAGAGGTGCTGCAGCGCAGCGACAAACGCCAATCGCACCGACTCGCGCGACCCCACGATGACCGACGGGTCGGCCGGGTCGTCCTTGAGGTCTGGCAGCGGCTCCAACCAGGGCACCTCGCGGCGTTCCACCAGCTCCGCCGTCGGGTCCGAGCGGGCCGTTCCGAGTCCGGTCGGCAACGGCCGGCGCTGCCGCCCCTCCAGCGCGCTCAGGCAGGTGTTGGTGGCGATGCGATGCAGCCAGGTTCGGATCGACGACTTGCCTTCGAACCGGTCATAGGCCTTCCAGGCCCGCAACAACGTGTCCTGGACCAGATCCTCCGCGTCGTGCAAGGACCCAGTCATCCGATAGCAGTGCGCGAGCAGTTCGCGACGGTATGGCTCGGCGACAGCGGAGAAATCCGCAGGGCTTCCGCCGTCGGCGGGGATCTCTGAGCCGTCTGAGTCCGCTGCGAGCACGCTCACCCGGATGAGCCTACGCAGCGCCTCCGACTGCGGCCGTCCGCGAGCCACTACGCTGCCCGTAATGACAACGACGACCCGCACGGAACGCACTTTCGACGGCGTGGGCGGCGTACGCATCGTCTACGACGTCTGGACGCCGGACATTGCGCCGCGCGCGGTGGTCGTGCTCTCGCACGGCCTTGGCGAGTATGCCCGCCGCTATGACCACGTTGCGCAGCGTTTCGGTGAGGCCGGCCTGGTCACCTACGCGCTGGACCATCGAGGGCACGGCCGCTCCGGCGGCAAGCGCATGCTGGTGCGGGACATCTCCGAGTACACCGGCGACTTCGACATCCTGGTCGGCATCGCCAACCGGGAGAATCCCGGCCTCAGGTCCATCGTGCTGGGGCACAGCATGGGCGGCGGCATCGTCTTCGCCTACGGCGTCGAGCGCCCGGACAACTACGACCTGATGGTGCTGTCCGCCCCGGCGGTGGCGGCCCAGGATCTGGTGTCGCCGCTGCTTGCGTTCGCCGCGAAAATACTCGGTGTCCTGTTGCCCGGCCTGCCTGTGCAGGAACTCGATGTCAACGCCATCTCCCGAGACCCGGCGGTCGTGGCGGCCTACAACGCCGACCCGCTGGTGTACCACGGCAAGGTCCCCGCCGGCGTCGGCCGAGCGTTGCTGCAGGTCGGCGAGACCATGCCGCAGCGGGCGCCGGCATTGACCGCGCCGCTGCTGGTGGTGCACGGCTCCGAAGACCGGCTGATCCCCGTCGAAGGCAGTCGCCGCCTGGTCGGATCCGTGGGCTCGGATGACGTCGAGCTGAAGGTCTACCCCGGGCTGTATCACGAGGTCTTCAACGAGCCCGAGCAAGACCAGGTGCTGGGCGATGTGGTCTCGTGGATCCTGAATCGGCTGTGAATCGGCCCTAAGCGAAATGTCGCAATCCTGCGTTATTTTGGCGATATGACCGACGACAAGATGCTGGCTCGCATCGCCGCACTGCTGCGTCAGGCAGAAGGCACCGACAACGCGCACGAGGCCGACGCGTTCATGACCGCCGCGCAACGGCTGGCGACGGCGGCTTCCATCGACTTGGCGGTGGCCCGGTCGCATGCGACCAACCGTTCGGCGGCCCAAGCCCCGACCCAGCGGACCGTCACGATCGGGACGGCCGGTACCAAGGGACTGCGAACCTACGTGCAGCTGTTCGTGCTGATCGCCACGGCCAACGACGTGCGCTGTGATATCGCGTCGAATTCGACGTTCGTGTATGCGTACGGGTTCGCCGAGGACATCGACGCCAGTCACGCCCTGTACGCCAGTTTGGTGGTCCAGATGGTGCGGGCATCGGATACCTACCTCGCCTCGGGTGCCCACTGGCCCACACCGACGATCACCGCCCGGCTCAATTTTCAGCTCGCGTTCGGGGCCCGCGTCGGTCAGCGCCTATCCGAGGCCCGCGACCAGACGCGCCGCGAGGCCACCAAGGACCGCAGTCGCCGGCCCGGCACCGCTATCGCGCTGCGGGACAAAGACGTTGAGCTGCACGACTACTATCGCAGCGCATCGAAGGCGCGTGGCACCTGGCAAGCCAGCCGAGCTACGGCCGGATACTCGTCGGCCGCGCGGCGCGCAGGCGATCGGGCCGGCAAACGAGCGCGACTCGGGAACAGCCCCGAGCTGCCCGGGGCCCGGACCTCGCTGGGCCGGTGACTGCGGCCGGCTCGGGGAAGCGGGATTCTCAGCGCGCCAAGGTCTACGCCGCTGAGGAGTTCGTTCGGACGATGTTCGACCGGGCCGCCGAGCATGGCCTACCCGCGGTGGAGTTCTTCGGCACCCAGTTGACCCTGCCGCCCGAAGCGCGATTCGGGTCGGTCGCGTCGGCTCAGCGCTATGTTGACGACGTGCTCGGGTTACCGGCGGTACGGCAACGCTGGCCGGACGTTCCGCCGCTGCGAGTGCGGGCTCGGCAGGCGGCCACCGCCGCGCACTACGAAAACCGGGACGGCACAGCCGTTATTGCGGTTCCCGACCGCGGCATCGCCGACTGGGCGCTGCGCGAGCTGGTGATGCTGCACGAAGTGGCCCACCACCTGTGCCAGGCCGAGCCGGCGCATGGCCCGGAATTTGTTGAGACGATCTGCACGTTGGCGGAGCTGGTGATGGGACCCGAACTGGGGCACGTGCTACGGGTGGTTTATGCGAAAGAGGGTGTGCGGTGGGCGAATTAGACGACGCCGACGCCCGGGCGCGTGACATCGAAAGTCAAATGACCGACGACGAGCGGTTCTCGCTACTGGTCGGAGTGATGGGGGCCGGAGACCTGTGGCCACTGCGGGATGAGCGCATTCCCCCGGACGTGCCGATGAGCGCCGGGTATGTGCCCGGGATTCCGCGGCTCGGTATTCCGGCGCTGCTGATGAGCGATGCCGCCCTGGGCGTGACCAACCCCGGTTACCGTCCGGGTGACACCGCCACGGCGCTGCCAGCCGGACTAGCGTTGGCCGCCGGTTTCGACCCGGCACTGGCGCGCACCGCGGGCGAGGCGGTCGGCCGTGAGGCCCGCAGCCGCGGGTTCAACGTCCAGCTGGCCGGCTCGATGAACCTGGTCCGGGACCCGCGCAACGGCCGCAACTTCGAATATCTTTCCGAAGACCCACTTTTGACCGCGACGATTGCCGCCGAGTCGGTCATCGGGATACAGCAACAAGGTGTCATCTCGACGGTCAAGCACTATTCGCTGAACTGCAATGAGACCAACCGGCACTGGCTGGATGCCATCATCGATCCCGACGCCCACCGCGAATCCGACTTGCTGGCTTTCGAGATCGCCATTGAACGGTCGCAGCCCGGCGCCGTGATGACGGCATACAACAAGGTCAATGGCGACTACGCGTCGGCCAACCACGTGTTGATCAACGAGGTGCTGAAAGGCATTTGGGGATACCGCGGTTGGGTCATGTCCGATTGGGGTGCGACACCGAGCTGGGAGTGCGCGCTCGCCGGCCTGGACCAGGAGTGCGGTGCCCAAATCGATTTCGTGTTCTGGCAATCGGAGCCATTCACCGACCCGCTGCGATCCGCCTACGCCGACGGCAGGCTAGCCAAAGAGCGGCTGTCCGATATGGTCCGGCGGATTCTGCGGTCCATGTTCGCGGTCGGTATCGCCGACCATCCAGCCCCACCGGAGCCTGATATGGCCGCGCACAAGGAGATTGCGCTGCAGATCGCACGGCAGGGCAGCGTACTGCTGCAGAACCGTGGGGTGTTGCCGCTGGGGTCCGATTCGGCAGCACGCATCGCGGTGATCGGCGGCTATGCGCAGCTGGGAGTGCCGACGGGCTGCGGCTCGAGTGCCGTCCTACCGCCAGGCGGTTACGCGGACGTGATCCCGATCGGCGGGTCGGGCTTGATGGGCGGGACCCGCAACCTGTACCTATTGCCGTCGAGCCCGGTAGACGAGCTGCGCAAGCAACTTCCGCACGCGCAGATCGAGTACGACCCCGGCATCAGCCCGGCCGAGGCGGTGCTGGCGGCGCGGCGGGCAGACGTGGCCATCGTGTTCGCGATCCGCGTCGAAGGCGAGGGTGCGGACAGCGCCGACCTGTCGTTGCCGTGGGGTCAGGACGCGGTAATCGCCGCGGTCGCCGCCGCCAACCCGAACACCGTGGTGGTGCTGCAGACCGGCAATCCGGTGGCCATGCCCTGGCGGGACTCGGCGAACGCGATCCTGGCAGCGTGGTATCCGGGCCAGGCCGGCGCCGTGGCCATCGCGGAAATCGTTGCGGGCCAGGTTAATCCATCGGGCCGGCTGCCGATCACGTTCCCGGTCGACCTCGCCCAGACACCGCGGCCCCAGCTACCCGGCCTGGGCAGCCCGGTCGGCACGCCGACCACGATCGACTACTTCGAAGGAGCCGAGGTCGGCTACCGCTGGTTCGCGCGAGAAGGCCTCGTCCCGATGTTCGCCTTCGGCCACGGCATGTCGTACACCGGATTCGAGTACCGCGACTTGGAGGTGACCGGCGGCCAGAGCGTGCGGGCCAGCTTCAGTGTGGTCAACGTGGGTGAGCGCAGCGGGGCCGATGTCCCGCAGCTGTATTTGACTGCCGCTCCCGATGGCCAGCGGCTGCGGCTGCTCGGATTCGAGCGGATCGAGATTGAGCCGGGCGCCCTCCGCCGGGTGACCATCGAGGCCGATCCACGACTAGTCGCCCGCTACGACGGCGGCGCCGGGTCCTGGCGTATCACGCCGGGCCGCTATGCGGTGGCAGTCGGGGCTTCGGCGGTCGCGTCGCAGTTGACGGGTGAGGCCGAGCTGGCCGGCCGTGCGTTCGCGGGCTGATCGTCCACGGGGACTCAACCGCACGACCGGCCCTGGTCTCAGCTGACCGGGACCAATTCGTCGCCGCACGTGCAGCGGTACGCGATGTCCGAGTCGGAGCAATGGCATTCAACCTCGATGCGAACGCGACAGCCACAACCGTCGTGGCCGCAGGTCAGCAAGGTTCCCGCTGCGTAGTTCGCCATGTGAATCATCCTTGTCTGGTTAGGGATTCCGGTAGTCCACCGGCAGGCTCACTGTATACCCTATACGGGTACCTGGTAAAGGTCGGCGGGCGTGTCGTTGGCCTGCGGCTGTTGCTAGCGTTGATGCCATGACCCAGACAACGACCCCGGAAGATGTCGACGCATTCTTGAACAGCACCCTGATTGGCGACGATCCCGCGCTGTCCGCTGCGCTCGAGTCCAGCGATGCGGCCGGGCTTCCGCAGATCGCGGTGTCGGCGCAGCAGGGCAAGTTCCTCTCGCTGCTGGCCGGCGCGATTGCGGCCCGACGCGTCCTCGAGATCGGCACCCTGGGTGGGTTCAGCACCATTTGGCTGGCCCGCGGAGTCGGGCCGCAGGGTCGGGTGGTGACACTGGAATACGAGCCCAAGCACGCCGAGGTCGCGCGAGCGAATTTGCAGCGAGCCGGCGTCGCCGACCGGGTGGAGGTGGTCGTCGGTGCTGCACTGGAGACCCTGCCGACGCTGACCGGCGGCCCCTTCGATCTGGTCTTCATCGACGCCGACAAAGAAAACTACGTCCCCTACCTCGAGTGGGCGATCAAGCTAGCCCGTCCCGGCACAATCATCGTGGCGGACAATGTCATTCGCCAAGGCAAGGTGCTCGCGGCGCAGGACGATGCCGCACGTGCGGTGCAGCAGACCCTCAAGCTGATGGGTGAGCACCCTCGCCTGGACGCAGCGGCGATCCAGACGGTCGGCAGCAAGCACTGGGACGGCTTCGCGTTCGCCACGGTGACCTAAGCCGACCATGCAACTGGACCAGATATGTATGACCGCGAGCGACTTTGCTGGTCAGTCGGGTTGAATCGTTGCTGCCGGGTTGCGTTGTAGCGCCGCCACCGCGGGGCCGATCCAGACGCCGAGCAGCCGGCGTAATTCGGTACTCCCGCCGGTCGGCGGAGACAGGATGAAGGACTGCAGAGTGCGCAACACAATCTGCAGGATGTCTTCGAGCGCCGACGGCGGGAACGCCGACCAGTCGACGTCGAGACGGTCGAGGATCGAGCGGCCGAGCACCCGCACGGTGTCGTTGGTCAAAGTGACTTGTTCTGCGAAGGCCGCATTCCGCGGTGCGCGCAGCATCAGGCCGATGTAGGGATCTTTCGGCAAGCGTTCCAAGACCAGGAAGACGCCCTCGAGCATGGCCGTGGCCGGGTCTTTTATGCCGCGCAGCGCCGTGGCGAGGTGGTCCATGAAATCGGCGGTAGCGTCTTGGGCGGTCGCCTGGAGTAGCTCGTCGGTCGAAGCGAAGTAGTGATAGATCGTCTGTCGTGTCACGTTCAGCGTGCGCGCGACGTCAGCCAAACTGACGTGCTCGCCGCGCTCGTCGATGCTTTGACGGGTCGCCGACAGGATGCGGGCAACCGCCTCCTCGTCGCTGGCGGGAACACTGCCGCCCCATCCGCGGGTCCGCACCGTCGACCTCCCGTCATCCCGCCGTCCGCGTCTCACCGCGACGATAGCCCACACCCGCACTGTAAACGTCCGCTGGAGACCCGTGACACCAGGTCATACATTGTGTAAGTATATGTATGATCCTGGTGACCGATCGAAGGAGATCACGTGAACACGACGACGTGTCCGTTCGGAAAGAATTTCGATTTCACCGACCCCGACGTGCTGTTGGCGGGCCTTCCGGCGACCCAATTCGCCGAGCTGCGCCGCACCGCCCCGGTCTGGTGGAACGAGCAGCCCGAATCGATCTTCGGCGACGGTGGCTACTGGGTGATCAGCCGCCACGAGGATGTCAGAGACATCTCCCGGAACAGCGAACTCTGGTCGACCAACCGCAAGGGAGCGGTGATGCGACTCCCCGACGGGGTGACCGCCGATCAGCTCGAGCTGACCAAGGCGCTACTGGTTAACCACGATGCGCCCGAACACACCCGGCTACGGAAGCTGGTGTCGCGGCTCTTCACCCCGCGCGCGATCGCCCAGCTCGAAGACAAGCTAGGCGTCGCTGCGCAGCAAATCGTGCGGACAGCCACGCTCAAGGACGACGGGAATTTCGTCGACGACGTCGCTATGGGCTTGCCGCTGCTGGCGATTGCCGATTTGATCGGCGTTCCCGAGGCGGACCGCGAGAAGTTGTTCACCTGGACCAACGCCATCATGAACACCGACGATCCCGACTTCGACAGCGATCCCGCCGTCGCGAATGCGGAGCTGATGGCCTACGCCTACAACATGGCCGACGAGCGGCGCCGCTGCCCGGCCGACGACATCGTCACACGCCTGATCGAAGCCGACATGGACGGGGATGCGTTGGGCGACGTCGAATTCGCGTTCTTCGTCATCCTGCTGGCTGTGGCCGGCAACGAAACCACCCGCAACGCGATGACGCATGGCATGAACGCCTTCCTCGACAACCCCGACCAATGGGATTTGTTCAAGCGGGAGCGTCCGGCCACCGCTGTCGACGAGATCATCCGCTGGGCCAGCCCCGTTCATTGCTTCCAGCGCACCGCACTCGCCGATGTCGAACTCGGTGGGGTGACGGTTCGCGAAGGTCAGCGCGTGGGGCTCTTCTACAGTTCGGCCAACTTCGACGAGGAAGTCTTCGAAAACCCGTTCAGGTTCGACATTTTGCGCAATCCCAACCCGCACCTGAGTTTCGGCGGCAATGGGGCGCACTATTGCATCGGCGCGAACTTGGCCCGCATGGAGATCAAATTGATCTTCGACGAGCTCGCCAACCAACTGCCTGACATCACCAAACTTGCTGAGCCGCAAAGACTTCGATCGGGATGGATCAATGGCGTCAAGCGCCTCGACGTCGCCTATGGCGCGTCCGCCCGCTAGCCGCAGACCGCGCCTATCGCTGCCGAGCTGACCAGCTTGACGTACTTGGCCAGCACGCCGGTCTTGTAGCGCGGCGGGGGAGGCGCGAAATCCTTTCGCCGGGACTCGAATTCGGCTTCGTCGGCCAGCACGTCCAGCGTCGCGCCCTTGACGTCGAGCCGGATCCGGTCACCGTCGTGCAGGAAGGCGATGGGTCCGGCGTCGACCGCCTCCGGCGCGATGTGCCCCACGCACAAACCGGTGGTCCCGCCGGAGAACCGGCCGTCGGTCAGCAGCAGCACGTCCTTGCCCAGTCCGGCGCCCTTGATCGCGCCGGTGATGGCGAGCATTTCGCGCATGCCGGGGCCGCCCTTGGGGCCCTCGTACCGGATCACCACGGCGTCACCTTTAGTGATAGTGCCGTCCTCGAGGGCATCCAGCGCCGCCCGCTCCCCGTCGAAAACCCTTGCGGTGCCTTCGAACACGTCGGAGTCGAAGCCGGCGGACTTGACCACCGCGCCGTCGGGCGCCAGCGACCCGCGCAGGATGGTGATCCCGCCGGTCGCGTGGATCGGGTGATCCAGCGCGCGCAGCACCTTGCCGTCGGGGTCCGGCGGAGCGATGTCGGCCAAGTTCTCCGCCACCGTCTTACCGGTCACCGTCAAGCAGTCGCCATGCAGCAGGCCCGCGTCCAACAGTGCCTTCATCACCACCGGCACCCCGCCGACGTGGTCGACGTGCGACATCACGTGGCGGCCGAACGGCTTGACGTCGGCCAGATGCGGCACCTTTGACCCGATTCGGCTGAAGTCGTCCAGCGACAACTCCACCTCGGCCTCGTGGGCGATGGCCAGCAGGTGCAGCACCGCGTTCGTCGATCCGCCGAAGGCCATCACCACCGCGATCGCGTTGTCGAACGCCTCCTTGGTGAGGATGTCGCGCGCCGTGATGCCGCGGCGCAGCAATTCGACGACGGCCTGACCACTGCGACGGGCGAACCCGTCGCGGCGGCGGTCGGTGGCCGGCGGAGCCGCGCTGCCCGGCAGCGACATGCCCAGTGCCTCCGCGGCGCTGGCCATGGTGTTGGCGGTGTACATGCCGCCGCAGGCGCCCTCGCCGGGACAGATCGCCCGCTCGATGGCATCGACGTCCGCGCGCGACATCAACCCGCGCGCGCAGGCTCCGACCGCCTCGAACGCATCGATGATGGTGACCTCGCGCTCGCTGCCGTCCGACAGCTTGGCCAGCCCGGGCAGGATCGACCCGGCGTAGAGGAACACCGACGCCAGGTCGAGGCGCGCGGCGGCCATCAACATGCCGGGCAGCGACTTGTCGCAGCCGGCCAACAGCACCGAGCCGTCGAGGCGCTCAGCCATCATGACGGTTTCGACGCTGTCGGCGATCACCTCGCGCGACACCAGCGAGAAGTGCATGCCTTCGTGGCCCATTGAGATGCCGTCGGATACCGAGATGGTGCCGAATTCCAGCGGGTAGCCGCCGGCGGAGAACACCCCTTCTTTGACCGCCTTGGCCAGCCGGTCCAGCGAGAGGTTGCACGGCGTGATCTCGTTCCACGACGACGCCACCCCGATCTGCGGCTTGGCGAAGTCGTCGTCGTCCATGCCTACCGCGCGCAGCATGCCACGGGCGGCGGCCTTCTCTAGACCGTCGGTGACGTCACGACTGCGGGGCTTGATATCGACTGTGGGCATCCTGCAAGTATGCGCTGGCCAAACCCGCCGCAACTCAGCGGGGTCATACCCCGTTGGGGTATCGTTCGGGTTGGCTGGTTGAGCAGCGGCCAAGTCGGGAGCGTACTGGGAGGGGCTGAGGAGGCGGATGACAACCGCGCACGGGTATTCGGAGCAGAAAGACAACTACGCCAAGCGGCTGCGGCGCATCGAGGGTCAAGTGCGTGGCATCGCGCGAATGATCGACGAAGACAAGTACTGCATCGACGTCCTGACGCAGATCAGCGCCGTCAACAGTGCGCTGCGGTCGGTGGCCCTGAATCTGCTCGACGAGCACCTGAGCCACTGCGTCACCCGTGCCGTGGCCGACGGCGGCAGCGAGGCCGACGACAAGATCGCCGAGGCGTCGGCGGCCATCGCGCGTCTGGTTCGTTCCTAATCGGTGATGTAGTTGATACCAATGTCGACGGCGCAAGTTCGTTGGCGGCGTTGTCGCGGTGCGTACCGTAAGGCAGTGTGATCGCATTAGGCACGACAACCCAGGAATTGGGGAGCCCGGCCGATACCGACGCCATGACAGCCGAAACCGGAACACCCGCTACAGCGCGGACGTGGACGCCACGGGTAGCCGCCCAGCTGGCAGTGCTGGCCGCCGCGGCCTTCACTTATGTCACGGCCGAGATCCTGCCGGTGGGCGCGCTATCTGCGATCTCTCGGGACCTGCACGTCAGCGTGGTCTACGTGGGAACCTTGTTGACCTGGTACGCCCTGGTGGCGGCCTTGACGACGGTTCCGCTGGTGCGCTGGACCGCGCACTGGCCGCGACGGCGGGCGTTGATGCTCAGCCTGACCTGCCTGACCGCCTCCCAGGTCATCTCGGCACTGGCGCCTAACTTCGCGGTGCTGGCCGCCGGACGAGTGCTGTGCGCGTTCACCCACGGACTGCTGTGGGCCGTGATCGCCCCGATCGCCACCCGGCTGGTGCCGGCCAGCCATGCCGGGCGCGCCACGACGTCGATCTACCTCGGGACGAGCCTGGCGCTGGTCGTCGGTAGCCCACTCACCGCGGCCATGAGCCTGATGGTGGGCTGGCGGCTGGCGGTGGTGTGCGTGACGGTCGCCGCGGCCGTCGTCACGGTGGCCGCCCGGCTGATGTTGCCGGAGATGGTGCTCACCGAGGACCAGCTGGCCTGCGTTGGCCCGCGGTCACGTCATCACCGCAACCGGCGGCTGATCATCGTGAGCCTGCTCGCGATGGTCGCCGTCACCGGCCACTTTGTGTCCTACACCTACATCGTGGTGATCATCCGCGACGTGGTTGGCGTGCGCGGACCGAATCAGGCCTGGCTGCTGGCTGTCTACGGAGTCGCCGGTCTGCTGGCGGTGCCCTTGATGGCGCGGCGGCTGGACATGCGGCCCCGGGGCGCCATCGTGCTGTGCATGGGGGCTCTGGCGGCGCCGTTCGTGGTGCTGACCGCGCTGGCGTTTCACGGCCATACCAACGCGGCGACCGTCCTGATCGGGACGGCTGCGATCGTGCTGTGGGGCGCCATGGCGACTGCCGTGTCCCCGATGATGCAATCCGCCGCGATGCGCAATGGTGCCGACGATCCCGACGGGGCGTCCGGCCTCTACGTAACCGCGTTCCAAGTCGGCATCATGGCCGGCTCGCTGGCGGGTGGCTTGTTGTACGAGCACAGCGTCGCGCTGATGCTGGCCGCTTCGGCCGGCCTGATGGGTCTCGCACTGGCCGGTATTGCGGCCAACAAACGCATCCTGGACGTTGCTCCGACAAGCTCAGCTGATTCATAACTTGGCAGGTTAGCCTGGTGAATCGCGCGGCCAGCCGGTCCGCCGTCAGCTCCGGATTAGGTAGCTGGACGCCCCGCTATGGGACACTGGGTCAGAACCTGACTGAGAGGGATGCATATGGCGGGCTGGACGAAGGGAAGTCTCTTCGCGGCTCTGAGCGCAGCCGGATTGGCCGTTCTGCTGGTGCTGAGCGCTGGGACCGCGCAGGCGGATCCGGACCCGGTGCCCGGCGATCCGGGCGTGGCCGCACCGCCGGCTCCGCCCCCGCCGCCGCCGTTCCAATTCCCGGGCTTGCCGCCCCCTCCCGACCCGCTGGGCCTGCCGGTCATGGGAAGCGCCGACGGGCAGGATCCGACGCCGTTCACCGGCCCGGCGCCGTTCGGGACGCCCTCGTTCGTCCCGAAAACCGGCTCGATGGTGGGTGTGGGACAGCCGATCATTATCAATTTCCCTGGGCACGTTGACGACGCCGGCGCGGCGCAGGCCGCCGTGCACGTTTCGTCGATCCCGCCAGTCCCGGGCAAGTTCTACTGGATGACCCCGACCCAGTTGCGCTGGCGCCCGCTCAGCTTCTGGCCCGCCAATACCGCGGTGAACATCGACGCGGGCGGCACCAAGTCCAGCTTCCGGACCGGCGACTCGCTGATCGCCACGGCCGACGACGCCACACACCAGCTCACCGTCACGCGCAACGGCACCGTGGAGAAGACCATCCCGATGTCGATGGGTATGACGTCCGGTAATCACCAAACCCCCAATGGCACTTACTACGTGCAAGAGAAGATGCCCTCGGTGGTGATGGACTCCTCGACCTACGGCGTCCCGGTCAATTCGACCTACGGCTACAAGGTGACCGTCGAGCTGGCCGTCCGGTTCGACAATGTCGGCGACTTCGTGCACAGCGCCCCGTGGTCGGTGGATGACCAGGGCAAGCGCGACGTCAGCCACGGCTGCATCAACATCAGCCCCAGCAACGCAAAGTGGTTCTTCGACAACTTCGGCACGGGTGATCCCATCATCGTGAAGAACTCCACCGGCGGCAATTACAAGAAGAACGACGGCTCCGCCGACTGGATGAACTAGCTTTCACGGGCCGAAAGGGCGGAGACGCTATCGCATGCGCGCCGATTATGTATAGCATCATACATAACCTGGTCGAGGAGCCGCGATGCGAAGTCCACGTGAGCGGATGGTGATTTCCGCTGCGCTGTTGATCCGGGAGCGCGGTGCCCATGCCACCGCCATCTCCGATGTGCTGCAGCACAGTCGCGCCCCGCGCGGATCGGCCTACCACTACTTCCCGGGCGGACGGACCCAGCTGCTCTGCGAGGCGGTCGATTACGCCGGCGCCCACGTGGGCGCCATCATCGCCGAGGCAGAGAGCGGCCTCGGCCTGCTGGACGTCCTGATCGACAAGTACCGGCGTCAACTCCTGGACAGTGATTTCCGCGCGGGATGCCCGATCGTGGCGGTCTCCGTGGAGTCCGGTGAGGAGCAGGACCGCGAGCGGATGTACCGGGTGATCGAGCGGGCGGCCGCGGCATTCGACCGCTGGACCGATCTGATCGCACAGCGCTTCATCGCCGACGGCATACCGGCCGCCCACGCCACCGAATTGGCGGTGTTCGCGACCGCGGCGATCGAGGGAGCCATCGTGCTGGCTCGGGTGCGCCGCGACCTGACGCCCCTAGATCGCGTCCACCGTCAACTGCGCAACTGTCTGCTGGCTGCCGCACCGGAAAGGAAGCCCCGCGATGACCGCTGAGTGGCAATCCACCGCATGCATTCTGTGCGAATGCAATTGCGGCATCGTCGTCCAAGTCGAAGACCGCCGACTGGCCCGCATTCGGGGCGACAAAAACCATCCCGCGTCGCAGGGCTACACCTGTAA
>Ga0182030_10006997_pt1 | contig 23633 bp, 25 predicted proteins | sample 812S3MmetaG_FD_121299 | JGI IMG/M metagenome (GOLD analysis project Ga0182030, IMG submission 121299) | Permafrost microbial communities from Stordalen Mire, Sweden - 812S3M metaG (Illumina Assembly) | ecosystem: Environmental > Terrestrial > Soil > Wetlands > Permafrost | place: Sweden...
ACCCCAACTCTGCCCGCTAGCTTTCGATTCAACCTAATACCCACCAACTGTCTCTCCACCCGCCTCTTCGTCTCCACCAGCGCGGGTGCCAACCCACCCCCCATAAAACACTCTCCTGGGAAATACCCCCGCTCGACAAGCATCTCCACACTGGGTCTCCCGCCTAGCTTTCTATTCAGCCTTATTCCCACCAATTTCCTTCCTAGGCTCCGCGCAGCTTGCGTCGTGCGTGTGACATACACCCCTCTCACCATCAACTCTTGCAGCGGAGGTCGGTTTGGTATATTATGGGCCAGGGTGCAAGCAGCCGTTTGTAAGCGGTGTGTGTGCAGGAGGGGATCGAGGGAGAGGGTGCGTAGGGTGTGGCAGGTGCGGGAAAGGGAGAGGAGATCGGGGATGTCGAGGTGGGTGAGAATTTGGAGGAGCAGCTCAGGGGGGAGGGTTTGGAGGGACATCATTTGCGGGGGTTATGTTTCGTCTTTGGGGCTTATTTGGTGGATTGTGTTGGTATTTTGTGGTGAATTCGGTTTACAGGATGGGATATAAATGGTAAAGAGACTGTGTTATTGTAGGGAGAAAGTGGTGGTTGCTTGCTATCATGAGTCGTCGTGTTAGCGGGGTCATCGTTTCGGGATTCGTGATACGCGTTCGTTTGAGACAAAGCATGCAAACAGCCCCTGACGAGGAAATCAAGTGACTTGGACAAATGATTTTAATTTCACTATCTAAAGTGCCCATACGCAGAGTCAATACTTTCATGACTTGAAAACTATCATTCTACTTTCGAGATGTCTAGAAAGAAGGTCGAAGTCAGCCATTGACTCTTTCACGTGATCCTCAATAGGACATCGGATTTCAATTCCGAGCTCTCTCTCTATTTGTCATTAGCTCTACATGTCAGGGCACAGATGCAACGTTATCAACCAAATAAAACCCATCAACATTCACCCCAGTCCCAAGCATGAGTGACACGACATCACTCTCTCAATCTATGTTCGGGGGCCACGGAGGTCATGTCGGCGGTCACCACCAACGCGTCCACCCACTCAAGAGCCTCAAAACAAGTGCCCCCTCCATTGGTTAATTAAGCTAAGGCTAGACCAACGACAACTCATCGAACGTCCATTGCCAATCCTGACATCGAACAACGCAGACCAACGAGTACCAGCCCTGTATCTTTGCCTGCACGCATTAGCTCAAAAGAACAAATTTCTCAGATGACTACCCTTGACTCGCAATATCAAACGGCACCTCATGTACACCTCTCGGCATATCTAAACCCGCAGTGAATGCCCTATCCAGGTAAGACCCGCGACCATGCACGCCAATGTAGCCTAAGCTGCGACCACTCTGGCCTGCTCCTTGTGCTTACCTTAGTGTGTGAGAAGCCAAATCACAGCAGCCACGCACGTTTTTTGACCTACCAGCCCTGCTTCTCGCCAGCGCGTTCCATACAGCCTCTCCCGCTCCCCTCGCACCAATCATCTCGCACAACGGCCATTTTTCGAGGCTGCACCTTACCTTAATATTTTGCATTGTGCTTTCTTCACCCTGATTGGGTATGTGAATGGCAGCAGCTCCCGCAGCTCCGCAGATGCTGCTTGACACATGATTCAAGGTGACCCGACGTTCAGGATCGCAAACCGACGATTTCTAGACGTCATTTTCACAATGTTTTATTATACGATTGTAATATTTCTGGAGATCAGCAATTTCAAAGGATTTAATGAATGGCCCGACGAATGAGCTAGCTGGGCATGGCCTCGAAAAAGGCCTTGTTTACGCTTCAGCTCCACCTATAGACGAGAGAAGGGGGCGAAAAAGGCTTGTAAACATCGGTTACATGCCAGGAAGCCTATCTCCAACAGAACGAACTTGCTTTGCATCAGGCAGACTTGATGACGCTCTTTCATTTCTCCAATCCCAACCCCTTCCATTGAAGCGCCGTCGTTGTTACCAGCATGTCGACAAAGACCCTGATCCAAGTCAAGCGGCGAGGCTATCTTTCAATTGAAATGCTCCGCCGCAGGATGCATGGTCTATCATGTTCCATATCAGCTCACCGGAATCATGGTGTGTGACAAAACCTGCAGATTTACACATTCCTTTTTGCCACACGGGGAGATTTCACCTTTCCCCGAGACGTCTTGGCCCCTTATTCGAGCAATTGAAGAATTGGATAATGATCAGCAGGCCTTCAATGTGACCGGAGATGCCATCATCGTAGGCCCAGAGCCATTTTGACGCCGGCAGATTGCTATTCCTTGGCTTTGATTCCTAGCGCTGGCCTCAGGATGAACTTGTTGCATATATGATAGATTTTGGATATGACGAGGAGAATGTCAGTCTCAGCCCAAGTGCAATGCAGCCCGAGTCTTAACGTCTCACAAGTAAGTCCAGAAGAACCAAACTGAAGCCGCCACGTCAGTAGGACCCTCATTGGAAAGCTCGATCCAACAACTTAGCGAAGGCTATGGCTGCTCCATGGTGCCTTATAGGTGGCGAGATAGGTGGAGATCTGCAGAGTTTCCATGACGTTCCCATTGTTTTTCCATGCAAGGTGATCAAATTGGTTGAGCTCGTTTTCAGCCAACTCTGACAACACATTCATTCTATCCTTGACATGGCTAAGGGTGTATAGCCCGCTTGTAGTTCAAAGCATTCTTCAACATATGCATGCGGGTGACTCGGGCCACGGAAGATAGATCCATTCTCCCTCACAAGTTTGCAGTCAGCAGACTTTCTAGTCATGCAACTATCGCAGGTCCGGAACAAGTGTCGATGGCATCAATGCTGGGAGATAATGAGGCCTTTTTGGAGCCACCAATATCCGACAAGTTTGAAAATTCGAGGTAATCAAACAGAGGCGGCCACAATACTTCACAGGGGGCAACTGATCGAACCTGGATTGTCAAGGACCAGGTAAGGACCATTCCATTGCCAGCATCTTGGTAACGGCAGGATAACGGGCATATACTTCTGCATTCCGACTGGGCTGTTCCCGACTAGCTGAGGGATTTCTTCAAACGGGAGGGATTGCAAATCTCCACACAGCTGACAGCTGCGGCCTTTCCCAGGGCTTCAGTCGTACCGTGCCGTCAACAAACAAGAAGCCCCACAATGCCATATGGTTATCGACCAGTTATCATCAACAGCGACGGGGGCGTCGGGGGCGACGGCCAGGAGCAGGGAACGCTTGGAATATGAATCCATAACGTGATTGAATAGCGTTATGTTGCTGCATACGTCGGCCATATGCATGAGCGCTGATAATATCTCCAACCCTGAGATTAATAGATATGATCCCACAGAACAAGGAGGCGTCGTATGGCCTCAATATGACCAACGCGTTTGAGTGGATATTGATGCGGACTTGACTCGACGAAGAAGCAATCGGGCGAAAGGATTCGACGGAGAGTAGTATTTTGGATATTGAGTCCGTGCTAGCGATGTGCTGAAGATAGCATGGTGCAGATATGCGTTGTCTGTTTGTTTGGATTGAGGGGGCGGGAGCTTGAGGGCTCGGTGAACATTCGTGGAAGAAGGAAATGAGCTTGATCGAACTAAACGCGTCGATGGTTGATCCCCTTGACTCTCATCCCAGCCATTTGTGTATAAAGCGTCCCATCTTCTCCTTCTTTTTAGAATCTGTCTCATCATCAGCAATCGCAAATTCTCATCCAAACATACTTCACTCTTCTCTACCCTTCTCAAACACCGATCACTTTGACCTGAACTTAGACTTTCCGTCTGACAATATTACCTCAACTATTCTTCCATATTACCCAAGCACCCCTTGTAAGTACGAGCAATCGATCGTTATCTCGTTTCAAGTAAGGCCTTTCTCGGAGACCGGACTGACAGACGTCGACTTGCAGAACGCCACCTCCAAGATGTGTTTCTTCGACCAACACAAAATGGCATGCAACTGCTTTAAGTGGAGCCACTTCCGCCAGCATTGCTCGAAAGAATACCGGACCGGCGAGACCTGCGGCATGAAGCTTGTCATGCAAACATACGAGGTGAAAGACAAATGCAAGCTTTGCACAAAGATCGACACAAAGAAACGGATGATCCGCAAAGAACAAGACAGGATCAAGCGATGGAGACATGAGTCCGGTCGACGAGCGTCAATCGAGAAGGCCGAGGACGAGATCCAGAGGCTCGAAACCGAAGTCTACTATCTCGAGCAAGATAAGCAAAGCAAGATGACCCAGCTTTACTAGGTATCCAACCATTCCTCTCATCACAGCTAGAAGCGACACTGATCAGACTTCAGATTGGGCTTTTCTCGGCAGTTGCGAGCTCGAATTAGCTGTGATTCATGGATTTGTCGCTCGTTTGGTTGTTTCTTGACAGGATGGAAATCAACGTGTGAGGGGGCGTTTGAAATGACTGGCTTTGGATGGCCTGGAGTACTGTATTTGATCCAGGGTAGCAGTAGTGTATAACGATGAAACGACCTCAATAGTTCCCGAGACGTCCAGTGACTGTGAGCATGTACTTCATCATTTCCTCCAGTGACCAATACGCGCGTGGCCGTAGCCTCGGATATTAACGATAATCTCCCCGGGCGCTTAGGGATGTTGGGCGGCTCAAGAGTCGTCGATGTGAACAGGAGAACCTCATCACTCCTGTGATGAGGGAAGAAACCATATTGACGAGAAGTATTGACGAGGATTCGCAATATTAGAGAAATAGATCGCGTCCTGGGTAGTATTCTTGTTGTGTTGAGGTTGTTGTTCGCGTAAGCGCCTGCATCCGATTTAGCCAAGATTGTGACGAGGAATACACCAACCAGCAGTACATCTCAGAACCTAACCCCGAGAAATTGGATGAAAATGATGAAGATGCATCGAAGAAGAATGGGGGAAATCTTCCACCCTATATGGAGCAGGTCTGGGAGAATAGAGATGAAGTGTAAATTTGGAACGTGGCTAACGATCAATGGACATCTGTCACAGCCTGACTGCAGCGCATGAAAGCAACCTGATAGGCTCCTTCTCACGATCTAGCAGCCAGTGAGCAGGCGCTTTTGACAAAGGGAATGCTTGAATGATACAACGCATAGTCAAATTACGCTTAGCTGGTCCACTCAAAACCCGATTTCCATATGCCCATCCTGGATCTGAAGGTGAGATCCGGTCCACGTCTGAGGGTATTGCACCGATCACCCAACGCCTGAACGCCGTGGAACGCAAAGCTCGGAGAAGGGTGAGCGCTACCATGTTCATTCAACGTTTTCTGCATCTGCGAATCCTCCCAGCAGCGGCCCCACGACTTCTGATTTGATAGATTTGTTGACCTGCCCGTCCTCCACATCATCTCCCTCAGATATCCACCCGTCCGACATGTTCGGAGTGCTCTCTGCCGAAAGTTGATTCGCCTTTGTTGGTTGTCCTCTCGCGGACATCTTTGCGAGGACGTCCTGATAGCGCAGTAATCTTGCGTCGTGGGCCGGAAAGGCAGTGCCTGTCGCTGGTGGGACGGTCTGAGGCACCATAGCAAATATATCGACTAGATGACTGCAAAACACCAATCAGCAACAAGTCCATGCAATTCCAGTAGGGGATCAAATATTGGCAATGCGTGATCAACACGACGAGCTTTCAAGTATGCTTACTTGGAAGTTTGTGCTACGACCTTCTGCAAGGCCTCTGTCTCGCGCTGAACCTCCTGTGGATCTGCCTGTATGATACCAGCATTCTGATCTCCAAAGCTGCCATAGTGATTCGCATGCGCATCATCGAAGAGTAATCTTGAGTTCTCGTCCTGACAATTCCAATATCAGTGATCAGTGATGATTCGACCTCAACGCGCAGGAGTCCTTCGGAAGCTTACCTCGTCGGGCACATCATGATCCCTATTGAGGCCCAAGCAAGAGGAGCATATGCCCATGATTTCAAGGAGATTGGCTCAAGTCCTTGCAGTTTGGGTCTTGACCACCTCACACGACACACCCTCTCCCCTACACTGTATCACCAATCATCAAAGGCGCCCGCAAGGGAGTCAAAGAGTAGCAAAGCAAAGGGGCGATGATTGCGATGCAAGGTAGATGTTATGTAAAGGGGTGAAGAAGCATTATGTGGCGGATGTCGAGTTGTATTGTTTTGTTTGTTGTTGGAGTCAATAATCGGGGATGGAATTTTCTATGCGAAGCGGGACGCAGCTTCATTCGGCTACGCTAAATGCGGGAACGTCAAATTGCACCTCTTGGCAAACTCCTCCTCACTTTCGAGCTTCCTCTCATTAATTTTCATTATCAATAACTTCATTATTTCCTCTTTTGTACATCCCGCTATAGTTTCCATAGCGAACAGATTCGGTCGACTTCATGCCTCGACAATACTTATCGATAACCCAGACGTCGGAAGTCGCCTTGCAAATCGTCACTCGAGGGATCTCATCATTTCAGTCCTAGCAAACCTCGGTGGGAGGACCTATCCGGGCTATGTAACTCTCGTATCATTAGTCTAAGATTATGTGGAGTGAGGATAACGCACCGCGTCTTCGGGTCCTAGATATCTTCCATTCCATTTTGACAAAGTGGTCCTCGTCACATGACCAGACAAGAACCTTGGTGTCTCAAGATTCAACATTCATTTAGTTTTTTCCCATTTAGGAGTCCTGATATACGCCAAGTCAATGCATCAAGCGCCTCAGGATCTGTTTTGGGGGCATTATATCACCCTCACTTCAATTTCTTTTTCCGTCGACATCCCTTGATTCAGTCTCCCTTAGGCCCAGTTCGAAAGAATTGGGATTATCTGTGTCCCCTTGCGGAGGCGAAGCTATCCCCACAGATCATGAAACCTTTCTATATAGATTCGTTGATATCCCTTCACAATCTGCAAGGCTAGGCAATATATCGAGTAGTTTCCTTCAATGATGCCTTGCTCGACGCAATGCTGCGTTAATTTCTCCTGATATAAGTAGACATATCTCTACGATCAGATAGGTACCCAGTATTCGGTTCTGACCATCACGCTCTTTCTCTTCCCTCCAAACGGTCTTCATTCATTGTCCGTCTTGGTTCCAGTTATCTTTTTTCTCATATCCAAACTGCCCAACTTTCGTCTCTAGATTAATCCATAACATGTCTCCGTCCAATCTCGGCCTCCTGGCGTTAGCTATGCTAGGGTTTTCAGCATCTGCGTCTGCTAAGCCGCTTGCAGGTGGTAGTTCTAACCATCCACGACAAGCCGATCCAGGATGTGCTCCAAGTTGTAGCGCAGTTCTGTGCAACCAGGTTCAAACGGTCGTCACATCCTACGTCACAGTTACGCAGACAAATGTACATACCGCGACTGTGAGTGGTATTACAACGATTATCAACCCAACTCCTCCTGTGACGACTATCACGATTCAAAATACCACTCCGGTTTTGCCTGAATCTAGCCCTGTGGTTAGCCCGGCGTCTACTCAAAGCGGCGTGGTGACCTCCCTCATTACCGTGACAGTGTCAGGCACTCCCTCCGTCATAACCTCTATCATCACCCAGCCGGTTGTATCTAGCACTCCATCGCTTGTCACGTCTCTCATTACTTCCTCATTGCCTTCGGGACCAACAGTCATCACATCCATCGTCACAGAGGTTGTTTCAAGCTCACCATCGGCTGCCACTGTACCAGCCACTTTAGTTTGCGATTACAATAACTGTCTTCGACAAGTTTTGGGATCGAGTGCTGCCACAACTTTCTGTGCGACCTACACTACAAGTCTCAATACTTGCACAACATCTCTTCCTGACTATGTCTCTCAATGTGGACCGGATGTTGGCGCAGTCTCATCAGCTTGTTCCTGCATTTCGGCACCACCCTCGACGGTCACCCAGACTTCCCTTGGTGTTCCAGTCACATTAATCTCTCCGCCCTCGACTTCGGTTTATACCGTCACAATTACAGTTACCGAGTCAGGTGTGGTACAAACTCTCACACAAACCAGCACTCAAACCTTCCCGCCTTTCACTGTCACGTCTGTAGCTCCAATAAGCCCTGGGACATCTCCCATCCTTCCGCCACCCAACTCTGTCTATACCGTTACAGTCCTCGTGACCGAATCGGGGACAGTCTACACGCAAACACAAACACTCACCCAAACACCACCCAACTATCCAACATCAATCACTTCTGTCGAGACAAATACCGTAACAACTCCAGTCGTCATTGTATCCACCGTCACTCCTCCACCAATTGTCAATACAGTCACGATCACAGTGACAGGATCGGGCAGTGTCTATACCCAGACCCAGACCTATACCCAAACACCACCACCTTATACCGCAACCACTACTATTACCCCTCTTAGCATCATCCCTACTGTCCCAATAACGCCAGTCGTGATTGTCTCTACGAATACTCCTCCCGCTAGTGTCAACATAGCCACAATCACAGTAACGGAATCAGGCACAGTCTACACCCAAACCCAAACATATACCCAGACACCACCTCCTATTACCGCAACTACAACCATCGTCCCTCCTCCTGTCACAATCTCCAGCATCCCCAACCTCCCAACACTCCCCATAGGCCCCTCCATCTGCCTACCCACAACACTCGTCATCCAAACCATCACCGAAACCTCCACAATCCTCGTCACAGTATCCACTAGCCTCTTTGTCACCAATACCGGGATCGGTGGCATTACATCAGGGACCTCGAGATCTCACATGACGACTCCTTGTGACGAGGCAAATATGACTTCTTCGTCTTCAAGCTCATCTTCGAGTTCTTCAACTTTAACTACAACGACTTCTTCGGTGGAAGAGATGAGCACGCCTTGTGATGAGGCAAATATGACGTCTAGTGCTACTAGCACAGGAGGAATTGCGAAGAGGGTTAGAAGTTTTTGGTGGTAGGCATTTCTCGGGGTGAGATGAGAGGGGTGTATTGTTCATTGGACGATTTGAGAAGGATATTATTCCTGAATGGGGACGGGATGGGACTTTAGGATTCTTGGGAATTGTGGGAAAGGGAAGAGAAGAAGGAGATGAAGATGGGTTTCCTTTTGTACTGGTACGGTATGCTGCATAATGACATAGATGAATATGATTAGTCTAATATGATTTCATTTCACATTTGGGTGCTGTTGATTTCACCGGTCAATTAGTATCACATAGTATCATATACTTTTGTGTAGAAGGGAAGACCCACTTTTGAAAACTCATATGCAGGAGGCTTAAATTCAGCTGATGAAGCAACGCTCACTCTTACCATGTAGGGAGATGGTATTTCTAAAACAAGACAATTTATTGCTACCTACACATAGTGCTATTCTACAGTAGTGGTACTTAGCAAGTACGTGTACCACGTACTATCTGCTATCGTGACAAGTCCTCTTTCTTAGTACACAAAAACTACTCCAACAACAGAGACACTGTCCGCACCATCGTAAACCAACTTATATTATTCTATACTTTACTATAGTCAAGAGCAAAATTTGTGAGGTATATGACACAGTAACAAAAAGAAAATAAATCACAAGACGCCTAAAAAGAAGAAAAGATAAAAAGGAAAAACAAAAAATCCCGTTGCTTCGATTTCGTGCTTAGCACTACCTGTTTCAATGCTTCTGCTTATAACAAGCTCTCCTTAACTATAATAAGAGCCTAGATCTGGTTGTACTTCACTATAAAATAATTCCAAAGCAAACACAGTCCGTCATCTCCCTTATAATTTGCCATCTCCATCTAGATACGATCCTCTTGTTCTGGTGCTTTTGTAATAGCGATGGCGAGGTGGCTATGAGATTCCCAGTACGGCAGCCGAAAACAAAACAAACTGTACCAAAGGCAGATAATCCCCTGTGGGGTTTCGGCAAAAAGGACTTACCGGAGGACTTCAAATCCCCTTTCAGAAACGAGAAACAGACCAATACAAGCACAGCATTAACGGAAAAGCTACTTCGAAAAACCGTGGTGCCAAGATTTACCTGGTGGTGTCAATATCAAGGAAGCGAGGGAAAAGGAATGCTTTTCGTTAGTGGAGACGCAGAGAATCTTGTTCTAATAACCGAAAACTACTAAATCTTTTGATTTATAGTATTATCACAAGTTTTTTATATCTTTCAATTTTATAGAACAGTTTAATCTAGATTTCTAAGTTTTACTACTATACTAAGGGATCCCTGATTACTTAATAATAGTGGTAAATAGTGGTTACAGTAATTACAACGTATTTTATCTTACACAATAAAGCTGTAGCTACGAGCTATAGCTACTTGTAGCGGACTACTAAGCCTTACCGAACGTGGGTACTAGCCTGCGGCTCACACAAGACCTTCGAAAAACATTAGAGTATTAGAATTTATTAAGAAACCTTAGAATGCGCCAAGCCTTAGTGTATACTTTATCTAGCCTACCCTAAACATTATATCCTTTATAGTAGTATACTTGCCCGACCATTGCACAGTGCTTATTAAGCATAAATGACCGATTATAGAGGGTGCAGGAATTTATAGCGTAGAAGCACAGAAGTATAATCCTTACTAAAAACTACTAACTTTATAATAGTCTACTACCTACAGACATAATTTAAATGCTATAAAAGCTTTAACAAATGTAGTAACAACCTTGTAGAAAATATCTGTATAGTTATAAAATCTACATCAGGGTTAGGTATTTGGATTTCGTATTGAACTTTTCTCTTAACAAACTTTTTATAAATTAGATTTAAATTATGCCTACCCTCTTTAAAGTAGACTCCTAGCCTCTATCTTCATAGAAACACCCCAAAACTAGATGCAGATCTATTTAAACTTCCTTAAACTCTTTAAGAATTAGATGCGTATCTAGGTTTTTATTTATATATTAATTCAATAATTATTGTTGGTGCTAGACCTCCGTGAAGTTGGTGATTTTTGGTGAGGATTATGGTTCTGTGCTCCTGCGCCATGAATTCATGCACCCCCTGTGGCTTGTGCCGAGTAAGAGAAAATCAATCAATTAATTAAACAAGCCAAGAAGTATATTAACATAAAGAAAAATCATCTCCCCGCTCCAATCATTCTAATTCCGACTTCTCCACAACCTTACCCACCTTACCAGCCGCCTTCTTCGCCTTAATCAATCTCGGTAAGCCTGTCACCACCAACAAAACCCCAATATTGAACATTACATACACCCACATCACTCCATAATCCCTCCATCTCCCATGCCAGCCCACATTCAAAGTCCCTAAATACTCGTCACCCTGATCATAGCGACAATACTCGCAGTTCTCCGTCGCGGAGGGATTGTATATTGTGCCAGGACCGTGGGCCAGGAACGGGGCGATGAAGGCACCGCATGTAGTGTTGGCGGGTGGTTGGAAGATGTTGATTTCGGATTCGGAGCAGGTTATGGTGACCAAGTGGAGGACGTTGGAGAGCATTCCGCTGTTGAAAATGTTAGAGATGTTTGTTTTAGTGTTATAGGATATTGGTCATGGAGTCGGAATTGGGAAGGGGAGGGGAGGGGAGGCCTACCCAATGAGCCAGGTGAAAGGAGTGGCGAAATGAACCCAGCGCCAAAATTCGGCGAGCATAGAGTATGGTTGTAGAACACCACAAAATAGTACCACGAAAATAAATATCATGGGAATGAAGAGGCGGGCTGTTTGCTCTGATGGCGCGATAGCGGCGAGGACTTGGCCGAATGTTGAGACCCAGATTTCGAACATAAGCTGGAACTTCTTGTTAGCTCATCTTCTGTGCACGAATTGATTTTCATGTTGCTACGAGGGACGGTGATCTTACGAATATAATCCACTCATAAATGCCTCGATAAGCAGCCTCGGCCACGCCCTTCCCGAATCCAACAACGAAATACCAAGGAAGGAAGAAGAGTGTCCCCGAAATCAGATTAATGAGAATCTCTGTAATGACAACACTGATGACGAAAATGGACCAATGATACATCCTAGCTGGCTCTTCCCTCGAGGTGAAAAGTGCTCGCGCAGTGAAGAATCGAGGCTGGAGCTGATTCATCAAGGCTATACCCCATTATATTAATAATCATACAGACAAGCAGTCGGGAGTAGGAAGACTTACGAACTGACTGAATTACAGATGAGAATGTGGCAAACAGTTTGTTCTGTAGACCTTGAGCGGAGTTCCTTTGTTGATAGAATGTAAACCCAATGAACAGACCTGCGACAAGATTCAAGATGATCTTGCTGCGAATGTAGGTTGGAGAGCGCCAGTGCCATTGCAAACTGCGTCGTTGAACGAGCTGATACTGTTGCAGGTAAGATGTTGTGTCTTTGTTGTTTGACAAGGTGTTATCTTTCAATGCAGCTTGGCTGAGGGCAGCGATTTCCCGCTCAACAGTAGAATATTGGACTGATTTCTGCCAGATAGTTGCCCAGTCTTTTTCTTCTCTGTCATGAAATTAAGTCAGTATATCACACAAGAGAAGAATTTACCTTATATTGAACGTGTACGTACCTAATCTCGGTCTCGGTCAGTAGGTCTAGTTCAAGATGTCAGCATTGTTGAATTCATACTGAGTGGTAGCTTCATACACTCAGCAGGGTTGGCCCTAGCCGGACACTTGGTAGCCCCATTGCTTTCAAGATAGCCAATCACGTCCTTACTATGGACGCCAATATCCCCGAAGTAAACACATCGACCACCCTTCTGCAGCAACAGAAGTCTATCGAATTGTTCGAAAAGAGATCCGCTGGGTTGATGGATGGTGCAGAGTATTGCTAGCCCGGCGTCTGCAAGCTTGCGTAGGCACTTCACAATCGCAAATGAAGATTCTAAAGCACTATTTCAGCACCTCACTTAACAGTGTTTCGAGTGTGTAGAACGACTTACGAGAGTCAAGACCACTGGTAGGTTCATCCAAGAAAAGCATTGACGGCTTAGCAACAAGTTCAACTCCGACCTATCCCACAGTTCAGCTCCCAGCTCCATTGTCATCATATCTTTCGCACTTACAGTCATCCTCTTCCTCTCCTCCAAGCTCAATCCCGAACCAGGAACACCAACGATGGCATCTGCAAACTCTCCCATATCAAGCATCTCAATGATTTCCTCCACATACTGAAACTTCGTCTCATCATTAACAGATTGAGGCTGTCTTAACTGTGCTGAAAATCTCAATGTCTCGCGAACAGTGAATTCACTCAGATGTACATCTTGACTCTCAACGTAGCCTGTTCTACGAGCGAAAGTTTCATCCTGTGGTAGGCCGTTCATGAGTATGGAGCCGTTTACGGTGCCGACATGGATTCGCTGGGCTAGGACGTTCAGGAGGGTTGTTTTGCCGGCGCCGGATTCTCCCATTAATGCTATTTGGTTAGCAGATTCTCCTCCAGAATGCGACGAGAACTTACCTGTCAGGGTCCCAGGCCTGACGAAGCCGCTTATGTCTGTCAATAGGGCCTTGGATCCATCCTTTATAGGAATCTGATAATCGATCTTGTTCCAGGTGAAACCTTCCCGAACTTCTTGCCACTTCTTGGACGCTGTAGGACTATTGGAGGAATCTCTTTCTCCGCCAAGTTTGAGTTTCGAATCCCGTGGCGAAGAAACAGTAGTCTCCTCCCGACTAGCGGTGCTCTTATTTCGTCGAAGGAAAATCAGAACGTCTCCCTTACCCTTTTCAATCTGGGGGACAAACTCCACAGCAAGTCCATATGCGATGATCAATGCGATGAAGTACCCTAGCAAGATCCCAAAGTTCCGCCAGAGATGGGTGTGGGTGTATTCAAACGATGCTTCAATGTATCGATCTCCTGAGACAAAGCTTGATCCTGGGACCGCGCCTGTTACTGGACATACTTGATTTGCAGGAGATATGTGTGGGTAACCTGGACCGCTAGGAATTAAGGTTGAACATGGAACTAATCTTCCGTGGCTGGGGGATGTTAGTGAGAGAGTGGGAGGATGGTGAGGTGATAATACAATTCATTTGCCTGTGTTCAATCAGCATCAATTGTACTTAAGAGGGAGCTGAAAGAGAACTTACCATCAAACTTTCAAAAGCATACGAGAGTGGGTTGATGTAAGTAATCCACTTGAACCAAGGATGCATGGATGGTTTTGGGATGATATCTGTATCGAATCAGCAAGTTCTCTAGTTCATTTCAAATTGCAAAACTCACATCCTGTATAGACAACAAGAGGAAGAATAAAAAGACCACCAATACTCGTTGCAATGGCTTCATGCTTGTTAAGAGCCCCGATAAGACGAAAAAATGCAGCCATGATCAACACCATAGTGTATGTAAACAGCAAGAATGTGAAGAATGCACCAGCTTCTCGCTTCAAGTTTGACAGGAAGTATATCACAAGGCTGAAGAAACTGACACCTAGTAGTTTGATGGGGAAGATTGAGACCAACGAGGCAATGGCGTCGATTCCTCCGTGATACATGGCGAATCCTGTTTGTTTTTCCTTTGAGACATCAAGCTGTGTTTTGCAAAAAGGACTATGAGAACGTACCACAATTGGTCTTTGTGCAAATTGAGAAGAAATCTCTACCAAGGTTTGGACTGAGTTGAACAGGAGCTAACTTGGATCAGAACGGATCGATATATTCAAGTTCGAGCGTGCTTACGCTGATAAACAAAACGCCCTGGCGACTGAAGAATCCATTGGTAGTGTTTGCACTGTTGTAGAAACAGCTTCCTGTGAAAAGGTCGCAGCGTTAGTAGTATACCATCAACAGGGGAGGATGATGCTTCCTTACCTACGATCAGTGAGATGAAGATCGGTCCCATAATACTGCTACCCAAGAAAGGTTTGTCGCCTCGCAATCGAACAAAAGCTCGCTGTAGAGTAGTCGTGCTGACCAGTCTAATCAGTATCCAAAATGCACTCTAGGATACGATTCGTATTGTTAGGCTGGAAATGATTACTTACAATTGCGTAGGCCCTGCCAATACATACAGACTCTGCTTCCGATGTTTTTCGTGCGTCGTCGCTGGAGACGCGATAGCGCTGAGCTGACTATCAATCTCCGTCTGCAGCTTCTGATAATAGACACTTTCTTTCCAACATCGGTCCCAATCTTCAACAGTTCTAGGGACTCGATTCTCCCACCCCTCTTTGGTGACACGTTCTTCAGGATCAGTGACAGAGATGAAAAATTCGCTCAAACTCTGTCTGTCAGACCAGACGAAACCGAGAGAATCCAGATAGTGCTGCGCTTCATCGACGGTACCGAAGAAGATTTGTCGTCCGTCGTGCATTAACGTGATTTTGTCAAACATGTTTACTAAATCGTCACTTGCTTGGTATAGTGCAGCTGCAGCAATCTTCCGTCCTGATCTCACGTAAGTCTTGAGAGCTCTTCCAAATCGAACAGATGTTGTGGCATCTAATCCTTGAGTACTGTTATCCCAATAACTGATCTTGGCGTTGGTCGATAGCTGAAGGAACAATTAGCATTTCTAATAGTAACTGAAAGATTTCGAGTGAGAAACTTGCAATTTCCGCGAGAGAAACACGCTTTCTCTCTCCTCCACTGACACCTCGAATGAATTCATTGCCAACCATTGTAGCTTCTGTTCCTTCCAATCCAAAAACCTTCAACAATGTCTCGGTAACGGTATTAATTTTATGGCGTCGATCAGAACGTGTCATACCATCTGCAGGTACTTTTGTCTGTGCTGCAAATGTAAGAGTTCTCAAGACGGGCAGAGTGGGAAAATGGACATCCGCTGCAACACATAGGTTAGCTGGAGATGGCATATTTGACGAAAATATAAACGTACCTTCGGCATTGTAAACAAGATCTCCTCTATGGTCTTGCTTCATCGTAGCGACAGGAAGTCCAGCGTAAGTAATCTCTCCACTCCAACCATGAAAAGTCTCTGTGAATCCCGAAAGAGTCTTCAACAACGTAGTGCAACCACTACCTGGCCTCCCGAGAACCAATAGCATCTCACCTTCCTGGATAACTCCATTTATTCCATGAAGGATCGTCTTCTCGAGAGGTTTCTTGCCTGAAAGAATCCTCTGGAATAGGGCGACAGGCGCAAGAAAGATATTCGTCACAGTTTCCAAGAACTCGGACTCAGAGTCACCGCCCCAGACTGTGATATCTTTGAAAATGGCATCTCCGTGATTGGAGCTTGATTGAGAGAATTGGGTGCTGTGATTAACATGGTCAAGGTACTCGTCCATGGCTGAAGAGACTGGATCTTGACGCGGCTTCTCGTCGTACTCGTCCACAGATGAAGAGACTGGGTCTGAACGTGGCTCCTCGTCGAGGACGGCCTCAATCGATTTATCGGAATTTTCATCCATGATAGTGATGGGCAGAAGATGATCGTCTGTGGTCGACACCGAATTTGATTGAATTCGAAGTTTGAAGGTGGTGCGCGTGATTTATAACAAGTGATCGTCAATCACAGATTTTAGCTGCCTGTGGACGTGAAGTTTATGATATACACAAGGTTCGAGGAGGAGGAGCCTCATAACCCACGCCCGGGGATAATTAAAGTCCGTTAAGTCTATGTCTAATAGTCGGTTCTTCCGACTTTGCTCGCTTCGCTCACAGTCAACGGATTCAAGTATCCCGCATAAGCAAGTATCCCGCAAAACACATTTTCTAGAGCTAATTCTTATTATAGCGCAACACAACGCCACTATATTATAATAGAAAGTAGCACAAATTAAAGCCCTTAACAAACACTTTCATATAAACCACTTCTTATTAAATTTGAAGATATTTTAGACAAATTATTAATTGAATTTGTAGTTAAATTGTTTAATAAGAGAAATACTTGGCTAGGCTAGAGGTTTGTACACTAGTCTATACACTATCATATTTTCTATATAATTAAAAATTATCTGGATTTTTTAAAAAAAAAAATCTCTATAACTTAGCCTAATATAGTTGTATAATAATAAAAATTGTATCATTTGAAAGCTTAGATTAAGCGCTCTAAAATATACTATTTTTCATTATTTTATATCAATAGTATAATAAATTATAAAGAATTTAGTGTTTCATAGGATACTTGCTTACGCGGAACACTTGAATCCGCCGACTGTGAGCGAAGCGAGCAAAGTCGGAAGAACCGACTATTACATCGTAAGCTCTATCAATAGCCTCGATTATCCAGAGTGTCCGATACTTGACACTTTGGGCTCGTCAAGAAAAGTTGGTCCAATCAGAAGTTGGCCGACTATAGCTTACTTTCCAGGGAGAAGGGCTCACGCTAGCCAGTTTTGCCCAAATAGGAAAGACAGAATTCGCGTGGATAGCAACGATTGGATTCCGACAGGCCGAACCCGAAACCACCCGCTCCTGAGAATTATTTCACCTTATGTTATGGTGTATGGAGTCCGTGCGCTTATTGATAACCCATACCAATCCATTCACATCCTGGCGTAAGGCGAGGCAAGACTTGAGTAGGCGTCTTTAGGCTAGTAGTATAGTTCTCTAAGAAGTGTTTCTCTAGGCAGTCTTCAGCTACGCGGCTCGAAACTCTCTGCCGTGTGGATCACTACTTTAATCTCCTGGCGTATAAGAAATGATTCCAAATCTAGTTTTGATTCACGTGCCTAACCCCGACCCACCAACTCGATCTCGGTTGCATTAATGTGCATTGACGCTGAGTCCGAATAGACGAGACTCTGGGAATGGTTACTAAAAGACTAGTGCGATCCAGGGCTCCATCCATAATGCATTTCCTTAATTGGGCCAAAGGGGTAAGGATAGGACAGCGAAGTTAGTTTTCACGAGCCTTAATACGAACCAACATTCAATAAATCATAGCAACTCGGCACCAACGATCTGAATCTTACAAATCACCACCGTCATCATCACCGTAACGTTCTCCTCACGCGCCGACAGCGAAGATCCCTAACGAGAGCTTGTTCATTGTAGTGAAAGGAAGAGAATGATCCCATAGGCTCAGATATATAAGAGCCTGTGGCTATTTAATTCTCTCGGTGTTTGTATATGAAAGTGTCTTCTTAAATACGATCATTGCGACACCTTTACGGATACCACCACCCTAAGCTGACCGGGTAACAAAGCAGACACAGAAATGGAATTTAGAAAGATTCTCGTCGTTGGCGCAACTGTCCAGCAAGGCGGAGATGTCCACTTGGTTTCAGCAAGGCGGTTACGCAGGCAGCATCGAGGACGTGAAAAGGGAAACTCCCGGCCTGACCCGATTTCAGAACATGATTAAGGACGTCGAGTAAATGGGTAAAAAGGAAATAGGGGTGCTGTCGCTGCAACTGCGATGATACTGTAAGGAGCAGAAGGATATATATGGATAGCTTCAGTCTTATTCACTTGTTGACTTACCATAGACGAATCAGTTGTTGTGAATAGCCTCAAGGCACGCAGCCATACTATTTCCCGTGTGGTTATCTGCCGCCCAGCTATTGGCGGTTGAGTGAGATCCTACCCCCCAAAAGAAGACGTCTGCACCGCGAGGCTAGAAGAGAGCTTGCATGTGTCACGGTATCTTCTTCTGAAGTGCCTATCGCAGAAACTCTGTAGGTGCACTGAAGTATACGTCTAAGGGACCACAGGGTACTGTAACAAGCCACGTCCATTAAAACCACTTTGAAATTTTTCTGATGTTGAGCTACAATATATGACAGTGCCAATCTCGGCAAGCACACCGGTCTCATAAGAGCCATTCAATTCTGGGTACAGCGTGGTTTTATTTCATATCTTGATTCTCTTCTGGCCACTACCCATCATCAAGCAGACAAATGAAGCTCGCCGGTCTTGATATCATACTTGTATCCAAAAGTCTTCTTAGCTAGGTCTTACCGTATGTAGAGCGAAGTTTTCAGCGCTCTCACGTCATTTTCAAGACTTTGTTCGAGACTAAGAGATCGTGTGGACTCAGGTCAGCGTCTTGTATCTTGTGCGGTATTAAACGAGGGTGATACTAAAAAATATGAAGGCATAGAGGTACATACGTGTCAACTAGTTCAAAGTCTAGGGTTTCTACTCCTTCATTTTCTGGAAGTCGCTCCTTAAGTTTCGATTGAAATTTCTCATTGGTGTAGTACAAGGCGTCGCAGTCTGGAGCACTCGTACTCCAGTTAGTGGATGTCCTCATGATATAACGCCAATTAAAATGCAAGACCCACCGGTGTGGTGAATGATCATGATATCCGTCAATCCAAAGAGAGTGCCTAGTGCAATGATGTAGTTCATGGACTTGGTCGAACGGCCGCTGAGATTGCACAAGATTGCTGTCTTTTGCAAATAATTTGTCAGATCCCGGGCCACTATCGATATATATGGTCTGTCGGTGATCAAATTACCTCCGCCACGAATCTGGAGGAACTTTTCTGGGGCTGCGCGAGGGTCAAGACAAGTGACTGCGAAGCATCAATTGAGCAGATTCAGAGATACGTCAAACGTGTGCGGTGCCGATGAGAAAGTGTGGCGGATCTCTGGCTTCACCCATTTCAGCCAGTGTTGGCAAATGTTCGTGATGTTCTGCATAGCTCCTATGACCTCCCATAAGCCTCTGAAGCTTTTCGTAGGGGCATTAATCATCTACCTGTTTCGCTGCATGAGCTCGGCCACATTGAACATGTTGTGCTATGGCTTTCGATGTCTGTTCTTCTCAGCAATGACTGAATGTAAGTATTAAGATTCTCGGCACTGAAAGTAGGGTGCTGGCACTGTCTTCCGAAAGCTTGTAACCACACGGGAGGTGAATTAGAAGTCGGAAAAGCCTAGAATTAATCTCAATTTATGCTGAGAAAGTGAGATATCCTTATGGCAGTTAAACCTGCCATAGGCTAGCGGAACATTTAAGACCCACCACATGCGCTCAGTTGCGAAAACCCAAATAAAGAGAGTATTATTACGTATGAAATCTATTTAAAATAACCATATACGCCTTGGGTATTTAGGAGCCTTATGTTCGAGTGAACTACATATGTTACATTATGGTGGTGTTACGAACTAATATGTTAACAAGGAGAAGTAACGTCAAAGTCACTCGACGTCACGTGACCGAGCACGCGCCAAGGAAAGGGAGCACGGCGTGCTTATGATGAGTATGGTATGCTTATTTATTTATTATCGTAATTATAGAGAGAAGTACTATATATCATTTAAGTATTAGTAATTATCTTTTATAGATAATCATATTCAATTTTTACTACTTAAGCAATTTCTATTCTAATATATGTCACGGTCGAAGAATACGATGGAATTTAGATGAATCAACAAGTATATGTCTTCTAGTAACTAAGAATCTAAGGTAAGGAGAGAAAGGTTACAAGTCTGTAATTGAAGTAGCAAGTCAACCCCCTTGCTGACTAGGTAGGCATCAAATACGCGTAAGTGCGTCGCCTCGATGTTACTATCATCTCAAAATGTTATTATGACGCATGCCATCTGATTGCTCAGCACTCGGCCCAAAGCTTGTCTCGCTAGTTCGCTAAGCCCAAGCCAACCTAGCGCATTTGTAGTTCGGACTTACGAGCTTGCTACTGAGCCAGCTTGATGATCAATCAGACTAGCATGCCGCCCGAGACTATTCCCGTTTCGGACCGTATTCGCTTCACAAAAGCTGACATCACACTCCACTAATAGGTATTCTACCTCCGTAATTGATAGGAAACGTTTCAAATTATGAGCAGCGCAGTGCCTTCTTGACATAGATGTCGATAAAATAGTTGCTTTTTTCGAAGGCCACGTAAAGCTACCATCATTTTTCCAAGTTGCCTTCCTTCCTTCACAGCAAGATCTAGTTCTCCCAACGCCGTGGTTCAATTTTTAGTACTGATCCAGCTTTAAGGCAAACTCATCTAGCCATAGGAGCGTTGCGTGTCTTATAAACGCTGCTGTACTTAGCCTCTCAATTGCAAAGCACGTGGACTACTGCTTCCTCTGCTCTGTACAGATATCCCGAGATCGATGGAGTTCTCACAAGCCTTTGAAGGCCTTTCCTTCCTTGTTGGAGGCACGTGTACTACTTTGCCAAAAGCATATAATTGCTGACAAGGTCGATCAAGATACCAATAGACAGGGCAATATGCTTGCTCTTCCTCCCCGTTCCCGGACCCAAGTTCAATTCGTAAATATAACCACACCCCAAGAAGCCAGCAGCGTAGCGACCAAAAAACTTGTCCGCAGACATGTGATGAAAGGTGTACGCAATGCCCGGCAGGGCGCTAGATCGCAACGCCAACGAGATCGGCAAACTAAGACACCCGAAGCTGGCAACGGGTATGGCGAGATTATTGCCGCTACGAAGATCCGAGAAGTTCAATCTATTGACCCGTTCCAAGTATATCCCTTCCAAATGAGGCCGTATATGCACGAACTCATCTTACACTGTGAGTAAAGGTCGACGAGATAATTACTGGAATTCTTTGTGAGAGATCTCGACATCTCAATCGCTTTCCTGATCTCATCCGCTCCACCCGAGAACGAAGCTGATGCTTGACTTGCCCAGTTATCAAATTTGCTTGTCTTTCCCAAATGCCATTTAAGATTAGCGATGATTGTTCAAATTCCGTAGTCAGAGCACTTTTCACAAGTGCTTTAGAAAGTGCAGCCCTGTTGCATAGCATCCTATCCATGGCAGCTATGCACAAGTACGGCACAACTTTCTACACAGATAGGAACTGGCAGATTTTACACCATAGGGGGTCCGCACTCCAGCTGTTAATTAAGCAATTGGACAGATTGGAAGGTAGTCCAAACGATGCGCTCATCGCAACTGTCATTCTTCTCTCAATCTATGAGGCAAGTAGATACATGTTTGTTAAAGTGTTCGTCCCTCGGCATCTTGGATAAGCTCTGATTTATACAATAGACGAAAACAAAAGGCGACAGCACCCTGGACAGTCCGCACATGCAAGCTATTCACAAATTGGTGGCTCTACGGGAGGGCCTCACGAATCTAGGTATGGGCGGTCTTCTCAAAAACCTGATTTTATGGTCTGTTCACTCTGTTGTTGTTCCAAGTTCGACTTTTCGTTGATGCCGCCATGCAGGAGCGATCAACACCGGGCCTTGTGCTCGAAGACCGAGCCACACTATAAAGCGATTATGAGTGGCGAAGGCATGGTCTATCTGGAGAGTTCACCGCCAGATCATTTGAGTCAGCACCAGTTTGGACCTGTCATCCATCTAAGTAGGGTATCTAATCATTCCAGCCCTGGAGAGGCATTTGAGGATCTGTTCACCCGAGGGTTCATACAGCCACAACTTGGGAGAACGCTGCTCGCCATTTCTGAAGTAGCAAACTTCTTCTCACATGCTGGAGACATTGCTCTTGCAAATCCCGTTATCGAAAATCAGCAGAACATTCTAAGGCGTCTTCGAGGACAGCTTGACCCTGAACTGATCAAAGGTGGAAACTTTCCGACACTCGATCTTTGTTGCGCAGCTGCTGCGTCAATCTATCTGGATGTTCTATTCTCCGACTCATCCTCTTCCTTAACTCCTCTGACCAGCTCAGCCGAGAAGCTCAAAAACTCCTTGCTTCGCTCGGCCTCAGAGGTCCACTGGCCGCATCTTCTGGAATTAATGCTTTGGATCTTGTTCACAAGCAGCTTCCTAGATTCAAACAAGGAGGTGAACTTATGGCTCAAAATCAGGCTTCATGAATCTCTTATTCGGCTGAAGTTCAGTCATTTACGGTGGGAAGATATAAGGATCGTCCTCCAGAAATTCTTGTGGGTAGATCAGCGCCATGAAGCGGCGGCTAAGCACCTGTTCATGGACATGATGGGCCTCGATTACATATTGGGAAGGCGTTCTACGACATAGCGTTTGATACCACCGATCGATCTCTTTACACCGAGATTGTGTAAAGGAACTATGCCTTCGGATGACGTGGAGACCCGTTCCCTCCTATTTTACGTGTATATACGTCTATGCCCGTACATAACCAGGCCTAAGAATTGTAGCTGAGAATTTTACCTCCCCATACGGGATCAGATCTTCAAGACTACAATCCTTCCATAAAAGAACAAGCCGTATTTTCACTACCAAAAGCCTTGCGGCGCTAGGGTCCTGACCGCTCAGGGACTTACGAGAGGAGGTGAATGACTCGTGGCGGCGGCATTGCACTAGCGCCCTTCGGAAAATTATATATGGAGGTCTTCTTTTTTAGCATTTACAACTCCAGCATTTCCCTCTCTGAAATAATTCATTTTCTTTCAGACCGACAATTGCTGCTTCAGCAATACATCTGAACCAGAAACTACAACCTCCAAGCCCCAAAATGGTATCTCCACCACACGATCGCCTCACAAACCTCCCCGTGGAGCTTCTTCTGCAGATCATCTCAAATGTCAACCCCTCCGTCGACCATCTCTCTCTAGTGCAAACCAATAAAGCGCTTCGAGAAGTATTCAAGACCAATGCAGCGACCATCTGCAATACAAAACTCCTATCAAATCTAAAATACGCCGAAATTGCAGATCTATGCGAATCCACCTACATCGATGGCTGGGTAACACCAACATACTCACTTGACGGAAGGCGATTGCTTACTGCACCAGCTTGCGATAACTGCCGAGATCGGGGATCAATTTGCAGTAATACGCAACCTGGTCCAATCTTTCTCGCCTTCTTGGAGCTATACTCTGAGGCGGTCTGGTTGAATTGGACATATAGGTGCCCGACAATGGATAGCGAAGAAGTGAAGGAAGGCTCCTTAGAATTGCACGAGGGCCGTTTTCGGGAG
>Ga0182030_10006998_pt1 | contig 23633 bp, 23 predicted proteins | sample 812S3MmetaG_FD_121299 | JGI IMG/M metagenome (GOLD analysis project Ga0182030, IMG submission 121299) | Permafrost microbial communities from Stordalen Mire, Sweden - 812S3M metaG (Illumina Assembly) | ecosystem: Environmental > Terrestrial > Soil > Wetlands > Permafrost | place: Sweden...
CGTTAAATACCCAGAACTTACTTAACGCATAATTGACTAATAATCCGGCTATGAAGGAGATCGTGGCAGCTAGTAGATAATTAACGTGCCCATATTGTTTTAAAGCCACCAGCCCCACAAGATTTACGGCGTAAGATGCTGTAGCAACAAAACCATATCGGATGAATTGGGTGTAATTATTATGTGATTTATTGAGAAAAACTTCTTTTAATTTATCCATCACTTATAATTATAATAATCTATGCGTACAGTTAATATAGCCAGGTTATCATAGGATTTTTATTCCTGTAGAGTTATTATGTCCCAATGATTGTAGTAATAATCGCCGGTGGCGCCGGTACCAGGTTATGGCCTCTTTCGACACCAGAATATCCGAAGCAACTGTTAAAAATTAATAGTCCTGACCGGTCGCTACTCCAGCAAACCTATGACTGGGCAGAAGTATTATCTAAAAAAGTTCTTATATTGATGTAAGGCCACTTTTATACTGTTGGCATTGTAAATCAACGCCTCGCTACCATCAGATAACTTATCAATCCTTTGCCATGGGCCTAGCTGTTGAGCAATTTGTGTCGCATTACAGACATTAGGAGAATTTGTAATTGAAGCTTGGTGGTCAAGAATGAATGGTACTTGTATGGCGGGGGTATTAACGATTTTGCTAAACGCACTGGTGTCAAAGAATAAATCAGCTGGCTTAACTTTAGAGTCAGGCAAACAACTTAAGGGCAGTAGTTTAGAACTCTCGTTTGAATAGTAATCTGCGGGTATAGCCGTATCCATGCTTGCATAGCCATATGGGAATTTATGATTGCCCATATACAGATCTGCCGCTGAAATATGTTTGTCTATCTTAAAACTGCTGACCCAATGGACTGAAGCTGCATAAGCTAGGCTAACAACGTTAAAGGCCAGAACCAGGCCGATAAATAAATACATATACCGGTTTTTGTTAAACGTCTGCAAAACAATAATTGTCAATAAAATGAAAGCCGGGACAGTCATAATTAAATATCGTGATGTCTCGGCTATTAGTGCCTGACCACTCAGAATATATAGAGCTATATTTACTATGAATATTACAGCTATCAAGATTAGGGGTCTGCGGGATGTCTTTTTTGTAAAGTAAACCCATACTGACATCCCCAATAGGACCACACCGGACCCTAAATTAAGAAGTTGTCGCGGGAATCCAGCGCCCGCTCCGCCACTATATAAAGAAGCAAGTTCTTTTATGGTCAGTTTGATGCTTTTAAGAATTGTTGTAACGGTAAGTGTCAGGTGGTTGCCAGTGGTATAGAACTGAACGCCTGCCAAGTCGTGCACCAAGGCAAATAACAACCTAGAACCCAGTATTCCTAAAATACTAATTGCGATCAGTAGCAGCAACGGCTGGAATGTTTGTTTAGTGCGATTACCCCTAAACCACTCAAACGCCAAAAACAAAAGGACTGGCAATAATGTCATATATATTTGCAGGGGATCCGAGAAGAATAATAAGCTGGTAAATATCAAAAGCAGAATATATTGATGCCATGGTTTACGTTTTGCGAACAGAAGGTAAGTCGCAATCAGGAAAACTCCGGCGGCAACTTCCAGATTACGAGAGTTACTGAACTGGGCCCAATAAACTGAGCCGGATAAAAGGGATAACCACAATAACACCAAATAGAACAGCTTGCTTATTCTTACGTGTGGGAAAAAGTGTTTCCACAACATCTCCAGCGCGATGCAAATTAATACAAACGTAACTATGTTGATCAACATAGTCATGATGATAAGTTTCAATCTCGGTGACCCCGGCAAAATATCAAGGGGTATATATATAAATAACATCTTCAGGATGTAATTAGCCGATCCTATAGTGCTTGCAGTGTGCATACCATGCAGCCACTGATGAGCTAAGACTTGCTGTCCAAGAAGATCGTACGATGGTGCTTGTGTAAAAAACCTGAATATCGTCCAAGCGGAAACTATCATGCTCCCTAACACGAAGGTGGCTAATCGGATATATCGCATGGAGGTAAGTTTATGCATTTATATAAGAGTATCTTCTCATAGGCCCCTTTATCCGACAACTGACCCTGTTTAAACAATTTTTGCCACCGGCTTAATCCGTAATTTAACCCACAATTTATAGAATTTATCTTTCATTGTATTTTATTTTTATCATTTATATCCTAAATATTATCTTTGTCTTTTCTCCCTTCAATGATATTTTCCATTGCAGCTATTGTAGTTAACATAGAGTTGCTTTGATTGTTATATCTATGCAATACAGATAATACGCGTGGATTATTATTGGAATTTTGTTGCCGTCGAGTTATTATGTCCCAATGATTGTGGTGATAATAGCTGGGGGTGCCGGGACAAGACTATGGCCTCTTTCAACACCGGAATATCCGAAGCAACTGCTAAAAATTAATAGCCCTGACCGGTCGCTTCTCCAACAAACCTATGGCCGGGCAGAAGTATTATCTAAAAAAATATACGTAGTATCAGAAGTTAGCCATATAGCTCATGTCCGGGAACAATTATCAAATTTATCGGATGAGCATTTTATTGTCGAACCCGCCAGGCGGGGGACCTCTAACTGTCTTGCACTGGCTTTAACCTATATTTCGAAACGCGAAGACAATGATGAACCGATAGCCTTTATATCTGCCGATCATTTTATTAAGGACACAACTGGCTTTAAACGTAGCTTTAAAGTCGCCGGAGACGTTTCTAAAAAAACCAAACGCATTGTTCTTGTTGGCATCGAACCCGATTATCCGGCAACTGGTTTTGGTTATATAGAAAAGGGTGAATCGTTAAAGTACAAGGATATTGTTTTTAATGTTAAATCCTTCAAGGAAAAACCTTCTCTGGAAGTTGCTGAAAGCTATCTTAAAGCAGGCCGGTATCTTTGGAATTGCAGTTATTTTGTGGGCTCAGTCAACGTTTTTAAATCCAGGATGTCTGAGTATGCCCCGAACTTGTACAGTAACTTTGATCTATTAAAAAAAGCAAAATCCAAGCAATTGAATGACGTTTATCTAAGTTTAGAAAAAGACACTATCGATTATGCCTTGATTGAGAAAGTCCCTGATTTGCTGGTAGTGCCGGCTTCGTTTGACTGGATCGATGTCGGGTCATTCTCCGATTGGTTTAAAATTGTTGGACATGATAAAAACGGTAACCATATTATCGGTGAAAGTGTTGAAGTCATAAATTTAAAGGACAGCTTTATCCAGAATCACGGCAAAAAGCCGCTGGCCGTGATCGGACTGGAAAATGTCGTGATAATAAATACTGATAACGGGGTTCTAATAACCCATAAAGACTTAACCCAGCACGTGGGGGACATCAGCAAGCGTTTCAATAAAGAAGCCTAAAGTTATTTAATAACCGAAACCAAAAAAGACCGCAGATTATTTTTGAATTCAGTAACTGAAAATTGTGAAGCGGCTTTTTTTATATAACCACTGTCGAATTTTTGAGGATTAAAAGACTTCAAAACTTGCGCCAGACTGGCAGCTGTTTGTTTAGGGAAAAACAGACCGGTCTTGGACTCGGTAATGTAATCAAGTGCTCCGCCGGCTTTGTAGGCAATGACCGGCGTACCGGCCGCTAAAGCTTCGACAGCGGCAATGCCGAAATCTTCTTTAACTGGGAAAATAAACGCCTCGGCTGATTCTAAATGTTGGGCCATCGATTGGTCGCTGACTTTGGTTAAAAAAGTAATTGTCGGTCCGGCCATATGAACCAGTCTCTTATGGTCAGGACCATCACCAAGGACTGTTAGTCCCAAGCCGAGCTTAGTACAGGCGGCGACAGCTAGGTCGGTTTTTTTATAGGGAGTTTGCCGGCCGGCAGTTACGAAACCGGTTCTTTTTTGTTTAGTGTCTTTAAAGCGGTCGGTATCGACCGGCGGATGGATGACAGTCGATTCACGGCCATAGCAGCGTTTGATCTCTGACTGTGAGAAAGTTGAATTAGCAATTAAGTAATTTGGTTTTTGGGCAGCCCTAATGTCCCAGCGCCGCATCGGTTTAACAAGTAGCTTTAGACCGATTCTTGCCAGCCAGCCGAAATACTTGAATCCCGGTGACTTAATATACTCATCGTAACGCCGCCAGTAATATTGGGTCGGTGAATGACAATAACAAATATGGATAGTCGTAGGGTCAGTTTTAACAGCTTTAGCCTCAGCTCCGCTGGATGAAATTACCAGGTCGTAGTCACTTAGGTCAAGTTGGCTGAAACTTATCGCTCTCAGCAGTGGTAAAAATTTTCTGAAACTTTTCGGTAAATGCTGCAGCCATAATGTATGGACATCGGCATCGCGGAACCAGCTGGTAGCTTTCGGGTCATATTGCGAGGTATAGATTGGCGCCTGCGGGAACATCTGATGCAGTGCCAGCAATACCCGCTCAGCCCCTCCAACTCCCACTAGCCAGTCGCAAACCAGGGCAACCTTTAAGTTGCCTAAGTCTTCCATGCTAAGCGCCGCCCCGTTTATCAATAATCGCGCCGATGGTCTTGGCTAGGATTGTTAGATCAAGCCAGAAACTCCAGTTTTGGACATAGTATAAATCAAGTTTCCGGCGTTCCTCAAAGCTGATATTGCGCCGGCCGGAGACCTGCGCCAAACCGGTCAATCCTGACCGGACGCTTAAGATGGTGTGGCGTTTAGCATAGACCTCTAATTCTTCGGGGACTAATGAACGCGGGCCAACGAGGCTGATGTCTCCCTTAACGATATTAAAAAGTTGCGGCAGCTCATCGAGACTAGTGGCCCGCAGGAAATTGCCGAGTTTACTGTAACGTGGATCATGTGGTATCTGATCGCCGTTGTCCCGGTAAGCAGTAATAAGCTGCGGTTCGCCCATTTTAGTAAAGGCCGCTTCTGGCGATAAGTTATGGTACGTTTTTTTAATAGTCCGGAATTTATAAACGGTAAATTTTTGATCATAGCGGGTTAAGCGGGTTTGTTTTAGCAATATCGGTCCATGGTCGTAAAGCTTAATAACAATGGCAATGATCAGCATAAACGGCAAAGCTATCAGTTGCAGTAGGCCGCCGAACAGTATATCAAAGATTCGCTTTACAATTCTCCCCCAACCGAAAAGCGCGGTCTCATTAACGGCGATGACCGGAATGGCCGAGCGGAATAATTCGACATCGATGTTACCGACAAATAACTCCGTGTTGCCTGGCACAAATCGGTAGGCAATATGATGACGCTGGGCAAATTCTAGAATTTCCTGATTACGCGACTCGTCAACGTATAATTCGGTTTGGATAATGGCGTCGAAACTATCGGCTTTGACTGACTCCAGCATCGTCTGGAAATCCGGGTAATTTTTGATATTAGAATGTCCGTAAATAGCCCGCTCGCTGCCGACGACGCCGACAATGTAATAGCCTGACTGGCGGCTGTTATACAGAGATTCAACTAACTCTCTGGCAACGGCAGTATTACCGGTCAAAACGACATTTGTTAAGCCGACGCGGAACCTGAACATTAATGTCTGAGACAAACGGATAATGTTTCGCACGATTACTAAAGCTATGAAGCCAAAAGCAAAGCCGAAGATTACCACTAATTTTGAAGGCAAGATCGGCTTCAGGGACAAATAATTCCAAAACACCACGAACAGCATGCCGATAAATGAGCCGATAAACAACCGGCCGATTTCACTGAAACGTTTTTCATAGATACTGTGGTTATACAGGCCAAGTAAGGCGAATGTCAGCACCCAGAAAGGTAAGAGCGCGGAGAAAACCAAGATGTAGGTCGTAATATGAACCGGATAGGCTACCGGCGCGTTAAATAAATGGGCTCTGACAAAAAATGCTCCTAAAAAAGCCACGACTAAAGCTACAACATCACCAATAATCAGGAATGAGTTGTAAATTAGCGAATTATTATTCTTCATAAACGTTTTTTGTGGACTAATTCCGTATAATGAATTGTAACACTTATGCGTAGATTAAGACTTTGGAAAACTGCTAATTGGCTTGTCGCGCTAATCGCAATTATTTTACTTATTGTGCCATTCCAGGCTTTTATAACTGTCTGGTTGTCGAGTTTGATCGGCCACTATACCGCCTTGCGGCTTTGGGATGAAGTTTGTTTAGGATTGGCCCTTTTATTGGCGGCTGCATTACTACTGCATAGCCGGCCGTTGCGCCGGGTTTTTTATCAGTGGCGCCTGGTCTGGCTGATATTAGCTTATGCCGTATTGGTACTGGTTTGCGGCGCGGTTGCCATTGTCCGGCATCAGGTGACTTCTAAAGCGTTGGGATACGGGTTAATTGTGGATTTACGGTTTTTGGTATTCTTTTTAGTTTGCGCGGTTGCGGCTTCATCGACAGTTTGGCTTAAACGGCATTGGCGCGAATTGCTTTTCGGGCCGGCCGTAGTCGTAGTTATTTTCGGTCTGTTTCAGCACTTTGTGCTGTCCAAAGATTTTTTAAAACATTTCGGGTACGGGCCGGATACAATCCGACCTTATCAAACCGTCAATCAGAATAATCATTACGTGCGTATCAGCTCAACCCTGCGCGGCCCCAATCCACTAGGAGCTTATCTGCTGGTTATATTAAGCGGGTTAATGGTCTACGCTATGAAATTAAAAAAAGTTTGGCCTTTGACGGCGGTGGCGGTCTTTGGTATAGCCGGTTTAATCTGCCTGTTTTATAGCTATTCGCGTGGCGCCTGGGTCGGCAGCGTCGTTGCGGTGGGACTGGTTGTTGTCATCGGTCTTAGCCTTAAGAAAAGACAATACACTTACATTATCGCCGGGCTTTTCGGATTAGTTATTATTGGCGCTGTTACGACAATTGCCCTGCGGCATAACAGCCGGTTTGAGGATATCATATTTCATACCAACCAAAACTCAACGGTCACTACCAGTTCCGACCAGACCCATGAAAGTTATTTGCGCAGCGGGCTAAGTGATGTTATCCACCAGCCGCTTGGCCATGGTCCCGGTACGGCCGGCCCGGCTTCGGTTTATAACAATCATCCGGCCCGCCTAGCTGAGAATTATTTCCTGCAAATCGGGCAGGAAACTGGCTGGTTGGGCCTCGTCCTCTTCATCGCCATAAACTGGTTCGTTGGCAAGCAACTATGGGATAAGCGTCGTGACAGTCTGGCACTGCTATTGCTGGCTACTCTAATTGGCATCAGCCTGGTGAATATGCTCTCCTATGCCTGGACTGACGACAGCTTAAGTTATATCTGGTGGGGTCTGGCCGGAATTATGCTCTCTCCCAAACTGCCTTCGCCCAAAAAGGTCTAACCGACGCCGCAAATGTCTAACTATTCAAAGAAAATCTGGCTGCAGTTTTTAAAATACCTGGTCGGCGGCGGCGTCTATTTCTGGAGCGGCTATCTGATTTTTGCGATCGGATATTCCGGTTTTCATATTAATTGGCTGTGGGCCAAGATGATAGCTGACGCAGTTGGCTGGACGCTGAATTATCTGATCCAGCGCTACTGGGCATTTGCCAACCCGGATTTAAACAAACATCGAAATATGGTAACCAGCCGTTACCTGATGATAACTGCTCTCAATTTCTTAATCGATTATTCCATCGTGGCCAGTCTTAAACATTTCGGGTTGACACCGTATGCCGGGTTATTCATCTCATCCGGATTTTTTACAGTCTGGAATTACCTGTGGTACCGGTTTTTCGTATTTCGTGTACAATCCTAACAGGAGCCTAAAAAGGATGAGCACAGACACAATTATCCGGCCGACAAAAAAACAGCGCCAGTTATTAAGCTTTATCGAAACCTTTATTGCCGAGCATAGTTATAGTCCGAGTTACCGGGAAATTATGAGTGGTTTGGATTACACGTCAGTGGCGACTGTCGCACTTCATGTCAACAGTCTGATTAAGCGCGGACATCTGAAGAAACGCGACCGCAATGCCCGGTCACTGGAAGTGGTTCATGTCCATGCGTCGGCCACGCTGTCTACCAACCAAATTATGCCCTCGGAAGAGAAATGGCTGATTGATAAAGTTGATTATTTTTTCCACCAAGCCGAACAGTCATCCAAACTTGATCAAGCCCAAATCGACCGGTTGGTTGTGCTGGTCGGCGCCCTGAAGGTATTAGGCTTAAACGGTGCAGCGCAAAGTTTTCTGCCACGGTTACAAGTATTGCGTAAACTGGCTGCTTAAGTTAGCCCTTATGCTATAAAGCGTATAATGCAAGCTGTTAAACTGGTTTAATTATGTATCGTTATCAACGTCGGCATGCGCCTTGGCAGAACTTCCGGAGAAAAGCTTTTGTAGTAGTTGCCGTGATCTTACTGCTGGTGGCCGTAGCCACCGGTTGGTATATTGAGAGCCACAGCGGCACCACGATTATTCATAACCCTGTCGCCAAGACAACGTACGTCACAACTGCCAATACGCCGGTCCAGACGTTTAGCGAAACGGATTTTACTATCCAATTGCCGACCGACTGGAAGTTTATCGGCCAGACGACCGGTCCCTATAATTTTTATACCTGGCAGGATACTACCAAGTATGAAGACAACCGGATTCTTGACCTATATGTCGATACTATCCCCGGCATGGCAGTCAGCCGCCTGCAGCCGGTATCAGCCGACGGTAACCGGTTGCAAATAGGTACAATGTCAGACGTCTGCCTGACGTTCACCGGCGCGCCGGCTTCATCCGCCCAGACCGCCCAAAGCCTGCCCAACCAACTTGCGAAGTGGCAGGGTATCAATTTTATGTGTGATTTGAGTAATTATAATAATAACTCCGTAGGGACAAGCTCGCTGCAAGGCATTAATACCGTTACCTTGACCGGCTCGACCACTGGGCGGCATTCTTTCTTCTTTCTCTATGTCGACCACAACATCCAACCGGATTACTCAATTTTTACCAACGCTCTGAAGAGTTTCCGGGTTAAGTAGGATTTTTATTAACTTGACATGTGTCCAGGTATGGTATGCTAGGTATACCTTAATAAACTAATATCTGCTGGAAGTCGGTGAAAAGCCGACACTGTGCCGCAACGGTTTACCTTTTGTTAAGAAGGAAAGTCCGATACAGCATGAAGCCCCATATCAGGGGTAAAGTCTCGAGCAGGAATAGAGTGATTTTATAAGAAATCACATCGGCCTCTTTGTCTCGGGACAGAGAGGATTTTTATATATGAGCCGAGTAGCTCAAGTTCTTAGGTCAAATGTAGTTTTATCTGGTATAGCGGTAATTATCTTATTATCCGGAGCCGGTATCGCGGCCTGCGTACACAATGAAAATTACGGCGACGTTCAAACAACAACCAACTCGCAGCATCAATTAACCCAAATCAGTTATGATGGCAAGGATGGCACCAATGCCTTCGTCCTGCTTAAAAAGTATGTAAAGATCCAGGCCAAACTCTATTCGTTTGGCTATTTTGTGTCTTCTATCAACGGTGTTGCCGGCAACGGGCCGAAGTATTGGACGTTCTTCGTTAATGGCAAAGAAGCCGATGCCGGCGCCAGCTCGTACATTACCAAAAGCAGCGATATAATTACTTGGAAATTGGAGTAAAACTAAAATGAAAGAGAAATATTTTCCGACAATTATCGCGCTGAGTCTGATTGTTATCGGTGTAACGCTGCGAATTCTGCCGCATCCGGCAAACTTTGCGCCAATCGCCGCTATCGCTATCTTTGGCGGCGCCGTATTGCCTAAAAAGATTGCAATTTGGGTGCCGCTTGGGGCGATGATGATATCTGACGCGGTTATCGGTTTTTATAGTCTGATGCCCTTGATATGGGGCTGCTATCTCTTAATTGCCCTGGCTAGCAGCCACTGGCTGAGGCCGGCTAAACTGCTTAAAGGTGCTTTGCTGACGGTATCTTCATCGGTATTCTTCTTTGCCGCAACTAATTTCGGTGTTTGGCTGACCAGCGGCATGTATGTCCACAATTGGTCCGGAATAGTCAGCTGTTATACGCTGGCTTTGCCGTTCTTCCGCAACACTGCTCTCAGCGATGCTGTCTACACGGCCGCATTATTTGGTATCTATGCTTTGGCTACTTACCGGCAAAAAGCATCTGCTAAAGTAGTTTCCTAAACGGCTTGAGTAAAATGTGTTATTGTATAGCCAGCCGATAGGTAAGCAAGGGGCTATATTGCAATGATGAAAGATTTTAAAAAATTTATTTTACGCGGCAACGTCGTTGACCTGGCAGTCGGTGTGGTCATTGGTAGTGCTTTCGGCGCGGTTGTCAGCTCACTGGTCAAGGATCTGATCACGCCGCTGATGGGGGCTCTTACTAAAGGCAAAAATTTTTCAGGTCAACACTTTACGATACATGGCAGCGTCTTTAATTATGGTGATTTTATCAATGCCCTGATATCGTTTTTAATAATCGCTGTCGTAATTTTCTTCTTTGTGGTCCAGCCGGTAAACAAATTGGTGGCCTTTAGTCACCGCCGGAAAGGTACGCCGGCTATTATTAACCGTCCTTGCCCGGAATGCCTTAGTGACATACCTCCGCAAGCCACCCGCTGCATGTATTGCACCAGCAAAGTGGACCCCCTGCCCGTGGCAGCGGTTGCTGCTACTCCCAGCGGAAGATTCGGAAGGCGATTGCGTAAATAATTATTGCCCAAATGGCTATCAATCCCAGCTGGTGATCGATCGTTATTAAGCTGGCGTGTTCGGTAATTACCATCCGGATACTGTCGATGATCGGCGTCAGCGGCAGATAGGTTGAAATATGCTGCAGCCAGACCGGCATTAAAAAGGTTGGGAAGAAGACACCGGTCAGAAACATCATCGGGAAAACGATAATGTTAGACAGCGGGGCAGCCTGATTCTGATTTTTAGCCCAGCCACCGATTGCCAGACCGATCCCGAAGATTGTCCAGATACCTATAATGACTACAAACGCCAGAGTCAGGTAATTCCCGTTCATATGGAAGCCGAAAATGAATTTGGCGGCCAAGAACATAATGGCAACCGATATAATGCCGATGATTGAATTAGAGATAACGTTAGAAACAAAATACTGCCAAACGCAGATCGGTGAAACGTGCAGACGGCGCAGTACCCCCTGTTTTTTCAGTTCGGGGAAAGTATTGACCGGACCGAATATCCCCAGCCCGATTATCGTAAAACCCAGCAGGCCAGAGAACGTGTAGTCAAAAGCGGTTAACCCCGCCTGATTAGTCATCTGGGTTTTGACCGTGAAGGGAGTTTGCGGCGCGGTAACTAATTTATCGTTGATACCGGCGGTAATACTGTCTAAGACCGAACCCAGCGTCTGGGCTGCCTGGGCTTGGTTCTCGTCATAGTATTCGATTATCTGCCCGGTCGGGTAGGCTTTATTCTGGGTTGTCCCAAAGTTTGCTGGCAGCACTAATGTGGCGTCGATTTCGCCCCGGCTCATTTGCTGGTCAGCCTGCGCCAGAGTTGTGATCCCGGCTTTGATTTTGAAAAGTTTGCTGGCTTTTATCTGGCTGACAAACTGCTGTGAAAATTGGCTGTGTGACTGGTCGAACAGGGCGACGGTAAATGACGTGTTATCGGCTTTGCCGTATAAACTGCCAAAAATTAACAGGAATATCAGCGGGAAGACGATTGTAAAAAACAACGCTACCCGGTCACGGAAGTAACGTTTAACGCTGATTTTGGCAAAGACGTAGATGGTGTAAAATGGGCGGTTCATAAAGTTAATCCCTTAACTCCTTGCCGGTCAGGTCGATAAAAACATCTTCCAGAGAGGCCTCTTCGGTATGCTGAGTTTTCTTAAAACCGCGGGCTAAAAGTTGACGGATGAGATCTTCCGGAGGTGCCAAGGCGATAATTTTGCCGTCATCCATAATCGCCACGCGGTGACACAAAAGCTCTGCTTCTTCCAGATAGTGGGTGGTCAGAATAACGGTAATCCCTTTTTCGCGGATTTGCCGGATCAGGTCCCATAAGTTATGCCTAGCTTGCGGATCGAGTCCGGTGGTCGGTTCGTCCATAAAAAAGATCTTCGGACTATGGACTAGGGCTGCGGCAATACTAAAGCGCTGTCTTTGGCCGCCAGATAGTTTTTCAAAATAGCTATTAGCTTTATCCTCAAGGCTGACATCTTTTAAAAACTTCGACGGGTCAACTTTCTCACCGTAAGCTGCTGCCGTCATTTCCAGTAACTCGGTCAGTTTGACTTTGTCCATGAAAGCCGAAGCTTGGAGCTGGACGCCGATTATTTTTCTGATGGACTGCGGATCTTTGGAAACGTCAATGCCAGCTAGCACAATACTGCCGCCATCAATTGATCGCAGGGTCTCTATCATCTCGAGGGTAGTTGTTTTACCGGCCCCGTTCGGCCCCAATATACCGAATATTTCTCCGGCTGCAACTTCGAAGGAGATATCATTGACGACCGCCCGGCCGCCGTAAACTTTACGCAGATTTTTAACAGACAGGATTGTTTTTGTCATCAATTTACTATAACAATTAGCGCCTAAAAAAACACCCGGTTGTTTAACGCCGGGTGTTTTTAACTTAACTTAGGGGTGCTTACTTCTTGCGCTTTACTGTCAAGAAGCCGTTTCGTGGGTTTTCATTAACCATAAAACCGGCTGGCAGTTCGCAAGCTTCAGGACGCTCGTCCTTACTAAAATAATAAATAGTTTGACGCTTGCCGCCTCGTAAAGTAACATCTTTCGAGTTTAAATAGTATGTCACACCCTTTGAATTTGTGTGCTTATATGCCATCTCTGACCTTCTCCCTCTCTTACATTAGTAGTACCCCTAAAATACTCTTATCGGTTTTTACTTGTCAACCCCTAAATAAGCGTCAGGGCCTGAATTTACACCGTAATTATGTAACAATAACGGAAGTAAATGACGACCGCCGCAAAGACAAATTAAAGCTGTATTTACTGCATTATAATCTTGCATCACATGATGCTTATGTATTACACTAAACAAGTAATAATAAAAGTTTAAAGGATATAAGTATGGACTTTACTAATAGGGTCACACCACAGACACATGCACAACCTGTTGATTCTAGCGCGGATACAGCTGCTGGTAATCATCACAGTAAGACTAAAATTAAGAAAAGCGCATCTGGTCCGGCTTGGCTAGCGGCCATTGGCATTGTCTGCCTGGCAGTTCTGTTATTAGCCACGCTGTTGGTACTGGTATTTGGCGGTACTGATCAGAACAAATATATCAATAAGAACGAGTATCAGGCAGTCGATATTAACATCGGCGGCTCCTCCAGCGGTGACCAGATATACTTCGGCAATTTGAGAACCATTAACAGTACTTATCTGGTACTTGAGAATGTATTTTACATTCCGACAACGACATCAACATCTTCCAATATAACGCTTGAGCCGCTTGTTTGTCAGATCGACGAGCCAGTTAACCAAATGCTGATCAACCACTCGAGTGTTAACTGGTGGGAGAACCTGCAAAACAGCAGCAAAGTTTCTAAGACAATTTCCAGTTACGAGAAGAGTAACCCATCTACACCGGCTTGCACCAGCACTAATTCGACAACTCCCAGCACTTCCAGTACTCCCTCAAGCACAACCAAGTAGTTTTTAATCTTAAGAGTAACTTTAGTTAGTGTTTTGGCTTAAACTATTCCCCAGACCAGCGTCTGGTAGCCCATGAAGTGGCAAATAGAATAAGTAAAAAGATACTTGCCAGTAGTGACCAACCAGCTAAGTCTGGTGACCAACTTGGTGAAATAAAATCGAATTCATAGAGCGCTGCCGCTATCGGTTTGGCGATCGCCCCGTTTTGTTCGACATACTGTTCGACGCAAGGGACTCTAGTCCTACCTGAAAAACCAACCGGGTTTTGCTGCTGGCAATAAACCTGGGCTTCAGTGTAGACCTTAGAATTAATAACATCTACCTGTTGCTGCTCGCCAGTCTCTAATCGCTGATAGGTGTACTGAAGTTGAATTGGCGGGTAAACGGCGTTCGGGCCAGTCGATAGATCGGTATTCATGTGTGTAGTCACGTAGGCTTGCAAAGTGTCAAGTTTCTGACTGACGTCGGTATTATTCTTGTCGGCCTGGTAAAGCGCGGTGCGTAAATGGACCATTGTCAAATTATTGGCCCTAAGCGCATATATAGTTAAACCACAGCAAGCAAAAAATACTATTAAAATATAAATTGGCTTTATGGTCCGAAAGATTTTCCACCCTCGGCGACCGAATTTTTTCATAATTTTTAAAAGTAACCTTAAGATTAGTTTAGCATGGATTGAGCTCATGCTAGACTTATATAAGTATGCATGTTTACTTTTCCGGAATTGGCGGCATGGCAATCGGCCCTTTGGCGCTGATTGCTAAACAGGCCGGCTTTAAAGTGTCGGGCTCCGATAAGCAGTCTTCAGGCTCGATCGCTTATTTACAGCAGAATGGTATAGATGATATCCATATCGGCCAAAGACGTGATCAGATAGCGGCTGTCCACAAGAAACAGCCGATTGACTGGTTCGTCTATACCTCGGCCCTGACGATCGAAAATCCGCATCCCCCGGAGTTGGAATTTTGTAAACAACAATCCATCAAAACCAGCAAGCGTGATGAGTTTATCAACCTTATCCTGGATAAAAAGCAGCTCGAACTTGTTGCCATCGCCGGGACGCACGGCAAAACCACTACTACCGCCATGGTTATCTGGCTATTTACGCAGCTTAAGACAAAAATCAGTTACTCAGTCGGGGCCAAGATGAATTTTGGTACGATGGGACTCTATACGCCGGACAGTAAGTACTTTGTCTATGAAGCCGACGAATTCGACCGTAATTTTCTGGCGTTTAATCCGTATATGAGCATTATTACCGGTGTTACTTGGGATCATCACGAAATATTTCCAACGCGCGAAGATTATCAGCTGGCGTTTCAGGAATTTATCAGCCAAAGCGGCCAAACTGTTTTATGGCAAGAAGATTTCGATTACCTGGGGCTGGAAGAGCCGACCAATTTGTATGTCCAATCATCAGACACAACTCTAATAGAGAATATCAATTTGAAAGGCCGGTATAACCGGCTCAATGCCTGGCTGGCTATCCAAGCTGTCCACCATCTGCTGAATGTACCGCTGGGTCAGTTGGTTGTCCATATGAATCATTTTCCGGGAGTCCAACGCCGGATGGAGCCTATAACCAACAATCTCTATACTGATTATGCGCATACGCCTGAAAAAATTATTGCCGCCATGAATGTTGCCCTGGAGATAGCCGACGGTAAAAATGTGGTAGTTATTTATGAGCCGCTGACCAACCGCCGGCAGCACTATATGAAGGATGACTATAAAGAATGCTTTAAGGGCGCCGCAAAAGTCTACTGGTTGCCAACCTACTTAGCTCGCGAAGACCCTAAACAATCTATCTTAACTCCAGAAGAACTGATTGCCCGGTTAAATGATCCCGGTTTAGCCAGTCCAGCCGCCATGAACAAAAAACTATCGGATACAATTCGTGAGCATCTTAAAACGGGCGATATGGTGGTGGCTATAACCGGCGGCGGCGGGCAGAGTCTGGATGAGTGGTTGCGGAAAGAATTTAAACGTTAATTGCGATAGCTAAAGCAAATATAACGATAATCAGGATAACCCATAACCATAAATCAGATGAGTTGAATTCTGAAGTCCGCCGAACGCGGATGGTTGACTCAACTTGGTTCGGCAATGACTGCGCAGCCGGCGCAGCGCCATCGGCACCTGAAGAAGTTGAAACTGCCGCTACCGGCAGGGTAGTCCGGATAGATTTACTGGTATCTGATTGATAGTTGGCTGTTGGTTTGTCTTCCGGTAATTGTTTTTCCTGTCGTTGTTCCTGCCTGAACTCTTTACCGTAGGCAAGAGTCGGCGCTTCAACAGCTTTACCGGAGCTGGCATCTATCTCAATCCGGTGCCAGACGCTATTTTGGACTAACCGGTCCGGGGGTATCTCCGGCGGCTGACCAGCGACTGTTTCATTAATAATCGTGACACTCTCCGTAACTGTAGCGCGGCTTTCCGGTTGACGGAGACTGCCGATTCTTAGTTTTTCGGCTTCAATGGCGACTATCTCATCCCAACTTTTATCGGACCAAGGAATCGATTCAGGGTGCGAAACAATTTCGGTTTTATAAGCAGCCGGCAGATTGTTCATCATTGCCGAAGGTATGACCTTGTCTTCGTCGACTTGTAATCTGCCCGGTTCTTGGCGGTATTCAGGTAATGATTTAGTGTAACTAACCTCGTTATTTTTCTTTTGGTCGTGATTGACAATCCTTCGGTAGTTCTCAGGGTAATAGGGTGAATTCTTAATTAAATGATTCATTGATCCGACAGTCGGACCGCCGGCTTCAACTAACTGTGGCTGGAGATTCGGGAGTAGTTGGGTAATCGATTTGACGGGTCTGGAAGTTGCTAATTGGTCGATAATGGCCGGTGTTTCACGCCGAGCTGCTGGCAGCGGGACCCGGGCCTTTAGTTGTCTGGTGAATTCCGAAACTGATGGACGCAAACCGGCAGTCCGCCCGACAATACCCGGAGCAGGCGGTTTTTGCTCGTCAACTGCTAACGGCGTCGGTAGCGGTTGTGGCGCTGCCTCAGCATCCCTGCCATAAGAATATTTTTCTGTTGGTTTAGGCCAATGCAACTGTTGCCACCAGTGTGCCCGTATGCCGGGCGGTGTGCTTGGCTGTGTCGCTGCTAGCGGCCTGTCCGGTGATGCTTGCTGATAATCTGCCGGGCTGATGAGTGCTGGGTTGAAAACAGTGTCCTCATTATCTATAGGTAGTTGAGCAGGTTCGGAACTGTTCTTTAACAAGTCTGGTTTCAGCAGCAATTGATTATCCACTGTCTCTTGAGCTTGCATTAGGGGCAGGGGGATTGTCTGCTCGCTGGTTTCATCTTCCGTTACCGGTGCTTGGCTGCCAGGTTTGTCTTCGGCATTGTTGCTGGTTGCTGATGTCTCCAGTGGCTTTATTGCCGAAATGACGACTGAAGGTTGTAACTCAGCGCCCGGACCGGATTGAGGCAATGTAACTTGGTTTAATCGCTCAACAGTGACAGATAATTCAATGTCAGGCTGGTTGGCTTCAGACAGGTAATCATGCAACAGGACTTCGTGTTCGCCGGAATCGTCTAAAGGTATAACTACGATATCAGAGCTTTCTTCCAGTGATAGCTCTTGGCTGGGCTGGTCGTTTAGATAAACAGTCTCTGGGTAATCAGGTGGTTGATCAGCCGCGGTAAGCTCATCAGTTACGGCCGGTTCTTCCGGCAGCTCGCTAACCTCAGCTTGTCCTTCAGCTAATTTCTTCGCTTTTTTTTGTTTCAACCGGGGCCAGGCCCATAACTCATCTCGGGGTGTTATTTGCGGAGTTTGTTCGTTATCAGCCGAAGACCGGTCCGGCTTTATAGACGGCCGTCGTATTTTACGCCGTTTCTTAGGTTTTTTGGGATGCAAAATCTTACCTTCCGGGCCTTTTAACGGTTTAGCATTTTCCGGATGTTTTGGTTGATGGAGTTCCATATCTTCTCGCTAAGCTTGAAAGCTATACTACTTTTTTACCCTTAAAACACTAAAAATACAACCCTAAAAAGCAATAGCAGATAATATTGGCACAAAGATATCAACCAATAGCCTCATTACTGGCAGGGTTTTTTAGGGCGAAAAACAAATTTAGATAATTACTATTGGAATGATTGGCTGGATGTTGATGAATTATTGTTAGCTGGTGCTTTGTTTGATTTATGGAAAACAAAGATAACCAACACAATAAGAATAATGACTATAATTATGCCAATCACGATGGAAATAAGCGTTGATTTTGATTTTGAAATCTTAACCTTAGTCGGCTCAGGCGGTGCCTTGCCTCCGAGCTGACTAAAATTTGATGATGTTTCTTCGGGTGTGGTTGGTGGGCCTGCCGGTGTATCGCCACTGCCGGGTGCGGTTCCCATCGGGTCTGGGTCTGAAGTTGGCGGGTCCTCTTCAGCGGGCGGCGCGGCTGGTTCGCCGAAAGTTGGTGTAGCCGGACTGTCCTCAACCGGAGTAACCGGTGTAGCGTCAAATGACGGATTCGGTGCTACTGGGTCCTCTTCAGCGGGCGGCGCGGCTGGTTCGCCGAAAGTTGGTGTAGCCGGACTGTCCTCAACCGGAGTAACCGGTGTAGCGTCAAATGACGGATCCGGTGTTACCGGGTCCTCTTCAGCGGGCGTCGTCGGATAAGCTGAAGCGGTGTCTTCTGGCTGAGAAGTCACTGCCGCGTCGCTATCAGGCAAGGTACTTGCCGGTGAGACTGGGCTTGGTTCTGATCCCGCAAAACTGCCATAACTGCCACTGGCGTTGTTAGCCTGGGGGCCAGCTGTGAAATCAGTTGCCGGCGGGTCCGATGGTAAATCTGGCGATGTATCAGCCGGTTCGCTGAATGGCGGGGTGGGTGATAGAGGCGTTGGCGTATCGTTAGTTGGCCCTGCCGCATCGACAGGAGTTTGATCTAATGGTGGGTTAGAAGACGCTGGGTCCATAGTTTGCTCCTTAAATAAATGTTCATTAACTGGCGAAGCTGACTGCACTTTTAGTCATTCTAAGCTGCGCTTATTTTAACATAAGCAAAATTACTATAAATAGTAATTACAATCAGTATCTCTTCCAGGCAGGTATCCCGCCTGCCTGGCGAAAATTAGGATTGCTCTTTAAAAGTCGGGTTAACGCCCGGCAAAAACACGTCAATCAATTGTTGATGTAATTAATGCAACGCAATCTTTATTCTTTAAGTTAGCTATACTAACCGGTTTGCGTTCTATCACAATTTATTTTGTTGATGGAATATCAAGCATATATCATCCGCCTATCAACGCCCGGTTAACCGGTTATGCTGATCAGCCGCTTTTTAACGATATGTTCTTGACAAGCATAAGCCTGTGGGCATACCCTGCATGTATGGCAAATATGTTGTTGTGGAATAGTCTTTGGCTATAGGATTAGTTCAAGGATCTAGCCACACAATTTAGGCTTGCCATACAAAACGAATAAACAAAAATAAGCCTTCCGGCGCAAGCCGGGGGGCTTTTTAAGTACCGGTTAGTATTTATGGTGTCAGACGGTTGATATCGCGCGGGAATAGGATGGCTTCCTTAATATTATTAAGACCGATTGTTTTTTCGACTAAGCGGTCAATGCCGTAGCCACATCCACCGTGTGGCGGTAGGCCGTGTTTAAAAGCCAATAAGAAATGGCTAAAGCCCGGGTCGTTTGGATCAATGCCCTTATCTTTGATTTGTTGAATCAATACGTCGTAATGGTGCTCCCGTATCGGGCAGGTAGCTAATTCTACGCCCCGGAACAATAAATCACCTGCCAATACAGTTTGCCGATTATCTGGATTTATCATCTGGTAGAACTTGTGTGCTTCAAGCGGGAATTCAGTAGCAAAAACAGCCTCGCAGCCGTCACGCTCCTTGGCGTACTCGCATATCCATTTTTCCTCATCTGGGGTGAGGTCTTTAGTGGTAGTAATTGTCTGGCCGGTATTTTCCGTATAAAGCTTATGGATTTGAGCGATGGTATAACGTGGGAACTTCTTTTTTAATACTAGTTTTGGCGCATTCCAGCTTTTTAATTCGTCAGCGTACTGCTCGTAGCATTTAGTTAAAGCGTAATAAGTCATATCTTGGACCATGTCGAGGACATCCTCAATACCCTTAACGAACCCCATCTCAATGTCTAGCATGGTAACTTCCGTCACGTGCCTAGTTGTAGCGCTTAACTCAGCCCGGTATGCCGGAGCGATTTCAAATACTCGCTCGAATACACCCACCATAATTTGTTTGTAAAGTTGCGGACTTTGGGCCAACGTAGCTTCTTTGCCGAAGTAATCCAGCTTGAATACTTCTGCTCCACCTTCAGCCGCTCCGGCCACTAATTTAGGGGTCTGCATTTCAACGAAATCATGAGCGTCTAAAAACTCCCGTAATAAACGGGTTAAACCGGCCCGGATCCGGAAAATCTTTTGTTCCTGCAAATTGCGCAAGCCGATAACCCGGTTATCAAAAAGAGTATCAAGATTTTCGGGTTTATGATTTAACGGTTTGTCAATTTCAATTGGTGATTCTGCTAACACCGGCACCATGATTGTTAGTGACGGATCATGAATTTCGATGCCGCCTGGCGCCCGCGATTCTTTTACGACCTGTCCTTCAACATGAAGCACTGTTCCGGTTTGCAAGCCGCGCAATTTTTCAATTTCCTTTTTATCCTGGATTACTATCTGTACTAAACCTTTCCGGTCCCGCAAGTTGATAAAAGTTAAACCGCCCAGTAACCGTTTCTTGTGTAACCACCCTTCGATTGTCACGTCTTTACCAATATGCTCGCTCAGTGACGAACTCAGTATTCTGTCCATGTTTCTCTCCTTAATTAGTAGGCTCTATAAAATGATAAGTGTGTTACACGGGTCGATCGCGACTATTTACACTTATAAGTAGCCGCAGACCCGTAAATTAGGATTATTATTCCACTGAGTTAATCTCATGCCTGTCATTCTACCACCTCTGTCAGTTCACTGGAATCTTTTTTGTGCTCGAGATGTTCGGCCTTGGCTTTGGCGGCGGCCACCGCTCTAAGGTCGGTGTAATTGTCAAATTCATCATAAACCGGACTGCCGATAATCTGTTCGATGATATCCTCAATAGTGATAATGCCGACAAATTCTTCAAATTCATTTACCACGATAAACAGGTGATTATACGTTTTTAAGAAAGCGTGTAGAACTTGTTTCAGCAAGAAATCCTCATGAACATAGACCACTGGGCGCCGTGTCAAGCTGCTGACCCGGCCACCGTGTTCGGCGTTTAGTAGATCCTCGATATGCAATATACCGACAATTCTCTCAGGCTTGCCTTCTAGCACCGGAAAACGGGAACGGCCGCTTTTATGAAGCTCATTCATTAGGACCGGGCCGATCGTATCGTCGTACTGGACCGTTGTAACGACCCGCCGCGGCACCAAAATTTCGCAAACCTTTTTGTCGGCAAATGTCAGGGCGTGTTCAGCCATGGCCAGTTCGTCATCCGGGATACGGTTACCAGCTTGTTCTTTTTGCCAAGCCAGTATTGACAGCAGGTCATCCCGGTCATATATGCCGGTATGAAAGTCATGCGTTCGTTTACCGCGAAAGATGTTTGACAAGGCATCAAGCAAGACATGAGTATAGCGCAGTAACCAGCCAATGACCGGAGCGACGCCTTTTGCCAGCCGTTTGCCGATTGAACCCGGTTTAGAGGCCGGTATCCACAGGAACCCCAGCCACAATAAAAGCATGATTAATAAAAATGCCAGCCAAGTGGGTAGGGTGCGGGCAAATAGTACGAAACTGCCGCTGGCGGTTAATAAGATCACTATCCATAACAAAATCTTTAAGCTGTTGCCATAGGCGACGGCTTTATAAATGGCCTGCGATGAGGGATCTTTTTGTCTGGCCAGCCGCCGGATCTCTTTGACCGGCAAATGAAGGTACACCTTATTGCAAACCATTGCTATAAGCATGACTGCCATTAACAGGATTCCGAATATGAAACTCATCATAACTATTATAATCTTACGATGATTGGCTTGGATTTCAAAGTTCGGCCACAAGCTGCTATACTATAAATCCGATAAGGAGACAAGTTTTTATGACTAAGACATTCTGGGGGGTACTAATAGCGGTAGTTATTGTACTTGGTGGCATTTACTGGGCGTCATCAAATCATGGCAACAAATCACCAACCAGCCAAGGCAGTGGCAATAACCCGACCAGCCATATTGAAGGCCAGGGCAAAGATGGTATCACACTGCTGGAATATGGCGATTACGAATGTCCGTATTGTGGTGAATATTCCCCAATTGTTAATCAAGTGGCCGCCTTGTATAACACTGAAATCTATTTCCAATTCCGGAATCTGCCGCTTACCCAAATTCACCAAAATGCTTTTGCTGCCGCCCGGACGGCTGAAGCGGCTGCTCTGCAGGGCAAATTCTGGCAGATGCATGACGAGCTATATGCCAATCAATCGGACTGGGTAAATTCATCTAATCCGGTGCCGATCTTTGATGATTATGCCAATAGTCTAGGGCTGAATGTTAACCAATTTGAAACTGCTTATAACGGAAATGAAGTAAATAATGAAATTAATGCCGATGTTGCCGCCTTTGATAAAACCGGCCAAGAAATGGCTACGCCGACCTTTTTCTTAGACGGAACCAAAATTTCTCCAGCGATGACTGTCAGCAGTTTCGAGAAGATTATTAATGCTGAAATCCTTAAGAAAACCGGCCATCCATCACCTGTCACTAGCTCTAGCTCAATCAGTTCATCAACGCCGCAATCCACCCAATAATTAAAAAAATTATTAGACTTACAATACCGGTCAGCTTAAAAACATCCCTATAAAATTGACATATTTAAATAAATAATGCTCATGCTTGTGCATGCATTATTTATTATGTTACGATGTATCCAAATGAGACTAGGGGCCACTACCAAAAAAGCACTGCTTAATCGTGGGGCTTTGATTGTATCAACTATTGTTCTATCGGTGCTATTTGTTGCCAGCCCGGTATTGGCTGTCAGTACCAGCAATACTCCAAACGGCATGCTAATCTCGCCGGTTCTCGAAGAAGTTACAGTCGGTAAGGGTGAGGTCCTGCCGGTACAGATGGCTATCCAAAATCCGACGGGCGGTACCGTAACTCTTAAAGCCATAGTGAATGATTTCGCAGCCAGCAATAATGAATCTGGCACCCCTAATATTATACTTAATGGTAATAGTTCGTTGCCGTTAAACAACTTCATATCGCTTGTCAAGCCGATTGCTAATATAACTTTGGCGCCGCAGCAGCGGGTTTACTTCGACGCTTATATTTTTGTGCCTACCACAGCGGCTTCCGGCGGATATTACGGTATTATCCGGTTTGAGAATGCCAGTCTTGCCAATACCGCTAACGTCGGTCTGGCAGCCAGCACCGGCACCCTGTTTTTAGTAACTGTGCCCGGTAACCTTACTGAGAAACTCAAGCTTACTCAGCTGTACGTAGAGCAGCACAGCACGCCCATCAGCTTTGTAACTTCCGGGAAACTTTCCGTCGTGACTAGACTGGATAATGTGGGCAATATCCACGTCCAGCCTTTTGGTACGATTGAAGTTAAAAATATATTCGGCCATGTCGAAACGGTTATACAGTTTAACGGCACTAACCCTCGGACCAACGTCTTGCCTGGTAGTATACGTAAGTATGTTAACGCTTTGCCGAATAAACATTATCTCGGGTATTACCAGGTTGTACTCTCCGTTGCCTGGCAGCAGGGCAGTGGCAATATAATTACCAGCAGTACCGGATTCTGGTACGTCCCGGTTTGGCTTATGTTGGCTGTTATAGCTGTTGTAGTCGTACTGGCTCTGGTTATCTGGCTGATTGTCCGCCGAAGCCGTGCTCGGCGCCGCAAGTACCGGCACTAATCAGCGTGTTCATTAAAAGCTGGTATTGATTGATTATTTATATTTGCCTGTATAAAACGCTTGTGTTAGTCTATAATTTGTTGTAAGTTATCTTACAGTAGACATATTAGTGGAGGGAGAGACAAAGATCGTGGAATTTCTTAGGAAGTTTGAGAAAAAGCTAG
>Ga0182030_10006999_pt1 | contig 23630 bp, 18 predicted proteins | sample 812S3MmetaG_FD_121299 | JGI IMG/M metagenome (GOLD analysis project Ga0182030, IMG submission 121299) | Permafrost microbial communities from Stordalen Mire, Sweden - 812S3M metaG (Illumina Assembly) | ecosystem: Environmental > Terrestrial > Soil > Wetlands > Permafrost | place: Sweden...
CAAGAGAGCAAGAGAGAGGAACCCGCCGTGGAGATCAAGGGGAAGAAGGCCGTCATCGTCGGTGGCGCGTCGGGCATGGCCAGAGCCTCGGCCGAGCTGTTGCACCAGAAGGGCGCGGACGTCGCCATCCTCGACCTGCCGAACACGGCGGGCGCCGAGGTGGCCGCGGAACTCGACGGCACGTTCCACGAGGTCAACGTGCTCGACGACGCCCAGGTCGAGACCGCCCTGGCTGATGCCGTCGCCGCTCTCGGCGGCCTCCACATCGCGGTGAACACCGCGGGAGGCGGTGTCGCCAAGCGGACCCTCACCAAGGAGGGGCCGCATCCCATCGACGAGTTCCGTCGCACGATTGAGCTGAACCTGGTGGGAACGTTCAACCTCAACCGTCTGCAGGCCTTCCACATGTCGACCAACGAGCCCGAGGACGGCGAGCGTGGCGTCATCATCGACACCGCCTCCATCGCCGCCTTCGAGGGCCAGATCGGGCAGGTGGCCTACTCCGCGGCCAAGGCGGGCATCGCCGGCATGACCCTGACCATGGCCCGTGACCTCGGCAGCCTCGGCATCCGGGTGCTCGCCATCGCCCCCAGCCTCTTCAGCACCGGCATCACCAAGGGGATCCCCGACGAGTTCGCCGAGGTGCTGACCAAGGACGCCGCCTTCCCGAAGCGCATGGGACGGGCCGAGGAATACGGCAAGCTGGCGGTCGCCATCGTCGAGAACCCGATGCTCAACGGCTGCTGCATCCGCCTCGACGCCGGCACCCGCTTCGCCCCCAAGTAGACGCCGGGTCGCACGATGCGGTCGCTCGACCTGCAGGTCGACGTCACCGAGGCGGCCGGCCTCGGTGAAACGGCACACGTCGCCCTCACCGTCACCGTGCCGGACGAGGTCCCTCCGGATCCCGTCGTGTGCTTCGGCAAGCCGGGCGGCGGGTACGCCCGGGGCTATTACACAGAGGACCTCCCGGGCCCGGCGCAGGGTGCGCAGGCGACGTGGCACGCGCAACGGGGCTGGGTCTTCGTCTCCGTCGACCACCTCGGCGTCGGGGGCAGCTCGCAGCACGATCCCGAGCGACTCGCCTACACCCCGGTGGTGGCGGCGAGCCAGGCCGCCGAAGCCGACGTGCTGCAGAAGCTGGCGGCGGGCACCCTGGTCGAGGGGCTGGCGAAGGTCGAGCACCCGCTGACCATCGGTCTCGGGCAGTCGATGGGCGGCTGCCTCACCATCGTGCAGCAGGGTCGGTACCACGGCTACGACGGCATCGGCGTGCTCGGCTACAGCGCGCTGCACACCCACCCCCCGACCGCGCCGGGGACCGCCCCGATCGTGACGCCGTGGGTGCCGCGTGACGTCAAGCCCTCCGAGGGCATCTTCACCAACGGGCCGGCGCTGGCGGACGCCGGGCCCGGCGAGTCGAATGCGGCGGCGATGGCCTGGGGCTTCCACTTCGACGACGTGGACCCGGCCGTCGTCGCCCGTGACCTCGACGACTTCCCGGCGCGGCACGGTGACGTGCCGCCGTGGGGCTCGGCCACGGTGCCGGCGACCGTCGCGCTGTGGTGCCTGGCTCCCGGCGCCGTGCTGGCCGAGGCGGCAGCCGTACGGAGCCCCGTCCTCGTGGCGCTCGGTGAGCGCGACGTGCTGGCCGACCCGCGGGGTGAGCCGCGCGCCTACGAGTCGGCCCGCAGCGTCGACCTCTTCGTCTGCCCGAGGATGGGGCACATGCACAACTTCGCGGGGACCCGCGAGTTGTTCTGGCGGCGTATCGAGACGTGGGCGGCGTGGGTGCGGGCCGTGCGCGACGACGCACGGGGGGCGGGCGGGGGTACCTGATGGACCTCGAGATGGCCGACGACCTGTCCACGCTGCTGACCCTCGAGCGGGTCGACCGTGACCTCTTCCGCGGCCGCAACGCCAACTACGGCCCGCGCCAGAGCCTGTTCGGCGGCCAGGTGGCCGCGCAGTGCCTGCTGGCGGCGGCGGCAACGGTCGAGCCCGACCGCCTGCCCCACTCGTTCCACGGGTACTTCCTGCGGGCCGGGCGCGTCGACCTGCCCATCATCTTCGAGGTGGACCGCGATCGCGACGGACGGTCGTTCTCGGCGCGCCACGTCGTTGCCGTGCAGGACGGAGAGGTGATCTTCTCCATGATCACCTCCTTCCACGTGGAGAGCGGGGGCTCGGTGTTCGACGAGGCGCCGCGACGGGAGGCCCCCGACCCCGAGCTCGTGCCGTACAAGGCGTGGAGCACGCTGCTCGAGGTGCGCGAGGTGACGCCGACCGACTTCCTGAGGGGCGTCTTCAGCGACAGTCTGTGGGTCCGATCGTCCACGAAGCTCGGCGACGATCCCCTGCTGCATCGCGCCGGGCTGACGTTCCTGTCGGATCTCGGCACCGGCTTCGGCCAGCAGGACCGGTCCGTGGTGGGGCGCGGCGGGCCGTCCATCGACCACGCCATGTGGTTCCAAGAGGACATCCGGGCAGACGACTGGGTGCTGGTCGACCTCCGCCCGGTGAAGGCCCGCAGCGCGCGGGGCGCCTACCACGGCTCGCTCCGTGACCGTCACGGCCGGCTCGGTGCCACCCTCTACCAGGAGCAGCTCCTGCTGCCGGGGTCGGCGGCCGACATGGTCCGGGGCGAGGCCGAGCTGCTCGACCAGGCCCAGGCTGACGCGGTCACCGTGGTCGACCCCGAGGGGCGGCGCGACTCGCTGGACCAGCATCCGGCGGGCGGCTGACCGGCTGACGGCCTACGCGGCGACCGCCACCCTGAACTGGTAGGAGGCGGCGGTGATGGCCCGGTCGCCGTCACCCTCGTCGTGCAGCACCATGCGCACCGCCACCAATCCGTCGGAGCCCCCGATGGCCTGGCCCTCGGCGCGGAACGGGCCGACCTTGCCCCGGGCGAGGAACATGACGTGCGAGGACACCCCCTGCAGGCGGTCCGTCCCTGTGGCCGCCGCGGCCAGGTCGAGCGCGGCGCTCTCAAGGAGGACGAGCTGCGGGCCGAGGTGCAACGCCGCGTCGGGTGAGGCCACCTCGGCCGACAGGACCGGGAGCGCCCATCGGCCGTCGGTGCGAGGGGCGGCGCCGAAGACCTGCCACAGGGGCGGCAGGTCCGGGCCGTCGACGACGACGAGGGGCTCGACCGGCATCCTCTCGAGCCCCTCGGGTGGCGGGCCGAGGCTGATGCCCTGACCCGACGTGAGGGCCAGCACCCGGATCGGCTCGTCGGCGTCGACGATCCGCGAGCGGCTGTAGCCCATCTGCCGTCCCTGCTTGAGGACCTCGGACACGATCTCGATGCGCCGGACGTCGCGTCCGGGGTCGAGGACCTGGCACGAGTGGATCACCGGGTTCGGCACGGCCTCGAGGTCGGACAAGCCGCCGCCCTCGGGTGAGGCGATCCCGAGCACCGACAGGAGGATGCCGCCCGCCGGGTTGCGCATGTCACGGCGGAGGGTGACGGTGTCGTCCGCCGGGCCCAGGTCCATGGACGAGTAGGTGCGGCCGAGGTAGCGGTAGCTGAGCAGGCCGCCCCACCGCTGCCGCAACTCGGCGGCGTAGGCGGCCGGGTCGTCGCGCAGCTCCCGGATGTCCCGGGGCATCAGCGCCGCACCGACGTCACGAGGGCCGCACGCATTCCCGCATCATGCAGTCACGCGCCGGGCTCAGGCGAGCCAGCCCGCGACCGTCTCGACGTCCTGCATCCGGTTGGGCCCGACGGGCTGCACGTTGAGCACGGTGACACCCGAGTCCCGGTAGGCCTCGATCCGGTCCCTCACGTAGCCGGCGTCGCCCACCAGCGACATGCCGGCCACCAGCTCCGCCGGCACCAGGGCGGCGGACCGCTTGCGGTCGCCACCGAGGTAGGCCTCCTGAATCTGCTCGGCCTCCTCCTCGTACCCGTAACGCTTGAGGACGTCGTTGTAGAAGTTCTTGCCCCGCGCCCCCATGCCGCCGTAATAGAGGGCCAGCATCGGGCGGTCCCGGTCGCGCAGGTGCTCGACGTCGCTCCCGATGGCCAGCGACCCGCCGGCGACGATCTGGAGCGGGGGCAGGTCCGCCGACCGCCTGGCCGCGCCGGCCTCGAGCGAGGCCCCCCACAGCTCGTGGGCCCGCTCGGGCCAGTAGTGCAACGGGAGCCACCCCTCGGCCAGCTCGGCCGTCATCTCGACGTTCTTCGGGCCGAGGGAGGCGACGTAGATGGGGATCCGCTCGCGGACGGGGTGGTCCATGATCTTGAGCGGTTTGCCGAGCCCGGTGCCCTCCCCCTCGGGCAACGGCACCTGGTAGTTGGCGCCCTCGTGGACCAGGCGGTCGCGCCGCCACACGGAGCGGCAGATGTCGATGATCTCGCGGGTGCGAGCGAGCGGGGCGTCGTAGGGCACGCCGTGGAACCCCTCGATCACCTGGGGGCCGGAGGCGCCCAGGCCCAGGATGCAGCGACCCTTCGAGAGCTTGTCGATGCCGACCGCCGTCATGGCCAGGAGCGTGGGGGTGCGCGAGTAGAGGGGCAGGATGCTCGACCCGATCTGCGCCGTCCTGGTCACCGCGGCCAGGAACCCCATGGTGGACACGGCGTCGGCGGTGTACGCCTCGCCCGTCCAGAGGTACGCGACCCCGGCCTCCTCCAGCCGCCTGGCGTGGGCCGCGAACGCGTCGGGGTCGTCGCGCACACCCACCGTGGCGCCCAGCTTCATCGTCGGCTCCTCCCGCGGCATGTGCGCCCGTCCGGTGCCCGCACATACCCTCTCGGTGGTCGGGGCGTCCTGCCCCTCCATAATAGAGGGTACTATTTATTCATGTCGATTGCGATCACCGAAGACCACCGTGCCCTGGGCCAGACCGCCTCGGACTTCCTCGCCAAGCGTGAGGCCCGAGGGGCCGCCCGGGCCCTGCTCGAGGCGGACACGGAGTCACTGCCCTCCTTCTGGGCTGACCTGGCGTCGCTGGGCTGGCTCGGGCTCCACCTCCCCGAGGACAAGGGCGGATCCGGCTTCGGCCTGCCCGAGCTCGTCGTGGTCACCGAGGAGCTCGGCCGCGCCGTGACCCCGGGTCCCTTCGTGCCGACCGTGATCGCCAGCGCGGTGATCGACGCCGCCGGTCCCGAGGAGCTGGCGGCGCGCCTGCTGCCCGGGCTGGCCGACGGGTCCGTCCTCGGCGGCGTCGCGTTGACGTCGGACATCACGGTGTCGGACGGCAAGGCCGCCGGGACGGCTCCGGCGGTCCTGGGCGGTGGCCTGGCCCAGGTGCTCGTCCTGCCCGCAGGCGACGACGCCATCGTCGTCGAGGTCGGCGCGGGCGCAGTGACGGTCGAGGTCCCGGACAACCTGGACCCGACGCGGCGCAGCGCGCGCGTCGTGCTGTCGGGTGCGCCGGCCGAGGTGATCCCCGGCGGGCGGCGCGTGCTGGTCGACCTCGCCCGTCTCGTCACCGCCGCCGAGGCCGTCGGCATCGCCACCGAGTGCACGGAGCAGGCGGCCGCCTACGCCAAGGTGCGGGTGCAGTTCGGACGGCCCATCGCCACCTTCCAGGCGGTCAAGCACCACTGCGCCAACATGCTCGTCGCCGCCGAGCTCGCCACGGCGCTCGTGTGGGACGCCGCCCGGGCGGCCGCCGAGGGCGGCGACCAGCTCTCGTTGGCCGCGGCCATGGCGTCGACGCTGGCACTGGCGGCGGCGGACGAGTGCGCGCAGCTGAACATCCAGGTGCACGGGGGCATCGGGTTCACCTGGGAGCACGACGCGCATCTCTACCTGCGGCGGGCCACGGCGCTCGAGGCCTTCGTGGACGCCGAGGCGGGCGCCGGCGACGTCACCGACCTGATGCGGAGCGGGGCGCGGCGGGTGCGTACCATCGACCTGCCGCCCGAGGCCGAGCCGATGCGCGACGAGGTGCGGTCGTTCGCCGACCGGGTGAAGGGGCTGGACGCGGCGGCGCAGCGCGACGCCATGATCGAGACCGGCTATGTCATGCCGCACTGGCCCACGCCGTGGGGGCGGGCGGCGGGCGCGGTGGAGCAGCTCGTGATTGAGCAGGAGTTCCGCGCCGCCGGCGTGTCGCGCCCGCAGTACGGCATCACCGGCTGGGTCATCCTGACGCTGATTCAGCACGCCACGGAGGACCAGGTGACGCGGTGGGTCATGCCGGCGCTGCGCCAGGACGTCATCTGGTGCCAGCTCTTCAGCGAGCCCGACGCCGGCAGCGACGCCGCGGGGGTCAAGACGCGGGGGACCCGGGTCGACGGCGGCTGGCTCGTCAACGGCCAGAAGGTGTGGACGAGCGGCGCGCATCTCGCCGGCTTCGGCCTGGCGACGATCCGCACCGACCCCGACGCGCCCAAGCACAAGGGCATCACGACCATGGTCATCGACATGCACGCCGAGGGGGTCGAGGTCCGCCCGCTCCGCATGGTCACCGGCCACTCGGAATTCAACGAGGTCTTCTTCAACGACGTCTTCGTGCCCGACGACGACGTGGTGGGGCCGATCAACGGCGGCTGGACGGTGGCCCGGGCCACGCTCGGCAACGAGAGCGTGTCCATCGGCGGCGGCCAGGGCGGCTCGTCGATGCCGGCGGACATGGTGATCGCCCCCTTCGACGCCCACCCCGAGCGCCTGGCGGGCGGGGCCGGCCGGATCGGCCGCTACATCGCGCAGTCCGAGGCCATGGCGGTGCTCAACATGCGCACCGCGCACCGGGCCGTCATCGGCGGCGGACCCGGGCCCGAGGGCAACGTGACCAAGCTGGTGCTCTCCGAGATCGGGCACGAGGCGGCGGCGATCGTGGCCGCCGTCGGCGGGCCCGACACGTTGTACTCGGACGGCGCTGGGGCGGGCATCACGATGATGGTGCTGATGCATCGAGGCATGTCGATCGCCGGGGGGACGTCGGAGATCAAGCGCAACCAGATCGGCGAGCGCATCCTCGGGCTGCCCCGGGACCCGTTGATCAACTAGTCACGGACCGGGCGACGCCCGGTTGGCCGCGACGACCCGGGGGTAGGCGGTGCCCAGATCGGCCAGGCCGGCGGTGCTGGTGTCGAATCCGAACACGTGCCGGAGCTGGGCGGTGACCGCCTGGCGGATCACGGGCCATGCCTCGGGCGGCGGCAGGTCCGGGGCGCGGCATCCGTCCGAGGCCAGGGGCACAAGCGACGCCGGGATGGGGACGTGCAGGACGGCGGCGATGGAGAGCAGGCCGCCGTGCGACGAGCCGACCTCGCACAGGTCGGCGAACACGAGGTGGCCGGCACCGCGCAGCAGGATCAGCCGCTTCGGGCTGAGCATCCGCCCGTAGGCGGCGATCATGCCCAGGTGACTGACGACGTGGTCCGATGTTCCGGACATCAGCATCCCCGGCTGGTGCGGGACGACGCTCCCGGAGCCGGTCTTCGTCTGGCCGAAGGAGCCGACCGTGGCCCCCGCCAATCCGATGAACGTGGTCACCTTGGGGTCGGTGGCGGCCAGCGCCTCGACCGCGGCGCCGCCGGCCGAATGGCCCACGGCGCCCACGAGGCCGGTGTCGACATGGCCGTGGAACGGGCTCGACGCCGACGTGTCCTGGTCGCTCATCAGGGTGATGGTCGCCTTCAGGTCCTCCACGTCGGTCGTCTTGGACGTTGCGGCGGTCGGGCCGCCCAGGACCTCGGTGAGGTCGCGGCTGTAGTGGTCGGGCGCGGCGACGACGAAGCCCCAGGAGGCGAGTCGAGCCGTGAGGAAGGTGGACTGGTCGCGGAAGCCGGCGTACCCGTGGCTGAACACCACGAGCGGATACCGTCCCGGCGCGACCGGCACGCCGCGCACGCCGCCGCTCGGGTAGCTGACGCTGAACCCGGCCGGGATGAGCTTCTTGAGTGCTTCCGGCAACCAGTCGACGATGTCGTAGGTGGCCTCGGGCTTGCCGGCCACGCTCGCCTTGGTCGCGGGATACCACACCTCCACCGGCGCCCCGTCGGTCGGCAGCGTCAGCGTGGTCTCACCGACGCCGAGAGGCCCGGGCCCGGTGAAGCTGTCCGAGCCCAGGTGCGCCACGGTCGGCACGGTGTCGCCGTTGACGATCTCGGTGCCCGGCACTGGCCCCGCCCGTGGTGACGGCGACGACGACGAGGTCGAGCAGCCGGCCAGGACGGCGGCGGCCAGCGCCAGGGCCAGCACGGGGGCGACGCGCCCCGGTCGACCCGTCATCGGCGTCGCCATCGTCTCCGCTGCTGTCCGCGGCCGCTCACGCGTCACTCTCTCTCTCCGCCTCTCTCCGCGCCGCCGAAGGTCGAGTCCGGCGAGTGCCAGTCGACCGAGACGAACCGGTGGGCGAGGAGCCATCTGTCACCCACGGGGACCAGGCGGTCCCGGTACCGCCCCATGTGGTCCGGGCCCACCTCGGTGAAGACGGTGAAGTAGCTGGCCACGATGGCTTCGGTCGGCGTCACGGCCTCGAAACGGATGTTGGTGACATTGTGGCGGACGACCCTCCTGGTCGCACCCGGCTGCTGCTCCCTGGCCGCCTGGCGCGCCTGCTGGGCTGCGGTACCGCCGCCGAAGCGCTCCATGATCGCTGAGCGGCCCCGGATCGGGGCGCTGCCGCGTATCTCGAGGACACCGTCCTCGCAGAATGCTCCCGCGAACTCCTCCAGCAGGTAGCGATCGCCCGCATGCGAGTACTGCGCCAGCGTGTCCCGGCACGACTCACGTGCCACGAGCTCCCAGATCTCCATCGGTCGAGGCCCCTCCTCTCAGGCACGACCATACGACGACTCGTCATCGTCTCGCGGACCATGCGCACCCGGCCCGGGGATGGAGTCGGCAGAGCTCGAGGAAGCCACCCGGTGCGCCGCGCCGCAGGACCGGCATCCTCGTAGAGTGCCCGTGATGGCTGATTCCCATGGCGGCAAGGCGACCTCGGCATGGCACCTGCTGGTCGGGCCACCGCGTCCGTCGCGGGGGGACGGGAAGGAGCGCATCACCCCGGTCGAGGGGCTGTCCGCACTGTCGCTCGACGCCCTGACCTCGGTGGCCTATGGGCCCGAAGCGATCATCCTGGTGCTGGCGGTCGCCGGGGCCGGGGCGCTGCACCTCGTCCTTCCCATCACGATCGCCATCGTCGCGCTCCTGGCCATCCTGGTGTTCTCCTACCGCCAGGTGATCGATGCCTACCCGATGGGTGGCGGCGCCTACGCCGTGTCGAGGGCGAACTTCGGCGCGCACACGAGCCTCGTCGCCGCCGCGTCGCTGGTCGTCGACTACACGCTGACGGTCGCCGTCTCCATCGCCGCCGGCGTCGCCGGCCTGCAGTCGGCCTTCCCGGCGCTCGACGGCGCAACGGTGCCGCTCTGCCTGGGGATCCTCGTGTTCATCATGGTGCTCAACCTGCGGGGTCTAGGCGAGACGGCGCGCGCCTTCCTGCTGCCGACGATGGTCTTCATCGTCGGGCTGCTCGCGATCATCGCCATCGGCCTCATCCATCCCCTCGGCCTGCACGAATCGCAGCCGGGGACCTCGCAGCTCCCGACGACGGGACTCAAGACCGTCACCATCCTGCTGATCCTCAAGGCCTTCTCGGCCGGGTGCAGCGCGCTGACCGGGGTGGAGGCGATCGCCAACGGAGTGCCCCTCTTCCGGGAGCCCCGGACGGTCCGGGCCAAGCGGACCGAAATGCTGCTGGGGCTCATTCTCGGGGTCATGCTGCTGGGCCTGGCCGTCCTCGCCAAGCGCTGGCACATCGGGCCCCGCTCCGGCCAGACGGTGTTGAGCCAGATCATGGGCATGGCGGTGGGGCGCGGGCCGTTCTACTACCTCATCACGATCACGATCACCATCGTGCTGGCGCTGGCGGCCAACACCTCGTTCGGTGGGCTTCCCGTCCTCGCCAGCCTCGTGGCGCGGGACAACTACCTCCCGCACCTGTTCACCATCCGAGGGGACCGCCAGACCTTCGCGAACGGGATCGTGGTGCTCGCCGTCCTGGCGGGCGCGCTGCTGATCGCAGTCGGGGGCAACACCAACACGCTGATCCCTCTCTTCGCCATCGGGGTCTTCATCGGATTCACGCTGTCGCAGGCAGGACTCGTGGTCCATTGGCGGCGGACGCGACCGCCCGGTTGGAGACGACGGTCAGTGATCAACGGAACCGGTGCGTGCATCACCGCCATCGCCACCATCGTGTTCCTGATCTCCAAGTTCACCGAAGGGGCATGGGTCGTCGTCATCGCCATCCCGGCGTTCGTCTTCCTCTTCCTCCGCATCCACGCCTACTACGAGCGAGCCAGGAAGGACCTCCGCATCGACGAGACGCCGATGAAGCCGGAACCGAAGTACACCATCGTGATCGTGCCGGTGAACCGGATCTCGCGGCTGACCGAGCACGCACTCTGCGAGGCCGAGTCACTCGGGCAGGAGGTCATCGCCGTGACGGTCGTCCTGCGGGGCGCGGACGAGGGCGCCAACGACGCCGACGTTCTCCGGCGGCAGTGGCGGGAGTGGGATCCGGGGGTTCGCTTGCAGGTGCTCTACAACGAATACGCCTCCGTCGTGCAACCGATCGTCGGATTCATCGACGACGTGCGGGCGGATCACCCCGACGACCAGATCGTCGTGCTGATCCCGGTCATCCGGCCGGACAAGCTCCGCTACCGGATCTTGCACAACCAGCTGGATCTGGTCCTCTCATCGGCGCTGCGCGGCCGCGAGGACGTCGTCGTGGCCCGGGTCTCCGTCCCGCTCGAGCTGGCGCCAACGCCCCCCGTCCCTGCGCCCCTCCAACGACCAATCGAGTGATGCCGGGTCTCCGGCGCCGTGCCGGCGTGCTCCGGGAAAGGAGCTCAGCGAGCTCAGCGAGCTCAGCGGCCCTTCCATACCGGATCGCGCTTCTCGATGAAGGCGGTCGCGCCCTCCTTGGCGTCCTCGCTCCCGAAGACCTTCGGCTGCCACTCCGCCGCCAGCGAGCGGGCCTTCTCCAGGTCGGTCGACGCCGTGCGTACGAGCTGCTTGGTGGCCTGCAGCGCGAGGGGACCGTTCTTGGCGATGCGCTCGGCGAGCGCCACTGCGGCGTCGAGCACCTCTCCCGGTGGGACGACCTGGTTGATCAGGCCCAGGGACAGCGCTCGCCCGGCGTCCACCAGGTCGCCCGTCAGCGTCAGCTCCAGGGCGACGGCGAGTGGGATGCGGGTGCTCAAGAACACTCCGCCGCCCGCCGCGAACAGCCCGCGCTTGACCTCGGGCAGGCCGAACTTGGCCGCCTCGGACGCGACCACCACGTCGCAGCCGAGCAACAGCTCGAAGCCGCCCGCCACGGCGGTGGCATTGGCCGCCCCGATGATCGGCACGCCGATGTCGCCCTGCGTGAAGCGCCCGAAACCCTTCATCCCCTCGGGATCTCCACCGACCGATCCGCCCTCGGCGAAGGCGCGCAGGTCCATGCCGGCACAGAACGCCTTGTCGCCCGTCGCCGTGAGCACCACGGCGCGCACCTCGGGATCGTTCTCGGCCTCCACCATGCCGAGGCCGATCGCCGTCAGGAGCTCGGGGTTGAGCGAATTGCGGGCCTCGGGGCGGTTGAGCCGAAGGATCAGCACGGCCCCCCGACGCTCGGTCACCAGCACTTGTTCGGACTTCGTCTCGGTCTCGCCCATCAGGCCACGACCTTCCTCTCTCTCAAGTCGGCGATGGCCTCGACGGGGTAGCCGAGCTCGCGCAGAATTGCGTCGGTGTGCTCACCCGCCAACGACCCGGGCTCGGCCACGGTCTCGCTGCGGGACAGCCCAATGTAGGGCTTGAGGCGAACGTGCTCCCCGAACGTCGGATGATCCACCTCGACCAGCATGTCCGCCGCCCCGGCGAAATCGGCCGATTGCAGCACGGTCTCCGGAGGCTCGCGATGCGCGACCACGCACCCGACATCGGCGGCCAGCAGCGTGTCCTCCCAGTGCTGGGCCGGCCGGCTGGCGAACAGCCCCGCCAGCACCTCCGCCAACGCGGCATCGTTGGCCTCGCGGGCCTCCTCGTCGGCGAAGCGCGCGTCACCGGCCAGGTCCAGGTCCGCCGCGAGGGCTTCGCAGAGCGCGCTCCATTCGCCGGCGTGGGGCGCCGCGAGGTACACCCAGTCATCGGCGGCCTCGTAGAGGCGGTACCGGGCCGAGTAGCCCAGCAGCTCCGGATCGGCGCCCTGCGTCACCTGCCGGTTCTCGTACTCGACCATGTCGTCGGCCAGCGCGTGCGCGGTCGACGTCAGCATGGTCGTGAGCATCTCCTGCGATGTGCCGACCCGGTCCCGCACGAGGAGGCCCAGCGTCATGGCGCTGGCCGCGGTCAGCGCCGAGATCCCGTCGGCCTGGGCGTATTCGGTCGTCCCTGCGCCGGAGAGGCGCATGGCGTCGGCCCGGATCTCCTTCAGTGTGAGGCCGGGGCGCTCGACGATGGACGTGCCGATGTTGCGCATGACGAGGCCGCTGCCTGCCCCGATGGTCGGCGCATAGGCCGGCCGGTCGCCGCAGGGGCCGTCGATCCCGTAGCCCGGCGCGTTCAGGTACACGAGGTCCGGATTGATCCCACGGAGCGTCTGGGCGTCGACGCCTTGGCGCTCCGCCACGCCGGCCCTGAAGGACTGCAACACGATGTCGGAGCCTCTGACCAGGTCATGGACGATCTCCCGGCCTTCGTCGGTGGACAGGTCGACACAGATGGACTCCTTGCCCTGCATGCACTTCGCCGCGCCGACCTCCGGGAAGGGCAGCAGGCCACGCATCGGCTCGCCACCCATGGGCTCCACCTTGATCACCCGGGCGCCCAGCTCACGGAGCACCGTGCCGCCGAACGGCGCGGCAAAGAAGGTGCCGAGCTCCAGCACGGTGACGTCGCCCAGGGCACGATCCCCCGGTGCCGACCCCGCGCCGCCCACCACCTCCGGCCCTCCGAGCGCCTTCCAAGGACTCGCTCGCAGTGCGGCCCCGTCGGCGTCCAGGCGGGGGGCGCCACGGTCGAGGACGGCCGGCGTGCCGGACATCTTGACGATCGGCCCCGGCTGGCGCACGAGCCCGCGCTCGGCGTCGTCGATCTCGACGACCGCCCCGAGATGCTGCATCTGCGGGTGGTCCAGCAGCTCGCTCCCCCGACGCATGGTCTCCGCCCAGACGTCGTGGTCGGCCTCGAAGACCTCGTTCCACTCGGACAGGGTCCTGGACTGGACCGCCTCGTAGAGCTTGTCCCAGAACTCGCCCGTCTTGGGGGAGTCGGCCGCGAATACGGCGTCCTTCCATTCCTCGTCCTGGAGCATCCAGTCCAGCCCCATCACCTTGAGCATCTCCACGTACAGGTGGAGCTGGACCTGGGAGAACTGCAGCCAGCGCCCGTCCTTGCTGAGCGCGATCAGGAGCATGAAGATCATCGGCGACAGCGGCAGGCCGTGCGCGCCGAAGGGCGTCGACGGCGTGAACGCATCGGGAAACTTCGAGGTGATGACGTTGAGGTACCAGTTCCACGTTCCGAGGGATGCGAGCCCGTTCACGAGCGTGGCGTCGACGTGCTGGCCCTCCCCGCTTCGCTCACGCTCGTGCAACGCGGCGCACAGACCCGTCAGGAGCTGCTGGCTGGCTCCGTAGCTGCAGTAGGGCACCGACACGTGCGCCGGCCCTTGCCGCGCCACCATGCCCTGGGAGGCCCAGAGCGCCCCGACCCGCGCCATGACGAGGGCCTCGTACGCCTTCGCGTTGGCGTAGGGGCCCTTTCGACCGAAGCCGGTGACCGATCCGTAGACGAGGCGCGGGTTGGCGGCGGCCAGATGGTGATATCCGAGTCCGAGCCGCTCCATCACACCGGGGCGGAACGTCTCGATGAGCACATCGGCCCCGAGCGCCATCTCCCGAGCCAGAGCGGCGTCACCCGCAGCGTGCAGGTCCAACACCACCGACTTCTTGCCGCGGCAGATCAGCGGATAGGACGGCAGATCGCGCAGCGCACTCCCGCCCGGTGGCTCCACCTGCACCACCTCGGCCCCGAAGTCCGCCAGCGTCTGGCTGGCCTGCGCGCCCGCCGGGCTGTTCGACAGGTCCAGGACGCGGAGGCCGGCGAGCGGCCCGGTCGGTGTTTCCAAGGTCGGATCGTGCTCCATCAGCCTGTCCCCCGGTCGGGACCACCAGAACGTCAGAGGGGTCGGTGGCCGCTTTGAGTATACTGAATAAGGCACGAGCGAGACGAGCCGGGAGACCCCGCAACCGTGGCAGAACCATCCGCAGCAGGCGCCGACGACGAGGAGCCCGTGATCCTGACGGACGTCACGGATCGGGTGGGGACGATCACGATGAATCGCCCGGCACGGCGCAACGCGCTGAACGGCGCGCTCATCGCTGCCCTCGACGATGCGGTGCGCCAGATGGCCGACGACCCGGACGCCAAGGTGATCGTCCTCACCGGCGCCGCGGCAGAAGGCGTGCACGGCGGCTTCTGCTCGGGGGGCGACGTCAAGGGCGGCGGGCGTGGCTCACCGGGGAGCGAGAAGGGCGTGCCCAGGGACGCGCTCTCCGGCGACCTCTCGCGGCACGACCTCCACGCGGCCGTGCTGCTGCACCTGATGCCGAAACCGACCATCGCCATGGTCGGTGGGCCGGCCATCGGTGCGGGCTGCAGCCTCGCCGCGGCCTGCGATCTCCGCTTCGCCTCCGAGGACGCCGTGTTCGCCGCGAATTTCTCGCCGAACGGGTTGTCCGGCGACTACGGGGGATCCTTCTTCTGGACGCGGATCGCCGGCACGGCTCTGGCCCGTCGGCTCTACCTGCTCAACGAGAAGATCCCCGCCCCACGGGCGCTCGAGCTCGGCATGGTGCACGCCGTGCTCCCCGCCTCCGAGCTCCGGGCCTACACGTACGAGGTCGCCAACACGCTGGTGCGCACTCCAGCCACGCTCTTGGCCCTCGTGAAGGACAATCTCAACGAAGCCGAGGACGACGTCGAGCGGCGGCGCTGGCTGTTCGCCCACGAAGCCGAGAACCAGGCGCGTTCAGCGGCGGCGATGATGGAACGGATGGCGAAGAGACAGGCCGGTTCGGAGGCCGCGGACGCTGCGGAGGCCTCGGCCGGAAGCTGAGCGCCTCCTACGGCGCGTCGTGGGAAGCGGTGACCTGGACCTGGCCCTGGGCACCCGAGTGCAGGGCTCCCGATGCCGACGCCAGCGCTGCGCTCCACAGTCCCACCGTGGCGGCGATGGCGCACAAGATCCCCACGGCGATGGCCCGGCCCAGTCGATTCCTCATGGTGGAACTCTCGTCCCCGAACGTTGGGACATCCCGAGCGGACCGTAAGAAACCCCGAAGAATTCCCCGGACGGCGGTTGGAGGTCGGTCGCCGATCAGGCGGGCCCGGCGGCCTGCGTCCCCACCCTCAGGTCGCGGTAGGGGACGTCCTTGTCGGTGCTCGGCTCCCTCGGCAGCCCGAGCGCCCGCTCACCCAGCAGGTTGAGCTGGATCTCGTCGGTGCCGCCGCCGAGGCGGTTGCCCGGGCTGGCCAGGTTCACCGTCTGGAGGTCACCCTCCAACGGGGAGACCCGGCCGGCCAGCATGCCCCGCGCTCCCACGATCCGGTAGGAGAGGTCCCGGGACTCCTGGCAGATGCGCGCCGTGGTCAGCTTGGCGATGGAGCCGTCGGCCCCCGTCAGCTTCCCGCCGGCGGCGCCGCTGCGGCGCATCGTCCATCCGTTCACGCGGACCTGGGAGACATAGCGGGCCAGTTCCTGGCGGATGACCGGGTCCCCAGACACCCCGGACTTCTGGGCCAGCTCGATCATCAGCTTGACCGGCACCGCCCCCGCTCTGATGGGGCTCTTGCGGGCCTTGGCCACCTCGCGGGCCCGATCGAGCACCTCGCTCACCGTGCGGTCGAGATCGCCCCGCGAGCCCGAGCGGGCCATCACGAGTCCCGGCAACCCACCGCCGGCCACCGAGTTGCGCTCATGGAACAGCGTCGACTGCGCCACCCGCCAGCCCCCATTGACGTCGCCGATGACGTGGCCGCCGCGGACTCGGGCCTCCGTGAGGAAGACCTCGCAGAAGTTCGCGGCTCCGTTCATCTGCCTGAGCGGCCGCACCTCTATCCCGGGCTGCTGCATGTCGATGACGAAGTAGGTGAGGCCCGCGTGCTTGGGCACGTCGACGTCGGTCCGGGCCAGCAGCATGCCGAAGTCCGCCGAGTCTGCCGAGGAGTTCCACACCTTCTGCCCGCTGACGACCCATTCGTCCCCGTCCCGCACCGCCCGCGTCCCGACGCTGGCCAGGTCCGATCCCGAGCCGGGCTCGCTGAAGAGCTGGCACCAGGCCGCCTCGCCAGTCGCAATGGGGCGCACCAGCTCCATCCGCTGCTCCTCGGTGGCGTGCTCGAGCAGCGTCGGCGCAGCCAGGGTCGCCGCCATCGCTCCCACCGGCGGCCCGATGACCTCATTGCGCGCCAGCACGGCGGCGACCGTCATCGCGTCGCGTCGCGGCGCACCGGAGCCGCCCAGCCCGACAGGCCACGTGGGGTAGGCGTAGCCGGCGTCGGCCAGGCGCAGCCACCACTTGCGCACTGTGAGCGACCGGTCCCAGTTGGCGTCCACCCAAGCCTGGACCTGGGCGCCCAGATCGCCGTCGGTCACCCCAGCGTCACCCCTCGCCCTTGGCCCTGCGCGCGGCGACGATCTCGTGGTGCCGCTCGAGCATGGTGACCGCCTGGGCCTGAAGGTCGGCCGGAGGTTCGGGCAGCCGGACGGGACCGTGCTCGCGGCTCGGCAGGGCGACGGTGGCCTTCGCCGGGCAGGTGACCGTGTCGCGCTGGTTCGTCCCGCGCATCTCGATGTCGACGACACAGCGCCCGTCCTCCTGGCGCTTGTCGACGACCTCGCCGGTCAGGATGTGGGTGTCACCGATGTAGTTGAACTTGCGGATCTCGCTCGATTGCGACACGAGCCAGCCGTCGTCGCCGACGAAGTCGGTCATGTAGTGGCTGAGCCAGCAATCGCGCATCACTCCGTAGTCGTACGCCATCGGGTTGCCGATGGCCTGGGCCCACGCCGAGTCCCAATGGACCCGCTGGGCCACGTCGGGCACGCCGTATTCGTTCTTCACGTAGAAGGGGGCGATGCGCTGGCGGTTCTTGTAGGCGATCCGGTTGGTGCAGGGCTCGTACGGCACGAAGCCGTAGCCGCCGGCGTGGAAGACGATCATGTCAGTCGTCGTCAACGGTCCCTTCGCCATGGGGTTGAGTGCGTCTCCGACGTGCACGTCCTCCCAGTATCGGGGCTCCGCACCGCGGACCTCCTCCGCCTCGTAGATGGCGTCGATCTTCGCCATGTCCTCGTCGGTGTAGGTGGCGGGCTCGAGCGCCGAGTACTTGCCCTTCTCCCGGGCCGTCTTCCGTTCGGTGTGGATGGCCAGCGTCCGCGAGATCGCCACGATCTCGGCTCGCTGGTTCATCTTGACGCTGGTGTAGGTGACCAGCAGCGAGCGCTCCGCGAACTCGGACTTCTTCTCCACCACCGACTCGGTCCCACCGAAGCTGTAGAGATGGTCGCCCTCCTGGAGCGGGCGGAACCACTGCCAGGTGCTGCCCGAGACGAAGACGTGGATGCCACGGAAGGACGGCCGCTTGATCCTCTCCTTCGGCGGATCGCCGTAGAGCGGGCTGTTCAGGGCGATGGGGATCATGGGCGGCGCGATCTGACCACCCCAGCGCGTCGTCGCCCCGTACTCCGCCGAGGCGAAGAGCGGGTTGTCGTCCCCGTAGCCCCGAGCGAAGTTGCGCATGGAGTCGGGCGTCGCGGTGGTCAGGAATTCCCGGGAGCCGGATGGCGACCACCGCCCGACGAGCGCCTTGGCCCGTTCGATGTCGTCTTCCTTGAACTGGAAGTCGGTCGCCTTCTCGAACTCTTCGGATGTCGTGGTCGCCATTGCTCCCCCTGGTCGCTCCCGGGTCGGATGTGCCTAAAGAGTATACTAAAAGCCGAGGGCGGCCCGCCGCAGGAGCCGGCCGGGATCGCTTCGGGACGGCGCAGGGCGCGGTGTCGCCGCGGTGGTGCTCCCGCAGGGCGTGCGGGAGCGTGGCGCGCCAGGGTGCCGGGTGGCTCGTCCGAGCGGGTCAGTCCGCGGGCGGTTCCGGGACGCTCGGGAAGAGCTCCTGGAAGGCGCCGACCCGGATGCGCCGGCTGACGGTGGGGTCGACACCGTCGAAGAGCTCGTGCAGCGTCTTCTGGCTGTGGCCGAACGTGCCCTCGAAGTGCGGGTAGTCACTGCCCCACATGACGTTCTGCCATCCCATGGCCGAGTTGGCCGCCACGGCCGAGATGTCGTGCTGGAACGACGCGTAGACCTGGTCGTACAGGAAGCGGCTCGGCAGCTTGGAGAGCGTCGGCCGGACCGCCGCGCCGTGCTGGCGGTAGCCCTCGTCCATGCGGTCCGCGATGAAGGGGCCCCACGTCGCGCCGCCCTCGGACACGAGGACCTTGAGCTCGGGATGCCGGTCGAGCGCGCCGCAGGCGATGAGCTGGGTGACCGCCCGCTGCCCGCCGTAGGTCGTCTCGACGTAGTTGAGCACCGCACCACCGCGGCCGCGGTAGTAGACACCCGTGCGCTCGGTGGGGTCGTGGGGCTCGGTGCCGATGTGGAAGCCGATGACCATGCCGGTCTCGGCGAACGCGGCCCAGAGCGGGTCCCACTCCTCGTCGTTCCACTCCGGGCGGCCGATGGGCGGGCGGGTCGGCAGGAAGCCGCACAGGAAGCCGCCCTCGTGGGCCCTCCGCACCTCGGCCACGGCATCCTCGATGTCGATGAGCGGGACGGAGGCCACGCACACGAAGCGGGGCGAGTGCCGCTGGAACTCGAGGGCCCAGTCGTTGAGGGCACGGCAGCCCTCCTTGACCACTCGCGGGGTGCGGACGTTGAAGGTCCAGATCCCGAGCGAGGGGTACATGACCTCGCCCCACACGCCCTCGTCGTCCAGGTCCTTGATGCGCGCCACCGGGTCGTTGCCCCCGACCACCCGGTTGATGAAGTCCTCTTCCTTGGAGCCGACCGGGCGGGCGTTGATGCCGAGCCCCGTCTTGGGCTTGTCGCTCTTCGGCAGGTCACGCCGGAATTCCTGCCCGTCGATGTAGATCGTCTCGAAGTCGCCACTGGGGTCCTTGACGCTGCGGGGCAGGCGCTCCCTGATGTCATCCGGCAAGGAAGCGAACAGGTCCGGGGGCTCCATCAGGTGGGAGTCGCCCGAGTTCGCCCACAACTTCTTCTCCGTCAGGTCGCCCATGCGCCCTCCCTCATCCCGCGCACATGCCGTGCCGCTCAATATGCAAATAGTGTTCTCATTTCATTGCCGTGTCAAGGGCGGAGCCGAAGCACGGGGCTGGGGGAAAGGCGGGCACAAGGACGGGCAGACGAGCGGTCGGACGGACGGCGTCAGCGCATGAGGGCGCCGAGCGCCTCGAGGTGCCGGCGCATCCGGTGTCGGGCCAGCTCGCGGTCGCCGTCCTCGATGGCACGGGCGATGCCCTCGTGGGTGCGCAGCACCTCGTCCTTGATCTGCTTCTGGGTCTTGGGGGCCAGCCGCTCGATCTGGTACAGGCGGCTCAGGCGGATGAGCACGAGGGCGACCAGGTGCAGCACGCGGTTCTGGGCGGCCGCCGCGACGGCGGCGTGGAGGTCGTGCACCGCCTCGACCCGCTCGGCGTCGGTGGCGTTCGCCTCACGAGCCAGCGCCTCGTCCAGCCCCGCGGTGCCCACGTCGTCGATGCGCGCCGCCGCGAGGTCGGTGATGGCCACCTCGACGCCGGTGCGCAGCTCGGCCAGATCGGCCAGCTGCATGCCGCGCCGCACCAGGTAGATGGCGGCCACTTCGGTCACGGCGTTGGCGCTCGGCGCCATGACGAACAGGCCGCCTCCCGGGCCGCGGCGCATGCGGGCGATCTGGTGGTGCTCCAGCAACCGGACGGCCTCACGGAGCAGGGCGCGGCTCACCCCTTCGCGCTCAATGAGCTCGGGCTCGGTGCCCACCAGCTCCCCCGGCTGCAAGCCCTCGGTGACAATGGTCTGCGTGATGTTGCGCGCCACGACCTCCGCCCCCTTGCCCTGGCCCGACTGGGCCAGCACCACGGAATCGGGCAGCAGTTGACGGGTGGAGCGACGGCGTCGGAAGAAGTCGGCCTCGGCCTGGAGGTGCTTGCGCATCCGGTTGCGGGCCAGGCCGGCGTCGCCCGCCATGATGGCCTCGGCGATCATGGAGTGGGCATGCCTGGTCTCCGCAGCGACCCCGCTGCCGAGGCGCTGCCAGTCCGGCGAGTACAACTGCGCCACCCGGTTGAAGACGTCGACGAAGAGCTCCAGTCCCGAGTTTCCACTAATTGACGCCACGAGGGCGTGGAACTCACGGGGGTCACCCCCGGGATCCACCGGCTTGTCGTCGGCGAAGCGCCGCAGTTCGGCGAGGTCGTTCTCGTCCGTGCGCTCCGACGCCAGCTGGCAGGCGATCTCCTCGAGGATGATGCGCGCCTCGAAGATCTCGTCGAGGCGCGCATCGACCCGGTGCAGGTACAGCACCACGGCGTCGATGACCGCACCCACGGTGGGCTCGGTGATGACCAGGCCGCCGCCGGGGCCGCGGCGGGTCCGGGCGACCCCCTGGTGCTCCACCAGGCGCACCGCCTCGCGGAACACGGCCCGGCTGACCTCGTAGCGCTCCAGGAGATCGGTCTCGGACCCGAGCACCTCACCGACCGGCCAGCCGAGCGCCATCACGTCCTCGACGATGAGGTCCGCCACCTTCGCCGCCCGCTTGGCGTTCGAATCCGCACCCGGACGCGGCATGTCGCGGGGCGCCGTCGGGGTCGTCATCGGCCAATCCTACCGGCCCGGCCTGGCCGCGATCCGCTTTTGACCAGCACGTTCGCCAAAAGAGTGGTCCGAAAGGGTGCGCGGCCCGGACCAGCCGCATACGATGAAAACATGATTTGCGAAGAGGCGGGTGGGTGGAGACGCGGCTGACCCCCGCCCCGGCGGATCCCGTGGTCGCCCCCCCGGCGCGCCGCCCGGGGTCGGTCCGGCGCACGTCGACCGTGCTCATGTCCTGGCCCGGAGGCCTCGGCACCCCCGAGCTGTACCTCCAAGGTCGGGCCCGCGACCTCCTGACGCCGGCGCACGGCGCTCCCGAGGTCCTGGCCGCGGCTGACCTCGAGGCGGTCACCGGACGCGAGCGCGACATCCAGCGCATCGTCGCCGATCCTCCCGTCGCTGGGCTGCAACGCCTCCTCGGCGTCCGGGCCGGCTCCGGCCTGCGGGGCGCCATCGCCCGGGAGCTGCCCGAGGAGGTCGAGGGCGGGACCCCCCTGCACCTCCTGCTCGACGACCTGGGCGGCACGACCTTGATCGCCGGGTACACCTACTTCCGCTGGGCCGACGTCTTTCCCGAGATGCGCCGCCGCATTGAGAACGCTCCGCAACGCGTCATGCAGGGCACCTGCTCCGGGTTCCGCCCCGGATCGATCGGGCTCAAGGACGACGGGACCCTGTCGCACGCCCGGCAGAACACGGCACGCACCGCGTCCTTGGTGGACCCGTCCGACCCGGCCGGCTGGCACGAACTGCACGAACACCCGCAGATCGGCATGCGCCGCGCCCGGCGCATCGACCTCTGGGTGAACGAGGGGCTGATTGAGTTCGATGCCTGGTTCCGCGACAGCGTCTGGGTGCCCGAAGGGCACGAAGAGGCGATCCACGAATACCAGATGCTGGGCCGGGCCGACCGGGCGACACGGACGCTCCTGTCCGTCACCGCGGTTCCACGAGTGCTGCCCTACGCGGAATGCCCGGGCGCAGCGCCCAACGCGTCCTGGATGGCCGGGACGGACCTGCGGACCATGCGCACCGAGGTGCTGCAGCGCCTGCGCGCCACCGACTGCTGCACCCACCTGAACGACGGCCTGCGCTCGCTCGCCGAGGTGCCGGTGCTCGCCGAGGCACTTCCGACATGACCGACCGAAGGGACCCCGCACCGCGATGACAGAGACACTCAAGGACAACACCGCAATCGTCGGCATCGGGGCCACGCCCTACTACCGCCGCGGTGAGTCGCTGCCCCAGACCGAGCTGGAGCTCGCGTGCAAGGCGATCCTCGCCGCGCTCGACGACGCCGGTCTCACGATCAAGGACCTCGACGGCTTCACCATCTACTCGAGCTCGTGCGACCCCGCGCAGGTGGCGTCGGTCCTCGGCGTCCCGGAGGTGCGGTTCGCCGCCTCACTGACGTCCGGCGGCGGAGGCTCGGCGGGCTCCCTCGGACTGGCGGCGTCGGCCATCGTGTCGGGACAGGCCGAGGTCTGCGTGACGCTCATGACGCTGCAGCAGGCCAAGCGCCGGCTCGGGGGCACCGCGGTCGGTGGCGGCGGCCCGGGGCTCGGCGGCGGCGGGAGCCCGTACGGGGGCGGTGGCGTGCCCAACTACGCGGCCTTCATCAGTGGCGCGGGGCTCATGGCGCCCGGGCACAGCTTCGCCCTGCTGACCAGGCGGCACATGGAGCTCTACGGCACGAAGCGTGAGCACCTGGCCGAGGTGTGCATCTCGCAGCGCGAGAACGCCATCCGGCGGCCGACGGCCATCCGCACGGACCCGTTGACGCTCGACGAGTATTTCGACGCGCGCATGATCAGCGACCCGCTCTGCCTGTTCGACTACACGATGGAGACCGACGGTGCGGTGGCCGCCGTCGTCACCTCGGCCGAGCGGGCCAAGGACCTGCGCCAGAAGCCGGTGTACATCGGCGGCAGCGCGCACGGGGGCGCCGGTCGGTGGGGCTCGGCCATCTTCACCTACTTCCAGATGCCCGACGAGTACTTCGCCTCCTCGGGGAACCGGCCGATCGCCGCCCGCATGTACGCCATGGCCGGCATGGGTCCCGAGGACGTCGACGTCGCGCTGTTCTACGACCACTTCTCCCCGATGGTCATCATGCAGCTCGAGGACTACGGGTTCTGTCCCATCGGCGAGGGCGGCCCGTTCGTCGCCGACGGCAACATCCGCTGGAAGGGTGGCTCCATCCCGGTCAACACGCACGGCGGCCACCTGTCCGAGGCCTACATCATCGGCATGACGCATGTCCGCGAGGCGGTCGAGCAGCTGCGGGGCGTGGCCGTGAACCAGGTCGACGGTGCGGAGGTGGCCGTCGTGACGGGCGGACCGTCCGGCCTCCCCGTCAGCGGCACGCTGCTGCACAACTGATCACGACGACGACGATGACGAGCGCGAGGAACGGAGACCGATGACCGACCTGAAGAAGGGGACCTTCCCCTCCATGCTGCAGGACCCCTTCGCCGACGGCTCGACGCAGCCCTTCTGGGACGCCGCCGCCGAAGGCCGGCTGTCCGCGCCGAGGTGCACCGTGTGCGGCACCTTCGTCCTGCCGCCACAGCCGTTCTGCTTCGAGTGCCAGAGCCAGGCCTTCGAGTGGGTCGACCTGCCCGGCACCGGGACGATCTACACCTACACCGTGGTGCGCCATCCCCTCTCCCCGCAGCTGGCGGAGGTGGTGCCCTACGTGTCCGGCGTGGTGGAGCTGGACGGGACCCAGGGGGCTGGGGCCCGGCTGCTGCTCAACATCACCGACGCCGACCCCGAGACGGTGCGGATC
>Ga0182030_10007000_pt1 | contig 23629 bp, 22 predicted proteins | sample 812S3MmetaG_FD_121299 | JGI IMG/M metagenome (GOLD analysis project Ga0182030, IMG submission 121299) | Permafrost microbial communities from Stordalen Mire, Sweden - 812S3M metaG (Illumina Assembly) | ecosystem: Environmental > Terrestrial > Soil > Wetlands > Permafrost | place: Sweden...
GCGATCGAAACCACCGGACGCTTGCCCGAGCCGGTGTAGTACTCGGTGATGACGACGATCAGGCCCGTGACAACGAGGCCGATCAGGCCGCAGACGAACAGCGCCCAGCCATTGACCGCGTGACCGGCGATGACGCCGATCGAACCCCAGCCGACAACCAGTTGCGTGGCGATCGCCAGACCGACGATCGACAGCAGGCCGGTGGCGACGAGGCCCTTGTACAGAGCGCCCATGATGGAGTTGTTGGCGCCGAGCTTGACGAAGAACGTGCCGATGATCGAGGTGATGATGCAGACGCCGCAGATCGCCAGCGGATAAAGCATCGTGTCGGCAAGGTTGGGCGCGCCGGCGAAGAAGATCGAGGCGAGCACCATCGTCGCCACGACCGTCACCGCATACGTCTCGAACAGGTCGGCGGCCATGCCGGCGCAATCGCCGACGTTGTCGCCGACGTTGTCGGCGATCGTGGCCGGGTTGCGCGGATCGTCCTCGGGAATGCCGGCTTCAACCTTACCGACCAAGTCGGCGCCGACGTCGGCCCCCTTGGTGAAGATGCCGCCGCCGAGACGGGCGAAGATCGAAATCAGCGAAGCGCCGAAGCCGAGCGCGACCAGCGCGTCGACCACCGTGCGGTCGGACACCGCGTAGCCGAGCGGACCGGTGAGCACCCAGTAGTAGACGGAGACGCCGAGCAGCGCGAGGCCGGCCACCAGAAGTCCGGTCACCGAGCCCGCCTTGTAGGCGACGTCGAGGCCGGCGGCGAGCGACTGGGTCGCCGCCTGGGCGGTGCGCACATTGGCCCGCACCGAGACGTTCATGCCGATGAAGCCGGCTGAGCCGGAGAGGACGGCGCCGATCAGGAAGCCGATCGCCACGGTCCACGACAACAGCAGGCCGAGGGCGATGAAGACGACCACGCCGACCGCCGCGATGGTGGCGTACTGGCGCTTCAGATAAGCCTGCGCGCCTTCGCGCACCGCAGCCGAGATTTCCTGCATTCGCGCCGAGCCGCAATCGGCGGCCATTAGCTTGCTGACGGTGTAGCCGCCGTAGACGAGCGACAAGACGCCGCAAATAATAATTAAACCCAAGGCCAACATTGGCGTCCCCCAGGGAACGGAATCGCGGCGCACATCGCCGCCCGCTTCAGACGGGCGGCTAATGCCAGAATCCCGATCCCAGGACAATGCGCAGGCTCAAATGACGCCGATTGTTGCGTCGCGATAAAATTTGGCGAAACCCTCGCCAATCAGCGGTCTGGACGGTGAAACGGCGCTTGGCGCGCACGGAGGCCGCGCCTTGCGGACCGCGCTAATTCGCCGCAGTCGAGGCCTCTTGCGGGGCGACGAGGCCTATCACTGCGGGTCGGGCTCGGCGAGCCGATCGGCGAAGAAGGCGATCGTCTTGGCGTAGACCGGCGCGGCGTTCCATTCGAGCAGCGCAGCGAAATTGGGCTCGCCTTCGTGGAAGCCCTGGCCGCGCTTCCAGCCCTTCGCCTTGAGGAAATTGGCGGCCGAAGCGAGTGCGTCCGCCGAACTGCCGACGAGGTCGGCGACGTCGCCGCCGTCGGCGCTGGTGGCGTATTTGAGATAGGTCGAGGGCATGAATTGGGTCTGGCCGATCTCGCCCGCCCACGCGCCGCGCATCTCCTCAGGTTGCATATCGCCGCGCGCCACGAGCTTCAGCGCGTCGACGAGCTCTTCGCGGAACTGGCCGGCGCGGCGGCAGTCGTAGGCCAGCGTCGCCAGCGCATTAAAGGTCGGATAACTGCCGAGGCCGGCGCCGAACTCGGTCTCCAATCCCCAGATCGCCACCAGCACCGGCCCCGGCACGCCGAATCGCCGTTCGATCTTCTCCAGCGGCTCGGCGTAGGCGATGAGCATCTGCCGCCCCTTGCGCACGCGATAGGCGCTGACCCGCTTGGCGACGAACTGGTCGAAGTCCTGCCCGAACGAACCCTGACGCCGGTCGTGAGAGATCACGTCGGGATCGTAGGCGACGTCGCTCAGCGCCGAGTCGATCACCGCCGGCGGCAGGCCGTCGATCTCGGCTTCCTGCTTGAAGCCCACGAGCCAGGCGGAGAAGCCGTCCGGCGTCTCGCCGCAGTCGGCCGGCGGCGCGGGCCGCTTGGCGACGACTGGCGCAGGCGGCGGCGCTGGGGCCGGCGCTGCGAGCGGCGCTGCGAACGGGGTTGCGATCGGTTGGGAAGACGACGCGGCGAGGGTGGCCTCGCCGGCGAGCGCCAGCGTTGCGACCGCCATGGCGGCGCGCGCGAAGGTCCGAAGACCCCGGGCGGCAATCTCGGCCCTTTCCTCCATCGGCGAACTCCGACCTCGTCCAGACACACTCTCGGCCAAACGTCGGCCGAAGCCAATGTGGAAAACGTCGCCGCAAAATAATGGCCGAAGCTTGGCGGGCGCCGCGCCGGCCCGGCTCAAGCCCGCGCGGCGCGCTCGGCGGCGGCGAGCGTGTTGGCCATCAGCATCGCCACCGTCATCCGGCCGACGCCGCCGGGAACCGGCGTGATCGCGCCGGCCCGCGCGGCGGCTTCGGCATAGGCGACGTCGCCGACGAGCCGCGTCTTGCCTTCGCCCTTCTCGGGCGCGGCGACGCGATTGATTCCGACGTCGATGACGATCGCGCCCGGCTTGATCCAGTCGCCGCGCACCATCTCCGGCTTGCCGACCGCCGCCACCAGCACGTCGGCGCGGCGCGCGACCGCCTCCAATTCGCGCGTGCGCGAGTGCGCGATCGTCACCGTGCAGTTGCGGGCAAGCAGCAGTTGCGCGATCGGCTTGCCGACCAGATTCGAACGACCGACGATCACCGCCTCGAGCCCATCGAGCTTGCGGCCGAGCTTGTCGCACGCCTTGTCGATCATCACCATCGCCCCAGCGGGCGTGCAGGGAACGATTGCGCGCTCGAGCGCACCTGTCGCCAGCAGCCCCGCGTTGACCGGGTGCAGCCCGTCGACGTCTTTTTCCGGGGCAATCGCCTCGACCACGCGCGCCGGCGACAGATGACGCGGCAGCGGCAGTTGCGCAAGCACGCCATGGATCGCCGGGTCGGCGTTGAGCGCGGCGATCAGCCCGAGCAGGTCGGCTTCGCTCGTCTCGGCCGGCAGCGTGTGTTGCGCCGAGTGGAAACCGAGCGCGAGCGCGGCGCGGCCCTTGCCCGCGACATAGGATTGGCTCGCCGGATCGGAGCCGACCAGGACCACCGCGAGCCCAGGTTTGACGCCGCGCGCCTCGAGCCGGCGTGTCCCCGCGGCGACGCGCGCCAGGACCTCCTCGGCGATCGCCTTGCCGTCAAGCACGAATGCGGCGGAGGAAGCGGCCATCGGAATTCCTCAAGAATCGGCAGGTCCGCGCTCTTTGCCCGCTCACGGCGCGATTCTCAAGCGGCGAAATAGCGGTAGATCGCTTTGTGGCGCGCGCGCTCGCCCGGCGCCAACGTCCGCATCGCCGGCTTGTCGAACAGTTCGCCAGCGAAGCCCTCCGGATCGCTGTAGCCGGTCCAGGCCTCGAGGCAGAGGAACGGCGCGCCCGGCCGCGTCCACAATGCCGCGCGGCCGAAGCCGGTGAAATCCATTTCGATCGCCGAGCCGTCGGCTTGCTCGAATCGCAGCGAGCGGCTGGCCGGCTCGAGGAAGCATAGGGCGTCGCCGACGAAGAGCGCGTCGTCGAGATCGAGCGCGTTGCCGCGCAGCGGGAACGGGCGCGTCGCGGCGCTGATCAGGCCGCCCGGCGCGATCACCGGAACCACCGCCGCCTCGGCCCTTTCGAACACGACGCGCGCGCCCGTCCTGCCGCCGCGGGCGAACGGCCAGCGGAAGCCGGGGTGGAGCCCGCAGGCATAAGGCGCCGGCCCGTCGCCGGGATTGGCGACTTCCAGCGTCATTTCGAGCGCGGCGCCGAGGAGGCGATATTCGGCCGCGAGCGCGAAGGCGAACGGATATAGCGCGCGCGTTCTTTCGTTGTCGCGAAGGATCAGACGGGCGAACTCGTCCGTCGCCGCCTCGACCGCGAAGTCCTCGGCTGCGGCGAAGCCATGCAGCCCGAGCGGATAACTCTTGCCGCCGACGCGCGCGCCGTCGCGCGTCCAACCGACCACCGGATAGAGGATCGGACAGATCTGGCTCCAGATCGCCGCATCGCCCGGCCACAGCAATTCGACGCCGCCGACGCTCCAGGCGACAGCCTCGGCGCCGCGCGTCGCAATCGTCAGCCGCGCGTCGCCGTCGGCGAGCGCGACCGGCGGCGCGCTCATGACGCAAGCCCCGGAATCGCCGCGGTCGCGATCAGCGCGTCCTCGAGGCCGGGCGCGCAGGCGACGATCGGCGCGCCGCGCCGCAGACCGTCGCCGGCGAGGAAATCGCTGACATAACCCCCCGCTTCGCGCACGAGCGCGACGCCCGCCAGGCAGTCCCACGCGTTCATGTGGTTCTCGCAATAGCCGTCGCGCCGGCCGCTCGCGACGTAGGCGAGCGCGAGCGCGCCGGAGCCGCCGCGGGTCACCGCCGCGCCGGCTTCGACCACGCGCCCCATCAGGCCGAGAAAGGCGTCGCGGGCGGAGCGCATGTTCCAGCCGATCTCGACGATCGCCGTCTTGAGATCGCTCGTCGTCGCGGCGCGGATTGCAACGCCGTTGAGCGTCGCCCCGCCGCCACGGCGCGCCGCGAACAATTCGTCGACCATCGGATCGTAGATCACCCCGACTTCGACCTGGCGGCCGAGGACGGCGGCGATCGAGACGCAGAAATGCGGCGCCCCGCGCGCGAAATTCGAGGTGCCGTCGATCGGATCGACCACCCAGATCGGCGCCCCGGCCTTGCCGACCCGCCCCTCGCCCTCTTCGCCGATGAAGCCGTCGTCGGCGAAGGCCGCGTGCAGCCGCGTCGCAATGAAGCGTTCGACTTCGCCGTCAACCTCCGTCAGATAGTCCTGAGGCCCCTTGAAGCCGACGGTGAACGACGAACGATCGAGAAAGCGGCGCTTGGCGATTTGGCCGGCTTCGCGCGCCAGCGCTTTTGCGGCGAGCAGACGGTGGACGGAAACGGGCGCTTCGGCGGTCAACGTTCGGATTCCCTTCTTCAGAAGTGGCTGAACGACCCGCGCGCGAACTTGAACGTGCGCCCCTCCTGATCGACGAAGCGGGGCGCTCCCTCCCCGGCCATGGCCTCGCCGATCGCCGTCACGGCGACGCCGGCGGTCGCGGCGGCGGCCTCGAAGCCGGCGGTCGCGGCAGCCGGAACCGCCAGGATGAGTTCATAATCGTCGCCGCCGGTCGCGGCGAGCGGAAACAGGCTCGGATCGGCGGCGATCGCCGCCGAAGCGGCGGGCGACAGCGGCAGGCGCGTCATCTCGATCTTCGCGGTGACGCCGCTGACGCGCAGCATCTTGGTCAGGTCGCCGACGAAACCGTCGGACACGTCCATGCCGCCGCTGGCGAAACGCGCGACCGCCGGAGCAAGCGCGAGCCGCGGCTGCGGCAGCAGGTAGCGGTCGAGCAGCCAGCGGCGGTCGGCCTCGCCGAGCGCGGGCCCCTTCCCTGTCCGCTGCAGCAGGCCAAAGGCGGCGTCGCCGATCGTGCCGGTGACGTAAAGCCGGTCGCCGGCGCGCACGCCGCCGCGCGCGGCGAAGCTCCCCGGCGCGACCGCGCCGAGCGCAGCGATCGACAGCGTCAACGGACCCGATGTCCTGACCGTGTCGCCGCCGATCAACGGGCAACGATAGGCGGCCGCGTCGTCGCCGAGACCGGCGGCGAAGGCCGCGAGCCATTCCGCTGTCCAATCGTCCGGCAGCACGAGGCCGAGGGTAAAGCCGAGCGGTTCGGCGCCCTTGGCCGCGAGGTCGGAGAGATTGACCCGCAGCGCCTTGCGGGCGATCGCGCCGGGCGGGTCGTCGACGAAGAAATGGACGCCGCCGACCAGCGCGTCGGTGGTGACGACGAGGTCGCGGCCCGGCGGCGGCTCGACCAGGGCGACGTCGTCCTTGAGTCCGAGCCCGGCCGGGCCGGCGAGCGGCGCGAAAAAGCGCGCGATGAGGTCGTCTTCGCCGGGACGCTCGCTCATTGGCGCGCGCCCGGACGCGGATCGCGAAGCGCGATCGCCGCCGGCCGCGGCCCGTGTTCACGAGCATGCGAGAAGATCGCCGCGTCGAGTTCGTCGACGTCCATACGTTTTCTCCCATGCGTCGGAAGGCGCCGCGGGCGCAGGTCGGCCCCACTGTGCCTCTCGCGCGGTCGGTTGGGAAGAGGCCGGCTCGTCCGGTTGCATAACCGTCCGGGGCCTCCTAAACAACCGCCGCTACCGGCCCAGGAGCCAAAGGTGACCGACGCGTTCAAGCCCCGATCCGACTTCTTGCGCGTGCTGATCGAGCGCGGCTATGTCCATCAGTGCTCGGACTACGCCGGTCTCGACGCCAAAGCGCTGAGCGGCTCCCTGGTCGCCTATATCGGCTTCGACTGCACGGCGCCGTCGCTGCACGTTGGCTCGCTGTTGCAGATTATGATGCTGCGCTGGCTGCAGCAGACCGGCGGCAAGCCGCTAGCGCTGATGGGCGGCGGCACGACCATGGTCGGGGATCCGTCGGGCAAGGACGAGTCGCGCAAACTGCTGAGCGTCGAGCAGATCGAGGCCAACAAGACCGGCATCCGCAAGGTCTTCGACCGCTTCATCACGTTCGGCGACGGCCGACATGACGCGGTCATGCCCGACAACGCCGGATGGTTGGCGACGCTCAACTACATCACCTTTCTGCGCGAGGTCGGCCGCCATTTCTCGGTCAATCGCATGCTGGCGATGGATTCGGTGAAGCTCAGGCTCGGCCGCGAGCATGAGCTTTCATTCCTCGAATTCAATTACATGTGCCTGCAAGCCTACGACTTCGTCGAGCTCAACCGACGCTGCGGCTGCGTGTTGCAGATGGGCGGCTCCGACCAGTGGGGCAACATCGTCACCGGCCTCGACCTCGGCCGGCGCATGGGGACGGAACAGCTGTTCGCGCTGACCTCGCCGCTGATCACCACCGCCTCCGGCGCGAAGATGGGAAAGACCGCGGCGGGCGCGGTGTGGCTCGACGCGTCGATGCTCGCGCCTTACGACTACTGGCAGTTCTGGCGCAACTGCGAGGACGCCGACGTCGGCCGATTCCTCAAGCTTTTCACCGTGGCGCCGCTCGGCGAGATCGCGCGGCTCGAGGCGCTCGGCGGCGCGGAGATCAACGAGGCCAAAAAGGTCCTCGCCAACGAGGCGACCGCGATGCTGCACGGCCGCGTGGCGGCCGAAGAAGCCGCGGCGACCGCGCGACAGACCTTCGAGGAAGGCGCGCTGGCCGAGTCGTTGCCGACTGTCGACGTCGCCGCGGCCGAGTTCGAGGCGGGCCTCGGCGCCCTCACCGCCTTCGTCCGCGCCGGCCTCGTCGCCTCGACCGGCGAAGCGCGCCGGCAGATCCGCGGCGGCGGTCTCAAGGTCAACGACGTCGCCCTCGCCGACGAGCGGGCGGTGATCGGCCGCGACGCGCTGATGGCCTCCGGCGTGGTCAAGCTGTCGCTCGGCCGCAAGAAGCACGTGCTGCTGCGGGCGGTCTGACGATCCCTAGCGACCGAGCGAGCGGGTCGGCGCATAGGCGCTCGGCGCGTCCGCGGCGTCCGGCGACGCGTTCGCCGGCGTCGTGCCGTCGAGCGCGCCGAACACTTTGCGCAGGAAGCCGGGCGTCATCGCAGACAGCGGATTGACGTAGAGCGTCGGCCCGCTCGCCGGACCGACGATGCGGTAGTTGACGCCGAACAGGCCTTCATGCCGGCCGCCCCCGAGCAGCGGGCCGAACACCGGAATGTGGGTGACGAGGTTGTTGACCTGGTAGGCCGGCACGTAGGTGCCGTTGAGATCGACGTGGTCGTGGGCGAAATCGATGTAGCCCTCGGTCGTCAATCCGACGCGGGCGTTGAAGATCACCGCCTCGCGCAGCGTCAGCCGTCCCGGCGCGCGGACGAACGTCGCCGACATTTTGTCGAAGCGGGCCGCGTTGACGTCGAGCGTCGGTCGTTGCGCCAGCGCGCCTTCGTAGGGCGGCTGTCCCGCCGCTGCGAGTTGGGCGAGAGCCGGCTCGTCGCGCAGAACGAAGTTCGAGATGTTCGCCGTGCCTTCGCCGCCCTCCGCGTTCTGATGCAACGTCAGTTCGAGCGCGCCGCCCTCCATCCGGCCGTAGAGGTCGAGGAAGCGCGCCAGAGCGCCGGCGTCGGTGACGCGCGCGCGCAGCACGCCGGATTCGTCCTGTTGCGCCGACAGGGTTCCTTCGCCGATGCGCGCGTTGGCCTGCATCGCCTTGATCGCGCCGCGCCAGACGCCGGTCAGTTCGAAATCCCTCAACGACTGACCGTTGTCGCCGATCACCGAGCCGATCTTGGCGTCGACGTCGATGTCCTTGCCGGCGCCCGGCGGACCGCCGGCGCCGAGGAATCCCTTGATCAGCGCCCGCGCGTCGAACGTCGCGCCGCGCACCGTCGCCTTCAGCGCGCTCGGCGAATCCTCGATGTCGAGGCGCAGTTCGTCGGCCGCCGACAGGCGCAACTGGGTCAGCTTGGCCGAGACGAGCGCGCCGTCGGAGGTAAATTGCGCCGCGCCGCGAGCCGCAAGGCCGCCGGCGTCAACCACAATCGACGTCGCCGCGACGCCGCCGTCGGACGCCGGCTTGACGGTGAAGCTCGCCTTGCCAGGCTTGCCCGCCGATTTCAGCGGCCCGGTCTGCGGGCTGTCGATCGCGGCGCGGGTGAGATCGATTTCGATCTCGGCGCTCGCCTTCGACAGCGGCGCCTTGATGCGGACCGGCGTCGGTCCGCTGAGCAGGTCGGCGATCGGCAGGCCGAATTTGGCGCGGGCCGCGCCGTCGAGCGCCAGCGCGAGCGTGATCGCGCCTTCGTCGGTCGGCCCCTTGGCGACGTCGATCGCGACCGGCGCGCCGTAGATCTGGCCCTGGCCGATGATCTTGATAGCGCCGGCCTCGGCATCGACGGAGAGGGTCGCCTGATCGAGCCGCTCTGCGCCAAGAAAATGGTCGACGCGCAGGTTGGCGAGCGAGCCGCTGGCGCGGAACTGCTGGTCCTCCGGCTTGACGCTCTTGCCAAGCTTGAGGTCGATCGCGAGATCGCCCTCGAATTGTCCTTTGACCAGAGCGGGATCGAGCGTGAAGCCGGCGTAGCGCTTGAGCGCGTCGCGGCCCAGCAGATCGACCAGGGCGTCGGCGCCGCCCTGGAGATGGCCGCTCGCCTTGGCCGGCACGACCGCCGCCGGCGCCGTGTCGGGCACCAGATAGGCGATCTCGGAAACCTGGATGCGTCGGTTCGGCGTGAGCTCGACCACGCCGCTCTTGGCGTTGGCGGAAAACTGGCGGCCGGTGATGCGCGCGCTGGCGTCGGCGACGGTCAGCGCCGGCAGGCCGGGCATCAGGTCGACGACGACGTCGCGCGCCGACATCACGCCGAGCACGCTGTCGGCCGGCACCGCCTGCTTGTGGGCGGCGGCGGCGAACGCGGCAGCGTCCCAGTCGACCGTCATGGTCGCGGACTCGAGCTGGCCGCCGTGGATGTTCTGGATGCACCAGGCGCGCGCGTCGGCGTTGATGAAGCTCGGCCACAGGCGCAGCAGGTCGACCACTGCGCTCGAGCCGAGCTCGAGCTTCATCTTCAGCGTCGAGCCGCCGGGCGCGTTCCCGGTCTCCGCGGTCATCGAACCATTGACCGTCGGTCCGCGCACCGACAGCCGATCGAGGACCAGGCGCCCCTGCCCGGCGTAGTAGTGCGCGTCGAAACCCGCCTGCTCGATCACGATCGGCTTTTCGCCCGGGCGCTCGGGCGCAAACACGGCGTCTTTCGACTCGAAGTGGCTGATCCAGGCCGGTTCGGCGCGCGTCGGCGGGGACGCCCAGCCCACCGCGTAGACGTGGGTCGCGCCCGACAGCATCTGCAGATTGTCGAAGCGATAGCGGCGCGCCGCGGGGTCCCAGGCGACGTCCCCGGTCGCCTCGTCGATGAAGAACGGCTCGTGGTCGGGGTCCTCGAGTTTGAAATAGCCGGCGCCGAGGGTGAAGCGTCCAGACAGGCTCTCGATCGTCGAATTGGCGCGCAGCTTTGCGTCGAGGCGCAGCGAGATCGGCATGTCGGCCTCGAACGGCGGGCGATTGGCGTTGAAGAGCCGCACATCGTCGAAGTCGAGGTCATGCGCGACGAGCGACACCATCCGCTGCGATCCGCCCTGCGCCTTGGCGTCGACGCTCCACCGACCCTGCGGCCCTTTCGCAGCGAGTGCGACCGTCGCCGTCTCGTCGCGCCGCTCGAACGACAATTGGAAATCGTCGTAGACGGTTCGCTTGGCCAGCGCCTCGTTGAGCACTTCGAGATGGCCGTGGACGAGGCTGACGCGGTCGAGCGGCTGGTCGGCGCCAGTGATCGCGTCGATCAAGCCGATCGCCACGAGGTTGAAATCCGGCCCCGCGGTCGATTCGGAGTCCGGCTGGACCGGCGCCGGCAGATCGAAGGTGGCGGCGTCGGGATCGGCCGCCGCGGCGATCGACAGCGCCCCGTCGGGCCGGACGCGCAGGCGCAGGTCGAGCCCTTCGAGCTCGAGCCTGCGGACCTTGACCTGCAGCGTGAGCAGCGACCAGAGGTCGAGCCCGACCCGGCCGCCCGGCGCCGACAAAACGGGCCTGCCGGCGGCGTCGCGAATGGAAATGCCGCCGAAGCCGAGCGCGAGGCCGCCGTCGCCGCGCATCAGGGCGGTCGGACCGATCGAGACGACGTAGCGCGGGCCGAGTCGCTCCTGCAGGCTGCTGGCGATGCGCGGGTTGAGGCCTTCGAGGTTGATCGGCCCGGAGGCGAGCAGCAGCGCCAGGCCCCCGATCGAGGCGACAATCAGGAGAACTGCGACGACAACGACGCCGAGGACGGCGCGGCGCGCGCGCTTCCCCAGCATCGGCTGACGCCGAACCGGCAACGCGGCGGCGCCGCCGCTCCGCAGCAGATGCCGTATCGCGGCCCGCGCCCTGGACCTCGCCGCTGCGTCGATGCCGCCGATCAAACTCCGCAGGTCTCCGCTTGTTCGGCCCGCACCCTCGCGGGTCGGGCCGCCGCAGCGGCCCGCCTGTCACCGCGCCAAGTCGGCGAGCGACGCCCGCCTGCTCGCGGGGAATCGCCCCCAGCGTCAAGGTCTTGAGCCCACAGTCGACGTAGGTCAATCTGCCCCTGGCCACCCGGCGGCCTCTTCCCGCACCTTGCCGGGGAAATTGGCCTAAACGAGGACGAAATGGTCACAAATTTAGACGTCGGCGATCTTTCTCCGGATTTCGACCTGCCGACCGACGCCGGCCGCAATCTCCGGCTCGGCGATCTGCGCCGCCAATTCGTCGTGCTGTTCTTCTACCCGAAGGACGACACCCCCGGCTGCACCGCCGAGGCGCTCGATTTCAACCGCCTCGCGCCGCGCTTCGCCAAGGCCGGCGCGGCGGTGATTGGCGTCTCGCCCGACAGCGTGCGCCGCCACGCCAATTTCAAGCGCAAGCACGGGCTCGCGCTGACGCTCGCCTCGGACCCGAGCCACGTTACGCTCGAAGCCTATCGCGTGTGGAAGGAGAAAAGTCTGTACGGCCGCAAATACATGGGGGTCGAGCGGACGACCGCGATCGTCGACCCCGAGGGCCGGATCATCCGCCTTTGGCGCAAAGTGTCAGTCGCGGGCCACGCCGACGAAGTCCTGGCGGCGCTCGAAGCGGCGCAGGCGACGTTTGCCAACCATTAACCCTAATAGGCTGTAATCGCTCGACGGATGGCCCCGATCCCACGGGGTCGGAGCGTGTTTCAGCATGTCGTTGCGAGATCAGCGTTCTCAGGCCGCCAAGGTTAGGACGCAGTTCTACTTTTCCCACGCTCGCGGCGACGCCGTTCGGACGGTCGCCGTGCGGCCGCTCATCCTGTGGTCGGCATCGACGGTCGTCGCGTTGTCGCTCGTCTGGGCGGCCGCCGCGACGCTCTACCTCGCGTTTCACGACGACATGCTCGGCGCGCTCGCTGCGCGCGAAGCCGAGCAGCAGTACGCCTACGAGGACCGGCTTGCCGAGGCGCGCGCCGATCTCGACCGGGTCGCCGGCCGGCAGCTGCTCGACCAGAGTTCGTTCGAGGGCAAGCTGCACGAACTGTTGTCGCGCCAAGCGCGGCTCGAACAGCGCGGCGCGATTGTCGCCGCGCTCGCCGAGCAGACGACGCGCAGCCTCGCCGCCGCGGAGCCGTCACGCCATGGTTCGACGGTCGCCGCCGCCAAGCCGACCGCCGGATCGGCTCTGTTGGCGATAAGCGCCGCCAGTCCGCTCACGCCGACCGACAGCGTAGCGGGCGCCACCCGGGCTTTCGCGCCGATCGGATCGCTCGTTTCAGCAGAGCCGACCGTCGCCGCCGCCGCGCCGAAGCCGCGACCGCTCGACGAAGCGAAGCCGCAGCCGGTCGCCGGTCCGCAAGCCTCCGCCGACCGCGGCGTCGGCGCCGATCTGATCGCCGCCGCCGACAATCCCGATCTCGGCGCGACGGCGCGGCTCGGCCTGATGTCGCTTTCGCTCGATCGCGCCGAGCGCCGGCAGGAGAAGGCGCTTGACGAAATCGCCGCAGACGCGCGCACCGGCGCCGCCAAACTCGCCTCGGTGATCGCGCATACTGGGCTTGCCGCGGACTCGCTTGTCCCACCCGCCGTCAAGGGTGGCGTCGGCGGGCCCTATATTCCGCTCTCCGTCGATCCCGCCGCGCCCGCCTTCGACAAGACGCTCGCCGCTGCCGCGCGCGACGTCGCCGAGGCCGATCGCTTGAGCCGCCTGATGCCGATCCTGCCCGTGCGCGCGCCGCTGATCGGCGATGCCGTGGTGTCGTCGCCGTTCGGCTATCGCACCGATCCGTTTCTCGGCAAACCGGAGCTGCACCCGGGCGTCGATCTCGTCCAGGACTACGGCAGCGAAATCCACGCCACCGCCGGGGGCCGCGTGACTCATGCCGGGCCGATGGGCGGCTATGGCGACATGGTCGAGATCGACCACGGCAACGGCCTCGTCACCCGCTACGGCCACCTGTCGGAGATCCTGGTCGCGGAAGGCGAGGAGGTGACGGCGGGCGCGCTGCTCGGCCGTCTTGGCTCGACTGGCCGATCGACCGGCCCACATCTGCATTATGAGGTTCGGGTCGACGGCGAACCGGTCGATCCCGAACGATTCCTCGCCGCCGGAGCGCCGCTCTTCGGGACGACGCTCTGAGACGCGTCGTTTCAGCGAGCGGCGATCGTGAAGACCGTGCGCGCGTCGCCGGCTTCGCCCCAAGCCCGCTCGACGTCCGCCAGTGGAACAGCCTTCGCGGGAATGCGGAAGTCGCGCGAAGCGGCCGCCTGAAGGAATTCGCCGATGTCGACGGCTAGACGGCCGAGCGGAACGCTGCCGAGGCCGCTGCCCATCAGCGTAATCGCCTTGGCGCGCAGCGCGGCGCCCGGCAGGGCGATGTTCGACCCACTGATCGATCCGATCTGGACGAAACGCAGCGGCTTCCCGTCGGGCAGGATCTTCGCCGCGGCGGCGAGCAGACGCTCGGCGCTCTTGCCCCACAGATAGTCGATGACGACATCGATCCCCGCTTCGAAAGCGCGGCCGAAGCTCGCTTCGAGCCCGGCGTCGTCATTGACCAGCGGGATCATCGCGTCGGCGTCGAGCGCCCGCAGCGCGTCGGGGTTGCGACCGGTCACGACCACCCGCTTCGCGCCGAAATGCCGCGCGATCTGGACGGCGAGGCGGCCGGCCGAGCCGGTCGCGCCGTTGATCAGCACGCTCTCGCCGGCTTCGAGCCTGGCGCGCTCCTTGAACGCCGCCCACGACGACATGCCAGGATTGGCGATCGCCGCCGCCATCACGTCGTCGAGCGCGTCGGGCACCGGCGCGCATTGGGTCGCGGGCGCGACCGCATGCTCCGCCATCGCGCCCCACGGCGGCCTCGGCGCCACGAAATACACCCTGCGACCATCGTCGAGCCGGCCGACTCCATCGACGCCGGCGACAGCGGGATAAGCGCCCGAGACGCTATAATGCGCGCCGGCGGCGCGCGCGCGCGCGAGCGGACTCAGCGCCGCCGCGGCGACCGAAATGCGATTCTCGCCCGGCGCCGGCGTCGGCTCGACGAAATCGCCATAGGCCGGCGTCTGGCCGGCGGCGCGAACAATGGCGGCTTTCATTGGCGATCTCCTCGTCCGCATGCGGCTGTCGACGCGGACCGACATAGGCGGGCGCGCGCCGGGCCGCCAGACGTCTCGCGGTCGCAGGCGGCGGGCGCGGACCGTTCCGCTCGGCGCGCGCGCCGGCTAAAGTGGCCCGATGGATCGGATCATCGCCTCGGGAATCGAGCTGCTCGGCGTCGCCATGGCGGTGGCGATCGTCGCCCGCCGCTTGCGGCTGCCCTACACCGTCGGCCTGGTGACCACCGGCCTCGCGCTGGCGCTGGCGCGGCTCAACCTCAGCCTCGCGCTGACCCACGACGTCCTGTTCGAGGTCATCCTGCCGCCGCTGCTTTTCGAAGCGGCGATCAGCATTTCGTGGCGAGAGCTCAAGCGCGATCTCACGCCGGTGCTGGTCCTGTCGACGATCGGCGTGCTGATCGGCGCCGCCGTTGTCGCGGCCGGGTTGATCGGCATTCTCGGTTGGCCGACGGCGCCCGCGCTCGCCTTCGGCGCGCTGATCTCCGCCACCGACCCGATCGCCGTCATCGCCATGCTGCGCGAGGCCGGCGTCAAGGGCCGGCTGCGGCTGGTCGTCGAGACCGAGAGCCTGTTCAACGACGGCGCCGCGGCCCTGTTGTTCGCGCTGATCTTGCCTACCCTCACCCAGAGCGGCGCGCCGACGCCGCTGGCGATCGCCGCGCAGGCTTTGCTGATCGGCGGCGGCGGCATCGCCGTCGGCGCCGTCGTCGGCGCGCTGGCGATTGCGCTCGCCGGGCGCACCGACGACCACCTGGTCGAAACCGCGCTGACGGCGGTCGTCGCCTACGGTTCGTTTCTGATCGCCGAGCGCATCGGCGCCTCGGGCGTGCTGGCGACGGTCGCGGCCGGCCTGGTGTTGGGCAATCTCGGCGGGCTCGCGGCCGAAACCGGCCGCTTCGCATTGAGCGCGCAGGGCCGGCAGTCGGTCGTCGTCTTCTGGGAGTTCGCCGCCTTCGTCGCCAATTCGCTGGTGTTCCTGCTGATCGGACTGGCGATGGCGGACGCGGCGACGCGCGGCGCCGGGTTCGGCGTCGGCGCCATCGCAATCGTTGTCGCGCTGGCGCTCGCCGGCCGCGCCGCGACCGTCTATCCGATGGCGTTCGCCTTCGCCCGCACGCGCTGGGCGTTCCGTTGGCCCGAAGCGCATTTCCTGTGGTGGAGCGGGCTGCGCGGGGCCCTGGCGCTGGCGCTGGCTTTGGCGCTGCCGCCCACAGCGCCGTACCGCGACGAAATTCTCGTCGGCGCCTTCGCCGTCGTCGCGTTCTCGGCCTTGGTGCAGGGCCTCACCGCCGGGCCGCTGTTGCGCGCGCTGGGGCTCGACGGGAAGAAGCCAGAGGAAGCCGGCGAATTGTAGGCGCGGTCGCCGACCGCGCCGACGCGGCCGGCGGCCGCGTCTTCCAGGAATGTTGTAGGCGCGGCCGCTGGCCGCGCCCTCTGCCGCGGTCAGCGACCGCGGCTACATTTCGTCACTTCTTCGCCTTGGCGACCTTGCCGGCGCGCAGGCGCGCGACTTCCGGTACGCCCTTGCCGAGCAGCGGCCGCAGGTAGTCGAAGAACTTCGGCGTGACGTCGTTGCCCGCCGGCGCGATCAGTTCGTCTTCCATGACTCGCGTCTTGCCGGCGACGTCCTCGAGCGGGATCAGCGGATAGTCGACCGCGTAATTGGCGACGCGGCGGATCGCCACCGAGCCGTTCTTGCCGGCCCACATCGCGTATTGCACCGCCTTCTCGCCAACTTCGCGCGCCTCGCGCTGATCGACGTCGGAGACGCAGCCGACGAAGGAGCGCTGCAGATAGCCGAAGGTGTCGCCGCGCACGCGCTTGATGCCGAGCTTGTTTTTCACTTCCTCGCACAACAGGTCGGCGAGCGCGCCGGTGCCGGAGAGCTGGACGTTGCCGTGCGCGTCCTTCTCCACCGCGCCGCCGGCAAGCTTGGTGATGATCGGCGCGCCGGATTCGTCGTGGATGCCTTCGGACGCCGCGATCACGCAGCGGCCGTACTTGGCGTAGGTCTCCTTCACGTCGGCGAGGAACTTGTCGACGACGAAGGTGCGCTCCGGCAGGTAGATCAGGTGCGGGCCGTCGCTCGGGTACTTGCGCGCCAGCGCCGAGGCCGCAGTGAGGAAGCCGGCGTGGCGACCCATGATCACCGCACAATAGACGCCCGGCAGCGCGGCGTTGTCGAGGTTCGCGCCGGCGAAGGCCTGTGCGACGAAGCGCGCCGCGGAAGGAAAGCCCGGCGTGTGGTCGAATCCGACCAGGTCGTTGTCGATCGTCTTCGGGATATGGATCGCGCGAATGTGTTCGCCGGCCTTGGCGGCCTCTTCGGCGACGATGCGCACCGTGTCGGAGGAGTCGTTGCCGCCGATGTAACAGAACGTGTCGATCTGGTGCGCCTTGAGGACCTTGAAGATTTCCTGGCAGTACTTGACGTCGGGCTTGTCCCGGGTCGAGCCGAGCGCGGCGGCCGGGGTGGCGGCGACGGCTTCGAGATTGGCGGTGGTTTCCTGGGCGAGGTCGACGAGATCTTCCTCGATGATGCCGCGCACGCCGCGCACCGCGCCGTAGACGCCCGTGATGTCCGAGAAGCGCCGCGCCTCGAGCGCCACGCCGGCCAGCGACTGGTTGATCACCGCCGTCGGCCCGCCGCCTTGCGCGACCAGAATCTTATGCGACATCGGAAAGTCTCCTCAGGAAGCCCAGCCGGGTCGAGCCCCCGGCGCCCTTTTCGCCCGCCCTGCCTTTAGGGCCGGACGCCGCAAGCGGCAAGTGGCGCAAAGCCTCTAGCCGCGGCGGCGGCGCGGGCTTTTGAGCGCCGTCAATGCGCCGTCGAATTGAACTGGACGACGACGACGCCGGCGATGATCAGCGCGATCCCGGCGCCCCCGGCGAGCGTCAGGCGCTGTCCGAAGGCCGCCCAACCGACCAGGGCGACGAGCGCCGTGCCGACGCCCGACCAGATCGCATAGGCGACGCCGACCGGCACCACGCGCAGCGCCAGGCCGAGACAGACGAAGGCCGCGCCATAGCCGACCGCGACCCCCGCCGCCGACGCCCAGTTCGGCGCGACCGCCGCGAGCTTGAGCATGGTGGTGCCGAACACCTCGAAAACGGTCGCCAGAGCCAGGTAGAGCCAATGCGCCATGCGTCACCCGCCTCGACCCGCCGCGTCCTGCGCCGATGCGATCAGCACAGCTTGCGGCAGTCGCGCTGCTTGCAGGCGAAGAGTTTCATCCAGGTTCCGTCGGCGAAGCACATTTCGACCTCGCAGGCGGTCGCCGGCGCGCAGCTCGTATAGCAATAGTCGCCCGGCTTATAGGCTGTCCCGTCGACGCGATAGCAGAGGTTCGTCGGCGGCCCGTGATGGGTGCGGTCGTGCGCGACGGCGCTGCCGCCGACAGCCAGCGCCAAGACCAGCATCCCAACGCCAACAGCGCGCATTGTCCAAACTCCCCGCTCACCCGCCGGGGCGGCATCCTAGTGCGCGACGCCGGCAATTGGGACTCCTCGCCGGCGCGACATCGCGGCCGACGCGCGCCGCACCGCCGGCGGCGAAAAGAACGTCAATCATTTCAGACCCGTAATCCACAAACGAAAGACGCCGCGACGGTTCCGCTGCGCGTCCGCCGTCTTGCCTTTCACGCCCCGCTCGCGCAACATCGCGCGACTCGCGCCGCGGCCCTGGGGCTTGAAGACGGGCGAGCTTTTCGAGGGGGTTCTCGCCATGGGCTTTCTTTCTTGGATCATTCTGGGCCTTATCGCCGGTTTCATCGGCAGCAAGCTGGTCAACAAGACCGGGTCGGGATTGATCATGGACATCGCGCTAGGCGTGGTCGGCGCCGTTGTTGGCGGCTACATCAGCAGCGCGCTCGGCTACGGCACGGTCAACGGCCTCAACCTCTAACAGCATCGTCGTCGCGGTGATCGGCGCCGTGGTCGTTCTATTGATCTATCGCGCCGTCGTCTCGCGGACCTGAGCCTCTCGCTTCAATCGCGCCGGCGCTTCGCTCAGGCGAGCTCCAGCGCGAACGGCTCGCCTTCGAAGCATTCCTCGCCCCGGCCGATCGCGGCGATCGCCTCTTTCATCCGCCCGCCGCGCGCGAGCGCCGCGTCGGCGATCGCGACGAGGCGCGCGTTCGGCGTCGCGGTCGGCGAGGCGGCGCGCAATGCGCGCGCGATCTCGCCCTCGTCGCGCTCGGGCGCGAGCGCGCAGGCGGCGATGAAGGCCGCGGCGGTCGAGCGGCTGACGCCTGCGTAGCAATGGATCAGCAGCGGCTCGGCCCGGTCCCAGGCGCCGGCGAAATCGACGAGTTCGCGCACATGCGCCTCGGTCGGCAGCACCTGGCCCGGCTGCGCTTCGACGATGTCGGCGACGCCGATGTAGAGATGGCGCTCGGCCGCAATCGCCGCCGGCCGCGCGACCGGCGTGCCCGGATTGAGCAGCGTCACCAGCGAGCGCGCGCCGGTCAAGGCGACAGTCTCGTCGATCCTCGTCAGCGGGCAGACGTGAATGCGCGGCATCGGCGACTCCGGATCCCGGTCAATGACGGCCGAGCTGGTCAAGCTCGGCGAAGCGGCCGAGAAACGCCTCCTGCGCTCCCGCCGGCCGCAGCGGTTCGAGATAGCCGGCGAAGCTCCTGAGCGCCAGTTTCGGCGCGCCGAAGAACTTGCGCGCCTCGGCGACGCCGAAGCCGGCGAGCGCGGTCGCCTCGAGATAGGCGGCGACGCGGTCGGCCGCCTTGATCGCCTTGGCGACCTCCCCAGCCGGCTCGGCCGGCAGCCCGAAGCGAACGAGGATCGCCGCCATCAGCCGCTTCTCGACCAGCTTGTAATCGCCGCCGATCGCCGACTTGAATGGCGAGATCATGTCGCCGATCACGTATTCCGGCGCGTCGTGCAGCAGCGCCGCCAGTCGTGCGGCGCGCGGCGGCGCCGGCGTCTCCGCAGCGAAGATCGCCTCGACCAGCAGCGAATGCTGAGCGACCGAGAAGATCTCCGGCCCACGCGTCTGGCCGTTCCAGCGCGCGACCCGCGCCAGGCCATGGGCGATGTCGGCGATCTCGATGTCGAGCGGCGACGGGTCGATCAAGTCGAGGCGGCGGCCCGACAGCATGCGCTGCCAGGCGCGCGGCTTCGCCGCCGCGGTCACCACGGGCGGCTCTCGGCGAGCGCGCGGCAGGCGGCGTGGCGACGGCAACTGACAAGGTGGTCGTTGGCCATGCCGACCGCCTGCATGAAGGCGTAGACGATCGTTGGCCCGACGAAGCGCGCGCCGCGCGCCTTGAGGTCCTTTGAGATGGCCTGCGAGACGGCGGTCTCGGGCGGAACCTCGCGCGTCGATTGGCGCTGGCCGTCGACCGGCTTACCGTTGACGAAGCCCCACAAATGGCGGGCGATGCCGCCCGTCTGGGCGAGGTCGAGCGTCACCCGAGCGAGCCCGATCGTCGCCTCGATCTTGCCGCGGTGGCGCACAATGCCGGAATCAGCGAGCAGCGATGCGATTTTGCGTTCATCGTAGCGCGCGATCTTTTCGGGATCGAAACGGTCGAAGGCGGCGCGGAAGGCTTCGCGCTTGCGCAGGATGGTGATCCACGACAGCCCGGCCTGGAAGCCGTCGAGCGCAAGCTTCTCGAACAACGCGCGGTCGTCCCATTCCGGAACGCCCCACTCCTGGTCGTGATAGGCGACGTAGAGCGGGTCGGTCCCCGCCCAGGGACAACGATCGAGCCCGTCTTGATGGGCGACCGCCCCGCGGCGGAGCGTCTCGGAGCTTTCAGCCATGCCGCTTCATAGCCGGCCGCCCGGGCTTCGTCAGCCCCCGGACCGTTTGCTAACCTCGAGAGGTTGCCAAAATTAACCCTTCTTAAAGACACCGGTCGCGAGACGCAGCGGCGCGACGTAAAATGCTAACCAATGCTGCCGCCGCCAAAACTGACGATCGAGGAGCTCAGAGCCGCCGATGCGCGTCGCGCTGCGCTCGCTTACGTGAGCGAAGCGTTCGCCGAGGCCGTGCTCGACGGAATCGACGTCGACGCCTTCGCCGACGCTGCGCTCGGCGCGGTCTTCCGCGAGCTCATCGCCAATTACGGCGAGGAGCGCGCCGCCGCTTTGGCCGCCGGCCTGCCCGAGCGCATCGGCGCCGGCGAATTCTCCGCCCACGCGCAGCAGTAGCGACCGCGCCGCGGCTGGGCTAAGCCTCGCTCCGCCCGCTGGAGCGACTCATGTCCCCGCCTCGCTTCGATCCGCGCCTCACCCCGGCGCGTCCCGATCTCGCCGCCGAATTCCTGCGCGGCAAGGTCGAGGCTGCCCGCTATGCCGCGGGCGAGGCGTTCCGCGTCGTCGCGCCGATCGCGCCGCTCAGGCGGGCGCCCGATTCCGAAGCGCCGCTCGACAGCGAGGCTCTCTATGGCGAGGCGGTCGTCGTCTATGAAGCGCGTGGCGACTGGCGCTGGGTCCAGCTCGCGCGCGACGGCTATGTCGGCTATCTGCCGGCGGCCGCGCTCGGGCCCGCGCGCGCGCCGACCCACAGGATCGCCGCGCTGCGAACCCACGCCTATCCCGCGCCGACGATCAAGCGCCCGCCGCGCTTCGCGCTGTCGCTCGGCGCACTGGTCGACGTCGCGCGCTTCGACGGCGATTTCGCCGTAACCGCCGACCGCCACTTTCTCTATGCCAGGCATCTCGCGCCGATTGACGCGCGCGAGCCCGATTTCGTCGCCGTCGCCGAGCGTTTTCTCGAGACGCCCTATCTGTGGGGCGGGCGCACCAGCGAGGGGATCGACTGCTCCGGCCTGGCGCAGACCGCGCTCACGGCGGCGGGAATCCCCGCGCCGCGCGACAGCGACATGCAGGAGGCCGCGCTCGGCGAGCCGCTGCCCCATAGCGACGCGCTCGCTGATCTGCAGCGCGGCGATCTCGTGTTCTGGAAGGGCCATGTCGGCGTCATGCGCGACGGAGCGACGCTGCTGCACGCCAACGGCTGGGCGATGAAAGTGGCGAGCGAGCCGCTCGCCCAGGCCCGCGCCCGCATCGAAAAGAACGGCGGCGGCGCGATCGCGTCGATCCGCCGCCTGTAGAGGCGCGCGAGCGCCTACTTCTTGCCGAGGCCGATCGCGCCGAAGCGGGTGTTGAAGCGCGACAGACGGCCGCCGCGATCGAGCAGCTGCTGCGACCCGCCGGTCCACGCCGGATGGGTGTTGGGGTCGATATCGAGGTGGAGCGTCGCGCCCTCTTCGCCATAGGTCGAACGGGTCATGAACTCCTGGCCGTTGGTCATCACGACCTTGATCATGTGATAGTCGGGGTGCGTGTCGGCCTTCATCGGTCCGTCCTTAGGCAAACAAAACAAGAGCCGGCCGGGTCGCGGCGGCTCCGCGAATTCGGCGCCTCTATAGTCCACGCGGCGGCGGCGCACAAGCGCCCTCGGACGCTGTGCGGGGTTGATTTTGTCGCCCGGCGGTGAATTAAGCGGTGGCGTCGACCATTCCGGAGACTTGCGGACCGATGACATCCCCTGCCGACGCGACGGCCAAGCCGCCCCGTGTCTCGCTCAGCGCGCTGAAGCCGCTGCTTCCCTACGCCCTCGCCCATCGCGGCCGGGTGATCGGCGCCCTCGCCGCACTGATTGTCGCCTCAGCCGCGACGCTGGTCGTGCCGGTCGCCGTGCGGCAGATGACCGACTACGGCTTTTCCGACGCCCATTCCGGCGCCATCCATCTCTATTTCATCGGCCTGATCGGCGTCGTCGCCGTGCTGGCGATCGCCTCGGGCGTCCGCTACTACCTTGTGATGACGCTCGGCGAGCGGGTCGTGGCCGACCTGCGCGGCGACGTTTTCGGCCATCTCACCCGCCTCGACCTCGCCTTCTTCGACGTCGAGAAGACCGGCGAACTGGTTTCCCGCCTGACCGCCGACACCACCCAGCTCAAGGCGACTTTCGGTTCGTCGGCGTCGATCGCGCTACGCAATTTTTTCATGTTCATCGGCGCGGTGGCGATGATGGTCGTCACCTCGCCCAAGCTCTCCGCCTACGTGCTGGCGGCGATCCCGATCATCGTGCTGCCGCTTTACGCCGCCGGACGGACGGTGACGGCGCGCTCGCGCCGCGCCCAGGACCGGCTCGCCGACGCCACCGCCTTCGCCGCCGAGAGCCTGTCGGCGGTGCGCGTCATGCAGGCCTTCGTCGCCGAGGCCTTCGCCGCCGCCCGTTTCCGCGCCGCCGCCGAGGAGGCCTTCGAAGCAGCCCGCGCCATGGCGCAATCGCGCGCCGTCGTCACCATCGCCGCGATGTTCCTCGCCTTCGCCAGCGTCGTCGCCGTGCTGTGGCTCGGCGCCAACGACGTGGTCGGCGGCCGCATGACCGGCGGCGAGCTGTTGCAGTTTGTGCTCTACGCCGCGTTTGGCGCCGGCGCGCTCGGCCAATTGTCGGAAGTGTGGAACGAGGTGTCGCAGGCCGCGGGCGCAGCGGCGCGCATCGGCGAGCTCATCGCCGTCGAGCCGCGCATCGTCGCGCCGCGCGATCCGCTTCCGCTGCCCTCGCCGGCGCGCGGCGAGATCACGTTCGATCGCGTCAGCTTCGCCTATCCCGGCCGGCCGCAGGATCCGGTGTTCCGAAGCCTGAGCCTCCGCGTCGCGCCCGGCGAGGTGGTGGCGATCGTCGGCCCCTCCGGGGCCGGCAAGTCGACGCTGTTCCAATTGCTCGAGCGCTTCTACGATCCGACCGACGGCGCCGTACTGATCGACGGCGTCGACATCGCCAAGGCCGACCCGCAGTCGGTGCGGCGCGAGATCGCGCTGGCGCCGCAGGAGCCGTTCATCTTCGGCGCCAGCGTCGCCGACAACATCGCCTACGGCGCGCCCGGCGCGACGCGCGAAGCGATCGTCGCGGCGGCGAAGCAGGCCGCCGCCGACGGCTTCATCAGTGCACTGCCCCAAGGCTACGAAACGCCGCTCGGCGAGCGCGGCGTGACGCTGTCGGGCGGCGAACGCCAGCGGCTGGCGATCGCGCGGGCGATTCTTCGCAACGCGCCGATCCTGCTGCTCGACGAAGCGACCTCGGCGCTCGACGCCGAGAACGAAACGCTGGTGCAGGACGCGCTGGAAGCGTTGATGAAGGGTCGCACGACTTTGGTCATCGCCCACCGCCTGGCGACGATCGTCAACGCGCAACGCATTCTGGTGATCGACAATGGCGGCATCGTCGAGGAAGGCAATCACGCCAGCCTGCTCGCCGCCGGCGGCCTTTACGCCCGCCTCGCGCGCCTCCAGTTCGAAACCGGCGCCGCCGCGCTGACCGGCGAGGTCAAGGCGGCGGAGTGAGCCGCGTCCCTTCTTCCCGCTCGGCGGGGAGAAGCCGGCGGATGA
>Ga0182030_10007002_pt1 | contig 23629 bp, 28 predicted proteins | sample 812S3MmetaG_FD_121299 | JGI IMG/M metagenome (GOLD analysis project Ga0182030, IMG submission 121299) | Permafrost microbial communities from Stordalen Mire, Sweden - 812S3M metaG (Illumina Assembly) | ecosystem: Environmental > Terrestrial > Soil > Wetlands > Permafrost | place: Sweden...
CGCCGATCACCACGCCGCCGAAGATGTTGACGGCGAGAATGATGATGCCGGCTATGGCGTCGCCGCGCACGAATTTCGAGGCGCCGTCCATTGAGCCGAAGAACGCGCTCTCCTCCTCCAACTCGCGGCGGCGCTGTTGCGCGACCTTCTCGTCGATGAGGCCGGACGAGAGATCGGCGTCGATCGCCATCTGCTTGCCGGGGATGGCGTCGAGCGTGAAGCGGGCGCCGACTTCAGCGATGCGGGTGGCGCCCTTGGTGATGACGAGGAAGTTGATCGTCACCAGGATGAGGAACACGATGATGCCGATGACGAAGTCGCCGCTCATCACCAGCCGCGCGAAACCGGCGATGATGTAACCGGCCGCCGTGTCGCCGTGGCTGCCATGCGCGAGGATGAGCCGCGTCGTCGAGATGTTGAGCGCGAGGCGCAAAACCGTGGCGACCAGCAACACTGTCGGGAACGAGGAGAAGTCCAGCGGCTTCTGAATCCACAACGACACCATCAGGATCAGCACCGAGATGGCGATGGAGAGCGCCAGCCCGAAATCGATCACGACCGAGGGAACGGGCAGGAAGAACAGGCAAAGCACGACCACGACGCCGATCGCGAATCCGACTTCGGAGCCCGCGCGGGTCGCTGGCGCTGCGGATAATGTTGTCGCCGACAAGTCTCGTCTTTCCTTTATTGAGCTGGTGACGAGAAGCTCGGCGTCAGAGCTTGCCCGAGCCTGAGCCGACGCCGCGCGTCAGCGCTCGAAGCCCTGCTCGATATGTGCGTAGACACGCTCGGTGAAGACGTAGAACTGCGCGCCGATGAACGACGCCGTCAGGCTGAACACCACAAACACGACGACGAGCTTCGGCACGAAGGTCAGGGTCATCTCCTGCACCTGCGTCAAGGCCTGCAGCAGCGCGATGCTGACGCCCACAACCATCGAGGCGAGCACGACAGGCCCGGCGCCAACGACCACCATCCAGATCGCCATCTGCAAGAGATCGAGGACATCGCCCTCTGTCACTGGACCGTAGCGCCGGTGGAGAGCGGGACGGTATCGCCGTTCGAAAGCGTCGCTGTGGCGCCGGAGCTGGAGACGTTGACCGAAGTGACGGTGCCCGACGATTTGCCGTCGGTCGAGGTGATCGTCTGTCCCACCATGATCTCCGCCTGGGCCAGCGAATTCGAAATCAGCATCTGGCTCAGGTTCTTGTTGGTCTGGACCGCCTGCCCGACCTGCGAAACGGTGGCGAGCTGGGTGACCATCTGCGTGGGGTCCATCGGCTGTGTCGGGTCCTGATGCTGCAGCTCCGTCATGAGCAGGGTCAGGAAGTCGTCATAGCTGAGCGAGTTGGTCGCGGACGCCGCCGAGGTGGACGAGGCCGAGGTCGCGCTCGCGGCCTGTGAGTTGACCGCGCTGGTGATGGCGTTGACCGCAGATGTCGTGCTCATGAAAAACCTCCTTCAGGCTGCGTGCGAAGCTCGGGCTTCGCCGTCAGGAAACATCTCCGTCTGCTCGTGCGGGTACATGGCCCTGAGCGCCTTCATGGCCTCGAAGTAGCGCGCGCGGCCGATCAGCTCGGATACGCTTTCGAGCCCCTGCCGGACCAGCGGCGTTTCGAACGCCTGCAGCGCCTTGGCGATCAGCGAAGCGGCGAGCTGCGCGGTCGTGCGAGCCGTCGCCGGGTCCATAAGCATTACCTGAACCACGAAGTAGATCTGTCGCAGCGGCGTCGTCGCCTCCTCGGCCTGCATGACGTGCGTCTCCAGGAGGAAAGTCGCGTCGTTCATCAGCTCCAGCGTCGCCTTTCGGTCGACGCGCAGCACGGCGCCGTTGATGTAGATGCGCTCGCCCGCTCTCAGCGTAATGTTCATGTCGTCCTCAGTTCAGCCCGTCGCGTATGATCTGGTTGATCTCGATCAGTGAGGAGAGGTCGGACGCTTCGCCGCTGCGAAGCCGTTCGATCTCCTTGATGATCCAGATGCCGATGGATATCAGCCGCGCGCGAAGCGGCGCCGGCAGCGCGTTCTCCGAACTGTTGAGGTCGTCGAGGAACACGGTCCAGAGGGTGCGCAACTGATAGAGCGCATGGATTCCCTGACGAGAGCGCGCGCCGGCGACCTCGGCCTCTCTCAACATGGCGATGATGCGATCGAGCGCGCGAGCTTCGTGCGCGCGCATCGATTGCGACGATTCCTCGACAATCTCGTTGTAGGCGAATTCATACATGAGAGGGCGCCCTCGTTCAGGTCGGCAGGTACTGCGCCAGGTTCAGCGAGTGCAGCTGTGAGGTTAGCTGGTAGGCAGTCTGCAGTTGCGTCGTAAGGGTGGTGAGTTCGGTCGACACCTTCGCGGCGTTCACGCTATCCAGGTTGCCGAGTGAGGTCTGCAGTAATGTCATTTGTGCGCTCATTTGATCGTCGGCGCTTGTGATCTCGCCTTGAACTGATCCGAGGCTGGCCTGCGCATTCGTGATCGAGGACGAGCCCTTGTTGATGACGCCAATTGCGGCGCCGGCGAGCGCTTGCTCGGCGCCGGAGCTGAGCCCGATGTTTCCGAATTCGCTCAGCATCGAGTAGCCCTGCGCGAGTTGCTGAAACCCGGCGGTGTTGGCGTTGGTCGAGGTTTCGACCGTCTGTCCCGGAGCGATTTGCGTCGAAGTGTTGACGCTGGAGGCGGTCGACCAGTTGGATGTCCAGTTTGCGCCCTGGAACTGGGCGGCGAACGGGCCGGAGAGGAAGTCCTGCATTTGCGGCGCGGTGATGTTGGCGACCTGCGGCGAGCTTGTGGAGAACCCGAAATAGGTTTGGAACGCGGAGTCGACCGCAGACTTGGCTGTCGATGTCGGCGACGCGTAAAAGTCGTCGAGCGGCGCGACGCCGGTATTCTGTCCGCCGAACACATAGGCGTCGCCCGAGGTCGTGTTGCCGAGAGCGATGAGTTGCTGGAGCCCGTTTTGTCCGTAATTCTGCAAGGTCGAAGGGCTGTTGCTTCCCGCCGTCCAGGTGACAAGAGTGGCGGCGGTGCTTTGTGCGGACGACTGTATCGATGTCAATGCGCTGGTTGAGGCGGCGAGGTTGGTTTTTGTGACGCCGTTGGCCGCGGTCATGCTTTGCAGGAGGTCGTCCTGCGAGCGTAGCGACAGCTCGTAGCCGGATTGGCTGCCGAGCTGGAGGCCGAGGTCGGCGTACTGGCCGGTCGACGCCTCGACCTCCAGGGTCGCCAGCTGGCTTTGCGCCTGGTTCACCGAGGGCAAAAGCGCGGTGTTGAGATAAGCCGTCGATATGCTGGAGATGGACATGGGAGATCAAACCGCATTGATGATTGCGTCGAGCATGCTGTTCGCCGTCGTAAGCAGTTTGGCCGACGCCGTGTAGCTGCTTTCGATCGTCAACATGTTGGTGAGTTCGGTGTCCAGGTTGACGCCGGTGGCGTTACTGAGCGCCGAAGACGCCTGGCTTTGCAGCGAGCTTTGATAGGTCGCGTTCGTTGACGCCTGGCTGTTCGCGCCCTGGAGCCAGCTGACCGAGTTCTGGGCGAAGGCGGATATCGACGACGACGCGCCGAGGCCGGCGCTGGCGGCAAAGCTCGTCGGCGTCTGCAGGGCGCTGACGAGCTGCTGAAGGCGGCCGGTGTAGCCGGCGTCTCCCGAAGTATTGTAGGTATAATTGGTGTCGGTCGTATCGGAGATGCCGCCGTCGCGCAGCAGAGTGGCGTTGCCGCCCTGGGTCGGATCGACGTTGGCGTTGATGGCGATCGAGCTGGCGAGGCCGGTGAAATTGCCGGATGACGGCACGCTCTCCGATGTCGCATTGGTGAACAGACCGGCTTGCGGCGGCAGACCCGTGTTTGTCGTCGACTGGTCGGTCTCCTGAAACGCCGAGATCAGATTGCCGGCGATCTGGTCGAGCTGTGACTGATATTGCGGCGCGATTGTGTCGCGAAGCTGCGTCAGGCCGGCGATGGCGCCGGATTGGATCGACGAGCCGGACCCGCTCCCGGTGATCGGAGTGCCGTTGACATAGACCTGATTGCCCGTTGCGTTGGGCCCGAGTTGGCCGCTCGGCGTGAACGTCAGCGTCGCCGCCGTGTTCTGAAACAGCATCGCGCCGCTGTCGGTGTAAATCGACATCGAGCCGTTTGAGCTCGTCGAGGTGCCGACGCCGATCTGTTGCGCGATTTGCGTGACCAGCGAGTCGCGCTTGTCCTCCAGCGATCCAACATTGGACCCGTTCGCGAGTCCCGAGATAATCGAATCGTTCACAGTCTGGAACTGGCCGAGCAGCGAATTGACCTGCGTGACCGCCTGTCCGATCTGTTGATCCGCCTGCGTGCGCACCTGAGTTACAGCCTTCGCGCCGGCGTTGAGCGAAGAGGCGACATCCCCGGCGGCCGCAACCGCCGCCTGCGCCGCGGCGGGGTTGTTCGGATCGGCCTCGTAGGTCGTCATCGCCGAAACGAAATTTCCGAGCATTGCGGAAGGCGAGTCGCCGTTCTGCTGGCTTCCCGTCGAAGTGGTGGCGGAAGCCGAGTCCGAAATTGTCTGAGCCAGCGTCGTCAGTCCGCTGGAGATCGCGTTCTGCGCGGCGGAATCGGAGTTGGCGGTGTTGAGTTGCGCGCTGAGCGCGTCGTCGGCCTCGCGGGTGACGGAATAGACTGTCACGCCGCCGAAAGGGTCGGTGCTGACGTTCGCCACCTGCCGGGAGTAACCCGCGGTGTTGGCGTTTGCGACGTTGTTTGAGATCGTCGCGCTCTGCGCCGCGATCGCCGAGAACGAGCCGTTGATGATGTTGAATGCGGATGCAAGCGACATGGCTTCGCCTCGGTCCTAGAAAATGAGAGATCAGGTTTGCAGATTGTTGAGAACGTCGAGCAATTTGGCCCCGGTCTGAAACACTTTCGAGTTCGCCTCGTAGGAGCTTTGCGCCTGCACCATTTGAGTCAGTTCGGTCGCAAGGTCGGTGGTCGAGTCCTCGAGCGACGAAGATTGGATCGTGCCGAGACCGCCGGTGGTCGCAAGGCCGACCTGCGGCGAGCCGGAGAGGCTGTTGGGCTGGTAGGCGTTGCCGCTCACCGATTGCATGTTGTCGGGAGCGGCGACCTTGGCCAGCGGTATTCGGTAGACAGGCGTCGTGGAGCCGTTGCCGTAGTCGAACGACAGCGTGCCGCTCTGGTCGACGCTCACCTGCGTGATGGTGCCCGGCGCATTGCCGTTGATGGTGGCGGAGCTGACGGCGAAACTGGAGGCGAGCTGCGTCGACTGGCTGAGGTCGACCGTGAGGGTCTGACCGCCTGGAACGGTCAAGGTCATGGGCGAGCCGCTCGTCAACTGGCCGTTGGTTGGGTTGAAATTCAGCGTCTGGGTGGCGAGGGGAGCGCCGCTGTAGGGAAAGCCGCCCGACGTTCCTGTGCTTGCGTCGAAGACGTCCGCCTCCCAGGTGTTGGAGCCGGTCTTGGTGAAGTAGACGTTGAGCGTGTGCGACTGACCGAGATTGTCATAAGCGGTCAGCGAAGTTTCGGCGGTGTATTGTGCGGAGGCCGAATTGTAAGCGGTGGACGGCGGGTTGCTGGTGACCGCGGTCGCGGTTGAGGGCAGGTTGGCGACGAGCGTAGCCGCAGTTGAGGGAATCGAGGATTCGCCGGCGTTGGTGACGTTGACCTTGGTCAGGCCGGTCAGCGAATTCAGCGACACGCCTTGGTTGGTGTAGGGCGTACCCATGAGATAGTAGCCCTCGGCGTTGACGAGATTGCCCGAGGCGTCGGGCACGAATGAACCGTCGCGGGTCAGATAGATGTCGCCGCTGGAGTTGGAGACGACGAAATAGCCGGCACCCTGGACGGCGAGATCCGTGCGCGTGTTGGTTTGGGTAATCTGTCCCTGGAGATCGTTGAGCGCGCGCGGGGCCGTGGCGACGCCGGAGAACTCGGAGTCGAAGTTGACGCCGGAATCGACCAGCGCGGAGAACTGCGTCTCTACGTTCTTGTAGCCCGTCGTGTTGGCGTTGGCGACGTTCTGCGAGATGGTCGTCAGCCAGTTGTTGTTCGCCAGCATACCGGATAGCGAGGTATTGAGAATGCTCATGCGGAATCGACTCCAATCCGTCCCTGCATATGGCGCTTGCAGCCTTGCCCGAAGCTCGCGCTGGGCTCAGGAGACGCTGCGCACGAGGCTGCCGATCAGCAGGTTCCAGCCGTCGACCATGACGAAGAACAAGAGCTTGGCGGGAAGCGAGAGCACGGTCGGCGGCAGCATCATCATGCCCATTGACATCGTCAGCGTCGCGACGATCAGGTCGATGACCAGAAACGGCAGCACGATCATGAAGCCGATCTCGAAGCCCCGGCGCAGCTCGGAGATCATGAAGGCGGGAATCAGGATGCGCAGATCGATCGTCGAGCGGTCCTTGATGTCGAGCCGGCCGCGCGAAAGGTTCTCGAACAGCGCCATGTCCTTCTCGCGCACCTGGCCGAGCATGAAGTCGCGGAACGGTTGGCTGATCGCTATCAGAGCCTTGTCTTGCGTAATCGTGTTGTCCATCAGCGGCTGCATGCCCTCGCGCCAGGCGCGGTCGAAGGTCGGGGCCATGACGAATAGCGTCATGAACAGCGCGAGCGACGTCAGCACGATATTGGGCGGCGAGCTTTGCAGTCCGAGGCCAGAGCGAAGAAAGGAGAGCGCGACGATGAAGCGGGTGAAGCTCGTCACCATGATGAGCAGGCCCGGGGCGACAGAGAGCGCAGTGAGGACAGCGGCGATCTGGATGACGCGCCCGGTCGCCGACGCGCCGCCCGCGGGGATGAGCGAGTTGAGATCGACCGTCTGGGGAAGCGCCGGCGTGACGAAAGCGACGGTCAGAAGGGCGGCGAGCGCGATGCGCCTCATTGCAGCACCAGGGTCTTGAGCAGGAGGTCGATGATCTTGCCGTTCGAGCGCACGAGGGCGCGGTCGCGCAGATCCTGGCGAATGTTCTCCAGCCCGATCGGTCCCTGCAGCTCCTGCACCGAGATCGTTCTCAGATAGGCGAGCTCGTCGGTGGCGATCTCAGCGGCGACGACGTCGGGATGCGGCAGCCCCTTCGGGTCGAACACGATCGCCGCCTCCAGCCTCACCCAGGTGTCGGAGGGATTGGCGAGGTTGGTGACGATCGGCGGCAGATCGACCAGACTCGGGCCAGGGCCGCAATTGGCGGCGGCTTCGGCTTTCGTTTCCTCCTCCTTCTTGTCGGCGAGCTTGCCCGGCGTAGCCTCGCTCGCCGTCGCGGCGGCGGGAGGCGGGCGCAGGGTGGTCAGCGCGGCGCCGGCGGCGCCGGCGATCAGCGTGACCAGCAGCCATTCGATCAGCATCGACATGAACGAGGATTTCTTCTTCGGCACCGCCTGCGGTTCGGCCTCGGCCATCGCGCGCTAGCTCCCGTTCAATACGGCTTGACGATGTCGTAGACCTGCTGGCCCCAGCCCGGCTGCTGCGCCTCGGTGATCCGCCCGCGACCGCCGTAGGATATGCGCGCCTCGGCGATCCGGTCGTAGGCGACGGTGTTCTCGCGCGATATATCCGACGGGCGCACGATGCCGGCGATCGTCAGCTGCCGCAGTTCGAAATTTACGCGCACTTCCTGCGAGCCCTTGATCACGAGATTGCCGTTCGGCAGCACCGACGTAACGATGGCGGGAACCGAGAGCTGGATTTGTTCGGAGCGATTGATGTCGCCGTTGCCCTGCGCCGACGAGGTCGAGTTGAAGTCGTGCTTCCAACTCCCGGGCGTCGGTTGCGAGCCGCCGCCGGCGCTTGGCGGCGAGAACAGCCAGTCGAACATGAACGAGCCTTTGGCGGTCGTCTGACGGTCGGAGGAATTGCCGACGACCGCCTTGTCGTTGATCGAGATGGCGACCGTGAGGATGTCGCCGACATGCGCGATGCGCTGATCGGTATAGAGGTTGACCGGCCGCGGCGGCGCAACCGCCTGCGCCACCGGCGGCAGGTCGATATTGGCGTCGGGCGAGCCCTCGCTAATGCCCGTGCCGACGGCCGACAACTCTGGCGCGTGCATGAAATCCTTGATCGGCGGCGCGCAGCCTTGGAGCCCCAGCGCGACGGCGAGCGATAGAAACAACGGGAGACGCGTCATGACTTGTCCGCAGTTGCGACGCCGGCGATGAGGCTGGAGAGCTTGGCGGCCTTGTCCGCATCCATCTCGCTCAGGATGGCGCTCGCCGCCCGCGGCGCGAGCTTGGCGAGCACGGCCGCCGCCATCATGTCGTCCATCGCCGCCAGCTTCGGCGCGGCGGCTTCGGGGTCCATCTTGCCGTAGATGGCGACGACGTCGTCGGTCGCCGACTTCATCATCTCGTCGCGCTTGGTGACCCATTCGCGCGCCGCCATCTCCTTGGCCTCGAGCTTCTCGACCTCTTCGCGCACCTGCGCTTCGAGATCGGCGAGGCGGCGGAGCTGATAGGCGGCGCGTGCCTCGCTGGCGCCGGGGGCCAACGCGCCGCAGTAGCGCTCGATTTCGCCCGTCGCCGGCCGCTCCGACGGCTTCAGCTTTACGCCGTCCTGCGCGGGGGCGCACGAAACGCTCAGCGCGCTCGCCAGCGCCGCGGCGCTCGCCAACCGGCGCGCGCAGACAAAGGGGGAAGTGCGTCTCATGGGGAAAATGTTAACCAGTCAGGCTTTCGCCGACCTGACGCTATTGCACGACGAGGTCGGCCTGCAGCGCGCCGGCGGACTTGATCGCCTGAAGGATGGCGATGATTCCGCTGGGCTTGACGCCGAGGTTGTTGAGCCCGGCGACGAGCGCGCGCAGGCTCGACCCGCTGACGACAGCGACCTGGCCGCCGGATTCGCTGACGTCGATCTTCGTGCGCGGGGTGACGACGGTCTTGCCGTTGCTGAGCGGCCCCGGCTGCGAGACCTGCGGCGTTTCGGAGATCCGCACGTTGAGCGTGCCATGCGTGACGGCGACGGTCGAGATCTGCACGTCCTGGCCGATGACCACGGTGCCGGTGCGTGAATCGACGACGACGCGCGCCGCCGTATCGGGATCGACCAGCAGTTCGCCGATCTGCGACATCAGCCGCGGCATGCTGACTTCCTTCGGCCGGAACAGCTCGACCGAGCGCCCGTCGCGCTCGAAGGCGATTGGCTTGCGATAGGTCTTGCGGGAGAAGTCGTTGATGGCGTCGATGATGCGGATCGCGGTCTGATAATCGGGATTGCGCAGCTCCAGGAACGTGCGCAGTTCCTCGACCGGCGCCTCTATCGCCGTCTCGACGATGGCGCCGTTGGCGATACGGCCCGCCGTCGGCACGCCCTGGGACACCTTCTCGGCCTCGCCGCTGGCGTCGAAGCCGGTGACGGTGACGGCGCCCTGCGCGCTGGCGCGGGTCTGGCCGTCGGGGCCCGAGAGCTGCGTCAACAACAACGTGCCGCCCATCAGCGAACTCGCGTCGCCGAGCGAGGAGATCGTCACGTCGAGACGCTGGCCGGCGTCCGTGCCCGTCCCCATGTCGGCGGTGACGATGACCGCGGCGACGTTCTTGTTGCCCAGCGAATTGCCGCGCATGGCGAGCCCCATGCGGTCGAGCATGGATTGCAGCGCCTGGTTGGTGAACGGCGCGTTGCGCATCGAGTCGCCGGTGCCCTGCAACCCGACCACGAGGCCATAGCCGATGAGCTGCGCATCGCGCGCGCCGCGCAACGACGTGACGTCCTTGATGCGCACGCTCGCGGCGGCCGCGCAGAGACCGGCTAAAACAAACAAACAGGCGATCAGGAAGCGCATCATCCCCCGCTGACCAGCACCGAGCCGTCGGAGCGCACGCGGCCCGACAGGGTCACGCCGCTGTCCTCGTTGCGCACCTTAATGGTCTGACCGACAAATCCGTCCTGCAAGGCGTCGCCCACGGTCGTGATGGTGAGAGCGCCGTCGGTGTATAGCAGCTTGACCTGGGCCCCGGTGCGCACCGCGCGGGGCGGGTTCAGCGCCGACATCGGGATCGATCGGCCGGGCAGCAGCGTGCGCGAGGACACCATGCCGACGACGTCCTCGACCGCCATCGCGACCGGACCGCCGTAGGAGGGCGGGGCGAGCGGCGCCTCGACCAGCATGTCCTCGGTGATCGCGTCGCCGGGATAGATGACGGCTTTCGGCGACGGCGCCTGCATCTCGTCGGCCGCGGCGGGGGCGCCGAGCGCGAAGAACAGGCCGCAGGCGAAGCGGGCGGCGGCGAAGGCGGCGACGGCGCGCATGGTCAGCTGCGCAAGTTCGAGATCGTGCCGGCCATCTGGTCCGCCGCCTGGATGACCTTCGAGTTCATCTCATAGGCGCGCTGCGCCGAGATGAGATTGGTGATCTCGGAGACCGGATCGACGTTGGAGGATTCCAGATAGCCCTGCTGAATCGTGCCGAACGCGGTGTCTCCGGGCACGCCGACGTTCGGCTGGCCCGAGGCCGAGGTCTGCTGGAACAGGTTGCCGCCGAGCGCCTGCAAACCGGCCTCGTTGACGAAATTGGCGATGGTGAGCTGGCCGACCGACTGCGGCGCCGTCTGGCCGGCGACGGTGGCGGTGACCAACCCGCTCTGGTTGACGTTCACCGCCGTCGCGGTCGCCGGTATGACGATGGCCGGCGTCACCAGCAGGCCGTCGACGGTGCAGAGCTGGCCCTGCGCGTTGACGCTGAACGAGCCGGCGCGGGTAAATTCGGTCTCGCCGGCGGGCGTCTGGATCTGGAAATAGCCGCGACCGTTGATGGCGAGGTCGAGCTGGTTGCCGGTGCTCGTCAGCGAACCCTGGACGTTGACGGTTCTGACCGCGGCGATGCGCACGCCCAGACCGATCTGCGAGCCCTGCGGAACGGTCGCGTCCTTGCCGCGGCTCGATACGCCTTGCAGCCGCTCGTTCTGGTAGATGAGATCGGTGAATTCGGCGCGCGAGCGTTTGAAGCCGGTCGTGTTGATGTTCGCGACGTTGTTGGCGATCACCTCGATGTTTTTCTCTTGCGCGCTCATTCCCGTCGCCGCAATCGCCAGCGCCCGCATGATCTGAACTCCCGATTCCAAGAACTCGCAGCGTCAGTGTCCGGCGCCGAGGTGGCGCGAAACTGGAGACCGCATGTCAGATCGCCATGCGCGAGATTTCCTGATACGCCGAGACGACCTTGTCGCGGATCGCCAGGCCCTGCTGCAGCGTGCGCTGCGCCTCCATCACCGCCTCGACCACCTTGAACGGCGGCGCCGCGCCGGTCATGCCCTGGATCGCCGCCGCTTCGCCGCCCTGGAGCGTGTTGACGCCGGAGGCGATGATCTGCCCCAGCATCTCGGTAAACGAAGTACCGGCGTTGGCTGTGGGATCGACGGGGGTCGCGACGCCGGAGCGCGTGGCGCCGAGAGAGCCGACCGAAGAAAGTGCTGTGACGTCCATGTCGCTTGCAACGCGCTCGACAGCGCGCCTCCTGTTGTATCGAAACGTCAAACGTCTTTCAGCATCGCGACCGTCTGGTTCATCAGGTCGCTCGATTGTTTGGCGACCTGCAGATTGGCCTCGTAGCTTCGATTGGCCTCGCGCAGGTCGGCAAGCTCGGTGAGCACATCGACATTGGGCAGCTTGACGAAGCCGTTCGCGTCGGCGGCCGGGTTGCCGGGGTCCTGCTCAACGCGAAAGGGCGTGGAATCGCGACCGATCTGCTTGACCTTGACGAGCGAAACACCCGCGGCGCGGTCGAGCGCATTCTCGAACGAGATCGTCTGCCGCGCATAGGGATCGCCTCCGGAGACGGTGGCGGTGGATTGCGCGTTGGCGATGTTCTCCGAGACGATGCGCAGCCGCGTCGCCTGGGTTTGCAGCCCCGCCCCCGCGATCTGCAGCGAGGCCCTGAGTCCGTCGTTGGTCGCCATTATTTGAGCGCCTGCATCATCATCTGGTGGAAGATCTTCTTGACGCCCGTCGCCATAGAATAATCGCGGTTGACCTCGCCGAGCTTGACCATCTCGTTTTCGAGATCGACGGAATTGCCCGATACGGTCGCGTTGGCGTCGTCGCCCTCGCGCGGTTTCGGCGGATCGAGTTCCTGCGCGGTTGGCGTCAGATGCGCGGGATTGGTGACCGCCATCGTCATCGCCGTCTCCTGCAGCGCCGCTGCGAACGGCTTCAGGTCGAGCGCCTTGAAGCCGGGCGTGTTGGCGTTCGAGACATTGCCGGCGATCAGCGATTGCCGGGTCGAGAGATAGCCGATCCGCTGCGCAGAAAGGGCGTTGAGATAGACTTCGGCCAAGGCGTCATGTCTCCTGTGGAGCCGGAGCCTGTTACACGCGCAGCGCCTTGCCCGAGCCTGATCTCGGCGGCTCAAGGCCGGCGCAAGTTCTGGCCACGAAAAGCGCGCGGATGACGAGCGCCCTGCGAAGCCGCGACCCCGCCGCCGACCTCTACGAGGAGGCGCGGCGGCTCATCGACGCCGGGCGCGACGCGGAGGCCTCGCAGCGCCTCGATGTGGCCATCGCGCTGAAGCCCGACTTCGCCGAAGCCTTCGCGCTCGGCGGCTACATCCTCGAGCGCGGCGGGCGCGCCGAGGTCGCGATGCGGTTCTACGAGCGCGCGCTGTCGCTGCGGCGCGAGCAGCCGACAGTCTGGTTCAATCTCGGCAAGCTCCTGATCCGAGCCGGCCGCTTTCCCGAGGCGCTGGCGGCGCTCGACGCCGGCCTCGCGCTCAAGCCCGGCGACGCCGACGCGCTCAACACGCGCTCCGCGGCCTTGCGGCCGTTGTGGCGGGTCGAGGAGGCGGCGGAGGCCGCACGCGCTGCGTTGCGCCGTCGGCCGCAGTTCCCCGAGGCCGCGCTCAACCTCGGCACGGCGCTGTTGAAGGCGGGCAAGCCTGAGCCGGCGCTCGCCGCCTATCGCAAGGCCGGCGCGCTGCGCCGCGACTACGCCGACGCGATCTGCGGCGAGGCGCTGGCGCTGACGGCGCTCGGCCGGCTCGAACAGGCGGCGACGGCGTTCGACCGCGCCGTCGCGCTCGGCTGCCGCGAGGCGGTCAGCGGGCGCGGCTGCCTGGACCTGATGCTCGGGCGTTTCGAGCGCGGCTGGGAGGGCTACGAGGCGCGCTGGGTGGAGGGCAAGTCGCTCGCCGAGGCGCTCGGCGCCCGCTACCCGCTATGGCTCGGGCCTTCGTCGCCGCCGCAGCGCGTTCTGGTCATCAACGATCACGGGCTCGGCGACACGATCCAGTTCGCGCGCTACCTGCCGCTGATGACCCGCGCCGGCGCCGAGCCGCATCTGCTTGCGCCCGCCAAGCTGCACGGCCTCATCGGCCCGCTGGTCGAGGGCCGCATCTTCGCGCGCGAGCCGGCGGGTCTCGGCTTCGACTCCCAGATCGCGATTTCGAGCCTGCCGCGCGCGTTCGGCACAAGGCTCGACAGCGTCCCCGGTGAGACGCCCTATCTGTTCGCCGAGGAGCACCGCCTTGCGCGCTGGGCCGCTGAGATCGGCAAGGACGGCCTCAGGATCGGCTGCGTCTGGCAGGGCAACGCCAATCCGGAAGCCGACATATCGCGCTCGTTCGCGCTGAAGGAGCTGGCGCCGCTGGCCGGCGTTCCCGGCGTGCGGCTCGTCTCGCTGCAGAAGGGTTTCGGCGAGGAGCAGCTTTGGCGGGACGCGCCAAAATTCCCGGTCCTGCGCCTCTCCGCCAATTTCGACGCCGGCGGCCCCGCCTTCCTCGACACGGCCGCGGCGATGGCGAGCCTCGACCTCGTCGTCACCTGCGATACCTCGATCGCTCATCTCGCCGGCGCGCTCGGGCGGCCGGTCTGGGTCGCGCTGAAGCAGAACTCGGAATGGCGCTGGCTGCGCGACCGCGACGATTCGCCATGGTATCCGACCATGCGCCTGTTCCGCCAGCCCGCCGCGGGCGACTGGGCCGGCGTTTTCGCCGCGATGGCCGACGCGCTCAGGGTTTCACGAATTTCAGCGTGAAGCGGTCGCTTTCGCCGATGGCCTGATATTTGGCGCGGTCGACGTCCTTCAGCCGATAGGACGGCGGCAAAGTCCAGACGCCTTGCGGGTAATCCTTGGTGTCCTTCGGGTTGGCGTTGACCTCGGACGACCCCGCGAACTTGAAGCCGACCGACTCGATCAGCTTCACCGCATAGTCCTGCCGCACGTAGCCGGACTTGGCGAGCGGGTCCTGCTCGGCGCTGTCGAGGCCGCGGTGCTCCTCGATCCCCAGCACGCCCCCCGGCTTCAGAGCCGCGTAGAACGCCTTCAGCGTCGCCTCGGCCTCGCCCTTGGCGAGCCAGTTGTGCAGGTTGCGGAAGGTCAGAACGAAATCGGCGCTGCCCGCGGGGGCGAGAGGCTGGCTGGCGCCGAAGGTCGCGGTCTCGACCTTGCCGAAGGCGGCCGCATTGCCCGCGACCTTCTCGGCGAATCCCTGGCCTTCGCGCTTGGCCTCATCCGAGGTCGGCTCGGGCAGGGCGGCGATATAGCGGCCCTTGTCTTTGAGGTAGGGCGCGAGAATTTCCGTCCAGTAGCCGGCGCCGCCGGGCGAGATCTCGATCACGACGCTGTCGGGCTTGACGCCGAAGAACGCCAGCGTCTCGGCGGGATGGCGGTAGGGATCGCGCGCCCGGTTCTTTTCGGCGCGGGTCGGCTGGTCGACGGCGGCTTGCAGCGCGGGATCGACGGGTTCGGCGCGGGCGGGCAGGGCCGCCAGCAGCCCGAGAAGCGCCAAAGCGGTGCGAAGATACATGCGCGAGCTCCAAAATCCAGCAAAATTGTAGACTAACAGCATCCCGCAGTTGCGCAAGCGCGCTTTCGGCGCGCGGGTTCCGGCCTAACCACCTCGCGCAGCGCCGAGTGTGGCCGCAGGCAGGCCGCGGGACGCACGCACGTGACAAATCTCGCAGTCCGGCTCTCATCTTTATGCTACGGTAGACGACGGGGGATTGGCGCGATGAGCGAGACCCGGAAAATCGCCGCGATTCTTTGCGCCGACGTCGTCGGCTACAGCCGGCTCGCCGGGTCGGACGAGGATCGCGTCTTGGCGCGGCTTCGGACGCTGCGCAGCGATCTGATCGATCCCACCATCGCCGTGCACCACGGACGAATCGTCAAGCGGACCGGCGACGGAGCTCTCGTCGAGTTCCGCAGCGTGGTCGACGCGGTGCGCTGCGCCGTCGAGGTGCAGAACGCGATGATCGAGCGCAACGCGGGCGTGGCCTCGGAGCGCCGCATCGAGTTTCGTATCGGAATTCATTTGGGCGACGTAGTCGAGGAGAGCGACGGCGATCTGATGGGCGACGGCGTCAACATCGCCGCGCGATTGGAAGGCGTCGCCGCGCCCGGCGCGATCTGTCTATCCGAGGACGCCTACCGACAAGTCAAGGGCCGGCTCGATCTGGCCGTCACCGATCTCGGCCCGACCCGACTCAAGAACATCGCCGAGCCGATCCGCGCCTATTCGCTGCAAGTGGGCGTTCCGGCGCAACCCGTGACGCCCGCGCGGAGGCTGCGTATCGGGCTCGCGCCGCTCGCCGCGGCGTTCGTCGCCCTGCTGGTTGTGGGGGCGGGCGGCGCGTGGTGGTTCCGGCCCGCAAGCGTCGCCACGAATGCGCCCGCCGTGACCGCGCGTCTCTCGATCGTCGTGCTGCCCTTCGCCAATCTCTCCGGCGATCCAGCGCAGGATTACCTTGTCGACGCGCTGACTGACGGACTGACCACCAATCTCGCGCGCATGCGCGACACTTTCGTCATCGCGCGCAACACGGCCATGACCTTCAAGGGCAAGCCGGTCGACGTCAAGGCGATCGGCAAGGATCTGGGCGTGCGCTATGTTCTCGAAGGCTCGGTGCAGCCGAGCGGCGATCGGATGAGGGTCAACGCGCAGCTCATCGACGTCGACAGCGGCGCTCACCTGTGGGCCGAAGAATTCGATACTCCCCGCGCCGATCTGTTGCAGTCTCAGGACGCGATCGTCGCGCATCTGTCGAATACGCTCGACCTTCAACTCCAGCAGGCCTACGTAGCAGGGGTCAAGCGGGCGCCCGCCGCCAATCCCGACGCTGAGGACTTGGCTCTGCAATGTTCGCATGGCGAGTGGAAAGCCGGATTTATTGGCAAGGAGGCAAATGCGGCTTATGCGCTCTGCGAACAGGCGCTCGCCATCGATCCCAACAACGTCCGCGCCCTGATGGCATTGAGCGTCAGGTTCAACATTCGAGCGATATTTAACGTTTCCAGCGACCGAAAAGGCGACCTGGCGCGGGCCGACGAATTGGCGTCCAAGGCGCTCGCCATCGATCCGGATTGGACCTGGACTCACCAAGCGAAGGGCGCCGTCCTTCGGACTCAGGGGCGCCCCCAGGAAGCCATCCCGGAGCAAGAACGCGCGCTCGCCCTGGACCCGTCCAACGTGAACGCCACCGGCGAACTGGGATTCGCCTACGCAAACCTCGGGGAATTCGACAAAAGCCTCGTTTATTTGGACAAGGCGATTCTGGCGAGCCCGCACGATCCGACGCTCCGCTATTGGTACGGCGCCAAGGCGGAGGCCAATTTCGCGCTGAAGAATTATGACTTGGCGATCGAATCGGCTCGCCGGTCGATCGCGATCAATCCCGATTATAACCCGTTTGCTTATGCAATCCTCGTAGCGGCGCTCGCCTTGACCGATCATGAGGCAGAAGCGCGCGAGGCGCTCAAGCGCTTTCTCGCGCAGCCCTCCAACGGGCCGTTCAAGACGATCGCTGGATGGAAAAACCACTTCGTCTCCGAACAGCACGTCGAACCGCGCCTCGTTGATCGCGACGAACGGACCCTTGTCGGTCTGCGCAAGGCCGGGATGCCCGAGGAATAAATGCGCCGCCGCTTGGGTCAAGGCTAACGACGTTCCTCGCCATCTCGACGAGGATAGGCGCCGCCTACTGCCCCAGCACTGCCGCATAGACGTCGAGCGTCGCGCGGGTCATCCCTTCGAGCGAAAAGTTGCGCTCGACATGGGCGCGGGCGCGGCGCGCCAAGGCGTCGCGCGCGGTGGCGCCCAGGCTCAGCGCTGTCCTGAGCGCCTCGGCGAGCGCGTCGGCGTCGCCGGCCGGCACGCGCCAGCCGGTGCGGGCCTCGGCGCCGACGTCGGGGGGCGCCAGCACCGTCTCCGGCACGGCGCCGAGATCGGAGACCACCACCGGCGTTCCCATCGCCTGCGCCTCGACCGCGCTGCGCCCGAACGCCTCCGGCTCCGTCGACGGCACCGCCACGACAGAGGCCGCCAGTAGCGCCGCCGGCATGTCCGTGCAGTGGCCGACCCGGGTCACGATCCCCTTGAGCCCCTTCGCCTCGATCGAGCGGTCGAGTTCCTTCACGTAGCCGTCGCGCCCTTGGGGGTCGCCGGCGAGGATGTAGCGCACGCCCTCCAACCGCAGCTTCGCCGCCGCCTCGATCAGCACGCGCTGGCCCTTCCAACCGGTCAGCCGTGCGGCGAGCAGCACGATGCGCTCGTGCGGCGCCACGCCCCAGGCGTCGCGCAGCGCCGTCACCCGGGCGGGCTCGACCGCGCCCGGCGACAAGGCGCTGAGATCGGCGCCGCGATGGATGACCGTGAGGCGGTCCTTGGCGAACGGATAGAGCTTGAGAATCGAAGCGGCGGTGAAGTGCGAATTGGCGATCACGGCGTCGCCGCGCGCCATGACCGAATTGTAGCGGGTCTTCAGCGCCGAACTCCCGCCATAGGCGCCGTGATAGGTCGTCACCAGCGGACGCTCGACGATGCGCGCGGCGCCGAGCGCGACCCAGGCGGGGGCGCGCGAGCGGGCGTGGACGACGTCGACCCGCTCCTCGGCGATGAGCCGGGCGAGCTTGCGCACGTTCATCAGCATCTTCAGCGGGTTCTTGACGTCGGCGGGGAACGGCAGCCAGACGCCGCCGAGCACCTGCAACTCGCTGACGAGACGCCCGCCGGCGCAGGCGACCAGCGCCCGTCCACCGGCCTGGACTATCGCCGCGGCGACGTCGAGCGTCGTCCGCTCCGCCCCGCCGGCGTCGAGGCGCGGCAAGACTTGCAGGACCGTGCGGCCGGCAAGGTCCGGCCGGGTCTGGGCGAAAGCGCGCGGCGCGAGCGTCATCGCGCGCCCTTGCGGGCTGTGGGCTGTTGGGCGGATAAGCGAATCATTGGAGTTATCAAAGCGTGATTCCCGTGGAACCGCAATTTCTCGAAGTTGGCGCGGCTGTGGATCGCCGCCGCATCGCCTATCGTTTCCGTCCGGCCACGGGCTCGGGCAGGCCGGGCGTCGTCTGGCTCGGCGGCTTCAAGTCGGACATGGACTCGACCAAGGCGCTGGCGCTGGACGCCTTTTGCGCCCGCGAGGGGCGCGCGTGCCTGCGCTTCGATTATTCCGGGCACGGGATCTCCGGCGGCGATTTCGAGGCTGGGACGATAGGCCGCTGGCTGGAGGAGAGCCTCGCCGTCGTGCGCGCGCTGACCGTGGGGCCTTACGTGTTCGTCGGCTCGTCGATGGGCGGCTGGATCGCGTTGCTCGCGGCGCGGGCGCTGGCGGGAGAGACGGAACGGCTCGGCGGTTTCGTGCTGATCGCGCCGGCCATCGACTTCACCGAGGCGCTGCTGTGGCCGCGTCTGCCCGAGGCGGCGCGGGCGGCGATCCTGCGCGACGGGCGCTACGAGCACCCCTCGGCCTATTCGTCGGCGCCTTACGTTTACACCCGCGCGTTGATCGAGGACGGGCGCAAACATCTGCTGCTCGGCGGCATCGTGCGTTCGCACGCGCCGGTGCGCATCCTGCAGGGCATGAAGGACCCCGACGTGCCTTATGAGCACGCGCTCACGCTGGTCGAGCACATGCCGATGGACCCGGTCACGCTGACGCTGATCCGCGACGGCGACCACAGGCTGTCGCGCGAGGAAGACATCAGGCTGCTGATCGAGGCGGTGGAGGGGATGGGGGAGGGGTGAGCGATGAAGGGCAAGTCTTCAGACGCTGACACGCCGCGTCGGCCCCAGGACGTGAAGGCGTCCGAGCAGACGCTCCCGACGGAAATCTCTCCGCCAACAGCCCCGGCTGGCCCAAGGCGGCCGGGCGCGATGAAGGGCCTAATCGATATTGGGCCGGAGTTCTTCGAGCCGCTTCCCGAAGAGGAATTGAAGGCGTGGGAAGGCGAGGCCTGAGCCTACTCCCCCGACACATGCGCCGCCACTTCGCGCCGGTGCGGCCGGCGGCGGTGCTCGAACAGGAACAGTCCTTGCCATGTCCCCAGCGCCAGCTTGCCGCCGATCACGGGGATCGACAGGCCCACGCCGGATAGGGCCGCGCGGATGTGGGCGGGCATGTCGTCCGGGCCCTCGTCGTCGTGGGCGTAGAGGCCCGCCGCCTCGGGCGCGAGGCGCTCGAACGCGGCCTCCATGTCGGCGAGCACGTCGGGCGAGGCGTTCTCGGTGATGAGCAGCGAGGCCGAGGTGTGGCGGCACAGCAGCGTCACCAGCCCGGTCGCCACAGCTTCGCGGCTCAGCCAGTTCGCGACCGCTTCGGTGAACTCGTAGAGCCCGCGCCCGCGCGTGTCGATGCGGAAGACATGCGTCGCGTGGCTCATTTCAACGCTTTCAGGTAGCGCGGCAGCTTGCGCTCGAATTCCGGGAAGTAGCGCGAGATCGCGCTGAGGTCGAAGCGGGCGAGGATCGACTCCTTGGGCTCGCGCTCCAGCAGGAACGCGAAGGCGGCCTCGACGAGCGCCGCCCCGCCGACGCCTGCGCCGAGCCGCGCGAGATCGGCGGCCTTCAGCGTGACCTCGTGGCGCGTCTCGCCGGCGCCCTTGCGGACTGCCACGTCGAAACGCCCGTCCGTTTCGGTGACTACGATCGCCTTGTCGCTCATCGACCCCGCCGCTATAAGCGCGCCGCTTTCCCATTCCCACAAAGAGACCGAAATGGCCCTCGAACGAACTTTCTCCATACTGAAGCCTGACGTGACCCGCCGCAACCTCACCGGCGCGGTCAACGCCCGCATCGAACAGGCGGGGCTGCGCATCGTCGCGCAAAAGCGCGTGCACATGACCAAGACGCAGGCCGAGACGTTCTACGGCGTGCACCGCGAGCGGCCGTTCTTCGGCGAGCTCGTCGAGATGATGACGGCCGCGCCGGTCGTGGTGCAGGCGCTCGAAGGCGACAACGCCATCGCCAAATATCGCGAGGTGATGGGCGCGACCAACCCGGAGAAGGCGGCGCCCGGCACGATCCGCAAGGATTTCGCGCTGTCGATGGGCGAGAACTCCGTGCACGGCTCCGACGCGCCGGAGACGGCCGCCCAGGAGATCGCGCAGTGGTTCTCGGGCAACGAACTCGTCGGCTGAGACCGGGTGAACTTCGGCGTGAGCGGCGAGGCCTCTCACGTCTCGCTTCGTCGCTGCGCCGCGCGATAAGCGGCCAGCATGTCGGTCACGGCGATTCCGTCAATCGTCATGCCCTCGAGCCGGCAGTCGCCGATCGTGACGCCGGCGAGATTGGCCTTGCTGAGGCGAAGCCCCGACAGATTGACGTTGTGAACGCGCCACCCCGACATATTGACGTTGTCGAAACTGGCGCCCGAGCAATTCACGTTGTCGAAGTTGGCTCCGGAAATATTGACGTCGGAGAAGACCGACCCGGAGAGATCGGATTTCGTGACGTCCAGGCGCTCCTTGACTTCCTGCAATTTCATCGCGGCGTCTCCGGCGGAAGAGGTCGGGTCTGAAACTCGCTCAACTTCGGCCTGCCCGCAATCGGAATAAAACGCTCTACTGAACCGGGATTTCGATGGCCGTCGGCCCGTCGCGCTTTTCCGCCTCGGCGAAGGCGGCCAGCACCGCCTCGCGGGTCGGCGCCAGTATGTACGGCGTTCCCATCGAGGCGGCGAGGGCGGCGAAGTCGATGGCGGGATCGACCGTCTCCATGCCGACGAACTTTCCGGCCATCGCGTTGGCGTAACCGAGCGAGCGCGCGACGTTTTGCAGCACGCCGTAGCGGCGGTTGTTGAACACCACGAAGATGACATGCGCCTTGTAATGCGCGGCGCTCCACAGAGCCTGCGGCGAGTACATCGCGCCGCCGTCGCCGACGAACGACACCACCCAGTCGGGGATCGCCAGCGCCGCCCCGACCGAGGCCGGCATGTTGCAGCCGAGCACGCCGCCGCGGGCGAAGAAATAGCGGCCCGGCGTCGTCTTCAGCAGATCCTGCACGGGGCCGAAGGTCGCGGCGGAGTCGTTGGCGATCAGCGCGTTTTCCGGCAGGGCGTCGAGCGCGGCCAGCACGGCGGCGTCGGGGCTGAGCGGCAAGCCGGGCTGGCTAAGGATTTTTGCTCGCAGCGCGGCTTGCGCGGCTTTGCGTTTCGCGCCGAGGTCGGCGAGGCGGGCGGCGACGGCGGCGTGATCGGAGAGCGTGCGCAGGTAATGCGCGGCGTCGGCCAGCGTGGCGCCGATGTCGCCGAACAAAGCCATGTCGGCGGGGTGCTCGCGGCCGAAGGCTTCGGCGTTGTCGGCGACGTGCAGGAACGCGACGCCCTCGGGGACCGGCCGCTCGGCGCGATAGGGATAGGCGACGAAGGCGCGCCCGCCGACCAGCACGATGGCCTGAGCCTCGCGGAAGCGCTCGCGCATCCAGGCGAAATCCGGCTTCATCACGCCGGCCCAGCACGGATGCTCGGAGGGGAAGGCCGCGCGCGAGGTGATCTGCGCGCCGAGCACGGGGAAGCCGGCGCTCTCGGCGAAGGCGACGAGGCCGTGGCTCGCGGTTGAGGCGAGATCGTCGCCGATCAGCACGAAGACTTTTGTCGGGTCGAGCCCCGCCAGCCGCTCGCCGAGGCGCTTTGCGTCCGGCGAGGGGCCAAGCCGCGTCGGGGCGCTGGCCGGCGGAATGGGGCCGACGACCTCCTGGTCGAGCACGTCCATCGGCAGCGACAGGAACACCGGGCCGCACGGCGGCGTACGGGCGATGGCGAAGGCGCGGCGCAGGGCCGGCCCGACGTCCTCGCCGCGCCTGACCTCGCGCGCCCATTTGGCGATGGGCGCGGCGAGCGCGACGAGATCGCCGGAGAGCCAGGGCTCGGTCATCAGGTGGCGGGTGTCCTGCTGGCCGGCGGTGACGACGAGCGGCGTCTCGCTCGCCTTGGAGGCGACCAGCACGCCCATCGCGTTGCCGAGCCCGCCCATCGCGTGCAGGTTGACGAAGCCGCATCTGCCGGAGGCGAGCGCCCAGCCATCCGCCATGCCGACGGCGGTCGCCTCCTGCAGGCCGAGGACGTAGGTCAGGTCGGGGGCGTCGACGAGGGCGTCCATCAGCGGCATCTCGGTCGAGCCGGGATTGCCGAAGATGTGGGTGACGCCTTCGTCGCGCAGGATGTCGATGAGGATGTCGCGGGCGAGCGGCATGGCGGGGCTCCTTGGCTGAGGGCCAGAGTGGAGCGGCGGGGGCGGGCGCGCAAGGTCGGCCGGGGAGCCGCTCGCCGTTTACGCGGCGGCTCCGGAGATCGGCCGCGCCCGTGACAGACGCGGCGCGGCGCCGCCGCCGAGAGTCACGGCTGAAACGCCGCCCCATATTCCGCCCGCAGCGCCGCCTTCTGCACCTTGCCCATCGCGTTTCGCGGCAGCGCCTCGACGAAGAACACGCGCTTGGGCTGCTTGAACTTGGCGAGCCGCCCATCCAGCGCATCGCGGATAGAAAACTCGTCGACCGAGGCGCCGGGCGTGCGCACGACCACGGCCGCCACGCCCTCGCCGAAATCGGGATGCGGCAGCCCGATCACGGCGCTCTCGACCACGCCCTCAAGCGCGTCGATCTCGCTCTCGACCTCCTTGGGATAGACGTTGAAGCCGCCGGAGATGATGAGATCCTTGGCCCGGCCGACGATATGGACGTAGCCGCGCTCGTCGATCCGGCCGAGGTCGCCGGTGATAAAGAAGCCGTCGGCGCGGAACTCGGCCGCTGTCTTCTCCGGCATCCGCCAATAGCCCTTGAACACGTTCGGCCCCTTGACCTCGATGACGCCGACCTCGCCCTGAGCCAAAGCCGCGCCGCTCTCGGCCTCGGCGATGCGCAGCGACACGCCCGGCAGCGGAAACCCCACCGTCCCGGCGATGCGCTCGCCGTGGTAGGGGTTCGAAGTAATCATGTTGGTTTCGGTCATGCCGTAGCGTTCGAGGATCCCGTGGCCGGTCCGCTCGCGCCAAAGCTCGTGCGTCTCGGCGAGCAGCGGCGCCGAGCCGGAGACGAACAGCCGCATGTGCTTCGTCGCCTCGCGCGTGAGGCCGGGATGCTCCAGCAGCCGCGTATAGAAGGTCGGCACGCCCATCAGGGCGGTCGCGCGCGGCAGCGCCGCCATCACGGCGTCGGCGTCGAATTTCGGCTGGAAGATCATCGTCGCCCCGGCCATGAGCGCGACGTTGGTGGCCACGAACAACCCGTGCGTGTGATAGACCGGCAGGGCGTGGATCAGCACGTCGTCGGCGGTGAAGCGCCACAGCCCGACGAGCGCCTCCGCGTTGGACGACAGGTTCTCGTGCGTCAGCATCGCGCCCTTGGAGCGGCCCGTCGTGCCGGATGTGTAGAGGATCGCCGCGAGATCTTGCGGGCCGCGCGGGACCGTCGGCAGTTCCTCGCGGGCCGCCGC
>Ga0182030_10007005_pt1 | contig 23623 bp, 17 predicted proteins | sample 812S3MmetaG_FD_121299 | JGI IMG/M metagenome (GOLD analysis project Ga0182030, IMG submission 121299) | Permafrost microbial communities from Stordalen Mire, Sweden - 812S3M metaG (Illumina Assembly) | ecosystem: Environmental > Terrestrial > Soil > Wetlands > Permafrost | place: Sweden...
CGAGCGCACGATGGCCGACGGCGCGGCTTCGGTGAAGGCTCTGTGCGAGATCGCCGCCGAGCGCGGGCTGATGGTCGACCTGCATTGCGACGAGAGCGACGACCCGTTGTCGCGCCACGTCGAGACGCTCGCCTATGAGGCCAAGCGCCTCGGCCTCGGCGCGCGCGCGACCGGCTCGCATCTGACCTCGATGCATTCGATGGACAATTACTACGTGTCGAAGCTGCTGCCGCTGATCGCCCAGTCGGGGATCAACGCCATCGCCAATCCGCTGATCAACATCACCCTGCAGGGTCGGCACGACACATACCCGCGCCGCCGCGGCCTGACCCGCATACCCGAGATGCGCGCGCTCGGCGTCGCGGTCGCCCTCGGCCAGGACTGCGTGATGGACCCGTGGTACGGGCTCGGCGGCGCCGACATGCTCGACGTCGCCCATATGGCGGTTCACGCCGCGCCGATGACCAGCCGCGAGGCGATCCGCTGGAGCTTCGACGCGGTGACGGAAATTCCCGCCCGCATCCTCGGCCTCGAAGGCTACGGCCTCGCGGTCGGCAGGAACGCCGACCTGGTGGTGCTGCAGGCCGCCGATCCGATCGAGGCGGTGCGGCTGCGCGCGCCGCGTCTCGCCGTCATTCGCCGCGGCAGGCTGATCGCGGAAACGCCGCCGCGCGTGGCGAGCCTCGGCCTGCCGGGACGGCCAGCGAAGCTCGATCCGGCGGATTACGCGCCGAAGACCTGAGCCAGCGCGGAAGGCGGAGCGAAGCGCGCCGAACTCAGCTTCCCCAAGGGATTGAGCGCGATAGACGCTACGGCGCGCCACGCAAGCCCATGTTGAACAAAATCTAAATTCAAAATTCCAATACCACGTTAATTGAATTCCGGATTCTCAATATTCGCGCACAAGTTTATGCAGTTTTCTTATAACTTCCGTTAGGGCAGCACACTTATAGTTGTTTACGAAGAAACACCTGGCGGGCTCCGTCATGTCCATTGCGTTGAGGGCCAACCCGGACTCGGGTCGGCTGACCAGGATCGCTCTCGTCGCCCTTGCCGTCGCGGCGGCTTCGCTCGGCGGTTGCGTCGATTTCGGCGCGGGCGCCGGGCCGGCGGCGCCGGTCGCGCAGACGCCGCCAGCCGGCCAGGATCAATGGCGCGCCAACGCCGACCAATGGGGCAAGCGTTACGACCAGAGCCCCGGCGACAAGACCGCCTCGATCAACTACGCGCGCGCCTTGCGCGCCTTGTCGCGCTTCGACGAGGCGGCGGCGGTCATGCGCACGGCGGCGGTCGAATCGCCGCAGGACATGGAAGTGCTCGGCGAATACGGCAAGGCGCTCGCCGACGACAGCCAATTGGCCCAGGCCAAGGACGTCCTGACCCGCGCCTATACCGACGATCGCCCCGATTGGACGATCATGTCGGTGCAGGGCGTGGTCGAGGACCAGCTCGGCGACCACGACGGCGCGCGCCGGTTCTACTCCGACGCGCTCAAGATCGCGCCGGGCGAAGCCTTCGTGCTCAACAACCTCGGCCTCTCCTACGCGCTGACCAAGCAGTTGCCGCAGGCCGAGACGACGCTGCGCGAGGCGAGCGCCGGCGCGAGCGCCGACGCGCGGGTGCGCAACAATCTCGCTTTGGTTCTGTCGCTCGAGGGCAAATACGCCCAGGCCGAAGAGATCAGCCGCCAGGACATGTCGGCCGACGCCGCACACGCCAATGTCCAGGCGATCCGGCAAATGATCGCCCGTCGCGGCCTCGCCAGTCTCAACCGTTCGGCGCCGCCGACCGACGTCGCCACTCAATAGACAGCGTTCCCCCATGCAGATGGTCGCCGCCATGGCCCTTCAAGCTCAGATCAACCCGACGCCGCCCGCGTCCCAGTCGCTCGTCGCCTGGGCCGACTACTGGTACACGGCCTCCTCGCAGTTCCTGCTCGCCGCCGGCGTGGTCACCGCGATCGGCGCCTGCGCGATGGTCGTCTGCTTCGTGCTGCAATGGCGCGCGGCCGGCATCCGCGAGGCCCAGGCCGACTGGCTGACCACCAATCTCGAAGCCCAGGCGGCGCAGGCGCGCAAGGAGACCGCCGACGTTCTGGAGCGCGTCGCGACCCTCAACATCGAAGCGGCGCGGCTGCAGCGCAAGAATTTGTCGCTTGTCGAGCTCGTCCAGCCGCGCGAGCTGACCGGCGCTGAGGCGCACGACGTCGCCAAGGCGCTGACGCCTTACTCGGGCCGCTCGGTGACCTTGTGGTCCTATGGCTTCGACCTCGAGGGCGGCGCGCTCGCCGAGCAGATCCGTCAGTCGCTGATCGACGCGCACGTGATCGTGGTCAACAACATCGGCCAGTTGAACGCCAACGAACGGCCGCGCGTCGGCGTGCAGATCGCCGGCGCCGACGAAAAGCTGGTCGGCTCGCTCTACGACGGCCTGCACGCCGTCGCCGGGTTGGACGCCGCCGTCGTGCAGCTCGGCGACGCCAAGGAGGCGGCCGACGCCGCGCCGGCGGAGATCTTCGTCGGCATGAAGCCTCTGGCGCGGCGGGACGACGAAAAGGTCGCCGAGCGCTCGGCGTTCGACGAACGCACCGCGCTCGCCGCCGTCGCCACCCCCTGAGCGCGCCGCCGCAAGGATCGTCGTCAACGCTTCTCCCGCGGCAAGGGGGAGGCGGTCCCGACGCCGTCGAGCGCGGCCTCGGACTCGTCCTTCAGCCCGACGCCAGTCAGTTGCAGCCTCCGCGCTTCCCGGCAGAGGTGGACGAGGCGGCGCGCGGCTTCGGCGTAAGGCAGGCCCTCGGGACGGATGTTGGAGAGGCAGTTGCGGTCGGCGTCGCTGCGGCCGAGGTGCGGCGCCCAGGTGAGGTAGGCGCCGAGGCTGTCGGGGGTGGTGAGCCCCGGCCGCTCGCCGATCAGCGTCGCCGTCATCGCCGCCTCCAGCCCTGAGCCGATCTCGTCGCCGATCGCCACCCGGCCGCGCGCGACGATCGCGATCGGTCCGACGCGCCAGCCCTCGCTGACCAGCGCCGGCAGCGCCGCGTCGATCAGCGCCGGCGCGTGCTTCGTCGTCGCCTCGGCCGACAATCCATCGGCGAGGACGAAGACGAGATCGAAGCCCCTCGGCGCCGCGGCGATGCGTGCGCGCGAGGCGTCGTCGAGGCGGCGGCCGAGATCGGGCCGGGCGAGATAGACGGTCAGATCGTCGGCGCGGCTCTTCAGCCGCAGCGGCGTCAGGCCGCGCGCCGCCATCGCCGCCGCGAGGCCGTCGGCGTCGAACCGCGCCGCGACTGCGTCGCGGGCGCGCGCATGCGCCGCCTGGAAGGCGAGCGTCTCGCGCGTCGCGACCGCGGCGCCGGCGCGCGCCAGGCCGACGCGCGCCGGCGTCGCCGCGCGCAGCTTTTCCCACAGTCGAGCGAGCTCGCTCGGGACGACCGGCGCCGCCATCTCACGCTCCCGCCAGCAGCGGCGCCATTTGCGCCGGCAACGCGCCCGGCCGCACGCGGCCTTTCGCGTCCGTCAGGCCCATGCGCCCCAGCCAATCGACGAATTCGGGCGCCGGCTTCAACCCGAACAGCTCGCGCGCCGCCAGCACATCGTGGAACGAGGTGCTCTGGTAGTTGAGCATCACGTCGTCGGCGCCTGGCACGCCCATCACATAGGTCACGCCGGCTGCAGCGAGCAGCAGCAGCAGCGAATCCATGTCGTTCTGATCGGCGTCGGCATGGTTGGTGTAGCAGACGTCGCAGCCCATCGGCAGGCCGAGAAGCTTGCCGCAGAAGTGGTCCTCCAGCCCGGCGCGCAGGATCTCGCGCCCGTCGTAGAGATATTCGGGGCCGATGAAGCCGACGACCGAATTGACCAGCAGCGGCTTGAACGCGCGCGCCACCGCATAGGCGCGCGCTTCCAGCGTCTGCTGGTCGCAGCCGTGATGCGCGCCCGCCGACAGCGAACTGCCCTGCCCAGTCTCGAAATACATCACGTCGTCGCCGACGGTCCCGCGGTTGAGCGACAAGGCCGCCTCGCGCGCCTCCCTGAGATGCGCGAGCGTGAAGCCGAAGCTCGCGTTGGTCGCCTCAGTGCCGCCGATCGATTGGAAGACGAGATCGACCGGCGCGCCCGCTTCGATCAGGTCGATCGACGTCGTCACGTGGGTCAGCACGCAGGACTGGGTCGGGATGTCGAGCCTCAGCCGCACGTCGTCGATCAGCTTGATGAGTTCGGCGCAGCGTTGCGGACTGTCGCTCGCCGGATTGATCCCGATCACCGCGTCGCCGCAGCCGAGCAGCAGGCCGTCGACGACGCTGGCGAGAACGCCCCTGGGATCGTCGGTCGGATGGTTGGGCTGCAGCCGCGCCGAGAGGCGCCCCTTGAGGCCGATCGTGTCGCGGAAACGCGTGACGACCTCGCGCTTGGCGGCGATGGCGATCAGATCCTGGTTGCGGCAGAGCTTCGACGCCGCCGCGACCATCTCCGGCGTCAGGCCGGGCGACAGCGCCGCCAGCGCCGCGCCGGTCGCCGCGTTGGAGAGCAGCCAGTCGCGCAGTTCGCCGACGGTCAACGAGGCGACCGGCGCGAGCGCGTTCGCGTCGACGCCGTCGACGATCAGCCGCGTCACATCGTCGTCCTCGTAGGGGATGATCGTCTCGCTGAGGAAGACTTTCAGCGGCAGGTCGGCAAGCGCGCATTGCGCGGCGACCCGTTCGGCTGCGCTCTCGGCCGCGACGCCGGCGAGGGCGTCGCCCGAACGCTTGGGCGAGGCTTTCGCCAGCAGGGTCTTGAGGTCGGGAAAGCGATAGAGCGTCCCGCCGATCGTCACCGAATGCACGCCCGCTTTCTCCTGTCGTGGAATGCGCGAGAGCCTAGACCGCGACGCGCCAAGGTCAAAGCGAGGCGCCTCGAGGAGGCCGGCGCGCGCCCGCGAGCGCGAACGGCCAGCGCTCCAGTGGGTCTCCGCGCGGCCTCGATCCCGAGTGTGGCCGCCCGGCGCCGAGCCGAAGGCGCAGGCGCCGCAAAGGCAAGGAAATTTTAGACGCCGCGCCACGCGTCCGCCCCATCGGCGTGGCTCTATTCTCGCCACGGCCAGCGATGCGCGATCTGCGGCGCGGCCGGCAAACTTCGTCCACCAGCCAACAAGGGAGAATGACGATGCGCGTTCTGATCGGCGCCGCCACGGCGGCCTTGATCCTTGGCCTCGCCGGCTCGGCCTATGCGGCCGACACGACCGGGGTGATCAAGAGCGTCGACTCGGCCAAGGACATGGTCACGCTCGACAACGGCTCGAGCTACGACGTCGCCAAGAGCGTCAAGCTCATGGGCTTCAAAGCCGGCGACAAGGTGAAGATCACCTACACCCAGTCGGGCAAGACGATGGACGCGACCGCGATCACCCACGCGAGCTGAGTCCAGGGACTCGGGCCGTCGGCGCTACGCCGGCGGCCTCGGAAAATGCGGCGCGACGTCGAGCGATCCGGCGTCCGCCTTCAGTTATCCAGGAAGCTCCTCAGCTTCCTCGAGCGGCTCGGGTGCTTCAGCTTGCGCAGCGCCTTGGCTTCGATCTGGCGAATGCGTTCGCGGGTGACCGAGAACTGCTGGCCGACCTCTTCGAGCGTGTGGTCGGTGTTCATGCCGATGCCGAAGCGCATGCGCAGCACGCGCTCCTCGCGCGGAGTGAGCGAAGCCAGCACCCGCGTCGTCGTCTCGCGCAGATTGCTCTGGATCGCCGCGTCGATCGGCAGCACCGCGTTCTTGTCCTCGATGAAATCGCCGAGGTGCGAATCCTCCTCGTCGCCGATCGGCGTCTCGAGGCTGATCGGCTCCTTGGCGATCTTGAGCACCTTGCGCACCTTCTCCAGCGGCATGGCGAGCTTCTCGGAGAGCTCCTCCGGCGTCGGCTCGCGACCGATCTCGTGCAACATCTGGCGCGAGGTGCGAACGATCTTGTTGATCGTCTCGATCATGTGGACCGGAATGCGGATGGTGCGCGCCTGATCGGCGATCGAACGGGTGATCGCCTGGCGAATCCACCACGTCGCGTAGGTCGAGAACTTGTACCCGCGACGGTATTCGAACTTGTCGACCGCCTTCATCAGGCCGATGTTGCCTTCCTGGATCAGGTCGAGAAACTGCAGGCCGCGGTTGGTGTATTTCTTGGCGATCGAGATGACCAGGCGGAGGTTGGCTTCGACCATCTCCTTCTTCGCCTGGCGCGCCTCGCGCTCGCCCTTCTGCACCATCTGCACGAGCTTGCGGAATTCCTGGATCTCCAGGCCGGTCTCGGTGGCGAGCGACTGGATCTCGGAGCGGATCTCCTTGATCGGCGTCTTGTCCTTGGCGATGAAGTCCTTCCAGCCGCGCGTTCCGAGCTTGGAGACGCGCAACAGCCACTTCGGATCGAGCTCCGAATTCTGGTAGTTCTTGAGGAAGTCCTCGCGGCCGACCCGGTGCGACTCCGCCAGCCGCATCAGCTTCACGTCGAGGCCGATCAGCCGCTTGTTGATGTCGTAGAGCTGCTCGACCAGCGCGTCGATGCGGTTCTGATTGAGCGACAGCGACTTGACGTCGGCGACGATGTCCTTCTTCAGCGCCTTGTACTTGCGCTCCTGCGCCGGCGAGAGCGACTCGTTCTGCAGCTTGTTGGCGACGTTCTGGTCCTGCAGGCGGCGCAGCTTCTTGTAGGCGTCGGCGACGCGATCGAAGGTCTCGAGCACCTTGGGCTTGAGCTCGGCCTCCATCGCCGAAAGAGAAACCGAATTCTCGAGATCGTCGTCGTCGTCGAAACCTTCGACCGACGGCGCGGCCTCGCCGTCGAAACCAGCGGGCGGCGTTTGCGGCGCGGTGGCGGGCGCGACGCGTTCGCGCAGCGGGGCAGCCGCGGCCGCCGCAGCAGCAGCCGCGGCCGCAACCGCTTCGGCGGCGCCGGGGGCGGTCATGTCGACCTTCGGCGATTTCTTGCCGTCGGGGCCGGCGTAGGTCGCCTCGAGGTCGATGATGTCGCGCAGCAGGATCTTGCCGTCGTTGAGTTCGTCGCGCCAGATGATGATCGCCTGGAACGTCAGCGGGCTCTCGCACAGGCCGGCGATCATCGCCTCGCGGCCCGCCTCGATGCGCTTGGCGATGGCGATCTCGCCCTCGCGCGACAGCAGTTCGACCGAGCCCATCTCGCGCAGATACATGCGGACGGGATCGTCGGTGCGCTCGACCGGCTCGGTGCTGCGCGTCGCGACTGCGGTCGAGCGCGACGTCTCGACCAGTTCGCCCGCCTCCGGCTCTTCCTCGTCGGGGGCGGCGGCCTCGACGACGGATTCCTTCTCCGCCTCTTCGGCGTCCTCGCTATCGACGACGTTGATGCCCATCTCGCTGAGCATCGCGTTCATGTCTTCGATCTGATCGGAGGAGATCTCTTCCGAGGGCAGCACCGCATTGAGTTCGTCCTGGGTGACCCAACCGCGCTTCTTGGCGATCTTGATCATCCGCTTGACGGCGGCGTCGGTGAGATCGAGCAGCGGCCCGTCGGCGACTTCCACGACGGCCGATTCGCCTTCGGTCTTCTGCTCGTCGCTTCTGGGCATTTCGGCCTCTCCTTGTCGCACCCGCTTTGTCATGTGTCAGCCGCCTTTTCCGGAACCAGACCGGCCTCGAACGCTGCGCCGCCGCTAGAGCGCCGACGATCCGCGTCCCGAAAGGCTGCCGAAGCCCTCGATCGCCGCTTCGGCGTTCGCCAAATCGGCCAGATTCGCTTTGATGTCCCGCAGTCTCGCCAGATTCTGCTCGGTCGGATCGGCGGCGAGCGCCTGCTCGGCCAGTTTCAGCTCCCTATTTAGCGCCCCCGAACTTCGTTGCAAGGCCAGAGTCTGGCGCAAAACGTGTTCGGCGTCCGAGACTTCCGCATCAGGACGGAGGCACCACCAATTCGCCATCGCCGCGGCCTGGGCGAGGATGCGTTCGCGTTCCGAACCCAGCCCGACGTCGGCCAGCGCCGCCGCGAGCGGCTCCGCGCCGGCGAAGGCCTCACCGGGCAGCGCGATGAGCCGGTCGCGGAAGGCGGACAGCGCCGAGCCGGCGAATTCAAGCCGCGCCGCCTCCTCGATGTGCTTTTCCAGCAGCCCCGGGTGACAGATCAGGATCGCCAGGATCGCGATCTCGCGCGGCGCCTCGCGCGGCCGGGCGACAAGCCGGCGCGGCGCGGCGGGCAACGCGGCCCCGGCGAGGCCAAGGCGTGGACCCGGATCGGGCCGGCCGAACCGGCCGCCGCCGCGCGGAAAGCGCTCGCGCCGGCCGCCCGGCTGGGCGACGGCGGACGCGCCTGTCCCGAGAAAATCGTCGAGCCGCCGCTTCATGTCCGCGGCGTAGTGGCGCCGCAGGGTGTCGTCGGCGATCTGGCCGACGAGGTCGCGCAACCGCCGCTCGAGGCCGGCGCGCTTCTCCGGCGTGTCGAAGGCGTGGCCTTCGGTCTCGCGCTGGAACAGCAGCTCGGCGAGCGGCTCAGCGGCGGCGAGCGTCTCGGCGATCGCCGGCGCGCCGCCCGAGCGGACCAGATCGTCGGGGTCCTGCCCCTCCGGCAGCATGGCGAAGCGCAGGCTCCGGCCCGGCGCGATCAGCGGCAGCGCCACGTCGACCGCGCGATAGGCCGCCTTGCGCCCCGCTTTGTCGCCGTCGAAGCAGAGAATCGGCTCCTCGGCGATGGTCCACAGCAGCGCGCATTGCTCGCTGGTCAGCGCCGTGCCCAGCGGGGCGACCGCGTTGGCGAACCCGGCCTGAGTCATGGCGATGACGTCGACATAGCCCTCGACTACAATGACGGCGCCGCGCTCGTGCGCGGCCTTGCGGGCGCGATGATGGTTGTAGAGCAGCTCGCCCTTGTGGAAGAGCTCGCTCTCCGGCGAATTCAGGTATTTCGCCTTGGCCGACGGATCGAGCGCGCGGCCGCCGAAGGCGACGAGCTTGCCGCCGCGGTCATGGATCGGAAACATCACCCGGTCGCGGAAGCGGTCATAGGCGACCGCGATGTCGTCGCCGTGGGCGAGCAGGCCGGCGTCGATCATCTGCGCCAGGTCGACCCCTTTGGCCGCCAGCGCCTCGCGCAGTCCGAAACGATCCGGCGCGGCGTAGCCGAGGCCGAACAGGCGCTGGGCGGCGGGATCGACGCCGCGGTCGGAGAGATAGCCGCGCGCCTTGGCGCCCGCCGGCGCGTTGAGCGTCGTCTCGAAAACCTCGGCGGCGAGCGAGAGCGCATCGCGCAGCACGGCGCGGCGCTGGTCGCGCGCTTCCCCCTCGCGGCTCCGCGCCGGCATCGGCAGGCCGGCCATCGCTGCGAGCTTCTCGACCGCCTCGGGAAAGGCGAGCCCCTCGATCTCCATCAGGAAGGTGAACACGTCGCCGTGCTTTCCCGACGAGAAGTCGTGGTAGAAGCCCTTCTGGTCGTTGACGAAAAACGACGGCGTCTTCTCGGCGTTGAACGGCGACAAGCCCGCCCATTCGCGCCCCGATTTCCTCAGCTTCACGCGCACGCCGACGACCTGCGACACCGGAACCCGGGCGCGAATCTCGTCGAGGAAATCGGTCGCGAACTTCATGCCGGTTCCGAGATTGGCGCACCGCCGCCGCTTGACAAGGCCGAAGGGCGATTCTCCCCGCTCTTCACAGGCCGCGCCGCTACAACGGCTCGGCGCCCATCAGCTTGCGCGCCGAGGCGGCGCTCATCGGCTCGCCGAAAGCGTAGCCCTGCGCGAATTCGCAGCCCATCTGCGACAGCTCGACTGCGTCCGATTCGGTCTCCGCGCCCTCGGTGATGACGTCCATGCCGAGGTCGTGCGCCATGGCGATCACCGAGCGCAGGATTGCCGGCCGGCCGCCGTTTCCGTTCGGCCTGACCAGCGACGGGTCGACCTTGAGCGTGTCGAAACGATAGCGCTGCAGATGGCTCAGCGAGGTGTAGCCGGCGCCGAAATCGTCGAGCGCCAGGCCGGCCCCCAGCTCGCGAATCCGCCGCAGGAGCTGCAACGCATATTCGGGATTTTCCATCACCAGCGATTCCGCGAGCTCGAGCTTGAGCGTGCCGCGCAGCACATAGTGGCGGTTGAGCGCCGTGCGCACGTCGCTGAGCAGATCGTGGCCGAGCAGCTGGCGCGCCGAGACGTTGATGCTGGCGAAGATCGGCGGCGTCACCTCGAGCGCCTTCTGCCACGCGGCGAGCTCGCGCGCGGCCGTTTCGATGGCGAAGACGCCGATTTCGACCAGCGAGTCGCTGGCGTCGGCCAGCGCGTAGAAGTCGGCCGGGCCGAGCAGGCCCAGACGCGGATGGCGCCAGCGCGGCAGCGCCTCGAAGCCGGCGACGGTGCGGTCCTCGAGCCGCACGATCGGCTGGAACATGACATTGATCTGGCCGCGATCGAGCGCGTGGCGCAGATCGTGGGCGAGCGCCTGGCGGTCGGAGCGCGTCGCCCGCATGCGCACGACGAAGGTCTCTGCGCAGTCGCCGCCGGCCTTCTTGGCGTTGGCGAGCGCGACCTCGGCGTCGGAGAGCAGATCGGCGCCCTTCTTGTGCAGCACCGGATCGAAGGCGGCGACGCCGATCGACGCCGTCAGCGCCACCTCGCGGTCGCCGAAGCTGATCGGCGCCGCCATCATCCCCTTGAGCGATTTGACGAAGCCTTCGAGCTCGGCGTCGATGTCGTCGAACATGACGATGACGCCGAACTGGTCGCCGCCGATGCGCGCCAGCGTGTCGCCCGGCTTCAGTTCGCGGCCGAGCCGTCGCGCCACCGCGAGCAGCGCCGAATCGCCGAACGCCATGCCGAGCGCGTCGTTGACCTCCTTGAATCGATCGACGTCGATCGCCAGCGTCGCCGGCTTGGGCGCGCCGGGCCGCTCGGCCTGAACGATCGCCGCGCCGAGCCGGTCGAGGAACAATTCGCGGTTGGGCAGGCCGGTGAGGTTGTCGTGGATCGCGTCGTGGAGGATACGCTCCTCCGCGGTCTTGATTTCGGTGACGTCGGACAGCGCGCCGATGACGCGGACGACCTCGCCGGCGGCGTTGACCACCGGCCGCGCCTTGAGCGTGAAGCTGTGGTAGCGGCTGTCGGCGCCGCGCAGGCGGACGTCGGCGTTGATGCGGCCGGAACGCTGCTGCAGCACGCCTTCGAGCGCCGCCGAGTAGCGGTCGCGGTCGAGCGGATGGAGGATGTCGAGCCACGCCGCCGCCGGCCCTTCCAGCGCGCCGCGTCTGAGGCCCAACTGCCCTTCGACCTCGGCGCTGACGTAGATCTGGTCGGCGACCACGTTCCAGTCGAAGATCGCATCGCCGCAGCCGGTCATCGCCAGCGCGCGCCGCTCCGCGTCGGCGCCGCTCGGCCCCGCCGCCCCAACGGCGGCGAAGGCGCTCTGCATGATGGTGAAACCGATCAGCATGACGATCAGCACCAGACCGCCGATCAGGCCCGGCGCAACGATGTCGTTGGTCAACCCGCCAAGCGCCGCCGCGCCGGCGGCGATGACCCAGACGACCAGCAGGAACCAGGTCGGAATCAGCATCACCGCGCGGTCGGAACCGCGCGCCGCCATCGACAGGATGAGCACGAAGCCGATCGCCGCGACCGTGGCGATCGAGATGCGCGCGACGCCGGCGGCGACCGGCGCATTGTAGATCGACAGGCCGACCACCGCCGCCATCAGCAGCAGCCAGACGAGGCCGATGTGGAGGAAGCGCACGTGCCAGCGGCGCAGGTTGAGAAAGGCGAACAGGAAGACGATCAGCGTCGCGCCGATCGCCGCCTCGACGCCGGCGCGCCACACCCGCTCGGTCTCGTCCTCGAAGCCGAAGATCTTTCGCCAGAAACCGAAATCAATGCAGACATAGGCGAACACCGACCAGGCGAGCGCCGCCGCGGCGGGAAAGACCAGCGCGCCGCGCACGACGAAGACGATGGTCAGGAACAGCGCCAGCAGACCGGCGACGCCGATCAGAATCCCTTGGTAGAGCGTGAGGCTCGCGCCCTTGTCCTTGAACGCGTCGGGCTCCCACAGATAGAGCTGCGGCAGGTTGGGCGTCCGCAACTCGGCGACGTAGGTGACCGTGGCGCCGGGATCGAGGGTTACGCGGAAAACGTCGGCGTCGAGACGGTCCTCGCGCTCGGGCGGGCTGCCCTGGCTGGCGGTGATCGCGGTGATGCGCGAGGAGCCGAGGTCGGGCCAGACGATGCCCGAGCCGACGAAACGGAAATGCGGCGCGACCACGAGACGGGTCAGCTGCTCGTCGGAATCGTTGGTCAGCGCGAACACGATCCACGCCGGCTGGGCGCCCGCCTCCAGCGCGCTGACCTCGATGCGCCGGACGATGCCGTCGGCGCCGGGCGCAGTCGACACCTGGATGCGATCGCCGTGGGCGCCGTAGTGCTCGACCGCATTGGTCAGGTCGATCGCGTCCGTTTCGACCGGCACGCGCACCGACTGCACCGCCTGCGCCGCGCCGACACCCAGGCCGAGCCAGGCGATCGCCGCAAGCAGCGCGAACGCGCGGCGCGGCCGGCGGCCGAACGCGGGCCGCCGTCGAGCGATCCAGAGACGCGACAGGACGTCAGTCAAGACGCTTGGCCTCGCCCTCGAGCAGCGCGAGCAGGATGTGATCCCGCCAGGCGTCGTTGATCTTGAGATAGGCGCGCGCGAAGCCCTCGCGCTGGAAGCCGTTGCGTTCGAGCAGGGCGATCGACGGCGCGTTTTCCGGAATGCAGGCCGCCTCGATGCGGTGGAGTCTCAGCGTGTCGAAGCCGAAGCGCGCGACCGCGGCGACGGCGCGGGTCATTCTTCCCTTGCCGGCGTGCGGCGCGCCCATCCAATAGCCGAGCGTCGCCGCCTGGGCGACGCCGCGGCGCACGCCGCCGAGCGTCAGGCCGCCGAGCAGCTCGTCCGCCGTCGAATCGAAGATCAGGAAGGCGAAGCTCTCGTCGCGCGTCATGTCCTCCGTCTGGCGGCGCAGCCGGCGGCGAAATGCGGCGCGCGTCAGGTCGTCGGGCGGCCAGCTCGGCTCCCACGGCGTGAGAAAGGCGCGGCTCTGCTCGCGCAGCTGCGCCCACGCGGCGTAGTCGGCGGCGACCGCCGGGCGCAGATAGAGCCCGTCGCCGCGCACCAGCGGCTGCGGATCGGCCGTTTTGGCGAGACCGAACAGCGCCATCTCCGCCCGTCATCCTCCCCCTAGGCGCCGCGCGACCGCGGCCGCGTCGAGCGCTCTGCCGACGCCGCCGATCGCGGCGACGGTGGGCGGCGATCTAAGCATGGCCGCGCCCGCTTGGCGAACGTCGTCGACGCCGATCGAGGCGATCCTCCCCAACATCGCGTCGAGCGACAGCGGCGCGCCGTAGACGAAGGTCTGGCGCGCGAGTTGCTGGGCGCGCGCCGACGGCGATTCCAGCGCCGCCAGGGTCGAGACCTTGAACTGCGCCTTGGCGCGATCGATCTCCGTCACGTCGAGCTTCTCGGCCGCCTCGGCGAGACAGTCGAGCGCGGCGCGGGTCACTTCGCCTGCGTCCTTGGGGGCTGAGCCGGCATAGAAGCCGAACAGCCCGCAATCCGAGAACCCCCAGTGAAACGAATAGATCGAATAGGCAAGACCGCGTTTCTCGCGCACTTCCTGGAACAGCCGCGACGACATCCCGCCGCCGGCCGCCGCGGCGAAGACATGGGCGGCGTCGTGATCGGCGGCGTCGATCGCGCGGCCTTCGAAGCCGACGACGATGTGGGTCTGCTCGAGCCGCTTCTTCACGATCGATTCGCCGCCGCAATAGGCGGCGGCCCGCGGTGGGTCCGCCGTGGCGGCGCCGAGCGGAGCGAGCAGCGATTGGGCGCGCGCGACGACGCGATCGTGGTCGACCGCGCCCGCCGCGGCGACGATCGCCGCCCCGGCGCGATAATGGCGGCGCAGATAGGCGGCGATCGCGCCGCGGTCGAAGCCGCCGACGCTCTCGCGCGTGCCAAGGATCGGCCGGCCGATCGGCTGGCGCGGCCAAGCGGCCCCGGTGAAGAGGTCGAAGACGAAATCGTCCGGCGCATCCTCGACCGAGCCGATCTCCTGCAGGATGACGTTCTTCTCGCGCTCGAGCTCGTGCGGATCGAACTGGCTGTCGGTGAGGATGTCGGCGATCACGTCGAGCGCGAGGTCGACGTCCTCGCCGAGCACGCGGGCGAAATAGGCGGTCTGCTCGACGCCGGTTTCGGCGTTGAGGTCGCCGCCGACGTTCTCGATCGTCTCGGCGATCGCGCGCGCGTTGCGCCGGCGGGTGCCCTTGAACGCCATGTGCTCGAGCAGGTGCGACAGCCCATTCTCGCCTTCGCTTTCGTGGCGCGAGCCGGCGGCGACGAACACGCCGAGCGAGGCAGTGCGCAAATCGCCGCTCGCATCGGTAACGACGCGCAGGCCGGAGGGAAGAGTCGTCAGCCGCACGCTCACGCCGCGACCCTCGCCCGCTCGCGCACGAACCTCGCCACCGCCGCCGGATCGTTGGCCAGCGTCGCGTAATGCTCACGCCGCGAGACGACTTCGGCGAGATGAGGCGGCAATTCGGGACGGCGGCCGATCGCGCGCTCGACCGCTTCGGGGAACTTGGCCGGATGCGCGGTCGCCAGCGAAATCACCGGCGTCGCCGGATCGCGCGCCAGCGCCGCGCGCGCCGCGTGGACGCCGACCGCGCTGTGCGGATCGACGACGACGCCGCTGTCGCGATAGACGCGCGCCATTTCCTCGGCGCAGGCTTGCTCGTCGACGCGCTCGGCGTCGAAGTCGCGGCGGATCGCGCCGAGCGACGGCGGCGCGATGGAGAACTCGCCCGCCTGTTTCAGCGCCCCCATCAGCCCGCGCACGGCGCCGGCGTCGCGCCCATAGACTTCGAACAACAACCGCTCGAAATTCGACGACACCTGGATGTCCATCGACGGCGACTGCGTCGCTTTGACGCCCAGCGGCTTGTACAGCCCGGTGGCGAGCGCGCGGGCGAGAATGTCGTTCTCGTTGGTGGCGATGGTCAGCCGGCTGATCGGCAGGCCCATCCCTTTGGCGTAGTAGCCGGCCAGCACGTCGCCGAAATTGCCAGTCGGCACGGCGAAGGCGATGCGCCGGTCGGGGGCGCCGAGCGCGGCCGCGGCGGTGAAGTAATAGACGATCTGGGCGAGGATGCGCGCCCAGTTGATCGAGTTGACCCCCGACAAGCCGAGTTCGTCGCGGAAGGCGAGGTCGGAAAACAACGCCTTGACGATCGCTTGGCAGTCGTCGAACGAACCCTCGATCGCGATCGCGTGCACGTTGGGCTTGTCGACCGTCGTCATCTGCCGCCGCTGCACGTCGGACACGCGGCCTTTGGGAAAGAGGATGAACACGTCGGCGCGCGGCAGGCCGCCGAACGCCTCGATCGCCGCCGCGCCGGTGTCGCCCGAGGTCGCGCCGAGGATGGTCGCGCGCCGGTCGCGCCGCTCCAGGGCGCGGTCCATCGCCCGCCCCAGCCATTGCATGGCGAAATCCTTGAAGGCGAGGGTCGGTCCGTGGAACAGCTCGAGCAGGAACAGATTGGCGTCGAGCTGGATCAGGGGCGCAGTCGCGGCGTGGCGGAAGCCTGAGTAGGCGTCGCGCGCCAGCTCGGCGAGTTCGGCCGCGGTGAAATCCTCGCCGACGAACGGCGCGACGACCCGGGTCGCGGCCTCGGCGTAAGGCAGGCCGGCGAGCGCCCGGATCGCGGCCGGGGCGAGAGGGGTCAGGCGCTCGGGTACATAGAGGCCGCCGTCGCGGGCGAGCCCGGCGAGCATTGCGTCGCAGAAATCGAGCCGCGGCGCTTCGCCGCGGGTGGAGAGATAGCGCACGTGTCCCGCATTCCTGAGGCTAGAGCCTGCGTCGTCTAGCGCATCTCACGCCAAAGGTGAAACGAGCCCCGCGCAGTGAGCGGACAATTGAGGCCAAAGGAAGACAACGGCCGGGCCACGGCTCAGCGGCCGATTCGCGCTTCCAGCGCCTCAAACAGGGGGTTGCGGATGTCGAACACCTGCTCGAGCGCGACCACGCTGACCCGGACCGCCCCCTGGCCGAGCAGCCAGTCGGCGAGATCGGCCGCCTTGGCGCGCGCGCAATGCAGGGCGACGAAGCCATGCGGATCCGGCTCGTCTCCGAGCGCAGGCGTCGCGTCGAACAGAGCGCAGGCCTGCTCGACGATCAGGTGGACCGGGGTCGGCAGCCGCGCCCTGACCTCGCGCGATTTACGCGCGTCCTCGGCGGCGGCGATGCGGGTGAGAATGGCGCGCGCCGCCGCCCGCGCGTTCGCGCCCCAAGGCGCCTGGGGCGAGGCGACCAATGTCGCCTGCGAACGCAGGATGACTCCGTCGTCGAGCGTCTTCAGCGCGTTGGCGGCGAGCGTGGCGCCGGTGGTGGCGATGTCGACGATCAGCTCCGCCGCGCCGGCCGCCGGCGCGCCCTCGGTCGCGCCCAGGCTCTCGACAATGCGGTAGTCGGTCACGCCGTGTTCGGCGAAGAAGCGACGGGTCAGGTTGACGTATTTGGTCGCCACCCGCATGCGCTCGCCGCGCCGCGCGCGGAAGCTCGCCGCGACGTCCTCCAGATCGGCCATGCTGCGCACGTCGATCCAGGCCTGCGGCGCGGCGACGACGACATTGGCGCGGCCGAAGCCGAGCGGCGTCAGCAGCGCGAGCCGCCGGTCGGCGTCGGGAACATGCTCGCGCACCAGGTCCTCGCCGGTGACGCCGAAATGCGCCGCGCCGCCATCGAGCTGGCCGACGATCTCCGACGCCGACAGGAACGCGACCTCGACCCCCGGCAGGTCGGCGATGACCCCGCGATAGTCGCGCGCGCCGCGACCCTGCACGAGTTCGAGGCCGGCGCGGGCGAAGAACTGGAACGCGTTCTCCTGCAGCCGCCCCTTGGACGGCACGGCGAGAACGAGCGGCGCGTCGGCCGCGGCTTCCGCGCCGGTCATCGTTGCGCCTCCCGCTGCGGCAGTCGCTCGACCCAGACCGCCGCGCCGATCGCCGGAACGTCCGCCGTCGCGCCGAGGCGGCGCGCCAGCCCGTCGTAGCGGCCGCCGCCGACCGCCGGCCGCGCGCCCGGGTTGGCGGCGTCGACCGCCTCGAAGACGAAGCCAGTGTAGTAGTCGAGGTCGCGCACGAACCCGGCCGAATAGGCGAAGCTGTCGATCGCCAGGCCGCGCGCGGCGAGGAAGCCGACGCGCTGGTCGAACGAATCGAGCGCCGCGCCGAGATCGAGCTTCGCTTCGTCGGCGAGCGCGCGCAAACGCCGCGAAGCCGAATCGGGATCGCCGGAAATCGCCAGGAAGCGGCGGATCGCCTCCTGCTGCTCCGCGCCGACATGCGACTGCGAGCGTTGGGCGGCCTGTTCGAGGAAGCGGTCGGCGATTTCGCCAGCGCTGCGGCCGCCGACGGTCGCGATGCCGGCGATGGCGAGCAGGTCTTCGACCAGCGCCTTGGCGCCGGTATGGTCGGCGCTCTCCAGCGCCGCCAGAACGCCCGACTGCGCAAGCGCGCCCTGGCCGCCGCCATTGGCGAGGATCGTCTCCAGGGAACGGCCGCGCGCCAGGCCGCGGCGGATGCGGCGCAGCCAGACCTCAGGCAGGGAAAGCGCCGAAAGGGCGCTGTCGAACAGCTTGGCGTCGCCGATCCTGACGTTCAGCGGCCTGGCGCCGGCGAGTTCGGCGGCCTCCAGCGCCAGCGCGAGAATCTCCGCGTCAGCCGCTTCGACGTCGGCGCGGCCGTAGCTTTCGAGGCCGGTCTGCAGCATCTCGCCGCTCTGGCCGGGCCGGGCGCGGAAGACCGGGCCGAGATAGGCGTATTGGGCCGCCCGGCCCGCCTCGGGAGAGGCGAGATAGGCGAGGCAGACCGGCACGGTGTAGTCCGGCCGCAGGCACAGCTCGGCCCCCGAGGCGTCGGTCGCGAGATAGAGCCGGCCGCGAATGTCCTCGCCCGACATGTCGAGGAAGACCGAGGCCGGCTGCAGCACCGGAGGCTCGAGGCGGACGAAGCCGGCGGCGAGGAAATGGTCGAGCGCCTTCGCGCCGGCCTGGAGCGCGGCGGCTTTGGAGGGACTTTCCGGCGCGGCGGCGGGCGGCGGCGAATTCACGTTTTTTCCTCGCTTTCGCGGCTTTCCTTAACAAAGCGCGGCGGTCGGCGCAGCCTTTTTCCCGCCCGAAGGTGAACGGTTCGCCTCTTAGCGGCGCTTCGGCCGGTTGCAGCCACAGCATGGCCATGGTCCTTTGTCACTCGGACGCCGCTTATCGTCGAATCACCGTCGAGGATCGTTTGTCCGCCATTCGCATTTTCCGCCTGCTGTTCGTGGCCTTGATCCTCGCCGCGGGCCCGGCGCGCGCCGCCGACGAGGACGCGACGCGCCAGACCCTCGATTCGGCGCGAACCACCATCGGCGAAATCGAGACCGCGCTGAAGGCGGACAATCTCTCTGATTCCGATCTCGTCCGGCTGCGCGGCGAAGGCGATCCGCTCGCCGCCGCGCTGCAGGCGACGGTCGTCGATCTCTCGCCGCGCCTCGAAGCCTCCGCCAAGCGCCTGGCCGAGCTGACGCCAAAATCGAAGGAGCCGTCGGTCGCCGATTCGGCGAGCGCCGAACTCGCCGCGGAGAAGGAGAAGCACGACGCGCTCGACGCCGACCTGCGCTCGGCGAAGGCGATGCTGCTGCAGATCGACGACATCGGCTCCCGCATCGGCGCGATGCGGCGCGACCTCTTCGCCCGCCAGACGTTCGCGCGCTCGTCGAGCCTGTTGAGCCCGCTGCTGTGGATCGACCTCGCGCGCGAGGCGCCGAACGACGCCGGCGCGATCGCCGCCCATTTCAGCGACTGGCTGCGCGCGCTGTCGGCGCGGCTCAGCCTTTCGGCGGGGCTCGGCTTTCTCGCCGTGATGCTGGCGATCGTCGCGCTGGCGGCGCCGCTCAACTGGATCACCCGCCGCGTCATCGCTCGCGATTCGGCCGGCCAGCCCGATCGCTTCCGCCGCGCGCTCGGCGCGGCGTGGACGACGGCGGTGCTGGCCGCCGCGCCGCTCGTCGCGTTGGGACTCTTCGCCTACGCGCTCGACGTCTTCGACATTTCCGACCCGCGCGCGCAAACCACGCTCGACGCGATCCTCGACGGGCTGCGGCTCATCGCGATCGCCAACGCGCTCGCGCACGGGCTGCTGGCGCCGGGCCGGCCCAATTGGCGGCTGGTCAACCTGAGCGACCGCGCCGTCACGCAGCTCGAGCGGTTGTGGATCAGCGTCGCAGCGATCCTCGCGGTCGAGCGGCTGCTCGAGCCGGCGGCCGACGCCGTCGGATCGCTCAGTCTCGCGGTCGCCGGCCGCGCCGTCGGCGCCACGCTCGCCGCGCTGCTGGCCGCGGCGACGCTGCGCAGCCTGACCAGCAGCCGCGCGGGACCCGCGCGCTCCGACTGGGCGGCGGCGCGCACGGCGCTCGCCTGGGCGCTGGCGGGCCTGACGATCGGCGCGACGCTGACCGGCTACGTCGCCTTCGCCAACTACGTCGTTCTGCAGACGATGGACGTGACGATGGTGGTCGCCACGCTCTACATCGTCGACGCCGCGCTGCAGGAAGGCGCCGAGGCGCTGCTGAAGCCGGGCGCGCCGCTAGGCCGCGGCCTGATGTCGGCGATCGGCCTGAGGCGCGACGCGCTCGACCATATCATCGTGCTCGTCCAGGGCTTCGCCCGGCTGACGATGATCGTCGCCGGCGTGATGATCGTGCTCGAACGCTGGAGCGTTTCTCAGAACTTCTCGTCGACCCTGCGCGCGGCCTATTTCGGCTTCAAGATCGGCGGTCTGACGCTGTCGGTTTCGTCGCTGCTGGTCGCCGGCGTTTGGCTGGCGATCGGCATGGGGGCGACCCGCGCCCTGCAGAACTGGCTGTCGTCGCGCTACCTGCCGCGCACCCACCTCGACGCCGGCGTCAGCAACTCGATCCGCACCATCGTCGGCTATCTCGGCGTGCTCGCCGCCCTGGCGGTCAGCGGCGCCCAGCTCGGGCTCGACTACCAGAAGCTGGCGATCATCGCCGGCGCGCTTTCGGTCGGCATCGGCTTCGGCCTGCAGGGAATCGCCAACAATTTCGTTTCCGGCTTGATCCTGCTGTGGGAGCGCGGGATCCGCGTCGGCGACTGGGTGGTGGTCGGCTCGGAACAAGGCTTCGTGCGGCGCATCAACGCGCGCGCGACCGAGATCGAGACCTTCGATCGCGGCACGCTGATCGTGCCCAACGCGACCCTGGTCGGCGGCCCAGTCAAGAACTGGATGCATGCCGATCGCACCGGCCGCATCGTCGTCGCCGTCGCCGTCGCCTACGAGAGCGACGTCGAGCTGGCGCGCGAAATCCTCATCGCCTCCGCCAAGACGCAGGAATCCGTGCTGGCGATCCCGGCGCCGCTGGTGTTATTCACCCAATTCGCCGACTGGGCGCTGAAGTTCGAGCTGATCTGCTACGTCGACGACATCGTGACCGCGGAGAGAGTGCGCAGCGAAATGAATTTCGACATCCTGCGCCGCATGCGCGAGGCGGGCCTGCGCATACCCTATCCCAAGTGATTCGCCGCGCCGGATCCGGCGCACAAAAAACCGAACGCCGCCTCCCTTGAGCGCCCTCCCCTCCATCGCCGCCCTGCTCGTTTCGGTGCTGCTGCTGATCGGCGGCAACAGCCTGATCGGCGTGCTCGCGCCGCTCAAGGCGCAGCTGATCGGCTTCGGCGACCTGACGATCGGCGTTCTCGGCTCGGCCTACTTCGCCGGCATGCTCACGGGCACGCTGGCGGCGCCGGCGATCGTGCGCCGCGCCGGTCATATCCGCGCCTTTTCCGCCTTCGTCGCGGTCGGCGTCGCCGCCGTCGTCCTGATGCCCGCGTGGGAGCGGCCAGCGCCGTGGATGGTCTGTCGCGCCGCGCTCGGCTTCATCTTCGCCGGCGTCTACGCCGTGGTCGAATCGTGGATCAACGCCAAGGCCGACAATGCGAGCCGCGGCGCGCTCTACGGCGTCTATCAGATCGTCACCTTCGCCGCTTCGGCGGGCGGGCAGCTGCTGCTGCTCGGTTTCCCGCCGGGTTCGATCCTGCCCTTCAACCTCGCAGGCGCGCTGATCGCGCTCGGCGCCGTGCCGCTGACGATGACCAGCGTCGACCCGCCCGCCCAACCGAGGTCGATCCGCTTGCGATTGGGGTGGCTCATCCGCCTCGCGCCGGTCTCGGCGCTGGGCGCGCTGGCCGCCGGCGCGGCCAACGGCGCCTCCTATTCGTTGAGCCCGGTCTACGCCCTGGGAATCGGCGTTCCGCCGCAATCGGCGCCGCTGTTCACCGCGGCGATCGTCGCCGGCTCGGCGCTCGGCGTCTATCCGGCCGGCCGCGTGTCGGACCATACCGACCGCCGGCTTGTCATCGTCGCCGCGATGGCCGCCAGCGTCGTCGCGGAACTCGTCCTCGCGACCTTCCGCTTTTCCGGCGCGCCGCTGATCCTGATGGGCTTCCTCGTCGGGCTGACCACCTACACGCTCTATACGCTCGCCGCTTCGCACGCCAACGATCGCGCCAAGCCGCATGACATGGTCGCGGTGTCGGCCGGCCTGCTGTTCATCTACTGCATCGGCGCGATCGTCGCGCCGCCAGTCGCCTCGTTGCTGATGCGGCAGTTCGGGCCGGCGGCGCTGTTCTTCCAGGCGGCGCTGGTCCACGCCGTGATGGCCGGCTACGCGCTCTGGCGCCTGCTGGTCGAACCCGAGACGCCGCAGGCGACCTCCGTCACTCCTTGACGATCGAAATGTCCGGCGCTGCGGGGTTTTTCATCCCCACCACATGATAGCCGGCGTCGACGTGGAGGATCTCGCCGGTGACGCCGCGCGACATCGGCGACAGCAGATAGACCGCCGTCTCGCCGACCTCCTCAATCGTCACGCTGCGGCGCAGCGGCGCGTTGAGCTCGTTCCAGCGCAGGATGTAGCGGAAGTCGCCGATGCCCGAGGCGGCGAGCGTCTTGATCGGCCCCGCCGAGATCGCGTTGACCCGAATCGCCTTCTCGCCGAGATCGGCGGCGAGATAGCGCACGCTCGCCTCCAGCGCCGCCTTGGCGACGCCCATGACGTTGTAATGCGGCATCCACTTCTCAGCGCCGTAATAAGTCAATGTCAGCAGCGAGCCGCCGTTGGTCATCATCTTCTCGGCCCGCTGAGCGAGCGCGGTGAAGGAATAGCAGGAGATCGCCAGCGACTTGTTGAAATTGGCTTCGGTGGTGTCGACATAACGGCCGGTCAGCTCGTCCTTGTCGGCGAAGGCGACGCAGTGGACGACGAAATCGAGCCCGCCCCACAACTTCTGCGCCTCGGCGAAGACCGCGTCGATCGTCGCGCCGTCCGTGACGTCGCAATGGCCGAGAACCGGCGCCCCAAGCTCCTGGGCGAGCGGGCGGACCCGCTTTTCCAGCGCCTCGCCCTGATAGGTGAATGCGACCTCGGCGCCGGCGGCGCGGACCGCCCGGGCGATCCCCCAGGCGATCGAGCGGTTATTGGCGACGCCAAAGACGATGCCCCTCAACCCGCGCATGACGCCTTCGCTCGAACTGGCCGAGCCATGCTTTTGCGTCATCAAATCCTCGACTATCCCCTCGTTCCCCGCCTCGTTTTCAGGCGCTGACGCGCCATCCCTTAGCGTTGGCCGCGGCGCGAGGGAAGAGGCGGCCGAAAGTCGGTTCCGTCACAAAATATGTGAAACCGCACACATTGACCCCTTGGAAGCGACCGGTCTTCGGCTTAGGATTGTTAATCTTAACCGAAGATTACGGATCCTGCGGGTGTTCTCGGTCCGCGAATGGTCTGACGACGCAGGCGCCTTGCGGCGATTCGGCCTCGCCCTGGTGCGCGACGACCGCTTCGTCTTCGACGAGGTCGCGGCCGGCGCGCTGGTCGAGAGGCTGTTCCGCCAGGCCTCCCTGACCCTGGTCGACGGCCCGGCGGGGGATCGCCGGGCGGCGCGGGTTTGCGCCTTCGCCCAATTCATCCGCCTCTATCGCCGCTACGTGCGGCGGCTCGCCGCCGACGAGGACAGCGGCTGGATTGAAGCGCCGCCCAGCGGCCGCAGCGGCGGCTCGGCGGCGGTCGCGGTGCGCGGCCTGCCGCTCGATCTGCGCGAAGCGTTACTGCTGGTCGCGCTCGCCGGCTTCACCCACCAGGAGGCCGCCACGGCGCTCGACCTGCCGCTGGCGATCGTGGTCGAGCGGCTCGTCCATGCGCGCGCGCGCCTCGCCGCGCATATGGGCGCAACGCGGCCCGCCGTTGCGTGGCCGCTGAGCGCGCACCTGCGAATCGTCAAATGACCAGCCGCGGCGATCCTGCCGACGCCCTCGCCTACGTCGACGACAGTCTCGAACCCGAGGCGCGCCGCCTCTTCGAGGCGCGGCTGAAAGCCGATCCCGAGCTCCGGCGCGAAGTGGCGTTGTGGGAATCGCAAAACCGGGCGATCCGCTCCGCGTTCGGCGCGCAGACGCGCAGTCCCGTCGACCTCGGCCGCGCCTCGAACGAGAATGGCCTGCGGCGCGGCGCCGAAGCGCCTCGGCCGGCCGAGACGGACTTGCGGTCCCACGGCGTGCGC
>Ga0182030_10007006_pt1 | contig 23623 bp, 22 predicted proteins | sample 812S3MmetaG_FD_121299 | JGI IMG/M metagenome (GOLD analysis project Ga0182030, IMG submission 121299) | Permafrost microbial communities from Stordalen Mire, Sweden - 812S3M metaG (Illumina Assembly) | ecosystem: Environmental > Terrestrial > Soil > Wetlands > Permafrost | place: Sweden...
GATGCTGAAGGCGTCGTAATCGATGAGTTCGCGCACCGTGCTGGCAATCTTTCCGAGCAACTCGTTCAAGTCGAGAATCGACGAGAATTCGCGCGAGATGTTGGCCAGCGTTTTGAGCGTACGATTCTGCCGGTCGACACGGCGATAGAGGCGCGCGTTGTCGATGGAAATGCTCACCCGCGAGGCGATGAGGCGCAGGAGCGCGCGATCGTATTCGGTATAAGCGTTGACGCGCGTGGATTGCAGATCGATCACGCCGACCAGTTTGCCGCGCGCCAGCATCGGCACGGCCAGTTCGGTGCGGACGGCATCCACGGTCATGAGGTACCGCGGTTCGTTGCGAACGTCGCCCACCAGGACCGGCTCGCGGTGGTCGGCGGCGGTGCCCGTGATGCCTTCGCCGAGCTTGACGGAGAGGCCTTTGACCACGTCTTCGCGGTGTCCCACTCCGTAACGAATGCGCAGGTCCTGACGGCGGTCGTTGTAGAGAAGGATGGCGAACAAATCGTAGGGGAGAACTTTTTGGACAATCTCCGCCACGCTGGCAAGCAGCAGATCGAGGTCGAGGGTTTGCGAGGTGACGGCCGACACTTCCAGCAGGTAATCGAGCAGCTCGGAACGTTCGCGGAAGCGCACTGCGGCCCTGCGCCCCGTGGAAGGGGCTTTGGCTACAGCTTGCGATGGGCGCGAATCAGGCAGCGGTCGCCTCGACAATCTTGACGCTGGCGCTGGCGCCGATGCGGGTGGCGCCGGCCGCGGTCATGGTTTGCAGGTCCTGTAAGCTGCGGATGCCGCCCGAGGCCTTGATACCCATCTCCGGTCCCACGGCCTGGCGCATGAGGGCGATATCGTGGGCGGTGGCGCCCGCGGTACTGAATCCGGTGGACGTCTTGACGAAATCCGCGCCCGCGGCCTTGGAGAGGATGCAGGCGAGAGTCTTTTCGGAGTCGGTGAGCAGGCTGGTTTCGAGAATCACTTTCACGATGGCGCCGCCCGCATGGGAGGCCTTCACGACGGCCGCGATGTCGGCCTTCACAGCATCCTGGTCGCCCGATTTCAGAGCGCCCACATTGATCACCATGTCGACTTCCTGCGCGCCGTCGCGCACTGCGATGGTCGCTTCGGCCACCTTCGCTCCGGTGCTGGCGGCGCCCAATGGAAAGCCCACCACGGTGCAAACTTTCACCGCCGAGCCGGCCAATTCCGCGCGCACCAATGGCACCCATGACGAGTTCACACATACGCTGGCGAAGTTGTACTGGCGCGCCTCGCGGCAGATCTTGATCACGTCGGCACGGGTGGCGTCCGCTTTCAGAATGGTGTGGTCGATGAGCGCGGCGATAGCGGGGTCGATCTTCGTGAGCTTCTCGCTGGCGGAAACGCGGCTGGCGCCGGCGGCGATGATCTCCTTGGTGTTGCGCGCGCAGGTCTGGGCGCAGCGCTGCGTGCAGCCGGGGCAGACCTGATCGGGGAGATTGAGTCCTTCGGCGGCCTTGCCGGGAACGGCGCGGGGTCCAGCCGGCACGCGCGCCAGAATCTCCTCGCCGATTTGGGCCACCAGACGGTCTAATTCGGCCTGAGTCACGACAGTCCTTTCTTGTGGGTTCGCTGCTCGATATCCATGATTTTTTGTACCCGCGCCTGATGGCGTCCGCCCGCGAATGGGGTCGCGATCCAGGTGCGTAAGACTTCTTCCGCCTGGGTCTGAGTCAAGAGGCGAGCTCCCAATGTAAGTACATTGGAATCATTGTGTTCCCGACTATTTCGGGCGGAGGCTTTATCATAGCACAGGGCCGCGCGGATGCCCGGGACCTTATTCGCCGCCATGGACGATCCGATACCCGCGCCATCGATCAGGATGCCGCGCGTGGCGGTACCGGCAGCCACCAGGTCGGCCACCAGGACGGCGATATCCGGGTAGTCGGCCGGTTTGCCGTCGTGCACTCCCACATCGCGGACGGCCAGACCAAGCGATTCGATCAGCGGCTTGAGGGCTTCCTTCAGAACGAAGCCACCGTGGTCGGCGCCGATGGCGATGGTCTTGGCAGGCGCGGCGAGGACGGAGCACTGGTCCTCAGGCACTTCGACGAGGCGGACTCCGCGGGCGGCGGCCGCGTCGCGCGCCGAACCCGTGACGATGGCGCCAATGGGAATGCGCAGCTCTCCCGAGGGCGGCACATCTTCGGCGGTCACGACACGGCGCATAGGGCTCCGATTGCTAGAATTCGTAAGGACTATTGTAATGAATTACCTGGCGCGGCTGTTGCACGAAGGCAATCTTACGGGCGTGACGATGCTGGCGGGCATGGCCATGGCGCTCGCCCTGGGCGCGGTGCATGCGCTCTCTCCGGGGCACGGGAAAGCCATCGTGGCGGCCTATCTGGTGGGTTCGCGCAGCACCCTGAAACACGCCGTCCTGCTGGGGCTGACGGTGACATTCACCCATACGGTGACGGTCTTCTTCTTGGGATTCGCGACGCTGTTTCTGTCGCGCTTCGTGATGCCCGAGAAGATTTATCCGCTGCTGGGGACGGTGTCGGGGCTTTCGATCGTGTGGGTGGGGGCGATGCTGTTCGTCCAGCGATTGCGCGCGGCGAGGAAGAATCGCACTCACCATTACCATGCCGTGCCCGAGGACGAGGTGAGCGTCGGGAGCTTACTGGCGCTGGGCGCAAGCGGGGGATTAGTTCCCTGCCCTTCGGCGCTGGTGCTGCTGTTGAGCTCAGTGGCGCTGGGCCGGATCGGACTGGGGTTGATGCTGCTGGTAGCATTCAGCGCGGGGCTGTCGGTGGTCCTGATGGCGATCGGGATGGCCGCGGTGTATGGCAGGAATTTGCTACCGGATGGCAGTGGCGCGGCGTTTCGATACTTGCCGGTGGTATCGGCGGGGCTCATTGCGTGCGTGGGAGTCGTGATGACGGTGGCGGCGCTGGGACTGGTGCGGGTGTGAGCGCTGATGAGGATCTTGGTTGTCCTCCTTGAGATCAGGAGATCTGATGTTACATGAAGCCGTCTGCGAGCCGCCTGTCGGACGCTGACCCGGCCGCACGACCCCGCCCGGTTCTTCCCAGCGGCCAGCACGTCATCTGTTGCCGGACTCAGCGTCCCTGCAACGGGCCGCAAACGCGTCGGAACGCGTCGGCTGCGCGCTTCAGATTCTCAGTATGATGATGTATGGACGCAAGTTCGAGGTGGATATGAGAAGGATCCTCCTGCTCCTTTTCTGGCAATTCGGCCTGCTGTCCGGCGGCCGGCTCTTCGCCGATGTCGTCACTCTGAACGATGGCCGGCAGATCTCAGGGTTGGTGGAATCCGGCAACATCCAGGAGCTCCACGTCATGGTCGGGGATCAGTCGCAGGCAATCGATATCCATCAGATTCAGGCCATCCAGTTCGGTATTTCCCTGCCTGCGACGTCTCCACCCAAGGCGGAACCTGCGCCCGCAACCCAGGCGCCGACAGCAGTCAAGACCGGAGCAGCCGCTCAAGGCGACACGCTGATTCTCAAGGACGGCACCCACGTCGCCGGCCGATGGTGGTCCGTTGACACCAGCCGTGTCCACCTCCTGGTGAACAATCAGCTGCAGCACTATCCCCGGGCCGACGTGTCAGCGGTGACTTTCGCCGGCGCAACCCTGCCTGCGCCTCCGCCGCCCGCCACATCGTCGCCAACGCCGGCTCCACCTCCGGCCAGCGCAGCCCTACCTGCGCCTCCGCCGGCAAGATCGTCGCCGACACCAGCTCCCGCCAGCGCGGCCCAGCCGACCCGGGCTCCGACGTTGGCGCGATCGTCGACCAGCCCGCCGCCGCAGCCTCCCACGTTGGCGCGACCCTCCGGCAGCGCGTCACCCTCGGCGCCCTCCCGCGGCCTCTCGCAACCGGAGCAAATCGGGATGGTCTACTTTTGGAACGGCAAAGTTCTTACTCCGCTCGAACCCAATGAAGCCGTCGAGCGCAGAAGCGGCTCTACTGCATACTTTGAGATGCCGGGCCCCCAATCGCGCGTTCGTCTCAATGAGGCTTCCAGTCTGGTATTCATCGTCCGCCTGCCCCAAGGAGTCGACCCCGCCAGCTACAGCCTGTTCCCGTTGGCGACCGTCAACAGCAGCCGCCGGACGCGGTCCCAAACCGGCCGTCGTGGTGTCCTCCTGACATGGCCGGTCGATATTGAGAAGAACGACGAGTCCAGCTTAATGACCTATGCCTTCAGGGTCAGGGACCTGCCTATTGGCGAATACTCCTTCAGTCCCTCCGGCTCGAACGACAGCTATTGCTTCGGCGTCGATCCCGCAACGCCTGGCCAATAACGGGCGCGCCCTGCGATTCCTGCCGGAATCGCCGTTGGCGCGAGGAGACGTTTTGGGCTTGGCACGTCCGGCATTCACCACGACGCGCTGGGTAGCAGAGAGAAGTTAGCGAACAAGGGATTTCGCGACAGGAATCAGTCCGCGTATGGCGGCCGGCGGCCGCGACCAAATTGCATAGCAATTAGATTAGTAGCCACAAGCCGACTTGTGGGGACTAATTCGAAACCTCATTCTCGCAACCGACGTTCCTGAAGTCCACGCCAATCCCAGCGTCAACAACGATTGGTCCGCGAACGGAACTCCAAAGGAACTTCGAGCTCGTCCTCGCCAAGACCTTATTTCTTGGCAAGTTTGTTGACACCTCCCAAAATTCGTATGAGGGGTTTCACGGTTTGTCAAGGTTTTCTGTTGACGAATGAAGCGCGTGAGTGGTACTCTGAGGTTAGCCGTTGACCGTTCAAAGTTGCCTATATAAGATTTTAAAAATTGTCGTCGACGACAGCAGAGATTCTGGGCATTTTGACACGGTGCCACTAGCAGGTCCCGATAGGGTTGTTGGCTTCTAGCAAGAAGTGGGCCTTCAGCTTGCGGGATTATCAAGCCTGTTACGTTGGTTCTTGTCGGCATTTCAAACAGAGAGTTTGAGAGGATGGGGCTTCCGCGGTAGGAAAGCGGAGCCCCTACTCTATCTCATTCTGCTCAAAAGGAATGCCTGTGCAACCAACGAACGACGCTCTCAAACCAGCATTTGACCTCCTCGCGAGCACTGCTAGCGAGTTCTTTCGCCAGGGCCGACCCTGCCTGGGTGCCACCCTCAAGCCGAAGCTTTACAACCGTGGCTTTGACGAAAAGGCTTTTAATTTCAATAAGTTCGGTGACTTTCTCCGCGCCGCAGAACGCGCAGGCCATGTCAGGCTTACTAAGACGAGCGGTGGTGACATCGCAGTTTTCCCAGCTAGCACTCCTGCCACTGCCGTGCCCGCACTGCCGACCCTAGCGGCTGCGCCGTTGACATCCGAGACCGCGATTGTTCCCTCGTCCCTCCTCTCCTCCAACGCCCCAATCCGGGTTCGACCCGACCTCTGGAATGCCTTTAACAGTCACTCGGACAAGTGGGTCTACGATCCGGACCAGGACCGCGCTTTCAAGGCTGACACGGAGGGCTGGGGGATGCCGACACGCACACTCATTCCCGTTCCGTCAGGTCATGACCGCGTTACGGCATGGATGCGCGCATTCACTGATCAACAAGAACCAGGCATCAAGGCAGTCCTCACCGCGGAACTTGATCGTGGTGCTGACAGCTACCAGTTCACCGCGATCACGCACGCCCATAATCTTCAGCGATCATGGCGCCGGTTCCACATTCAGCAAGTCCTCGCCATTATTGAGAGCTGGGCCACTGATCACGGTTTACGCCCGAAGAACGTGGCTACCGCGTTCCGCACCGCTGCCGCCGAGCATGTGGGTCCTACCAAGCTCCTGCCACCTAGTCCCATGCCGCCAACACCAACCCTTTCGGTTGCTTCTCCACAACTGAACACGAGGCTGGAGGGGCTCATTGACAACCTCATCAACGACCTCATTAGCCTCCGCGGCCTCATCGCGATTATCGGTCCAAAGCAGCCCTAAGGGAAGATGAGGAGCACTGTCACATTCTCAGAAACCACCAGCTTGTGATTTTCCAATGTGATACCCCCCGTTATGGACTTCAATATCCGAGCAATTTCGGTGGCAGAGAGCGTCCCGTTTGACGCTCGCACCCCCGTGCACGAACTGCTCGGAAAGGAAATCATCTTTCGGTCCGGCCTACCAATTACGATAACCCTGCCCGATAATCCTGGCGCATTCGATCAACTTCCCGAACCAGAGCGACTCCTGACCGCGCTCGTATCGTGGGCGAGAGTCTACGACTACCCCCACGGTGAAGACAAAATCAGGTATATCCTGGCACCAGCCGAAAACCCCGATCCTGGTGCCGACATTCTCATGTACCGCCTCGATCTCCTCCAGCCCGCCCGCATCAAACCAGGACCCCGTCTGCCTGTTCAAATCCTTGGCGGCGCGGTCATGACGTACGACGAGTGCACCAGATGGCTGGCAGATCTCTCCTACGAACAGCGCTTGGCGAACGGAACGGTGCTGCAGCGGCCACGGCTCCCTAAGCCCAAGGCTCCTGTGCTCAGGATTGCATGGGTGGGACCAGAAAAACTCGGTGGCGAGTCCCTACCGGCACGATTCCGCGCGCTCGGGAGTGTGAAGGGTGCCGAAATCACACATGTCGGTCCACAATCATTTGCGCTTGTGAAGGGTAATCTCGCTGGTATCTCGGGGCTCAACGCGGTGGTGCTCTGTATCGGTACCGCCGTTTACATCACGCGTGATGTCGCGCCGAAAACCCTTCCACCGGAAGCAGTTCACCATTGCTACGGCACTACTCTCGCTGCAATTGAAGAAGAACTCTTTACCATCATCGAAGCCACCCGCACGCGGGTTGAAGAAGCGCGCGCCAAAGAAGGAGTGAATCAGCATGATGAATTGCTCCGGCTCATGCTGCGCGGCATGGTCAGTCACTCCAAAATTGGCCAATCCCTCCACTGCGACCGGGACGAAGTCTTGACCGCAGTGCGCTCCCGCCGTCTCGATGTACCGACCGCCAACGCCATACTTGATGATAATTGCGAGGCACACCACGACACTAAGACCAGTGAAAAGCTGTTTCTTTACAAGGATCACAACGATGGTAAGCAGTACTTCCTGAACCCGAAAAAGATGGTGGAGATCAAACTGCTGATCGCCGATCCCGGTGGATAGCAGTTAGTTCTTGGCGGCGCGAGTGTCCCGTGGTCCCGCAGTACGATTTTAACAATGACAGACCAAGCCCCAGACGGTCGTACTTTGAGCCCCTTTCATTACACTATGAGCATGCACAAGCCATCCCGCGCTGACCTGATCAAGGCGGAGCGGTCACTGCGAAAGCCTATCGGTGCAGCACTCGCTATCGGCATTGCTCTAGATCTAGAGTGGATTGACAAGCTGTGCGAGCACGCGATTCTTTCCTGGATTATTGAGCGCGCTGGTGAGCACGGAACTGGCGTGGCTTTCCTGAAATGGTCATCAGAGCACCCGGTTCTTTTCAGCCTGCTGGCGGTCGCCATCTATGGATGCGTCGCATTCGTAAAAGGGATCGTTACGACGCCAGAAGAGCATAGCCAGGAACCGACTGCGCATCAAGCGCAAAACGGGACCGCTCCCGTAGAGCAGCATACGAGCGGTGCGAAGAGTCCCAACGTGAATGTTGGCGGAACCGTGCAGGATTCCACTGTCCATGTCGGTGACATCTACCATCATTACAACCAGGAATCGCTAAGGGATGACCAACCCAAACCATCGGCCCAGGTAGTCAAAGCCCAGATTAAAGAAATAACAAGGATCGAAGAGTTCATCACCCGCAAAGACGAATGGTCGCTGAGGGTCACATTCGATTTCCTGACCTCCTCAAATACGTCATGCTCGGAATTAGACATTCTCTCGACAAGAGCACGGCAACACCGGAATCCGTGGAGGAGTCGCAGAAATTTTCTCTTGGTGACAGAGGCATAATGGACAAGAGATTTACCGTCACATTGGGCAGGGATGTTCGCGGAACTCTACTGACGGGAAAACCCGGCTGCTTTTACGCCTTCAACCTTTCCAAGAAGCACGTAGACGCCAGGGAGACCTTAAGCGGACTGTGCGCATCAACGCAGCTACCATCCTCCATCATTGAAACACTCAAGGCGTTTGATCAAGCAGTAGAGGAGAACGTTAATCTGATCCTCCCGACGATTAATGAACACCTAGCCATCGATAAACGATTTGTTCTAGAGGCAGATGTCATCACATCGCCATATCTTGGCAAGATCAATGCAACATATGTATCACGGTTTATCCCTCTCCGGCAAAAAGCGGACGACATCGCCGCCGCAATCAGAAAATACTTAGGCGTGCCATAATTGCGAAATGACCCCACCCCACCGAGGAGACAACGCGCGCGTAGACTAAGCCTTATGACAACCGATGCGATCAATGATCTGCGTGGACGTCGATTTCGTGGTGCACGCCGCCCACGTTGATCACTTTGCGCATCTCGATGCGAAATGGCTTCTCACGAAGCGAGGGTGACGATTCCAGGATCGCGCCTTCAATCGCGTGCACCGCATCTTCGAGGGCATGGCCCTTATCAGCAGGACTCATGACTCAACCATACCACCGGGCTGGAGGTTCCCCCGTGACGGTCGGCGCTTGTGGTGGTTGACCTCGTAGGCTTAGAGTATGGATTCCTCGCCGTCTCCTACGTTGGACGAAGCACCGACCTAAACTGACTCCGTCGCGACTAGAATGAAAGAGAATAGACGCGGACGGGGGCATGCCTTTCGATCTTGACCGAACGCCATTCGAGGTTCTGGACCAGCGGTACACGAGCGTCAACCGCAGTCTCGACGTGTGTTCACAGACGTTTTCGGCGGCCCGTGGTGAAGTGATCACGCGGCGCGATATTGAGAATGGTCTCGTGGCGGTCCTTGAACTTCATGACATCTTTGATCTGCTGCACCGGGACATCACCACCGCTGAGATGCTCGCGCTCCTGGCGGACGTTGATTTCCCACCGCTGCGTTTGGTCACGCTCGGCGAGATTTCCATCGATGAGTCTGCCCTGCCGAGCGACCTGCCCTTGCACCTCCGTGAGGCAGAAGTAGAACTGAACGGCAAGAAATGGACGATCCACAAGTACGATGCGGACCCGTTCCCGTCAAACCCCCACGCCCACAACTACGCCCTGAACCTCAAGCTTCACCTTGGGAACGGCCTCCTCTATTTCGGCAAAGAACGAAAGTCATCCTGCGGGCAGATGGCCCGCAAGGAACTCCTCACATTACGAAGCCTCGTGCAACAACGCAACATCGCACTGCCAGCGCTCACGGTCTAGAGAAACCCCGACTAGTTCACGCGGTGCAGCGACCCACCGGGGCAAGGGTATCGACGAGAGAAACCCTGAGTGGAACTTTCAGGAGCTCCGGACTTTTTGGGGGATTGGTGCTGGCTTCGCGTAACTGCTAGATTCTTAGGGTTTTGTTGGAGCTGGAGACGGGGTTCGAACCCGCGACTGTCCAGCTTGGGAAGATCGACTTCGTCGAGCTCTCAATCGATCCCGTTCCGGCGTCTGGTCGGATAAGATAAGTAACGGGAAACGCGCCAGGGTCCGGCGACCCGCCGCACGAGAACCTTCCTGTCCCCAGCGAGGACAGCCCTCTCGCCATCCGCTTCCCAGCGTGACCTCCTCTGTCGACTTTCACGCAGTATGATGCCTCACCGCTCTGCCGTAAGCAGGTGCCCGAACAGTGGCACGGCGACCAGTCGCTGCTCCGGAACGTCATGTAGGTATGCCCCATATACGCGGCGAATGTGGGCCAGTTCTTCGGGCGCGGAAAAGGTCATGCGCTTCACTTCGTAGTGGCCGAACCCGTGGCGCCTGATCAGTTCGCGGATGTCGTCGACCGTATAGAAGCACTGCCAGCCCGAGGTGTCTCACTCGCGGTGCTTCTCAAGATCGATATCGACACGCATTTTCCAGGCGTCGCGCGTGACGAGCGACATCTCAAAGGCAGGTAACAATGGGATCGGGCGTCCGCCTCTACGAAGTACACCGGCAATCTGCGCAAAGATGACATCTACGTCGGCCCGCGTGGACGGCAGATGGAGTTGACGGAAATCTGAAATGAAGAAGGAGCTCAGACAGCGGCCGCTCTTATTCGGACGGGCGAACTGCGCTCGCCTGCACAAGCTGACCGAAGCACGTCCCATTCGCAGCACCCACACCGGGCAACGCCCGACAAAATGAAAAACCGCACCGGACCGGTCCCCAGATATTGGGACCAATCCGATGCGGCCCGCCCAGGGTTGGGCTGGGGTATGGCGTCGGGCTGCCTGGATCAACAATTGTGTCGCACGATTCCTGGCCAGGTCCGCGTCCAAATTTTCCTCGCCAGAAACGCCAGACAACTACCGCTACCGAAACCCCCGGAGAGAACTTCTCGAAACCGTCCTAAAGACCCCTCTGCAGCAACCAACAAGGGAAACGAACGAGCAAAACCAACTGCAAACACCGGCTCCCGCAAGCACGCTGTCCTCGCCCCGCCCATCCCTTTCCCCCGGCCTGTTGCAGCAGAGGGCAGGTGTGAAAGGTAACTTCGCCAATTCGGTACTATAGCTAGCAATCGGCTCACCAACTTTCAACATCCCTGAACCGTCTTTGTTTCAGTGGCATGGTGGCTGGATGCGGCTTCTGTCTGTGGAGCCGTGGGCGGAGCGTGTGTCCCTATGACACAATCAGGACTGATGGCCACCAAAACCGGGCTTCTACTGGTGTTTGCCGCGGCATCCCTGCTGGCGGCGCAGACGCCCGCCGACGACGATCCCATCGTGGTTTCCACGGAGCATCCGCGGCTCCTCCTGCGTCCAGCGCGGTTGCGCCTCCTGCGCCGCGAGCGGGAGCGGAAATCGCCCCGCTGGCAGCAGTTTCAGTTGTTGCTGGCGGGACACGCCGCCATGCCGGAAACGGGCTTCGCGCAGGCGCTGTACTTCCAGGTGGCCGGCGATGCCGAGGCCGGCCGCGAAGCCATCGTCTGGGCCCTCGGCAAGACCGCCGACCTACGCCAGCAAGCACTGGTCTACGATTGGTGTCAGGATCTCCTCAACGAATCGCAGAGGCGCGATCTCGAAGCCCGGATGAAAGCCGGCATTTCCGCCACGGCCTCCAACGACGCCGTCGCCGCCGCGGACGCGCGGGCCATGGCGGCGGTCGCGCTGTTCGACCATGTGCCGCAAATTCCCCGCCAGGAATTGGAACACCTGGTGCGCGGCTGGTGGATCCGGGAAATGGCGCCGGAATTGGCCGCGGGACGGAGCGTAGTGACTCGCGAGGATGCCTACCCACTCTATGAGCTGCTGCATGTCATCCGCGACAATACCAACATCGACCTGCGGGAGTCCGCCGGGCCGTTTTTCCACCGGTTCCCCACCGAGCACCTGGTGAGCTACTATCCCGCGCCCATGGAAGCGCCGGAGAACGATTTCTACATCGGCGCCGCGCGCCGCACCGGAGAGCCGGACCTGCGCGCGGCGGCGCTCTCCCGCGCGGCCGAACTCGCTATGGTGGCCTACGACCCCAACGGGGCGGACACGCAACTGCTACAGGGCTGGCTGATGCACGACAAATATCTGCTGCGTGGCACCTTCGGCATACCCTACGAGTTTCTCTGGGCCAATCCCTATCAGCCCGGATTGAGCTACGACCACGCCCCGGAAGTCTGGCACAACGCCGATTTCGGCCGCCTGTTCATCCGCTCGGACTGGGATGACGGGGCCGAATGGTTCGGCTATTTCGACGGCGCCATGCAAGTGTTTCACAACGGCCAGGTAACCGCCCTCGACCCGGCCCATCCACCCGCCACCCTGCTGCTGCACACCGCCGCCGTCTGCTTCGGCCGCACCGCACGCCGCTTCCGCGTCACGGTTGACGAAGGCAGCACGGTATTCATCGTCAATCTCGATCCGCGCCACACCTATGAGGTAGAGGTGGACGATCAGGAATTGTACGAAGCGGACACGGACGCCGGCGGAATCCTGGAGTTGGAGGTCCCGGCGGGAAAAGAGGTGGGGGTGAGGGTTAAGTAGCTGCGGGCTTTCAGCTGTCAGCTATCAGCTGGTTTCCGCAAAATGGTGAGGCGGCCTTCCGTTTTTGCGGCGGCGGCCCACCGGGAGTCGGCTCCACTTGACCACACAGAGGCCGCAACCGTTGTGGCGCACTTCGCAAATTTTGCCGACTGCCATCCCAAGTATCGCGGAACAGGCCACGCCAAGACCGCAAGCTTTGCGGCGTTAGCTGACAGATAGCTCTCAGCTGGCTCCGCAAAATTCAGAGGCAACGTGCCATCTTTGCCGAAAGGTTGAGCGGTAGCCGCACCGCAGTCGCAAGTTTTGCGGCACAAGCAGACAGCTGACAGCTCTCCATTGACAGCCCGCGTAAGTCTTTTATTTTCAGCCGTACCACTTTGGCTGTCACTGACTCCCTTGGACTGCGCGCGCGCGCAGCGCCCCGGCTGAAAGCTGATAGCCGATAGCTGACAGCTTCCTAAAACGCCCACCGCCACAAACTCGCGCCCACCGTATAGCCGGCGCCGACGGCGGCGAGCAGCACCAGGTCGCCTTTCTTGAGGCGGCCTTGCTCGATGGCGTCGCGCGTGGCCAGCGGGATGGTGGCGGCTGTGGTGTTGCCGAAGCGGTCGATATTGATCATCACTTTTTCGGGCGCGATGCCCAGCCGCTCGCCGGCCGCGGTGATGATGCGCTTGTTCGCCTGATGGGGAATCATCACGGCGACGTCATCGCCGGTGAATCCGTTGCGGGCGAGAACGTCGCGGCAAGTCTCGTACATCTTGCGGACCGCATATTTGAAAACCTGCGAACCGTCCTGATGGACGTAGTGCAGTCGCTGGTCCACGGTTTCGTGAGAAGCCGGCAAGCGGCTGCCGCCGGCGGGCATCTTGAGGGCATCGCCTCCCGAACCGTCGATTTCGCCCAGGAAATCGATGAAGCCGAGGTTGTCCTCACCCTCCGCCAACGGCTCGATCAGGACTGCTCCGGCGCCGTCGCCGAACAGAACGCAAGTGGCCCGGTCGGTGTAGTCGATGATGCGGCTCATGGTGTCGGCGCCGATCACCAGGACCTTTTTATGGGTACCGGCGGCCACCAGATGCGCGCCCACCGTAGTGCCATAGACGAAGCTGGAGCAGGCCGCAATCAGATCGAACCCCCACGCGCCGCGCGCACCGATGCCGTTCTGCACCAGACAGGCGGTAGAGGGAAACATGAAATCGGGAGTCACGGTGCAGACGATAATGGCATTCACCTCGGTAGGGTCCACGCCCCGCTGCGCCAGCGCGCATTTGGCCGCTTCGATCGCCATATCGGAGGTGGCCATGTCCTTGGCGGCAATGTGCCGTTCCCGGATACCGGTACGTTCCAGAATCCACTGATTGTTGGTTTCTACCAGCTTTTCGAGGTCTAGGTTGGTGAGGAGGCCGGGCGGGGTGTAGCACCCCAACGCGGTGATTTTCGCCTTTGGCAAATGGTTGTGTCCTTTAAGGAATCAGAGTAACGCATCGACGTACCAGGAACCAAGCAGGAGCTTCGCTCCTGAAATCCCTCTCGGGATTTGGGAGTCGGAAGTCAGAAGTCAGGAGTCAGCTCGGCCACCGGCGGCCGTCGGATTGTACAATCTGTGACTGCGATGTCGGACAATTTACTCCCTTGTCCAGGCGAGCCGAGCCAAGCCGCACCGACAAGAGTGTCGGCGCCGGCAGGCAGGAGTGCCTGCGCCACGTCGGGAGGGGAGTCACAGATCAGAATGAACGGCTGGCGCCCACAGGGACATCGCGGGCAAGCCCGCGCTACCCTAGGGGGAGAATGTCCGATTCCGAGGGAGTCCTCCTGCCGGGTTTTCAGAGCTCCTTGTTTTTCGAAACGCCCGAAGAGATTTACGCACGCGTGTTTCGAGAGCTGAAGCCGCGTACGCCGGTGCCGGAGTTGCACGTGGAATTCTGCCGGTTCGCCAACGCCGACAGCTTCATCCGGCTGGAAAATGGTTGTCTGCGGGTGCGGATCTCGGATCTACTGGCTTCCGCCCCCGCTCCTGTAACGGAAGCTTTGGCATACATTTTGCTCGGGAAGCTCTATCGCAAACCGGTGGCGCGGCTGTACAACCACCGCTACCGGCTCTATCTGAACCGGCGGGATATGCGCCGCCAGGCGAATCTGGTGCGGCAAATCCGAGGGCGGAAGTTCGTTTCCGGGCCAAAAGGCGCGGTCTACAACCTGGAAGAGATTTTCGAGCGGCTCAATCGTCAGTTCTTCGATGGGCTAATGGGGATGCCCCGGCTAGGGTGGAGCCGGGGAGTTTCGCGCACCATGCTCGGCCATTTCGACCCTTCGCACAACGCCATTATCATCAGCCGGATTTTCGATCAACCCGGCCGCCCGGTGCTGGCATTAGAATATGTAATGTTTCATGAAATGCTGCATTTACAATATCCCGTGGATCACAATGGCGTGCGCAGGAGAGTACATACGAAAGAATTTCGGGAGGCAGAAAAGAAATATCCGCAATTGAAAGAGGCCAAAGAAATATTAAAGCGGCTATAGCGACCGACAAGCACCGATCGCTACAGCCGCCCCGGAGAACCGGTCAAACACCTGTGCTTCAGGCCCCCACGGTAAGGGTAGCCGGAACCAAACTTCGCAATTCCAAGCGCATTAGGTCAAAATTCTTGACCAAACTCGTCACGTCAACCCCGCACAGACCCCAACGGTAGAGGAATAGCCGGAAATAGACTAATCCCATCCCGCAGGCGAACCTCATTTGTTGCTGCACCAGCAGACCCGCCAGGTCCGGCCGATCTTGTCTGGACTGCAGCATGAGGATCTTGATAGCTGCGCAAACCCTTTGAAAATCTCCATTTAGGCAACGGAGATAACCACGGAAAATCTGGCACCTTTGGATACGGAGCTTGGTAGCCATCCGGGGTGTAAAACCGGGTTGAGACCGCAGAAATTCCAGATCGCCTCCATCCAATAAGCGCATCATCGGACGGTACCGCTCGATCGAAAGTTCATCGATCCATTCGGCGGTCAAGGGCAAAGAACTGCCATTGAACGTCATTTTGCGGACGAGCAGAAATAGTGCTACGGCTAACGCCAGGAATGTCACAATCGAAATGGCAAGGACGTATTCCATGACACCCACACTTTCTTCGTCAAATTAAGAATAGTCCTATTTCCACCAGAACACAACAACGTAACGGTAATATTGGTACTGGGTTAACCAAAGATAATACCTGAGATTAACCCAAAATATTACCTATTTCCGGGAAACTTTCAGGAGGGTGGCATTTAAGAGGTCTAGCTGTTGCAGGATGCGCTCTTCGGATTCCGGCCGCAGTTGAGTACCTTGGGGACGAACTTCTTCCCCTTTGGCGCTTAGCATCAGCCACCAGGCTATGGCACAGGCGGAAGATATCGCCATGGCAACCACGTTATAGGTCCCAGACACGGTGTATCCGAGCAGAGTACGCCACAGAAGGACCAGTGCCTCGCTCAGAAAGAAGATCGAGTAGATCACCGTGTGCACCACAACATTGCGGCTGAGCGGAACGGGGTATCGGGTCAAAAACCATACAATCAATAAGATAAAGATCACTAGCGCGAGGTCTACGCCTCGTTCGGCGTATACTTCGTACATCAGAAGCTTGGAAGGTTCGGGAAGGGAAGGGCCAAGCTTCGGGATTAGGGTCAATATCGAAATGGTACCCGAAATCAGAATCGCCCCGTACATAGCCCAGCGGCCAAGCGTGTACAGCCCTTTATAGCGCTCCAGGACCAAGCTGTAGAGTTCCAGCACCACCAGAATATAGGCGAGGAGTACGAACGGCTCGGAATAAAGGAAGGTGTAGAAATACAAATCGGACTGAATTCCGGCGCCCCCTGGGAGGCCTGTAAGGTTTGAAATGATCAGGAATCCCGTCATGTACAGGATGAGGAAAAGAAGATATGCAAAGAATATGCGATAGCGGCGGTAAAGGCCTGAGCTGATAAGCTTGTGAACCGTTAGGGCGATGCCTAAAATGGTAACAATCTCAAAAAACGTAATTAAATGCGCGGCGCTCAGCATTATACAGGGTCGACTTCACTCGATTCTAACACCAAGACACCGCGCAAATTACGACAATACTACTTAACCGCCGGGCAGGGATTGCACTGCGGCAACGGAACCGCGATCCGAGTCGTCCGAGCGGTGGCCAGAAACGCAAATGCCGCCAACGCCAATATAACCAGCTTTTTCATAGGGTTCGATCCTTTCTACAGTTAACTTACTATAGTAAGCTGAGTACTATACTAGGCGTGACTGTACCGTAGTAGGGGGTTATACCTAAAGTTTTTCCAAAAGCAGAACAGACCGCCTAGTCCCTCAGTCCCACCAGCCTCGCCTCAGACGACCGTTTACAAGTCGCCGGAACGTTGGTATACAATTGAATATCTTGGGTGTTACGGCAACGAGCCAACGGCTGGCACTGGTACCAGCATTTCTGAGACGGGGGCAGTTTGGCGGAATATCTGGCAAATTCGCAATCAGCTCGGACCCCGGGGACCATTCTCTGGCGAAAGACTCTGTCCCAAGTTCCTACCCAATTTGGCCGGCTGGCCTTGCTGGCATCTCTCAGAAACACCACCACAGGGCGCTACAGTCACGAAGAACTGCTGCGGATCCTGGGGCCTGAGGACACCGACCGTGCGCTTTGCAACAGTCATCATCAGGTATTCTCCGAATGGCTGAAGTTCAGCCTGGCTGAGCAGAAGGCAGACTTGGACGATTACCTGAGCATGGCGGGAGGCTCGCGGGTTGCCTTCGATTATCGCCATCTGATACCGCCCACGGCACGCGACGTGGAACGGCAGCTTTACCTCACGGATTTGGAGACTTTGCTGGAGTTGTTGAAGTACGAGCATGGCGACGCTTTCGCGATTCCAGGAGCATAGCCACGCCGGCGACCTGCCCGACCACATCCACCTCCGAATACTCAAATAAAGTCGGCGATTGTTGCGAAGCGGGATGCGGTTCGAGCAAAAGACGCCCACCCACCCGGCTGCACCAGCCCACACGATATCCATCGCGATGCTCCAGAAAATAGATGGGCCGGTCGAATTCGCTGGTCCAGCCATCGGCGGCGATTTTTCGGCGATTTTGATCGATCAGCACGAGCGCACCCGGATGGAGAACCGGATACATCGACCAGTCCGATAGCCCCACCAGACCGTAATGCAAGTGGCGCTGCTCGAGCCCGGCCAGAAAGCTTAGCGGCATTTTTCCCCAACGGCCGGTGATATGTTGCAAAAATGTCGTTTTATTCAGGTCGGTCTGGCGATCGAGCCCCGGGGGAATTGCGGCCGCGCTCTCCGGGGTGAAGTGTATGGGGTGGGTCTCCTGGTGGCGAATCTGCAACGCATCGGATGCCAATAATTCCATCGGGACGCCATACCAGCGGAGCACCTCCTTCCAGTCCAGGCGATAAATGGCGCACAGCGTATAAAGACGATAGATAGTGGGCAGCGTCCCTTTATTCTCGATGTCGGCCAACCGGCTGAGCGCCACCGCGAACTCTTCGCTACTGCGTCGCTCGGCGATTTCCTGGCTCGCCTCCACCACGTCGCGGTAGGTCAATCCCAAACGCTCGCGGACATGCCTGAGCTTTTCACCAGGGCACTCCATGGTATCATCCTCGCTGAAAGATTTGACTTTGCAGGGCCATCCAGAACCGTTCAGTCCGAACGGAATTATAGCCTGAAGTGGCCACCCCAGCAAGGTAAAAAGTGTACGTTTTGTTCCGAAATCGGAACAGAGCCAAAAATCGAGCGGAGAAGACACGTGAAAGTGATCGTGGGAATCTCGGGAGCAAGTGGCGCCATCTACGGTCTACGCCTGATGGAACGGCTGAGAAGCCAGCAGAACGTCGAGATTCACCTCATACTGTCGAAGTCCGGTGAAAAGACGCTGTTCCTGGAGACCGGCAGGCTGGCCGCGGACGCGCGTAAACTGGCACACTTCTGGCATCCCCTGGATGATATCGGTTCGCGATTGGCCAGCGGATCGAGCGCCATGGACGCCATGGTGGTGGCGCCCTGCTCCATCCATACTATGTCGGCAATCGCCGGCGGGATCAGCTCGAACCTGCTGGTAAGGGCTGCCGACGTAATTCTAAAGGAAAAGCGTAAACTGATTCTGCTGGTGCGAGAGAGCCCATTTCATTTAGGGCACTTGCGGAATATGACGGCGCTGGCGGAAATGGGAGCCATCATCGCGCCGCCGATTCCCGCGTTTTATCATCATCCGCAGACGGTGATGGACATTGTCGATCACAGCGTGGACCGGGTTCTAGATCTGTTGGGAATTCCCGACCCGACGGTACGGCGCTGGGAAGGAGCTCCGAAATGAAGAACGCGCCGATTGCGTTCCAGGGCGCGCGCGGAGCCTTCAGCGAAGAAGCGGCGCGCAAACTCGTGGGGCCCAAAACCCCGGTCTTGCCGTGCGAGCGCTTCGAGGATGTTTTTCGCAATTTGAAATCGGGAGCGGTTGCCGGCGCTGTTGTGCCTATCGAGAACACTCTGGCGGGCTCGGTACATGAGAATTACGATCACCTGGTGAACTTTGAATTGCCGATCGTGGCGGAAACCAGCGTGCGCATCGTCCACAATCTGATAGTTAGAAAAGGAGTGCCATTCTCGAAAATAAGGAGGGCGTTTTCTCATCCCGTGGCACTCAATCAATGTCTGGATTTTTTTGCCAAGAATCCGCAGATCGAGCGAACTCCTTTTTACGATACGGCGGGAAGCGTGAAGATGATCGTGGAAGAGGAACTCGGTGACGCGGCGGCGATCGCTTCCTCGGTGGCGGCGGAGATCTACGGCGCGCGCATTTTGCGCCGGTCGATCGAGAGCGACCGGCAGAACTTCACGCGCTTCTTCCTGCTGCGAACGGAGCAGTATGCGCGCCGCCATGCCATCGCCCCTTCCGCCCACGCTCAGTGGAAGACATCGCTGGTATTCAGCATGCGCAACGTGCCCGGCGCATTGTTCCGCGCCCTGAGCGCCTTCGCGCTACGGGACCTCAGCCTCACCAAAATCGAGTCCCGACCGCTACGGGGGAAGCCCTGGGAGTATCTATTTTATGTGGACTTTCTGGGGCGGGCAGAAACTCCCAACGCAACCAACGCGTTGAATCATCTGCGGGAGTTGACGGATTTCCAGCGGGTGCTGGGGTGTTACCCGAAAGGGGCGTGAGGGGAGAAGCTGTCAGCTATCGGCTTCAGCTTTCAGCCGGCCTTCCTAAGGTCCGAGTCTCGTACCGCTGACGGAGCGAACGCCCCTGGGGACTTGCGTGCGCCTTTCTGGGTCGTGTGGAGCAACTGAGAGCCGAGAACTCACACTCACTGCTTCGACTTAACTCAAGGCACGCAGGGCCCAGAGGCTCTGCAACGCGCGGTGCACTAAGCTACTAGGCCCAGTAGCGGTTCACGGTGCGGACCTCGGCGACTCCAGCTGAAAGCTGAAAGCTGATAGCTGATAGCTGATAGCTAATAGCTTCTCCTCACCACCGCATCTCCGTCGCGTACGAGGCGCCTTGAATATTCCTTGCTTCGCCCTCCAGCCGTTCGAACGACGATTGCACGCCGACCCGGCCGGGACCGATCACGCGCAGCCACAAATATCGATTGCTCCACGAGCCCCAGGATAGGAAGCCCACTTGTGGATGCTCGAAATGCAGATGCATCTGAACCGTGGGGTCCTTAAAGATGAGCGCGGTGGGCTTCACCAGCATGCTTTCGCCGTTGCCCAGAGTCCGCACGAAGACATTGCCGGCAGCATGCAGCAGCAGCAGGCCGGGCTGGCCGGTTCCCGAAAAGCGATCCATAAAGGCGCCGACGGGATAGTGCGTCTCGGTGTCGTCGCCATTGCGCGTCTGGAACCAGACGTTGGTGTTGAACCAGTCGTAAACCACATTGGCGGTAGCGGTGAGGAAGAGGTGCTCGCGCACATCCACGGATTGCCCGGGATGGATGGGGACGGCGATCAGTTCGCCGGGCGCATCGCGCGAGAAGGCAATGTGTCCGGGGCCGGCAGCCTGCGTCATGATGAGCGGCATGCCGGCAAACATGCGCTTCCACGCGCCTTTGAGCGGCATGGTGGTGATGACGGTGGCCGGGTCCTTCCACAGAAGCACGTGATGCGCGAAATACACGCTGTCGCCGGCGGCCAGTTGGATATCCGCTACCGGAACGTAGACGCCCTCGATCTGGCAAGTGGATTGTCCGAACTGCAGCTTAGCCATGTCCTTGCGGCCGGGCAACTGCAACCATCCGGAATGCGTGCTCATGGCCATTTCGGAGACTTTGCCGCCACAACCGGGGCAACTGAAAACGCCGGCCGCGAGAGGCGTTCCGCACCAGGAACATCGTGTGGCAGCCGGAGCAGCCACCGCGGGCTGCGGCGCGAGCGGGCGCGGCGTGGCAGCATGTACGACAGGCACGACGGGTTGGGCGGGCGGCGCGAGCGGGCGCGGCGCGGCATACATGACAGGCACGACGGGCTGGACGGGCGGCGGCGCGAGCGGGGGAGGCGTGGCAGCATGCACGACAGGCACGACGGGTTGGGCGGGCGGCGGCGCTGCCGGGGCGGACGCCGGCTCGTGGAACTTCACCGGGGAGCCGCAGGTGGCGCAAAATCGGGCGTCCGGAATCAGTCTCGACCCACAACTTTCGCAGAACATGGAGGTCTCCCTTATTCGGTTTTGTGGTGGACGTACATCGACTGGATGCCGACGCGGCCCGGCCCGGTGACGCGAGCCAGGCTCATAGTGGTGCCGCCGAAGAAGCCGGTGCCCAGCTTCTGAAACTCCACGTCCATGGTGACGGAAGAATCTTTGTACAGGAATGCGCCGGGCTCCAGCATAATGCTCTCGCCCGCTTTGAGCGTCCGCTCAAATACGTTGCCGTAACCGTGGAGAATCAGCAGGCCGGGGCTGCCCGCGGTAACGAAGCGGTCCATGTACATGCCCTGGCCGCCGAACAGAATATTGGCGAGCCCTTTGATGCGCACAAACGAATATTGGATCTGGTGCGACGATAGCAGAAACGCGTGCTCGCGCACGTCAATCTCCATGCCGGGATGGAGCGGCAGCACCACCAGTTCGCCAGTGGCATCGCGCGAGAAAGCGATACGCCCCGGCCCGGTGGCCACGCTGATCAGGAACGGCATGCCGCCGAACGCCCGCTTCAGGCCGCCCGAGAGGGGCATCAGGGTGAGCGGTACAGTGCCGTCCTTCCACAGCATGACGTGGTGTTCGAAGAAGATCGCGTCGCCGGGCGAGAGATTGATTTCGGCGACGGGCACGATTTCGCCTTCTACCTGGCAGGTGCTGTTGCTGAAACGGATCTCGGTCATGTCACGGATGCGCGGGCATTCCCGCCAACCCGATTCGGAGACGAGATTGGCAACGTCGAGGGGCGCGCCGCAGGCCTGGCAGGCTAAGGCGGCTCTCACATTCAGACTCTGGCACCACGGGCACTTGAGGCGTTCGAAGGATTCGGCAGACGGAGTGGACATGATTGTACCTGCGCGTCCCTGCCATCTTACCCCGGCGCGCTCGCGATGGCTACCAGCGAATCGTGAGCAGCGACACGCTCTGCCTTGGCATCGCAAACGCCAGGCCCAACTTGCCGTCTTTCACCGGAAGCCATTCGGGAGATCGCAGGAGTTGTAACTGTCCAGCCGATTCAAGCTGCGCGGTTTGCTCCGCGGTAGGCTTCTGCGGCGATCCCATCTGCTGCCACACGGTGTACGCGTTGCTGTGTTCATTGTCGATGCGATAATGCTCCACCAGGACGTTGCCTGCCGCGGACAATCCGGCGAGCGACAGGCGAACGGGCGCGGGCGCCGCGGGCAGGGCGTCATCGTGGTAGTTCCACACCATCACGGCCACCTCACGGCCGGAGCGCGTCGCCAAACCGTCGATATCGGACTCGCCGGTGACTCCCGTTTGCAGAATTCCGTCAAGCCCGGACGAGTGGCTGCTGGTCACCGATACGCGGTCGCCGCGCATCAGTCCGGCCATGCGAAACAGATTGAGAATGGGCTTGTCGATTCCGTTGGTGGCCAGCGTGCGAAAGCCTTCGAAGTACCGCTTGTCCTCGAACTCGAAGGCCCATGTCAGCATGCCCGCGACGTTGGCATGGTAACGATCGGCCAGCTTCAGGATGTTGCCCAGCATGACGGCAGTGTAGGCCGGGTAAATGGTGTTGTTGCGGTAGCCCACTTCGGGATGGCCGTCCAGAGGGCAGGCGGCGCAGCCCTCCGGGTCGGACTCGCTCAAGACGATAGGCAGATTCTGGAACTGCGGAAACTGGTTGAGGATTTCGATGCCCTTCTGCACGTTCACCAGATTCTGACGCACGCCCATGCGGAGGTGGCCGTCGACCATACGGGGCGCGCCTTTAGCGTGGTAGCTGACGAAGTCGAGTGGCGTGCCGGCCTTTCCGGTGACGGCGTTGGCGCCGTGCGCACAATGTTCCAGGAACTGCCGCAGGAACGCGCCGGCCTTCTCGGAATTCGGATCGGTGGTGGCCGGTCCGCCGACCTTGGCAGCCGGGAGCGCGGTGCGGATGGCGGCGGCGGTAAAGTCGTAAAGCTTGTCGTACTCTTCGGGAGTGCCGCGCCAGTAGAAGATGTCGGGCTCGTTCCACAACTCCCACTGCCAGGTTTCCACCTCGGGCTTGCCATAGCGCGCCACGGCGTGGAGCACCCACTGGCGGACCAGTTCCGCCCATTTGGCGTAATCGCGCGGCGGCTGCGCCCATCCGCGGCCCTCGGGCCTGTTGGGCCAATTGCGGGCGTACGGTTCGGGCTGGGCGGAAAGCGCTTCGGGCATGAAACCGATCTCCACAAACGGCCGCACATGGAGCTGCATGTAGGTGTCGAAGATACGGTCGACGATGGTCCAGTCGTAGATTGCTTTGCCGTTGGCGTCTTCGGTGTAGGCGTTGGTCGAGCCCCATTTCATCGCTGCCGTACCGTCGCCGGTCACTAGCAGATGGTGCGCGCGAACGGAAACGCGGACCGGGCTCAAGGCGGCCAGTTCGCCGAGCAGCTTCTTGCCGTTGGCGGTGTAGGTGTAGTTGGGCTCGTCGTAGCCGAACCATGCGAAGAGAGGCGGGAACGGACCCTGCCCGGCTGCCGCGTCCACGCGGATTTCGGTTTGGGCAAACAGGGCCGGCGCGATCAACAGTGGGAGCGTGCAGCGTGATAGGCGCATACCGGGCATGATATCGCGGCGCCAAGCCGTTACGCTGCGGACGGCCGTACCCTAGCCGTGGGCTAGAGGCTCCGTACTCCTGAAGTCACGCCGGCGAATTTAGCGGCTGGGGAAATTGAGGTGAGCCAGACTTGGCTTTGTGACGCCGGACGTGGCGCAGACACTCGTGTCTGCAGCGCCGAGACTCATCTCGGCGTTCCCCGCGCTTTCTCTAGCTCCCGAAGAGCGTCGAGAAGAGTCTCAGGACTCCTGATGTCTACCCGTGTGATGCCGTCATCCCAAGAACCAGACTGAGCTGGTTTATTGGCGACGACAATCAGTATTACTTTCCTGAGACCATCCGAGTCTGAAGAGTAGC
>Ga0182030_10007008_pt1 | contig 23622 bp, 18 predicted proteins | sample 812S3MmetaG_FD_121299 | JGI IMG/M metagenome (GOLD analysis project Ga0182030, IMG submission 121299) | Permafrost microbial communities from Stordalen Mire, Sweden - 812S3M metaG (Illumina Assembly) | ecosystem: Environmental > Terrestrial > Soil > Wetlands > Permafrost | place: Sweden...
CGCGTGGCTGGAAAAATGCCGTCGGCTATGGAAGAACTGCGAACGCAAGCTGAATACCAGTCTGCAAATGATCCACTTGGCCTTCCTGAGGCTGCTGCTCAGGAGATCGTAAACAGGCTCTTAAACGATTATCTTGAGCCGTCCCCAGAAGACTTTCCTGCCGGTATAATCCTTTGTGACCCGGAAAAGCCTCTCTGCCTGCATCCTGAGCCGTTCCAGGCCACGCACATCCTCCTCCAAGGCCGAGCTCTCGTGAAGATCGAATCGATGTTGAACCGCGGGCGCTGCGGCTCGTTCCTCTCTCAAATTTCAAAGACATTTCTCGCGCTGATTGCCGTTGCGCTTTTGACCTTCGGCGTGGCCCAGGCGCAGGAGCCGGCGAACGGAGCGGTCTGGCATGGCGTGCTGCGCAACCCGGCCGGTGCGCCGATCCCTGCCGCGAAGGTTCGCCTGGCAGGCAACGGCGCCCAAGCAGAAGCAACGACCGCCGCCGACGGCCAGTTTCGCCTGGCTCCACTCGCTGCCGGGGCCTATCGCCTGACGGTAGAAGCCAACGGCCACGTGGTCGATTACGCCCAGCCCATCGACCTGGTCCCGGCCGCGCCGGCGGTTGCCCTCACGCTGTCAAGCCGCGGCGAGCTGACCGTGGCCGCGCTCAAAGGCCAGGCCGCTACGGGAGGCGAAGAGCTTTCCAGCCAGGCCGTGAGTGAGCTGCCGCTCAACAAGCGCGATTTCTCCAGCCTGCTGCTCTTGGCCGCCGGCACCATGACCGACTCCAACGGCGCCACCAACTTTACCGCCCAGTTCGCCATAAACGGACAGCGCGGCGTCGAGGCCACCTTCGCCATGGACGGCGCCGACATCAGCGATCCGGAGATGGGCGGCAGCACGTTCTCGAACTTCAACGTGGACGCGGTCGAGGGGATCGACTCGAGCTCGGGCTGGATGCCGGCCGAGATCGGGCGCGGCGCTGCGGGATTCACCAACATCCATACACGCTCGGGCGCCAGCGGCTTCCACGGGTCCGTCTTCGAGTTTGTGCGCAACTCGGCGTTTGATGCGCGCAATTATTTTGACTATCCAACGCCGGCTTATCCCGGCCGCATTCCGCCCTTCCGGCGCAACGAGTTCGGCTTTACCAACGGCGGCCCGGTGTTTCTGCCGCATGTCTACGACGGCCGCAAGAGCACCTACTACTTCTTCCAGTACCAGGGCTTTCGCCAGGTACTGGGCACTACGCAGGTGATGCCGGTACCGACCACCGACGAGCGCGCGGGCATTGACCCGGTCACCTATCCCGACGGCAGCACCGACACACTGAACGTACCCGTCAACTCGAGCATCGCGGCCATTCTGGCGCGCTATCCCATGCCCAACGACACAACGGGCCCCTACGCCGGCCGGACCTATGCAACCGCCTCAAAGGTGGCCACCGACGCCGACCAGTTTTCCATCCGCCTGGACCACAAAATCTCGCCGAAAGATCAGTTTCTAGCGCGGTTCAACTTCGACAACTTGACCGGTCCGACGACCAATCCCGATCAAACCGCCGTGGATCCGGCCTTCGGCATTCAGTATGTCGATCGCCAGCGTAACGTGATGGGCTCGTGGACGCGGACTGCGACGCCGCACCTCACCTTCGAGTCGCTGATCGGCATTACGCGCTCCACGCCGGGCTTTCCGACGACGGACACGACCGACCCGGCGGTGAAGTTCAACGATGGTCTTTTCGAAGCGTTCGACTCGGCTGCCGGCTCAGTGATGCAGGCCTACGGGAACCTGTTCCACGGCAGCGAAAGCGTGGCCTGGGTGCACGGCAATCATGCCTTCAAGTTTGGCGGCGAGGTCCGGCTCAATCGCGACACGACGTACTTCGGCATCAGCCCGGATGGCGAGTACGACTTTGGCGGCGGAACGGCTTACTCGGCCGAAGCCATCCCTTCGCAGAGCGGGACGCACAACATCAGCAAAGGCGACCCGCTGCCCGACACCCTGTCGAGCTTCCTCTCCGGCAGCAGCTTTGCCTATACCGTGGCCCTGGCGCCCAGCTTCACATCCCGTGGGCAGCATATCGGGCCGGCGGCCGACAACCGCAGCAACGTGAATGGCTACGCCGAGGACACGTGGAAGGTGACGCCAACGTTTACCCTCGACCTGGGGATTCGCTGGGAGCTCTATACGCCGATCAGCGAGCGGGCGCATCGGACTTCGGGCTTCCAGACCAACAACGGCGTGCAGCAGTTTGTAGTGAACCCGCAGCCCGGCTACCGTACCGAGTGGAAGGCCTGGGCGCCGCGCATTCAGGCCTCGTGGCAGCTTACGCCCAGGTTCACAGCGCATGCCGGCGGAGCCATCACCACCATTCCGCCCAACATCTGGCAGGACAATTTTCTGACCGGCTCCACGCCGTTTGTCTTCTATCCGCGCCTGGTCTCGGCTTCGGTGTTTCCCATCCAATATGGGTTTCAGCTGACGCCCGCGCAGCTTCCCACCATCGAAACTCCGCAGGGCGCGAATATCTTCGCCTCCGGCCAGACCAAGTCCGTCCCCGCCAATACGGTGATGGATGTGGACCGCTTTGAGAAGCAGATGGCCGCGCTGACGCCGGGCGGCGTGGTGAGCCCGCTCAACCTGAGCGCCATTAATCCCGCGCTGGGCAACGCCACGCTCTTTACCTGGACGCTGGGCGTGGAGCGCAAGCTCGGCAACCTGACCGCCGACGCGGCGTATGTGGGCACGGCCGCGGAAAAGCTGCCGCGCTACAGCTATCCCAACGCCTATCCCGGCGCCAGCCCGGCCTTTGCGCCGCACACCGAGTTTGACAGCCAGGGCAACGTGATTGGCGGCTTTGGCGTGGAGAACGTGATCACCGCCGATGCGCACTCGAGCTACAACGCGCTGCAAACCTCGCTCTCCGGCACCATCGGCCACCTGGGTCCCGGCGTGCAGGCCGGCTATACCTGGAGCAAGTCGCTGGATGTGACCAGCTTAGTGCTCGGCGGCACGGGATCGACCGGCGCGGTGACCTCGCCCTTCTCGCAGAACCCCTATGACACGCACCCGGAGAAAGGCCCGTCGGCTTTTGACGCCACCCACTCCTTCAGCCTGAGTGCGGCTCAGGACCTGCATCTGGAGAGCGCCGGTTTTCTACGGCCGGTGAGCCGCAAAGTCACCTACGGGTGGGAGCTGCTGTCGATCTCGAGCATCAGTTCGGGGTCGCCGTTCACCATCTTCAGTGGAATTCAGCAGACGGGCGCCGGGTCGAATGGCGTTGACCGGCCGAACCAGATCGCCGTGCCGCACTTGTCAACCGCGCGGGCCAACCGCCAGGACTATTTTGGCCAGGGCGCCAGCAACGGCGTGGATTTTTTCTCGATTCCGATCCACATGGCTGGAGGAACCGGTCCCAATCAGGGCTTCTTTGGCAGCGTGGGCCGCAACAGCTTCCGCGGTCCCGCTTACTACGACTACGACTTCGCGTTGATCAAAGACACGCCTTTTGGCCGGCGGAAGAGCGGAGCCGAGCGCGTGGATCTGCAGTTCCGTTCGGAGTTCTTCAACCTCTTCAATATCGTGAACATGGGCCTGCCGGCCAACACGCTCTCCGGCTCCGGCTTTGGCCAGATCAGCAAAACGGCCGGCAACTCCAGGCAGATCCAGTTCTCCCTCAAGCTGATCTATTGAGCCGGAGGTGCGCGTCTGTCGGGTCAGATCCGGAGGGAGCAGGGGCATTGATGCCCCTGAAGCCTCTGTCGAAGGCTACAGGGCTTCAGCCCCGGATTCCGGTTCCAGCCAAGGCAATCGCCGGGCCTGAAGGCCAACCCCTTGGCCGCTCCGCTCGGGGGCATAAATGCCCCCGCTCCCTCCAAAAAACACAGGAACCTGTGAGAATTCCGGCTATCGAGCCTCGGGCGCGCAAGTCAGATCCCATCGACCTCGAATCCGCCCCTATCCAAGCCTGCCTCCGCATCGCGGCGTGGACTAGAATAGATATTGCATGCAGCTTCCCCCTGTCACCTCGATCCTCGCGTCCCTGGCCGGGCTGATTGCCGTGACCACGTGGCGGCTGCGCGAGGTGCGCACGGCGGTTTCACTGCGCAAGATCGTCATTCCGCCGCTGGGCATGGCCACCGGCTTCTGCATGTTTCTGGTCCCAGCCTTTCGCATTCCCTGGGCATGGGCGGGAGCGGCGTTTCTCATCGGGTTGTGCGCGCTGGCCTGGCCGCTGCTGCTCACCACCCGGCTCATCCGCCAGGGCGACGCCATCATGATGAAGCGCTCCAGCGCCTTCCTGGCTGTGCTGTTCACCTTGGCTGCCGTCCGCTTCCTGGCTCGCGGCTACTTTGACACCATCCTCACGGTGCAGCAGTCGGCGGCGCTGTTCTTCATCCTGGCCTTCGGCATGATCGTCTGCTGGCGGGCCAAGCTGCTCATCGACTTCCGCCGCCTCACCGCGGAATACGCTCCGGGACCGGCCCAGTAGCCCTGCTCTTTTACAATCGTCGTATGCAATTCCTCTCGCTCTCCCGCCGCCGCACCGACCGGTTTCCGCCGGAAGCCTTTACCGCCGAGCTTGCCGGCAAAGAAGCCCAGCGCGTCAGAGCGCTCTACGCAAGCGGCCTGCTGCGCCATGTATGGAAGCGCAGCGACACGCCCGGTGCGGCGATTTTGTGGGAAGCCGCGAGCGAGGCGGAGGTGCGCACGGCCCTCGAAAGCCTGCCCATCTTTCAGGCCGGCATGCTGGAGATCGTTTCTCTTGTCCCGCTCGATCCCTACCCGGGTTTCTGCGTATAGGCGTTGCCGGCCGACGGCTGGCCCGCGCTCGGGCAAGGCGGCGTTGACAGCCTGAAACTGACCACTGATCCCTGATCCCTGACCCCTGCCTGCTTGACGTAAACTGTTTGTTCAAGGAGAAGACCTGCATGTCCTACCCGGAGAACTACCGTTACACCCGCGAGCACGAGTGGATCACCCTCGAAGGCAACGTCGGCAGCGTCGGCATTACCGACTACGCCCAGAACTCGCTTGGCGACATTGTCTATGTGGACGTGCCCAAGGTGGGCGACCCGGTCACGGCCAACGCGGTCTTCGGATCGGTGGAGAGCGTGAAGGCTGTGAGCGACCTCTACGCGCCAGTCACCGGCACCGTAACCGCGACCAACGACGAGCTGAAGGCCTCGCCCGACAAGATCAACGAAGCTCCACATGAGACCTGGATCATCAAGGTGGAGCTCGCCGATCGCGCCCAGTTTGACGCCCTGCTGGATGCCGCAGCCTATCAGGCCTTCATCGCGGAAGAAACGGGAAGTTGACAGAACAGAGGCTCCGTTCCGACATTCGCACGATCGATGGGTGCCCCATCCTTCGCGTCCTTGGCGAAGGGTGGGAGACCACAAAGCCTATCAGCGGCCCTCAACAATAGCCCCGATCCCGGAGGGATCGCTCAATGCGTTATTTACCCAAAAGTCCCGCCGAACGATTGGCCATGCTCGCCGACATAGGCGCCGGCTCCATCGACGACCTGTTCTCCGTCATTCCGGCCGAGTATCGCCTGGAGCGCGACCTCGACGTTCCCCGCCAGCACGCCGAGAGCGAGATCATCGACTTCTTCCGCGCTGCCGCACAGCAAAGCGCCATCCGCTATCCCAGCTTCCTGGGCGCGGGCGCCTATCGGCATTACCGGCCGGTCATCATTGACTCGCTGGTGCAGCGCGGCGAGTTCCTCACCAGCTACACGCCCTACCAGGCCGAGATCACGCAGGGCACGCTCCAGGCCATCTTCGAGTTCCAGACCATGATCGCCGAGCTCACCGGCATGGACGTGGCCAACGCCAGCATGTACGACGGCTCAACCGGCGCGGCGGAAGCGGTGATGATGGCCGTGCGCGTCACCGGCCGCCACAAAGCCGTGGTGGCGCACACCGTGCATCCGGAGTATCGCGAAGTGCTGGCCACCTACGCCAAGCACCAGGGGCTGCCTGCAACGCTCGTGCCCTACGACGCGGAGACCGGGCGCATCGACCTGGCCGCGCTCGAGGCGCAGGTGACCGAAGAGACGGCGGCGGTGCTGGTGCAGAGCCCGAACTTCTTCGGGACCATCGAGGACATTCCCGCCATCGCGCAGATTGCCCACGCCAAGGGCGCGCTGCTGATCGTGTCCATTGCCGAGGCGATCTCACTTGGTGTTGTGCGGCCACCGCTCGAGGCGGACATCGTCAGCATGGAGGCGCAGAGCTTTGGCGTCGCCCTCAGCTACGGCGGCCCCTACTGCGGCGTGATCGCGGCCAAGGAGCAGTACCTGCGCCAGATGCCCGGCCGGCTCGTCGGCCAGACCGTCGACTCGACCGGCTACCGCGGCTTTGTGCTCACGCTCTCAACGCGCGAGCAGCACATCCGCCGCGAGAAGGCTACCTCGAACATCTGCACCAACCAGGCGTTGGTCGCGCTGATGGCGACCATCTTCCTGACGGTCTATGGCAAGGAAGGCATCCGCGAGCTGGCCGAGCACAATTTAGCGAAGGCCGACTATGCCGCCAAAACATTCGCCGCGCAACCCGGCGCAAGGGTGTTGTTTGGCGGTGCGCCACGCTTCCACGAGTTTGTGGTCGATACGCAGGAGGACCCGGCGCAGTTGAGCCAGCGCCTGCTCGACGGCAAGATCGTCGGCGGCGTAGCCCTCAGCCGCTGGTATCCGGAGCTGCCCAACGCCACGCTGTGGTGCACGACAGAAGTCATCACGAAAGAGCAGATCGATACGGCAGCGAGCATTGTGGCTGCGGCGCCGGTGGGGGTTGGGGCGACCGCCCGAGGATGACCGGAGGGGAACCATGCTCGAAATGTTATTTAACTTCTTTCCGCAGTGGCTTGTGCTGTACAAGGCTCCAATGAGTCCGGAAGCACGGCAAAAGTGGGGAAAAGTTCGAAAGGTAGGATGCCCTCTCTTTGTCATGATCGTCACGCTCTGTCTTGGCGGATTCGCGACGGTTCTGGATTTCGGCTGGGACATGCTGGCCGGACATCAACAGACGGGCGGCTCGGACATCACAATGCGCTCCGCCTGGTGGTTTTCAGGTGCTCTGATTGTTGGATTGGTTGAATGGTTTTTGAATGAAAGCCGATTTCGACTTCCATCGAAGCCGGCCCCCAGCGACAGGCACGTTCGCCCCGATCGCGTTTGACGGCATTGTAACAAGGGCACGGCTTCAGCCGGGCCGAAAGGAAACAAGAAAAAAGGAGTGGGGCTTTAGCCCCTGCCATGGCGCATCCCGGCAGAAACGCATCTGCGGCCTCTATCCTCAACCCGGCACGGACGTTCTTTGTTACGACGAACACGGCCATGGGAAAGCGGCTTTTGCAGTCGGAACGCAATGCGGGTTTGCCCATCAATGTGCTTCGTTCGCTTGTGGCGGAACGCAGGTTTGAGCTGCACGACTTTGTCATCATGCCCGATCATGTGCATCTGCTCATGACTGTTTCCGACGGGATGACGATCGAGAAGGCGATGCAGCTGGTCAAGGGGAGATTGTCGCATCGGCTGTCACACGAATTTGAATACAAGGGCGAGGTCTGGCAACGGGGTTTTGCGGAAGTGCAAGTAATGAACCGCGAGAGTTTTGAGGCGCATAGCAGGTATATCGCGGAGAATCCGGTGAAGGCTGGGTTGGCTGCGGCGGTGGACGAGTATCCGTTTTGTTTTGGGTATCTGGCAAGGAAGAAGGCGAGTGTGGGCAGGCGCTAAAGCCCGCTCCCTTCTTTTCGCACATTTCGGCCCGGCTAAAGCCGTGCCCTTGTTACAAGACATGGCTCTGAGGCATAGAGTCGTTTTCGAAAACGAAGCTCTGAGGTAAAGAAAATGGCACCGACAGAAACCACTGTTCGAAGGACCCTTGGCAAAGTCCGCCCCCACCAGACCCAGAACGAGGCGCTGGTGTTTGAGAAATCCTCGCCGGGCAAAAAGGCTTACAAGATGCCGCCGCTCGATGTGCCGGCGGTTGACGCTGCTGCGCTGCTGGGCGCCGCAAGGCGCGATAAAGCAGCGGAGCTGCCCGAGCTGAGCGAGATCGAGATCATCCGCCACTTCACGCGGCTCTCCACGTGGAACTACGCCATCGATCTGGGCATGTACCCGCTCGGATCCTGCACCATGAAGTACAACCCGCGCGTGAACGAGCTGGTAGCCCGCATCGAAGGCCTCGCCGAGGCGCATCCCTATCGCCCCGACTCGCGTGCGCAGGGCATTCTAGAAATTATCGCCCTCTTGCAGCGCTGCCTCATCGAAATCACCGGCATGGACACCATCACGCTGCAACCGGCCGCCGGCGCGCATGGGGAGTTCACCGGCATCCTGTTGGTCCGCGCCTGGCATGAGTCGCAGGGCAACGCACGCAAGAAGATTCTGATTCCCGACTCAGCGCATGGAACCAATCCGGCGACGGCCGCCATCTGCGGCTACCAGGTGGAGAACCTGAAGTCGAATGCCGAGGGCGGCATTGATCTGGAAGCGCTCACCCGGCAGGTGGACGAAGAGACCGCCGCGCTGATGCTCACCAATCCATCGACCATCGGCGTCTTCGAGAGCCAGATCGCGGAGATCGCCAAGATCCTGCACGCCAAGGGCGCGCTGCTCTACATGGACGGCGCCAACATGAACGCGCTGGTAGGCAAGGCGCGCCCCGGCGACTTTGGCGTGGACGTGATGCACCTGAACCTGCACAAGACTTTTTCAACTCCCCACGGCGGGGGCGGCCCGGGCTCGGGCCCGGTGGCGTGCAAGGCGTTCCTGGAGCCGTTCCTCCCCACGCCTGTACTCATGACAGACGAGAACGGTGCGAAGCACTGGGAGTACAACCGGCCGCAGTCCGTCGGGCGCGTGCGCGCGTTCTATGGCAACACCGGCATGTTCATCCGCGCACTGGCCTACATTCTGGCCAACGGGCCGGACGGGCTGCGGCAGACCACAGAGGACGCCGTGCTCAATGCCAACTACATCCGCCACGGTCTGGAAGATTTCTACGAGTTGCCCTACAAGACCGCGTCGATGCACGAGGTGGTTTTCTCTGACAAGCGCCAGGCGGCCAAGGGCGTCAAAACCGGCGACATCGCCAAGCGGCTGATCGATTACGGCTTTCATCCCTACACGGTGAGCTTCCCGCTGATTGTGCATGGCGCGCTGATGATCGAGCCCACGGAGAGCGAGTCGGTGGAGGAACTGGATCTGTTCATCGACGCCATGCGCTCCATCGCCAGGGAGGTCGAGGAGACGCCAGAGCTGGTCAAATCCGCCCCGCACTCGACGCGCGTCTCAAGGCTCGACGAAGTGCAGGCGGCGAGGAAGCCGATCCTGCGCTGGCGGCCGAGCAATCCAGACCCACTGCCGCCGCAGCCTACGCCTGCCGGCCCGCCTGAAGACCAGCCCACGGCATAGTCGCAGACCAGCTTGTTCGCAGTCTCTGTGGAGCTGTGGCCAAGCCGCGTCACACTCCCAAAAATCCCTTCTGCGAGGAAGAAAAGCTGGTATAGACTCTGGTTGCTCCTGAAATGACGGTTTTGTGTGCGTTGTTTTTCAGCGGGCGAGATTGGAGTTCGTTCATGCGCTTTGATTCTTTCCGCCAGTCGTTTCTCTCCGCCGCTGCCTTGGCGCTATTCTCCGCTGGCGTTCTCGAAGCCGGTGCCGCTCCGGCGGCAACCACCACAACGTTGACCATCACGTCAGGTGGAAGCGCGGCATCCTCAGTTGGCTCAGGCAGCATGGTCACGCTTACCGCCGCTGTTGTGTCGAGTTCCACCAAGGTGACCACCGGCCAGGTCAGCTTCTGCGATGCTTCGGCGACCTATTGCACCGACATCCACCTGCTCGGCACGGCGCAGCTGACCAGCGCGGGTACGGCTGTACTCAATTTCCATCCCGGCATCGGCAGCCACAGCTACAGGGCAGTTTTCGTCGGCGTATCAAAAGGGCCCACGACCTATGGGGGCAGTGCCTCTGCTGCGGTGGCGCTCAATGTCGCAGGCGCATTCCAAACCGGAACAACAATCTCAGCCAGCGGGAGCGCGGGCAACTATACACTGACCGCGAAGGTGGCCGGACACATCAATGCGCCAGAACTGCCCGCGCCAACGGGGAATGTGTCCTTCGTAGACGCTACCAATAGCCAGAATCTTGCAGTCGCCGCGCTTGGGCCGGGTGCATCAGTGAATTTCCTGAACTCCGGCAGCCCGGTCACGGGGTTAGATCCGCTGGGTCTTGCGGCAGGAGACTTGAACGGAGACGGAATTCCTGATCTGGTGGTGACAACCGCCAGCTCCGATACGTTGACCGTCCTGCTGGGGAACGGTGATGGTACGTTTACTCCCGCGCCTACAACAACGCTGCCGTACAACAATGCGCAGCAGGTCGTCATCGCCGATTTCAATGGAGACGGCAACGCAGACCTTGCCATCCTTGTGGAGGACACTGATTATATTCTCGTGCTCCTGGGTAAGGGGGACGGCACCTTCACTCAGTTGCCCCCCATTCCAGAATCCAATCTGGCGGGCTATCTATTCGCAACGGGAGACTTTAATGGAGATGGCAAGGCGGACATTGTTGCGGCGAACAGCGCTACCCAGACACTCACAATCTTGCTGGGCAATGGGGACGGCACCTTCACAGCTGCGGCGCCAACTCCGGCGCTCAGTGGCTTTCCCCAGGAGGTAGCCGTGGGCGACTTCAATGGCGACGGCGTTCCCGATCTGGCGGTTGCGGTCGACGCCTACGCGGACGGCGTGCCAGGCTCAGTGGCAATTCTGCTCGGAAACGGTGACGGAACCTTCACGCTGCAAGCGGCGACGCCAGCAACCGGCGATACTCCATTATCCATAGCGGTCGGCGACTTGAATGGAGATGGCATTCTCGATCTGGCTGTGTCGAATGGCTATGACAACACCACCCAGACGTGGGGCACGGTCACTGTGCTCCTGGGCGCGGGCGATGGTACATTCACGCCCACCGCGGTGAGCCCGGCCGTTGGCTCTCTGCCGTCCTCCATAGCGGTCGCAGACTTCAATGGGGACGGCATCCCCGATCTGGCGACCACAAATGCGGGGAGTAACACTGTATCCGTGCTTCTTGGAAACGGGGATGGCACGTTCGCCGCCCCGCTGAATCCCGCAGCAGGCACGGATCCTTGTTTTATCGCGGTGGGGGATTTTAACGGCGATGGACTGGCCGATTTCGCAGCGTCGGATTGCTACACGCCATTCGGAAATTCGACCTCGCAGATAGTTGTTCAATTGTCACAGTTAGTCGTGACCGCGACGGTCAATGTGCAGGGCATCTCACCCCTGGGCACCGGAACTCACCAGGTCAACGCCAGCTATGCCGGAGATAGCCTTTACGGTTCCAGCGTCTCGAGCACCACCGGGCTGACCGCGGTCACGCCTCCCAGCTTCGCGATCGCCGGCACGGCAGTCACAGTCGCCCCCGGAGCAACTACCGGAAACACGTCTACCATCACCATCGCTCCTGCCGGCGGCTTCACCGGCGGCGTTGCGCTGACGGCCGCCATCACTGCCAGCCCGAGCGGCGCGGTCTACCCGCCCACTCTCAACTTTGGCGCAACCACCCCCGCAAGCATCACTGCCAGCGCAGCGGGTTCGGCCACCCTCACCATTACCACCACGGCCAGCACATCCGCGCCATGCACCTCGGCCAATCAGACACCCCGCCAACTTCCCTGGTATGCGGGTGGTGGCGCGGTCCTGGCTTGCCTATTCCTGATTGGCATCCCGGCACGCCGGCGCCGCTGGCAGTCCATGATCGGCATGTTGCTGCTTCTCGTCGCGTTCGTTGGCGGCCTGATGGCCTGCGGCAGCGGCGGAGGCGGCATTGCCTGTCCCGCTCTCTCAACCTCCGGAACCACGGCTGGAACCTACACCGTGACAGTGACCGGCGCCTCCAACGCGCTCACGGAGACCGGAACGGTCACACTTACCGTCCAGTAGCCAACGAACCGGAACCCGACCGTTGCACTCCTCTTACGGGTGCAACAGCCGGGAACTGAAACGCGCCGTAGCCACTGGCGCTCAGGCGCACATGTTTCTCACCCAACCACCCGCAACCCCTTCGCCGCATACCGCGCAACCTCGCCGTCGCTCGTCACCAGGGTCAACTTCTCTGCAACCGCCTGCGCGATCAGCACGCGGTCAAACGGGTCCTTGTGGATGGGCGGCAGGCCATGAACCGCAGCAACATGGTCCGGCCTGAGCGGCAGCGCGGTTGCCGCCAGTTGCTCCAGGGCCTCCTGCCACCATTGGCGCGGGTCGCCTACATCCAGCTTTCCCTTCATGCTCTTGATCGTGACCTCCCAGTAGGAGACCACGCTCAGAACGTTCGGCCCGGAACTCGCAGCATTGCAAGCTGCCTTGCTGAGCGCTTCAGGCCGCTCCAGCGCCCAGAGCGCGGTGTGCGTGTCGAGCAGGTAACCGCGTGGCGCGACATCAATGCTCAAGCGTCCTCACCCAGCAATTCCTCTTCGGTAATAGGCTCGTCCCAACCGGGCAGAAGGCGGATGCGGCCCCGCATACCGCCCAGCACCGGCTTCTTGCGCTCGGCCGGAGGCGGCGCAATCTGGGCCACAGGCCGACCGTGGCGGGTAATGACCACCTGCTCGCCGCCCTCCACGATCCGGATCAGCTCAGTCAGGCGATTCTTCGCTTCTGCGGTACTGACTTCCATACGCAGAATTATAGCCATAAATTATGGCCATAACAAGAAAACATCATTCCGCTCTGCCTTGACTATCTTGGCCCCTTTTCAACTATTCCAGCAGGATTTCCGCCTTTAAGGAAGGCGGCCCTAGGCCTAAACTCTTCTTCTATGGCCACCATCCCCGATCTCACTCTGGACACCGGCATGCCCGCGAATGTGGAGGCCGAGAAGACCATTCTCGGCGCCATTCTGCTGGACAACATGGCTCACTCGGAAGCCGCCGAAAAGCTCGAATCGGAAGACTTTTCGCTCGACTCGCACCGCCGTATCTTCTTGCGCATGAGCCAGTTGATGGATACCCAACGGGCGGTGGACATCATCACCCTGGCGCACGAGCTGTCGCGCCACAAGGAGGTCGAGTCGGTGGGCGGCGTGGCTTATCTCGCATCCCTCACCGAGGGCCTCCCGCGCCGCCCGGTCATCGAGGAGTACATCCGCATCGTCAAGGAGAAGAGCCTGCTGCGCAAGCTCATGGGCATCTGCTCCATGGCCATCGCCCAGGCAGCCGACCAGTCGGAGTCGGCGCTCGACGTTCTGGGCCGGGCCGAGCAGCAGCTCATGGAGGCCACCGAAAAGAGCCTCACCTACGGCTTCCAGTCGCTGGACCAGATTGTCCAGAACTCCTTCGGGAGCATCGACAACCTGTATAAGCAGAGCCGCGAGGTTACCGGGCTGGCCACGGACTTCACCGAGCTGGACCGCATGACCAGCGGCCTGCAAAAGGACGAGCTCATCATCATTGCCGCGCGGCCCTCGATGGGCAAAACGGCCTTTGCCATCAACATTGCGCAGAACGCGGCCGTGAACCACGGGGCGATTGTGGCAGTCTTCAGCCTGGAAATGAGCAAGGAGTCGCTCCTGCGCCGCATGCTGGCCTCGCAGGCCTGGGTCGACCAGCGCAAGCTGCAGACCGGCTTTCTGGGCCGCGAAGACCACGACAAGCTGCAGACTGCGCTGGGCCAGCTTGTGGAGTCGCGCATGTTCATTGACGACTCGGCCGGCATCTCGCTCACCGAAATGCGCGCCAAGGCGCGCCGCCTGCGCCAGACGCACGGTGGCCTCGATCTGATCGTGGTCGACTATTTGCAGCTGATGTCGGCCACGCTGCCTTCAACCGGCAAGAAGAACTACGAGAACCGCACCCAGGAGGTCTCGGCCATCTCGCGCGGGCTCAAGGCTCTGGCCAAGGAGCTGCACGTGCCGGTGGTGGCGCTCTCCCAGCTCTCCCGTGCCAGCGAGCGCCGCGGCGACGACAAGCGCCCCATGCTCAGCGATCTGCGTGAGTCCGGCTCCATCGAGCAGGACGCCGACGTGGTCGCCTTCATCCATCGCGAGGCCTACTACAACCGGAGCGAAGAAATGTCCGAGGCCGACAAGGCCAAGTCCGAGATCATCATCGCCAAGCAGCGCAACGGCCCCACCGACACCGTCTACCTGAACTTCATCTCCAAGTACACCCGCTTCGACAATCAGGACTCGACGCACGAGGTGTAAGCGCGGCCGCAAATTGGATGGGTGCCTTGGCCTGTTGGCAACAGTTGCCGGTTTGCGCCGCGGAAAATCGCTGCAGCGCTGGCCGCGGCTTTCTCTGCGCCTGCCAGCGCTTTGTCGATTCCGTCCGTGACAAACTAGAACCGTCTTCAGGGTGCAACGACCTGTCTCCGTCGCTGCTCGCTTGCCTTCATGACTTCATTCATGTCCGCCGCTGGCCGGATCTCGAAAATGTTGCCATACATCAGAGCCGGATGCTGCGCCCAGAGTTGTACAGCATGATTCATATCCCGTGCCTCAAGGATACGAATGCCGCCGAGTTGTTCCTTGGTTTCGGCATAGGGGCCGTCGGTCATTGCCACCTTGCCGTTCTTCCAATACAGGGTCAGGGCGGTTTCCGAAGGCTGAAGCGCTGCGTCAGCGGCAATATGCCCGTTGGCGCGAAGATGGTCGTCGTATTCAAAGCATCTGTCGAACAGCGCGTTTCGCTCGCTGTCCGCCATGCCATCGAATTTGCCTTTGTCGTAGTATCCCAAACAGACGTATTTCACTGTTCTTCTCCTCTTCCTTCCGGGTGGGAGCCAGCGGCGTAGCTTCGCGCTGGCTCGTCCATTCCATGGTCAAGACGGTGCATATTCCGAAGTCGCGGCGGGTGAGACTATTCCGTTGCTTCCTTCGGGTCCGGCACGAAAAAAATCGGCCGCACCTCGCCCGACGCACGGCAGATGCGGGCACCCTTGCGCGCCCACTCGACCGCCTGGTCCAAATCAGCAGCTTCAATCACCGAAAAACCGCCCATGTACTCCTTGGTCTCCGCGTACGGCCCGTCGGTGACGGACACCGTGCCGTCGGGCTGGTAGCGCAGCGACTTCGTGCTGGTGGGGGGGTGAAGGCCGCAGGCGAACTTCGTGACGCCGGCAGCGTCCATTTCGCGGTTAAGCGCGTGGATCTCCTCGGCATCCGCTTCGGTTTGGGTGGACGGGTCGAAGTCGTCGGGGAAGTAGATAGAAACGAAATACTGTGGCATGGCTTCTCCTTGTTCTCTGTGGTTTGTTTCCGATGACTCGTTTCCTGTTCACTCAGGAGCCGTAGCCCATCGTTCTTTTGTCCTATAGTCGCTGGGAAGACGGAAAATCGACAGATACGCGATTTTTTATTTCAACTTTTTATTGCAACTGCCGAATCCGCTCCCGCAGGAATTGCCGCTCCGGTTCCTGTTGGGTCAGCGCCAGAGCTCTCTCATAAGCAGACCGGGCCTCAGCGGTTCTGCCCAGCCTGCGGAACATATCCGCACGTGCTGCATGCGCCAGGTAATAATTTGCCAACTCGCCATGTGCCAAGACCGCGTCGATATGCTTCAGACCGGCTTCCGGACCATCGCGCATGGCAATGGCCACGGCGCGATTGAGATGGACAACCGGCGAAGGCTGCATTCGTACCAATTGGTCGTAAATCGCAGCAATCTGCCTCCAGTCGGTGGCAGCGGCCGATTCAGCGTCTGCATGAAGGGCCGCAATCGCAGCCTGCAGCGTGTAAGCACCGAAGCGGCGGGAATTCAGCGCTTTCCTGAGCAATGCCACTCCCTCCGCGATCTGCTCCCGGTTCCAGAGCGAGCGGTCTTGGCTTTCCAGCAAAATCAGTTCTCCCGCCGGAGATGTTCTCGCCGCGCGACGGGATTCCTGGAGCAGCATCAGGGCAAGCAGGCCCATAACTTCCGGGTTTGGGACCTCGGTCTCTGCGACCTCCGGCTCCGGCTGGAGTTTGGTCAGTATCCGGCCCAATCGAATCGCCTCGCCGGTTAACTCGGCCCGCGTTACCTCCGCCCCCGCCGCAGCCGAGTAACCCTCGTTAAAGACCAGATAGATGACCTGAAGCACCGTGCCCAGCCGCTCCGGCAACTCCTTCGGCGCCGGCACCTCGTAGGGAATCGGCGTCTCTCGAATCTTTGCCTTGGCGCGCACAATGCGTTGAGCGAGCGTCGCCGGCGTAACCAGAAATGCCCGGGCAATCTCCTCCGTTGTCAGGCCGCAGATTTCGCGCAGTGTGAGCGCAACCTGCGTTTCCGGCGCCAGTGCGGGATGGCAGCAGGTGAAAATCAGACGGAGGCGATCGTCCTCAATCTCTTCACCCCCAATCTCTTCCTTCCCGCCGGGAGCGCCCCCTGGCGCAGAATGATCGCCGCGCGCTTCCATATAGGCAACAAGATCTCTCTCGGCTCCATCGAAGCGCGCGCGCCGGCGCATGGCGTCTATGGCCTTGAAGCGTGCGGTTGAAATCAGCCAGGGGCGCGGTTTGTCCGGAATGCCGGTCTTCGGCCATGTGGCGAGAGCGGCAGCGAACGCCTCGTGCATCGACTCTTCGGCCAGGTCCAGGTCTCCCAGTAGACGCACGAGTGTCGCCAGAACCCGGCCCGATTCCGACCGGTAGAGAGTCTCAATGGTCCTGCTGAGTGGTTCGGGCACGGGCGGCGGCATCTACGCCAAACTAGCAAACGGAGCGGCTCAATACAACTGGCGGGCGGCCCAGGTCCCAAGGAAGTGAATCGCGCCACTCAGGGGGAGGGACCCGGAAGGCCGCGAACCCAACCGGACCATTTCCAGATTTCTGACGTTCCAGCTTTGCCTGCCCGGGCACGATGGGTCTTTCCCGCCAGCCTCATAGTCCATAGACCAGGATCAGCAGGACTTGGTAGTGTGGTGCGTTCGCCGCGAGGGCGGACAGGAGGCATGTTGTGGCAGGAATCTCAGCAGTGCGCGCGTCGGCAGCCGTCGCAATTTCCTTTGGCGTTCTGGCATGGGGCCAGCAGGGCACGGGGCCGCGCGACTTGCCGGGCAGCGCGCCGCAGCGGACATCGCCATCGCAATGGACAGCCATCAACCCGGTAACGGCGCTGACAGCGGCTACGTTTGCTGCGCCTGGTGCAAATGACCGGCCCTGGGTGCGGCTGAATATGCCTGCGAACGCCGACCCCGAGGAGCTGAAGGCGGAGATTCAGGACCTGCACGACAAGGGCATTGCCGGTGTCGAGGTGGGCCAGGGCGCCTTCCCGAATAACGCCCAGCTGGTGGCGCTGCTCAGCAAGGCCAACGAGCTGGGCATCAAGGTGAGCCTGAGCCACGGGCCCACGCAGAACCCGGCCGGCTACTCCATCGACGACGACAACGCCCGCAAGACGCTTGCCTTTGGCAACGCAGTTGTGGATGCCGGCTCGATATTCGACGGGCCCATTCCAGCGGCTCACCCACCGGCGCGCCCGCAGTTCGGGCCCCCGGTTCCGGTGGAGACGGCGCATCATCGGACCACCCTGGTCGCGGTGCTGGCCTATCGATGCACAGCCTCGCCCTGCCCGGCTTCAGGCGCCGCGGAGCTCGATCCCTCCTCGGTAATCGACCTGACCGCAACGGTAAGCGACAAGAACCGCGACGGCGTGCTCGGCGGCACCACGGCCGGGAAGCTGCACTGGGCCGTGCCGGCATCGCCTACAGGTGCGCATTGGCAGATTGTTACCTTCTGGTCGCGCGGCGTGTTTGCGCAGCCCGACCCCTTCAGCGATGAGGGGCTCAAGGACCTGATCCATAGCCTGGATACCGGATTGAGCCCCGAGGTGAAGGCGCTCATGAAGGCCAACGGCGGCGATATCTTTTATGACTCGCATTCGGTTGACCGAGGCAGCCCCGATGAGCTGTGGACCAACCGGATGGCGGAGGAGTTCCGCAGCCGCAAGGGGTACGACCTGGTTCCGCATCTGGCGGCGCTGTTTCCTGACAGCCTCACCTTCAGCGACGGCAGCGCGGCGCGGGTGCGGGACGATCTCTACGAGGTGCGCGGCGATCTGTGGATCGAGAAGCAGGTTACGCCGCTGAAGGCCTGGGCGGGGCTGCTGAACCAGAAGATACGCATTCAGCCTGAAGGGGAGATGTCGTCCAAGACCGCAATCAACGAGCAGATCCAGGCCACCACGGCGCTCGACCGCCCCGAGCACGAGTCGCTGTTCACCAACGACGAGGTGGACAACTATCTGCCCATCGCCTCGGCCAACCACATGACGGGGAACTCCTGGTACTCCACCGAATGCTGCGCGGCGCTGAATATGAACTACGCGCAGACGCTGCAGGATGTGACCATCCGCATGCACAAGAGCTATGCCGGCGGAATCGTCAAGCTGGTCTACCACGTGTATCCGTATCGCGACAGCCCCACGGCACACTGGCCCGGCTACCATAACTTTCCGCCGGCGGGTTTCTCGAACGCGTGGGGGCGGCGCGATCCGGACTGGATAGACGCGCGGATCTACAATGACTACTTTGCGCGCAACGCACAGGTGCTCACCCAGGGCGGCGCGAAGATCGACGTGGCGGTCTACATGCAGAACTACATTTACCCGCTGCCGCAGATGGTGAAGGGCGGATTCCGCATGTGGCGCGACACCGGCTTGCAAGAGGCCGGCTATACGCGCGATTATCTCGACCCCACGCTGCTGAGCCTGCCCAATGCCACGGTGACGGGCAAGCGGCTCGCTGTCGACGGGCCGGCGTATCAGGCGTTCATCATTGACAGCGAACAGGAGCCGGCGACTGATCCCGTGAAGACGTCGATGCCGGTGGATGTGGCCCGCAGAATTCTGGGGTTCGCGCGCGCGGGGCTGCCGGTGATCGTGGTGGGCACGCCGCCGGATCGGACGCCGGGCCTCGGCGCCGGCTCTGACGCGGAGCTCAAGCAGGTGATTCACGATCTGCTGGCTCAGCCGAGCGTCTCCCGCGTGGCGCATGAGGCGGATGTGCCCGCCAAGCTGAAGGCGCTGGGGATTCATCCGGCGGCCGAGCCTGCCGCGCCCTCGCCGATGCTGAGCGTGCATCGCAGAGATGCGGCCACAAAGACTGATTACTATTTTCTCTATAACCAGGGCGTGGTGAGTCCCAAGGGCGAGCCGGCCAACCTGTTTGAGCCTGCAACCGGGACGCCCCTCGATATTGAGGTCAGCCTGGAGGGCCGGGGAAGTCCCTACTTGCTGGATGGGTGGTCGGGACGGATCACGCCGATCGCCGAGTACACGGCAAGCGCCGGCCGCGTGACGGTGCGGGTGCGGCTTTCGCGCGACAATGCGGAGCTGATCGCGCTGAGCGAAGATCCGCGGCGGTTCGGCGTGGCTGCTCCCAGGCTGCACGTCACGGCCACCGATGCGCGCGATGCGGTTGCGGATCACGGCTCGCTGGTGATTCACGCAACGCAAGGCGGGACCCTGGCCACCACGCTGAGCAATGGGCAGACGATTACGAGCACCGTTGGCGACGTTCCCGCGCCGATCGATCTGACCCACGCCATGTGGGAAGTTAACGCGGAAGATTGGCAGCCGGCGAACCCCTATGCCGAGACGGTTGGAGTTGCCGCGGCCGAGACGCGCAAGACTCCGCTGACGGTGCAGTTGGACGGCCTGAAGCCCTGGCCGGAGATTCCCGCGCTGCAGATTGTGTCCGGAGTTGGCACGTATGTCACGCGCTTTAACTTGCCGGCGAAGTGGAAGGCCGGAGACGGCGCCACGCTCAGCCTGGGCGAGGTCTTCGACTCGTTTACCCTCACGGTGAATGGCAAGCTGGTTCCTGTGGACCAGCTGAGCGCGGAGGCGGAAGTGGGGCCGTACCTGGTGCCGGGCCGCAACACGATTACGGTGCGCGTGGCCACCACGCTAAATAACCGGCTGGCCAAGATCGATGCGTCGGTCGCAAAGCGGGGACTGGTGCAGCCCAATGGCCTGGTGGGGCCGGTGGTTCTTACGCCGTACGTGCAGATGCGCGTTGCCCTCACGGCTCGTTGAGGATTAGCGCGGCGCGGCCGACGATCAGGTCGCTGGGCGAGTCGCCGGGATCGACTTCCATCAGCTCGACGGGGAATGCGATGTTGTGCGGGCGCAGGACGATGCGGCTGGAGACGTATTCCACATAGCGCAGCGTGAGATGAGCTCCGTGGCGCAGGGCATAGAGGTTGGGCCGATTGGGCCGGTAGGGCACCAGGGCGGTGTAGTGGCGATCGAGCAGCGCCAGGGCTTCGGGCAGCACCAGCGGCTCCATGGGTGCCGCGTCCGCGGCCGGCACCCGCACTGCCACAAAGCGCTCCCAGACACGCCGCTGGTTTGAGACGCGGGTGTGGATGGTCTCCAGCAGGCCGGGCGGCAGGCGCAGCATCGAGTGCACGGCCGAGGGGCGGATGTAGGGCTCAAACAGCGCCGCGTGGTGCGAGACCACCGGCACGGCGCTTTCGTCCGCATCCACGGGCATAGAGATTGCCTGATTCAGCACCGGAAGCAAGTCAGCCGCGGTCAGGTGCTGCGCGGCCAGCACGCGGTCGAGCGCTTCCAGCGAGAGCTGCCGCCGGTTGTGCAGGAAATTCGACAAATGGGGCTGCCCAAACCCCGTCTGGCGTGCCAATAAAGAGACGCTGAGCGTGCCCCGCTCGATCCTGCGCAGCAGTTCCAGGCGGAGCCGTTCGTGCATCTGGGTGAAATTCATCTGTGGAAAATCCGCCACCAGCAATGGGAGCGCATGGTCTCTGTGTGCTCCTGGAAAAGCTATTTGGCTTGATTGGCCTTAATTGTGAGCGCCTGGCGGCAGACCGGGAATAGCACTTTTGGAAAACGTTTGGGGGAGATTGACGCAAGAGAATCATATTTCTAGATTGGCTTTACTTAATCTTGCACTGACATGTGGGAATCTTTTCGGAACGCTTGATGGCTGAAGGGCTGAGCGGGACGCAATCCTGTCTTTGGCAGCGGTTCATGAGCGTTTTCCGGAGGGGTTGCTGTCTCTTCCGGATCCCCAGGTCTCCCCGGACACGGGTTGGGTGTTCCGGCCATGTCAGCCAGGAAAATTCCAGAATCTGCGCGCTATGAGCATGACAAAAAACGAGAGAACACGGGCGACAATCCCCCATCGGGACACAAGAAACCTGAGTTGCCGTGCCCGGCTCTCTTCACCCCGCGGTGCATTCAAGAACACAGGCCGTCGGGATCTGGCTCACCAATGGAGAATCCGTCATGGAATTGCGCGTGCAATTGAAAGTTTGCGAGGGGTGCGGCTGTCTTTGGTACCGTGCCCAAACTCTTGGGAGCGTTTATTGCAAGGAGTGTGAGGTAAAACTGAAGGACTTTCCTTCGCCGGAGACCCGCAAGCGGCGCGGACGACCCGCCCGCAAGGTACTCAGCAAGGTTTGGGCAGTGGCTGATGCAACCGGAGGTGCGCTATGAGCGCCGCACTGCAGTTGCCAATGGGCTGGGACGCAGCGCATGCAAGGCAGGGCTGGGGGGGTGAGCCGGGAAAGCGGGAGCACAAGCCGGCTGCAGCCCCGCAAGTGAAGCCGCGGGAGAAGGCGCCCGCGGCCGAGCCCGATGTGAGCCTTGCTTTCTATCGCAAGCATACGGAGAAGATGCTGCGGCGTTATCTGTACGCTTCCATGCAGGTAGGTCGGGCGCCGTCCATCCTGGGCGACCCGATTGCCCGCGGCTGGGTTTCCAGCCGTCCCGTCCGCACCTTCGAAGACGCGGTGATCTTCGTTCTGGATGTGGAAACCTGCCTCAGCCGGCTGGGCTCGCTCGATCGCCAGCTGGTTTGCCGGATCGTCATCCAGGAGTACACGCAGTCAGAAGCGGCCAGCTTGCTGGGGATGAGCGTTCGCGCCATCTCCTACAAGTTCCCCCTCGCCCTGGACCGCTTGACTGAAAAACTGCTGGAAGCCGGTCTGCTGGTGCTTCCCCAATAACCGAAAACCAACATGCAAAATGGGGGGACGCAACCTGCGTCCCCCTTTCTGGTCGGGGCGGCGTTGTACGCGGCACGCGATTCTGCTGAATCATTGTCTCCGCGGGTTGCTCCAGAGCCCGCCAAAGGATCTGGATTTTCAGACATGGGAAAGCAGGGACCCCCGCTGTGCAAGCGCCGCCCACCTCACCGGGGGTGCTTGCCGATGATTGCGCCTCTCCGGCGTGCTCGCTTGTCTGCTATCGTGGACGGGTTCGCTGGTCCGCCGCCAGGCGCGCATTAGACCAGCCAATTCCATCTGAGGAGGATCCTCATCCCGATGCGTACCTTGCCCCGCTCTGCCCTACTTCTGCTCCTTTTTGCTTCGGCCGTGCTTTCCGCACAGCAACAGCCCGCACCCCAGCCCACCACCGCGGTGGACGCAGCCAGCCGCGACACCAGCTACATCGACGGCCAGGGCACGGCGCACATTACCCGCGTCATCCCTGTGCCGCAGACCATCAGCCCGCAGGCGCAACTCGCTCTCGGCCGTCCGGAGCCGGACCAGGGCCCGCCGCAGCCGCTTGAAGACCGCCGCAAGATGACCGACGCGTACACCGCCCGCGCCCGCGTCGCCTGGACCCGTCTCTGTCCCAACACGCTGGTCGACTCGACGATTGCCGGCGTGCCGGTCCACATCGTCACCCCGGACGGCATGCCCGAGGCCAGCAAGGACAAAGTGCTCTTGAACCTGCACGGCGGCGGCTTCAACTCCGACTCAGGCTCCTATACCGAGTCGATTCCCATCGCCAGCTACACGGGAATCAAGGTGGTTGCCGTCCTTTACCGGCTGGCTCCCGAGCACCCCTACCCCGCGGCCGTCGACGACTCCGTAGCCGTCTACAAGGAGCTGCTCAAGAGCTACAAGCCGAGCCATATTGTCATCTACGGGACATCGGCCGGAGCCATTCTTACCGCCGAGGTCGCCGCGCGGCTCAAGCAGCTCGGCCTGCCCCAGCCCGCTGCGCTCGGCATCTTCAGCGGCATGGGCGACTTTGCCCGCGAGGGCGACTCGCAGGCCATGTATGCACTGCGCGGGCTCGCCGGCCATCTCGACCCGCCCGCGTCCGGCGCCCACCTCTCGGAGTACGTTGCCTCCACCGACCCGAAAGACCCGGTTCTCTCGCCCATCTATGGCGATTTGCACGGCCTTCCGCCAACGTTGTTCATCACCAGCGGCCGCGACCTGCTGCTGAGCGGAACGGTCAACCTTCATCGTGCCTATCTGAACGCCGGCGTGGACGCGCGGCTGGTCGTTTTCGACGCCCTCACCCATGCCTTCTGGTACGACCCCATGCTCCCGGAATCGATTGAAGCCAACCACATGATGGCCGACTTCTTTGTGAAACAGCTGGCGAAGTGAGGAATAAAGCAGTTGCAGATGATTGGTATGGTTCGGATACCCGCGCGCATTTTTTCGCTTTTCATTCGCCAGCTCCGGGACTATTATGGCGTTCATGAAGAACGAGACACTCTTAGAGCCTGTTTACGATCTCCTGAGCAGCAGCCTCAGGAAGGCCAAGTGGATCATTTGCAGACTGGTATTCAGCTTGCGTTCGCAGTTCTTCCATAGCCGACGGCATTTTTCCAGCCACG
>Ga0182030_10007009_pt1 | contig 23619 bp, 19 predicted proteins | sample 812S3MmetaG_FD_121299 | JGI IMG/M metagenome (GOLD analysis project Ga0182030, IMG submission 121299) | Permafrost microbial communities from Stordalen Mire, Sweden - 812S3M metaG (Illumina Assembly) | ecosystem: Environmental > Terrestrial > Soil > Wetlands > Permafrost | place: Sweden...
CGCGAGGCCCAGCCGCGGAACGCGGCCCGGCCACCGTCCCCTAGGGCCGGTGCGAGCACCGCGGCGGGCGCGAGCAGCAGGTAGAACAGGCTCATGATCGCCGCACCCAGCAGCCGCAGCGCGATGAACCCCAGCAGCAGGATCATCCCCAGCGCACCAACGAGGATCAAGAGCAGCCCCTCGGCGCGCGGCCAGGTCCCGTCTTCGGTGCGGAACTCGGCCTGCTTCGCGGTCGGCCCGCGGCAGTTCGTGGCGTCTTCGCTGTCGCAGAGCACATACAGCAGCGAGCTGGATTTGGTGATCGAGTTGCGCTGCGGCTGGTTCGCCGGCAGCGCGAGGAACAGTTCTCCGTTCGTATGCGCGGCACGTAGCAATTGGAGGCTCTGGCCGGACACCTGAGGGCTTTCGACGCCCAGTCTCGCGCAGAGCGCCGCATCAGCACGCGGACAACCACTATCCCCTTCTCCATGGGCCGTGAACGCCAGGGCGGCCTTGTCCAGTCGCGGGTCCAGCTGGTGCGGGTCATCGCACCAGCGCACGTTCCCGAACTCCATGTAGCACCAGGGGGCGCCGACCCCCGTGGCGAAAACATCCCCCATGCCTTCCGAGAGGGTGCCCTGGGCATGATCGGGCGTGCCCTGCGCGACCGCTCCCAGCGCGCCGAGGCTCGCCTGGTTGGTCCATCTCGCCAGCGCCCCGACGGTGCCGAGCGGGTCGACGATCACCCACAGGCCGCACGCGATCATGATCAGCGTCAGCAGCGCCTGCCCGAGCGTCTCGGCGACGCGGCGACGCACGAGGCCGTGATAGGCCGCCAGCACCCCGGCGATCGCGAGCACCACCAGCAGCCACGGCTGCGTGAAGGTCGTCTGCGCCGCGCGCAGCCCCTCGGCGACGCCGCTCATCGCACCGCTTTCCAGCAGGTCGATCGTGAAGGCCCATTCCAGCGCGACGACCAGCGCCTGCACCACCCACACCAGGCCCATCCATACGGGTGTGACCAAGAGATTCTGCACCGCCGAGGCAACCGCGTTGCTGCCCAGGCCGAGCACCCCGGTTTCGATGTGGATGTCGAACGCGTAGTTGCTCGTCGGCACTCCGCTCGCCTGGAAACCCGAGAGCTGACAGTCGCGCTCGGCGCTCGATGAGAGCTCGATCGGCGCCGTCCCCGCGCTGCACAACGGGCTCCCCAAACCGTTGCTCACCAGCGGATCCCCGGTACTCGACGGCGTCGACGCCGACGCATCCGCACCCGGGCTCGCCTCGCCAGATTCGCCGGCCGCCGTGCCCGTCGTGCCAGATACGAGCGGCGGATTGGTCGGCGCACGCGGCGAGCCTCCTGCGGCGGTGGAACCTCCGGCCGCCGGCGCGGGCGACGAATTGGCCGCGGTAGGTTCGACCTGCGGCCGGGCGCTCGCCGGGCCGGCTGCCACGAGCAGGGCCGCGACGGCGACCGTGACGGTCCTCACCAGCGGGGATCTGGAGCGATGGCGACGCATGGGCCTATCCCCTACTCCGACCGCGCGGCCGAAACGGGACAGAACGCCGTATGCCCCCGGCTGGATTCGAACCAGCGACCGTGCGAACAGCTCGGGGGGAGCCTGCTCCCCCCGAGGACCCCCCACGACTTGTTGATGCCCCCGGCTGGATTCGAACCAGCGACCTGCGGATTAGAAGTCCGCTGCTCTATCCAGCTGAGCTACGGGGGCGGGGTGCTCCGGCGCGGTGTCCGGGGCGCGCAACATTCCTCACTTAACCAGGCTTGAGCAAAAACGTGTAGAAAGTGGGCCTATGAGTCCGGGAGCGGAGGATGACGAGGGAGATCTCACGCGCAAGCAGCGTCGTGAGCAGGCGCGCGTGCAGCGCAAGGCGCTCGAGCAGGCCGAGGCCGATCGCGCGAAACGGCGCACGCGGCTGACGCAGCTAGGGATCGTCGTCGCGATCGTCGTCGTCGTGATCGTCGGGATCGCGATCGCCTCCGGAGGCGGCGAATCCAAAAAGGCCGTCGCGCCGAAAAGTGCGGCGGCCAACGCGACCGTCGCGGAAGTCAAGACGCTGATCGACGGGATCCCTCAGAGCGGGAACACGCTCGGCGACCCCAACGCGCCGGTGACGCTGCGCTACTTCGGCGATCTAGAGTGCCCGATCTGCAAGGAGTTCACGCTCGAGGTGCTGCCGACGTTGATTCCGAAGTACGTGCGCACGGGCAAGCTGAAGATCGAATACCACTCGCTCCAGACCGCCACGCGAGAACCGAGTACCTTCAAAACCCAGCAGGAGGCGGCCTACGCCGCCGGCAAGCAGAACCTCGCCTGGGACTTCATCGAGACCTTCTACCACGAGCAGCTTCCCGAGGAAGAGGAGGACGCCGGCGGCGTGACGGAAAGCTACATCCAGGGGATCGCCCAGCAGGTGCCCGGCCTGAACCTCGCCGACTGGAGCACCGCGCGCAGCGAACCCACGTACGCGGACGAGGTCGAACACGACGCGCAGGCCGCCAACCAGGCCGGCTTCACGGGCACGCCCTCGTTCGAACTCGGCAAGACCGGCGGCACGCTGGAAAAGTTCGAACCGGGCTCGTTCACCGAAGCCGGGCCGTACGAAGCGGCGATCGAAAAACAGCTCAAAAGCTAGCTCGGAGCGGCGATGAGCTCGAGCGCCCTCCGTAAGACGATGATCGTCGTGGCGGTGATCGGCCTCGGCTGGGCCACGTATCTGACCTACGTGCACTACTCGGGCGCCAACCCGGTGTGCTCGCTGAAGGGCGACCCCTGCGCCGCAGTGCAGAAATCGCGGTATTCGGAGCTGCTCGGCGTTCCCGTGGCGCTGATCGGGGCGATCGGCTACCTGCTGATCCTCGGCTCGCTGCTGCTCGCCGACGACGAACGGTCGCGGTTCGCCACGACGGTCCTCACGCTCGGCGGCTTCGGCTTCAGCCTCTATCTGACCTACCGCGAGGTGTTCACGCTGCACAAGATCTGCGAGGACTGCGTAGCCAGTGCGGTGATCATGACGATTCTCATGTGCCTCTCGGTCTGGCGCTTCCTGCGGGGGGACGATCCCCTTGCCGGGAGCTCAGCGCGGGACGGTGCGGCCGCCGAGGGACCGGGCGTCGTCGGTTTGGGCTGAAATGTGCCCTTCGCGCGAGGAAAATGTGCGCAAAGTGTGTCCGGATGATAAGGCTGGGGAAATGTAGAGAACACTTTTAAAACTGCGTGTAACTATGGTAGTACGCACTTTTAAAAGTCTATTACAAATCCCGCCGTCTTTATCTTTTGCGTATTACTGTGGTTATACATAGATAGTCATCTGGTTCGGACGGTCGAGCTCGTAGTAGATCCGTCCAGCCACGGGTGGCCCGCCCGAGCAAGCGAGCAAGCGCGCCGAGTGATGAGCAGGATCATGCGCTCACACCCAACGACGACCGAGCTCGCGGCCCCCACCGAGGCGGTGGAGGAGGTCCACGGCGCAAGCGTCACCTATCCCCCCCTCTCCGGCGAGGCGCAGATCTCACGCCTGTTCGAGATGACCAGCGACCTGCTCGCGGCAATCTCGCTCGACGGCCACTTCACGCTTTTGAACCCCGCCTGGGAGCAGTTGCTCGGCTGGTCGATCGAGGAGCTGAAAGCGCACCCGATGCAGGAGCTCGTCCACCCCGACGACCTCGAGCAGACGCTCGCGCTGACGCTCACGGGCCAGCACCGGCCGGCGCAGTTCGTGAACTTCACCAACCGCTACCGCCACCGCGACGGCTCCTGGCGCTGGCTGTTGTGGAGCGCACGCTGCGACGGCGAGGCCTGGTACGCCGCCGCGAAGGACGTCACCGACCGCATGTGGCTCGAGCGCCAGGCACTCCACGACCCGCTCACGAAGCTGCCCAACCGCCTCCTATTGATGGACCGCGCGCGCCAGGCGGTCGCGCGCCTGCGCCGCTCGAACGGGCCGATCGCCCTGCTGTTCATCGACCTCGACCGCTTCAAGGCGATCAACGACAACCTCGGCCACGCCGTCGGCGACCACCTGCTGATCTCCGTCTCCGAGCGCCTCGCGGAGATGCTCCGCGACTCGGACACGGTCGCGCGGCTCGGCGGCGACGAGTTCGTGATCCTCGCCGAGGACCTCGACTCCGACGCCGAGGCGCTCGCGGTCGCCGAGCGCGTGCTCCACGCGCTGGAGGAGCCGTTCCTCGTCGGCTCGGCCGAGGTCTCGATGCTCGCCTCCGTCGGCGTCTCGATCACGCACGACCCCGAGGCCGAGCCCGAGGATATGCTGCGCGAGGCCGACGTCGCGATGTACCGTGCGAAGGGCGCGGGCGGGCACAACCTCGAGCTGTTCAACGAGGACCTGCGCCGCGAGGCCAGCGCGCGGCTGGAGCTCGAGAACCGTCTCGAGCACGCCCTCCCCCGTCACGAGCTGCTGCTCGAATACCAGCCGCTGCTGCCGCTCGGCGGCGGACGGCCGGTCGGCTGCGAGGCGCTCGTGCGCTGGCACCCCCACGGCGCCGAGCCCGGCGCGCCGCTCGCGCCCGAGAGCTTCCTCTCGCTGGCCGAGGAAGGCGAGCTGATCGTGCAGATCGGCGACTGGGTGCTCCACGCCGCCTGCGCCCAGGCGGCCGCCTGGCGGCGCGACGGGATCGAGATCCCGGTCTCGGTCAACATCTCCGCGCGCGAGCTGTTCGGCTCCGACCTCGCCGAACGCGTGCAGGAGGCGCTGCTCTACTGCCGCCTACCCGGCCGCGCGCTGTGCATCGACGTCAGCGAGGAGGTCGTGCTGCGCGACCCGGCCCGCGCGCGCGCCGCGCTGAACGAGGTCCGGCGCCTCGGCGTCGCGGTCGCGCTCGACAACTTCGGCGCGCGCCGCTCGACGCTCAGCCTGCCGGGCAGCCTGCCGCTGACGATGCTCAAGCTCGACCGCACGCTCGTCCAGGGCTTCGAGCGCGACAAGGATCGCCGCGCGATGGTCGTCGCGGCGCTCGCGCTCGCCCGCGAGAGTGGCCTCACGGCCGTCGCCGTCGGGATCGAGACCGCCCGCCAGCTGGCGCTCGCGCGCGAGCTCAGCTGCTCGGTCGGCCAGGGCTTCCTCCTGCACCGGCCGGGCGCGCCGGAGGGGCTGCGCCTCAGAGAGCCGGCGGGGGCGATACGGTTTCCCCCACCATGGCGCCCGATCGTGCGACTGCGCGGCACCACCCGCCACTAGGCGAGGGCGGACGCCACCGAGGGAGGCTCCGGCGATGAGGCCGTGAGCGATGCAGGCACGGCCACGCCGGACGCCACCGAGGACTTCAAGCGCGCGGCCGCCGAGGCCGCCGCGGCACTCGTCGAGGATGGCATGCGCGTCGGGCTCGGCACCGGCTCGACCGTCGCCTACCTGCTGCCGGCGCTGGCCGAGCGGGGACTTCGCGGCCTGCGCTGCGCGGCCACCTCGCCGGCGACCGAACGGGCGGCTCGGGCGCTCGGCCTGATCGTGGAAGACCTCGACGCGCTCGGCGAGCTCGACATCGCGATCGACGGCGCCGACCAGGTCGAGGAGGCCGGATGGCTCGTGAAGGGCGGCGGCGCGGCGCAGACGCGCGAGAAGATCGTCGCCGCGGCGGCGCGCCGGTTCGTCGTGATCGTCTCGGCCGAGAAGGCGCTCGCCGCGCTGCGCCCGCCAGTGCCGCTGGAGCTCCTGCGCTTCGGCGTCGGGCGCACTCTCTCCGAGGTCGGCGACGCGCGGCTACGCCGGGGCCCGCGAGGCCCCGCGGGAGACCCGGCGGGCTCGACGGAGGAGCTCGAGAGCCCGGACGGCAACCTGATCGCCGACTACTTCGGCCCGATCGGCGACCCGGCCGAGCTTGCGACGCGTTTGAGCGCGACCCCGGGCGTCGTCGAGCACGGGCTGTTCGCGCCGGAGATGGTCAGCTGTGTCCTCGTCGCGGGCGCCGGTGGTGTCGAGCGCCGCGCGGGGGCCAAGCGAGACCCTGGCTAGGGAATCGCAGGCGAGGCGGTCAGCGGCCGCAGCTCCTCCTCGGGCTCGACCGTGTGGCGCTCGAGCACGCCGTCCTCGCCGACCACATAAGCGCCCATCCGCAAAAGCGGCGGCGAGTAGACGTGCAGCGTGACGGCCGGATCGACGCCCGCGTGGCGCACGCGGTGGATGTCGGCGGCGGAGAAGTGGAAGCTCTCCCCCGCGGCGAACTCACGATCGCGCGTCGGTCGGTCGATCGCGAGACGCTCCTCGCGCACGCGCCCGCCGACGACGGCGACGGCGCCCGCGGAGATGTCGTGGTCGTGGAAGCCGGTGTCGTGGTCGTCCATCCAGCAGATCAGCCACGCCGTCAGGTGCGCGTCGGAGAGCAGCTCCTCGTAGACGCGCTGGGTGTGGTCGTGGTGGACGCGTCCGATCCACAGCTCCGGCTGCGAGGCGAGCTCGGCGACGAACTCTTGCAGCTCGGGGGCAGTCAGGTCCCGGTCGCGCGGGCGGGGTACGGAGGCGAGGGGGGTTCTCATCGGAGAGCCTCCTCCCGCGCGACCGGGACATTTGGGGGGTTTTGAACGGCGGCGATCGCCGCTGCGGGCGCTCGCACCTGAGCCTGGAATACGCCGCCGGGCGCCGGCGCGCCGAAGGCGCGTGCGGTGGCGTCGGCGAGCAGCTCCCAGTCGAGCGCGTCCGGCTCGTGCAGCAGCGCCGGCTCGACGACGGGACGGTCGGACCCGTACAGGAGCTGGCCCGGGCCGCCGATCGCGTCCGCGAGGGCGCCGATCGCGAGCGGCCCGTAGGAGGAGGTGTCGTAGAAGACGAGCGGGTCGGGCTCGGACGGGCGGCGGTCGGGCCCGCCGCGCGCGGCCAGGCGCTCTCCATGCAGCGGCGCGAGGCCCGCCAGCATCGCGAACAGCACCCGCAGCTCGGGGTGCTCGGCCCGCCCGGCGCCGAGAAACGCGAAAAAGGCCGCCTGCATGTCGGCGACGTAATGCGTGAGCGCGGGCCACCAGAGCGGGTCGCCGAGCGAGCTCGCGCCGGCGCCGGGCGCGGCACCCGCGGGACCCGGATGGACGAACAGCGGCGCGCCGCGACGCTCCAAGCGCGCGAGCACCGCGCGCAGGCGCGCGAGCCGCTGCACGCCGGCGAGCGCGCCGGCGGGCAGCGAGATGCCGACGCAGCCGCGATCGAGCGCGCGGTCGACGTCGTCGGGGTCGGGGTCCTCGAGCGCGAGCGCGCCCCACACGCCGAAGGGCTCGCCGAGCGCGAGCGCGCCCTCGTGGTAGGCGTCGAGCAGGGGAAGCGCCTGCGCGCGCGGCAGCGACTCGATCCCGAGCGGGCTCGAGAGGCACACGAGCGCGCGGTCGAGGCCGTCGCCGCGCACGAGCTCGGCCCGGCGCGCGGGCGCCTCGGAGGCGAGATCGATCACGTAGGGCCGCTCGCCCGCGAGGAACAGCACGGTCAGCCCGTGCTCGTCGCGCACGAACGGAAACTCGCTGCGCTGGGCGAGCGCTTGCACGAGCGGCGCGGTCCAGAGATGTTGGTGAATATCGGTCTTCATCGGTGCTCTACCTTGCTTATCGGCGCATTCTACAGATTCTTGATTGATTTTGTGGACTTTAGCAGATCGTTCATTTGTCGAAATACGTAGCGAGCCCGGATAGGCATCCGTGGTTATGCCCGATCAGTCCCTCCCGAGAGCGCACATGCGCAGCTCGATGAGCCCCACCGAGACCGCCATGCCAGACGACCAGAGCACTCCAACCGGCCCCGAGGCACTCCCCGACGCCGATCGTGGGCAGACCGGCGACGCCGGCCAGGCGACCGTCGCCGACCAGAGCACTGGACAGACGGGAGATCCGGCGACCGAGCCGGACGCTAGCGGCACGGGCGGCACACGTGGCAGGGGCGCATGGGCAGCGGTGGCGGCACTCTGCGTGGTGCTCGGCGCGATCGCCTCGGTGCTCGGCGCACACGCCGTCGCAAGGAACGACACGAGCTCGACGCGGACGGCATTCGCACAGAGCTCGAAGGCGATCGGGACTACGGTCAAGCTCGCGATCCAGCGCCAGGAAGAGCTGACGGTCGCCGCCGCGACCTACTTCGCCGCCAATCCGAAGGCCACGCCCGCGGAATTCGGGCGGTGGGTCACGTGGGCGCGCACGCAGCGCCGCTATCCCGAGCTCGACGCGCTCGGCCTGCTGCCGGCGCCACCCCTGCCCGCGAAGGTGCCCACGGCCTCCGCGTCCGGCAAGACCTCCGCCGCGTCAGGCGTTGCCCCGGCGACGCCCGCCAAAGCCCCCACCCCGCCCGTCCACGTCTCGCCCGCGCAGCTGCTGAGTCGCGACACCGGGCTGAGCATCTATCGGCAGATCTCGGCCGGCCACAGGCCGGCGCTGGCAATCCAGACGCCCGTGTACCGGGGGAATGTGACCCCGCACACCGTCTTCGGCCGCACGGCCGCGTCGGTCGGCTGGCTGCGCACGGTGCTCGTGCCCGGCGCGATGCTGAGGCAGGTGCTGAGCGGCCACCCGGGCTACGCGCTGACGGTCTCCTACCGCAACGGCACCTCGAATCTCGTGTACTCGAGCGGCGCCCCGGTCGCGGGCGCGCAGAGCGCGAGCAGCGACCTGCACGACGGCTGGACCGTCACGAGCTTCGGCCCGGTGGCCGACACGAGCGTGTTCGACAACGCCAACGCGCTCGCGGTCTTGATCGGCGGGATCCTCTTGAGCGTGCTACTCGGCCTGGTCGTGGACGTGCTCGGCGCAGCCCGCATGCAGGCGCCGACGCCCGCGGAGACGAGCGCGGCGGCAGCGGCGGAGACCGAGGCCGATCCGCCGGCCGACGGGGGAATCCCGCACGACAAGTACCTGTACGAGCCCGTCACGGGGCTGCCCAACCGCGAGCTGACGCTCGACCGCGCCGAGCGCATGGTCGCCCGCGCGGGACGCGACTCGGGAATGCTCGCGGGCGCGCTGTTCGTCGACATCGACCAGTTGCGCGAGGTCAACGAGAAGCTCGGACAGGATGCCGGCAACCAGCTATTGAAGATCGTCGGGGAACGGCTCGAGGACGTGGTGCGCACGGGCGATACGGTCGGCCGCCTCGACGGCGACGAATTCGTCGTGCTGGTCGAATCGGCCGCCCGCGGCGTGCGCCTGGACTCGCTCGCGCAGCGGATGATCGAGGCGCTGCACAAACCGATCGAGCTCGACAACTTCGGCCCGAGCTTCGTGCTGACCGCGAGCATCGGCGTCGCCTTCGGGCGCTACGCGACTCCTGAGGACCTGCTGCGCGACGCGCACGTCGCGCTGGCCTCGGCGAAGGCCGCGGGCAAGGACCGCTACACGCTGTTCAACGCGAACATGCGCACCGTGATCGAGGGCCGCGCGGTGCTCGAGGCGGAGCTCAACACGGCGCTCTCCGAGCGGCAGTTCTTCCTGCTCTACCAGCCGATCTACGACCTGCGCACGCGCCGCGTGGCCGGCCTGGAGGCGCAGATCCGCTGGCAGCACCCGACGCAGGGCGTGCTCGCGCCCGACACCTTCATCCCGCTGGCCGAGGAAACGGGGCTGATCGTCCCGGTCGGCCGCTTCATGCTCGAATCCGCCTGCACCCGCGCGGCGGCCTGGGACGTGGCCGGCCACCGCGTGGGCATCTCGGTGAAGGTCTCCGCGCACCAGCTGAACCGCGACGGCTTCGCGACGGACGTGCAGCGCGCGCTGCAGCAGTCCGGGATCGAGCCGTCGCTGTTGACGCTCGAGATCCCCGAGACCGCGGTGATGCGCGACCTCGCCGCCGCGGCCGAGCGCCTGCGCGAGCTGAAGGCGCTCGGCGTGAGCGTCGCGATCGACGACTTCGGCGGCAGCGGCTACGCCCACCAGGCCGACCTGCGCCAGCTCGGCCTCGACTCCCTGCGCGTCGACCGCAGCTCGCTGGCGGCCTCCGAGGACGAGAGCTACCGCACCTGGCTGCTCGAGGCGATCATGCTCGTCGGGCGCGACCTCGAGCTGACGGTCGTCGCGACCGGCATCGAGACGCACGAGCAGATGGCGACGCTCCAGAGCATCGGCTGCACGATGGCGCAGGGCGCCCTACTGGGCAAGGCCGTCCCCGTCGACGGGGTCGGTCCCCTCCTCGACGTGGGGCTCCCCGTCGCGGCGGCCACCGTGATCGACCCGAGCATGCCTCGGGATTTGGCTCTGTAGAGCCGACGGGGGACCGAGGAGTCGAACCTCGCGTTGCGGTTTTGGAGACCGCCGTGTTACCGATACACCAGTCCCCCGGGCGGCCCCGGATTGTAGGGGCTCGGGAGTCCGTTCGTAGGCGCTGAGACATCGATCGGCACGGCGACTCTCGTGCTAAAGGCGCGGCTCTGCGATGCCGAAAACGTCTATAGCCCTACCCCCTCTTGTGATGATACGCACTTTCTCTGCCAGGCTCCGGGCCCACGGCCGGTCTTTGACCGGGGTTTCGGCGTCTGGGCGTAGGGGCGGTCCGCTGGGGGGAGGGCCCAGGTTTCCGCGACGTGCGGAGAAGGAGCTCCGCCCCGTGCATCGATCGCTGGCGGCGGAGGCCGGCGACACGCTGATCGAGGTGCTTGTCAGCGCGCTGCTGGTGGGGCTGATAGTCGTCGGCACGTTCTCCGGATTGAACAGCGCCAACCACGCCACCTCGATCGACCGCGCCCGCTCGCAGGCCGACGCGCTGGCCGAGCAGAACGAGGAGCAGCTGCACTCCCTGTCGGTGACCGCGCTCGCCAAGCTGGAATTGACGCCGGAACATAAAACCGTGAAGCAGAACGGGACGGAATATGAAGTCACCTCAGAAGCCAATCTGGTCCTCGACAGCACCGCCACGACGAGCTGCTCGTCGACCGCGCTGAGCGCCGAATACATCCGGACGACCTCGACCGTGTACCCGACAGCGAAAGGGGCGGCGTTCGGCGCCACCAAGCCCGTCGTGGAGACCGGCATCGTCAGCCCGCCGCCCGACACATCGCTGATCGTCGAGGTCACCAACCAGCTGGCCGAAGCGGTGCCGGGCATGGAAGTACAGGTCACCGGGCCCCAGAGCGCCACGACCGTGACGAACACCAACGGCTGCGCGGTGCTGGCGTTGAAACCGGGCGAATACGAGGTCAACGTCCACCTCACGAACTATGTGGACCCCAACTGGTTCACAGAATCCAAGAACGACACATCCCTCTCCCCGGCCCACATCTACCTGCCGGCCCAGAAAACGACCAAGAAGGAATATCGATTCGCCCTGGCCGCCGCCATGAAATCGCTCTCGTTCGAAGAACTCAACCCCGAAACCGACACGGACAAACCAGCCAAGGCCGTGAACGCGATCCTGGAAAACACGCAAATGGCGCCCACGACGAGGCTGGTGGAACCCGAAGGCAGCAATACATATCTGTCGTCGATCGCGACCACAAAGCGCATCTACCCCTTTTCAAAAGAAGCGCCATATACCGTATACGCCGGTACGTGTGCCGCCAACAAGCCCCCCAAAGAAAAAGAGCGGACATCAATCGTGTTTCCCCCGGGTGGCGAAGAATCGGCAAAAGTCGTGCTCCCGGCGCTGGTCGTCGATGTCTGGAAAGGTACGTCGACAAGTAAGGAAACACTCGTGAGCACCGCCCCCGAAGTCTTCCTATCCGATACCGACGAAGGCTGTGACCACACATATCGCCAGCCGGAAACGATCGTCCCAACCTCAGAAAAAGGTGGCGTACTCAAATATCCCGGGCAGCCCTGGGGCACTTACATCGCCTGCGTCAACGTAACTCACTCAGGTAAAAAAGAGCATTACTCGTCTCCCGAAACGAAAAACAATAATCCCGAACAAGTGGGCACGGTCGTCCCCCTCTACGAGGGTGGTTCCACAGGCGAAGGCCTGATCGAAGGATCGTGTCCCTGATGATCGGCTCACGCTCGACGAACGCAGGTACACGGCGCATACGCTGGCGCGAGCAGCACGGCGTCACGCTGATCGAGCTGCTCGTGGCGATGCTGATCGCGCTCGTCGTGACCTTGGCGGCATTCTCGATCCTAGAATTCACGTCGAGCGACGTCTCTCGGATCACCTCGCGGACGCACGTTAACCAGACAGGGCGCATCGCGCTGCAGAAGATCATGCTCGCGCTGCACTCCTCCTGCGTGGCCCTCGAAGTCAACCCGGTCGTAGAAGGAAGCACAGCTGAAAAAATCAAGTTCATCAGTGCCAGCGGATCTCAAGCGACGTTTGCGACCGGTGAAGTCTACATGCACGTCATCACCTACACTCCGCCGTCAGGTAAAGTCGCAGGAACCCTGACCGAACAGACCTTCCCGAGCATCAGCTCCGAGGGCAGCGGTACCGCGACGACCGGCAACCCGGGGAGCGGTAACTATTTCTTCTCCACGACGCCGTCCAGCACGACGAAGCTGCTCACGGGCGTTCAGCAGTCGGAAAGCGGCGGGACAAAAATACCCATCTTCCAGTACTACAAGTACTACAAAAATGGCGAAGCAATCCCCACCGGCGACCCAGAAGCCCCTTACGGCGAACTCATCCCTGTAGCAGTCACAGGATTCACCCCGGCAGAAGCCGAAAGAGTCGCGAAGATAACGATCGCCTTCACGCTGAAGCCCGAAGGCACGGAAAGCGTGATCGCCAAAGGCGATCAGCCGATCGCGCTCGAAGACTCGGCCGTCTTCCGTCTGACCCCCTCCTCGACCTCCTCCGAAGCCATCAACGCTCCCTGCTCGGAAGCGCCATGAGCAAGCTCATCCCCCACCACCACCCGCATCGCCGGCCAAAGCTGCGCCGCCAGGACGGCTTCACGCTGATCCTCACGCTGCTCGTGCTGACGATCACCTCGCTGCTGCTGGTCGCCGCCTTCACCGCCGCCAACGGCGAAATCCACCTCACGAGCACCGACACCGCCCAGAAGAAGGCCTTCTACGCCGCCGAGGCGGGGCTCGAGGACTATGAGTACCAACTCACCCAGGACGGCAACTACCTGACGTACTGCACCACGCCCCCCGCGGCCAACCCGGCGCTGAACCAGTACTACAAGGAAGGCGTAGGCGTCAAACGCGAAGGCCCCGAACCGTTTGTCCCACTGAAAGCCTCCGAACTCTCGACCGCCGAAGTGCCGGGCACCAAAGGCGAAGAGAAGTACGCGCTGCAGCTGATCCCCGCCGAAACCGACACAGAACCGGAAGACACGGCCGAACCGAGCTGGAAAAAAGTTCCGCACTGCGACAGAAACCGCGTCGTGAAGAGCATGATCGAAGAGAAAGAAGGGGCCGCCTCGGGCACCTTCCAGATCGAGTCGACCGGCTTCTCCGGCAAGGAGCAGCGTACGCTGGTGGCCACGTTCCGCAACGCCAACTTCGTCAGCTACGTGTGGTACAGCGTGTACGAAACCGGCGACCCGAGCCTCTACGGCGAAGTCCCCACAGGAAAGCCAACCACATACTACTCCGAATGTGCCAAATTCGATAAGGAACGCGAAGAACTTCCGGCGAAACAGTGTAAGCCGTTCAACAACTACTTCATCAGCGGCGAATCGGTCAACGGGCCGATGCACACCGAGGACTCCGTCGGGATCTGTGGCTCGCCCACCTTTGGGCGCAACAAGAACGATCGGATCGAATTTGGCAACGAACCCGAAAAAAAAGCCAGCAAAGGCTACTCCAATGCAGGGTGTCCCGGCGGCGAAGCGGCCACCCCCAAGTTCGAAGGCACCGAAGTGCCCCCGCACGAAGATCTGCAGATCACGCCGCCGCCGGGAGACGAAGAACTGGCACACGTCGTCGAAACCTCGCCTACAAACTACGCCTACGAAGGACAGACGGAAATCGTGCTCAAAGGCAGCACGATGACGGTCGTCGAACACAAGGGCTCACACCCCACCGCGGCAGAAGAAGGCCCACCGATGGATGTCAAGAAAGAAGAAACGAAAACCGGTGTCGAACTTCCACCCAACGGCGTGATCTACGTCTCCGGAGCTACGACAGGCTGCGAAACGTACTCGCCGTTCGGCCCCACCCCGGCATATACAAAGGGCAGCGCCTGCGGCAACGTATACGTCCAGGGCGAATACAGCAAAGCGCTGACGATCGCCGCCCAGAACGACGTGATCGTCAACGAAAACGTCTACCCCTCGAGCGTCGCCGGACACCTGGGGAACGAACCAACGGGCAACGCGATGCTGGGCCTGATCGCGAACAACTTTGTGCGTGTCTACCATCCGCTGACGGGCACCCGCGAAAAAGGCTTCAGAAAATGCGGGTCCTCCGAAAACGACACGGTCAGCACCGCGACGATTCCCAAGGACAACGAAGAACCGTACATCTACGCCGCGATCCTCGCGCTCAAACACGCGTTCATCGTCGACAACTTCGACTGTGGCGCGCCGTTGAAAAAATTGAACGTCTACGGCGCGGTCGCGGGCGAGTTCACAAACGGCATGACGGGGGTGTTCGGAAGCGGCAACACAGCCCTGAGCGGGTATGGCTACAACCTCAAATACGACAACCGCCTGCAGGCGGCGGAGCCGCCCCACTTCCTCAACCCGATCCAGGCGGCCTGGTATATCCAGCGCCAGACGCTGGCGAGCAACCCCTAGCCCGGCGCGAGCCCAGCCGCCCAAGGCGCGCGCGGGGCGATCGTCGGCGATGCGGGCGAAGGGACTCGAACCCCCAAGGGCTTACGCCCACTGGCTCCTAAGGCCAGCGTGTCTACCAATTCCACCACGCCCGCTTGGGTCTCCCTGCCTCTGGCACATATGGGGACCGCTTTAGATTGTATGTCCCCACGGCCCCTCCGGATTGCATGTCCACACGGGGACCGCTCCAGATTGTATGGTTTCCCACGATGGCTTCTGCGATTCGTGAACGGGAGGAAGCGGATCGTCGCGCGCGCGGCGTCGTGATCACGCACCCCAACCGCGACAAGACGGTCGTGCAGTCGACGCGCGTAGTCGTGATCCTGCTGATGCTCGTGACGATCGTGCTGCTGCTGATCAACACGATCGGCGGCTGGAAGGTGCTGCAGGGGGCGCTGCCGGTCCAGCTCGCCTTCATCGTCATATACATCCTGATGGTCTACTCCGCGATCCGCTGGAGCCGGGGCGTGCTGCCGCTCGCCGCGGCGCTCGGCATCCTGCTCATAATCTTCGCGCTCGTGGCCGCGCCTTCCTGGTTCGAACGCGACGAAGCCGGCTTCGCCCACCCGCTGCTCAACGCCGGCGTGATCGGCGTGATCACGCTGCTGATCATCCCCGTGCAGATGCTGCTCGTCGCGTTCGCGCTGCGCGGCTTCAACCAGGGCTGGAACGTCGAGGTCGAGCGGCGCGATCCCTCCGCGGGTCCTGGCAGCGGCAGCGGCCCTGGTATCCGCGCCGGCGACGAGGGCTACCCCGACGCGGCCCCGTTCCCGGCCTGAGCCGATTAGTGCGGCGGGTGGGAGTCGAACCCACACGCCCTTGCGGACAGAGGCTTTTGAGGCCTCCGCGTCTACCGTTCCGCCACCGCCGCACGTGCGACACCAATATATGCGTCTCTACGCCGGTCCTCCAACCAGCTCCAGCAGCTGGCCCGCGATCGCGGCCGGCGCGGCGAGGATGCCGTACGGCAGGTCCTCGTGCTCGGGCAGGTCGATCACGCTCAGCCCGGCGCGTTCGCAGATCAGCGCGCCCGCGGCGATGTCCCAGGGCTTGACCGTGCGCTCGAAGTAGGCGTCGAACCGCCCCGCGGCCGTCCAACACAGATCCAGCGCGGCGCTGCCCATGCGGCGGATGTCGCGCACCTTCGGCACCGCGCGGGCGAGCACGCTCGCTTGGGCCGCGCGCACGCGCGCGTCATACGCCAGGCCGGTGGCGACCATCGCCGTCGCGAGCTCCCCCCGCTGCGAGCCGCGCAGCTCGATCGCGCTCGCGTCCCCCGATCCCGCGGCGCCCGCCGCAGGGCCGCCCGAATCGCGATCGACCGCTCCTCTCCCGCTCAGCCACGCCTTCCCGTCGCGCGTCGCCGTGAACAGCTCCCCCCGATTCGGGTCGTACACCGCGCCCGCCAGTGTGTCTCCCTCCCCGTCGCGCACCGCGACGCTCACACACCACTGCGGGATCCCGAACAGGAAGTTCACGGTCCCGTCGAGCGGGTCGACGACCCACTCGAGGCCGCTGGTGCCGTCCTCCGAGCCGCCCTCCTCGCCGACGAAGCCATCGTCCGGCCGGCGTTCGGCGAGCAGCGCCCGGATCGCGCGCTCCGACGCGAGATCCGCCTCGCTGACGAGGTCGGTCGGCGTGCTCTTGCTGGTCACGCTCCGCTCGCTTCCGACCTCGACGCGCTCGAGCAGCAACCCGCCCGCCATCCGCGCGGCCGCGACCGCCACCTCCAGCAGCTCTGTCTGCGTCTCCCCCGTGCGGCGCTCGCCGTCTCCGTCTGCGCTCACGAGGTCCACTCGACCCGGCGCTCGCCGGCCCCGTCTGCGCTCACGAGAACGCCGGCGGGCGATCCTGCGCCCACGGACGCGCGTCTTCGATCTGCGCCGCGAGCGCGACGAGCGTCGCCTCGTCGTTCGGCTTCGCGATGAATTGCACCGCGCGCGGCAGGCCGTCCGCGTCGAAGCCGGCCGGCACCGAGCAGGCGGGCTGGCCGGTGAAGTTCCAGCACGCCGCGTGGGCGACCATCGCCGATGCGACTGTCGTCGTCGCCAGCCAGCCCCTGCCCTCGTTCGCGCCGATCTTCGGCGGGCGGCCCGGGGTCAGCGGCGTCAGCAGCAGATCGTGGTCGGCCAGCGGCTCGTTCAGGCGCGCGGCGTACGCCGCCCTGCGCCCGAGCGCCCAGTCGACCGCGCCCGTGGGGAGCATCCCGCCGATCCGCGCAAGCGTCCGGATCCGCCGTTCCAGGCGCTCGGGGTGGGCGAACGTGGCCGCCTCCTCGTGGATGCTGCGCAGGTAGATCGCCGTGAACTCGGCGGAGGGCGCGAGCGGGCCGTGGTCGAGCTCACACTCGTCCACCTCGTGGCCGAGGTCCCTCAGCAGCGCCACCGTCTCATCGAGCGCCGCGCGGTTCTCGGGGTGCAGCTTCGTCAGCGGCGACGGCGGCAGCTTGGTCGAGATGGCGATCCGCAGAGGGCGGGCCTCCCCTAACGCCTCCAGGAACGAGCTCGGCGGGACCGCGTCCGCGTCGGGGTCCGGGGGGCCGTCGGCGATCGCGTCATAGAAGAAGGCCGTGTCGCGCACCGAGCGCGCGAACACACCGTTCACGACCAGGCCGTGCCACGCGCCCAGGTGTGGCGCGAGCGGGACCCTGCCGCGCTGGGTCTTCAGCCCGAACAGGCCGCAGTAGGCCGACGGAAAACGGATCGACCCTCCCCCATCGCCCGCGAACGCGGCGCCGACGAGGCCGGCGGCGACCGCGGCGGCGCTGCCCCCGCTCGAGCCCCCCGGGGTGTGCCCTAGCTCCCACGGGTTGCGCGTCACCCCCCACGTCGGCGACTCGGTCCACGGCACCGCGCCCAGCTCGGGCATGTGCGTCTTGCCGATCACGACCGCTCCCGCCTCGCGCGCGCGCCTCACCATCTCCGAGTCCGCTCTCGCGGGCTCGCCGTAGGCGCCCGTGCCGAAAGTCGTCACCTCGCCCGTCACGTCGAATTCGTCCTTCACCGCGATCGGCACGCCGAGCAGCGGACGCTGACTCGACTCCCCGCCCGCCCCGCGCCGGGCGTCGGCCTGGTCGGCCTCCATCCTTGCGCGCTCGGCGAACACCACTCGGAAGGCGTTTAGTTTCTCGTTAAAACGCCCAATCCGCTCCAGATAGATGTCCACCAGCTCACGGGAGCTCAGCTCACCGGCGGCAATCAGCTCCGCCTGTCTGGCGATCCCTGCGTAGGCGAGCTCGACGGGGTTCATGCGCTGAATCTAGACGAAAGAAAAAATCGACACATCCACCACCCCGCGCTCTAGGATGCCCCCAGAGAGGCTCATCGCACATACAAAGGGGAGCAGATCGTGTCCTATCCAGTCACCTTCACGGCCGACTACGTCGAGCAGCGCAGCCGCCTGACCGCCTTCTTCCGCCTGATCCTCGCGATCCCGCTGTTCATCTGGCTGCTCGTGTACGGCATCGTCGCCGAGCTGGCGATCGTAATCGCCTGGTTCGCGATCGTGATCACCGGCCAGTTCCCGCGCGGCCTCTACGACTTCGTCGCCGACTTCACGCGCTTCGCCACGCGCGTGCTCGCCTACACGTATCTGCTGAGCGATCCCTACCCCCCGTTCGGCGGCTCCGACGATCGCGCCTACCCCGTGCGGATGGAGTTCGAGCACCTCGATCGCTACAGCCGTCTGAAGACCCTGTTCCGCGTGATCCTCGCGATCCCGATCGTGATCATGCGCTACGTGATCGGCATCCTGCTCGAGATCGGCGCGGTCGCGGCCTGGTTCGTGATCCTCGTCACCGGCAAGATGCCGCGCGGCCTCTACGACCTGATGGTGCTCGCCAACTCCTACACAGCGCGCTCGGACGCCTACCTCTACCTGCTGACCGAGACCTACCCCCCGTTCCAGGACGAGCAGACGCGCGCGGCCGGCGTGCCCACGTCGCCGGCGCCGGAGTATCCGTCGGCCCCATAGGCGGAGGGTGTGCCCAACCGCGGGCGCTAGACGGGGGTGATCGGGTTGCGCTTGGCTGGCCAGTCGCGGGTCTTTGACTGCGCATGCGCGAAGCGGCGAATCAGCTCCGCGCGCAGGTCCTCGGGCTCGATCACCGCGTCGATCACCAGTTCCGAGGCCAGGTGCAGAATGTCGATGTCGGCGCCGTACTCTCTCCGCAGCTCCTCGGTCTTGGCCGCGCGCTCGGCCTCGTCCTCGATCGCCTGCAGCTGGTTGTAGAAGACGGCGTTGATCGCCGCCTGCGGGCCCATCACCGCGATCGACGCGCTCGGCAGCGCCAGGCAGCAGTCGGGATCGAAGGCGGGGCCGGCCATCGCGTAGAGACCCGCCCCATAGGCCTTGCGCACGACCACCGAGATCTTCGGCACGGTCGCTTCGCTGACCGCGCTGATCAGCTTCGCGCCGTGGCGGATGATGCCTTCGCGCTCGACCTGCGTGCCGATCATGAAGCCCGGCACGTCGGCGAGGAACAGCAGCGGTACGTTGAACGCGTTGCACGTCTGGATGAAGCGCGCGGCCTTGTCGGCGGAGTCGCCGAACAGCACGCCGCCCTTGTGCTTGGGCTGGTTCGCGACGATGCCCAGCGCGTGCCCGTCCAGGCGCGCGTAGGCGACAACGAGCTCCTTCGCCCAGCGCGGGTGGATCTCCAGCAGCGAGTCCCCGTCGACGAGTGTCGCGATCAGCTCCTTGATGTCGAACGGCTTGTTCTCGTCCTCGGGGATCAAGTCGGCAATCGACCTCGCTATGTCATCGCCCTTACTCGCGGGATCGTCAACCGTGCCGGGGGCCAGCGTCGGCGCACGGGGCGAGACCTCCTGCCAGTTGGTCGGCATATACCCCAAATACCGCTTGGCAAGTGCGATCCCGTCCCGATCGCTCTTCACGAGCTGGTGCCCGCAACCGGAGACGCCCGTGTGCATCTTCGCGCCGCCCATCTCCTCGAGCGTGACCTTCTCGCCGATCACCATCTCCGCCATCCGCGGCGAGCCCAGGTACATCGAGGCGTTGCCCTCGCGCATGATCACGATGTCGCAGAACGCCGGGATGTAGGCGCCGCCGGCGGCGCTCGGGCCGAACAGCACGCATACCTGCGGCACCAGCCCGGACAGCTTCACCTGGTTGTGGAAGATCCTGCCCGCGCCGCGGCGGCCGGGGAACATCTGCACCTGCTCGGTGATCCGCGCCCCCGCCGAGTCGACGAGATACACCATCGGGATCCGCAGGCTCAGCGCGCGCTCCTGGATGCGCAGGATCTTCTCGACCGTCTTCGGCCCCCACGAGCCCGCCTTGACGGTCGGGTCGTTGGCCATCAGCGCCGCCGGGCGGCCGTCGATCGTCCCGACCCCCGTCACGACCCCATCGGCGCCGAGGCCCTCGCCGTCCCAGTTGGCGAGCAGCGCCTCCTCGGCGAAGGAGCCCTCGTCGAGTAGCAGCGCCACCCGCTCGCGCACGGGCAGCTTGCCCTGCTCGATCGCCTTCTCGCGGTGGCGCTCCGGGCCGCCCGCGAGCGCGCGCGTCCTCGCCTCTGGGAGATCAGTCATCTCGCGCCGCCCGTCGGTCCCGGTCTCGAATCGTGACGCTCAGATCCCCGGGTTCTCGACCGGCGCCTCGCCCGAGTAGTCGTAGAAGCCGATCCCGGACTTGCGCCCGAACCAGCCGGCGGCGAGCATCTTGCGCAGCATCGGCGGCTGGGCGAAGCGGCGCTCGCGGAACTCGTCGAACAGCACATCGCAGATCGAGCCGAGCGTGTCGAGGCCGACGAAGTCCGCCAGCGTGAGCGGCCCCATCGGGTGCCCGGCGCCGGCCTTCATCGCCTCGTCGATCTCGCCGACCGAGCCGATCCCCTCTTCGTAGCCGCGCATCGCGTCGAGCATGTACGGCACGAGCAGCCGGTTGACGATGAAGCCCGCGCGGTCCTTGGTTCCGATCGCGAGCTTGCCCTCGGACTGCGCGAACTCGAGCGCCGTCTCGAACGCCGCATCGGCGGTGGTCACGCAGCGCACGACCTCGACGAGCTTCATCACCTGCGCCGGGTTGAAGTAGTGCAGGCCGACGAACTGGCCCGGCCGGCCGGTCGCCGCGGCCTGGTCGATCACCGACAGCGAGGAGGTGTTCGTCGCGAACACCGCGTCCGCCTTGACGATCCCGTCGAGCTCGCGCCACATCTCGAGCTTCAGCGGCAGGCTCTCGGTGATCGCCTCGATCACCAGATCGCAGTCGGCGAGATCCTTGTAGTCGGTGCTCTCATGGATGCGCCCGCGCACCGCGTCGGCGTCCTCCTGGGAGGACTTGCCCTTCTCGACCGCGCGCGCAAGCTGCTTCTCGATCTTGCCGATGCCCTTCGCGAGCGTCGCCGCGTCGACCTCGCGCAGCACGACCTCGTAGCCGGCCTGCGCCGCCACCTGCGCGATCCCGTGCCCCATCAGCCCGGCTCCGAGCACGCCCACCTTCTCGATCCGCTGCGCCATACATCCTCCGTTTGCTCTCCGTTTCCCTGTCCCGGGCAGCCTATATGCCCACCCATGCCGTCGAGTCCCGGTAGCCTGCATTGATGCCGTCAGACGAGACCTTCGATCTCTCCGCGGCGGGCCTGCGCGCCGACGGCACCGACCTGCGCATCTCGGTCGAGGTGCTCGCCTCCAAGCTCGAGTCCTCGCTCCCCGGCCGCACGCGCGTGCAGCGCCGCGGCGGCGGCCTGCTCGGCCGCGGTGAGAAGCACGTGCGCCAGATCCAGGTCGAGCTCGGCTCCGGCAGTGGAACGACGTACCAGCTGACGATCGACGGCGACCGCGTCGAGGGCTTCCGCGAGCGCAAATCGGGCGGCATCGCGATCAAGCGCGAGCCCCTAGACCCGGACGCCTGGATCGCGGCGCTGACGGACGAGCTGCAGTCCGAGGCGCAGCGCAGCGCCGAGGCGCGCGCGGCGCTGGAAGGGCTCGTGCGCTGAGATGGCGGGCGAACCGGTCGAGGACGCCGCGCAGGAGCGAGAGGATCTGCAATCGCTCGCGCGGATCGAGGCGGGTGGCATCCCGATCGCGGCCGAACGGCGCCTGCGCGAGCTGCGCGGGAGGAGTGGCGCGAACGGCGGGCGCGGCGTGTCGTTCACTTCCGACCTGTCCGTCAACGGCTTCGCGCTCTGCCACCAGCTCGGGCTCGAACCGCTCTCGCAGGTGATGGGCAGCTCGATCTACCAGATGGGCTACCAATCCGCCTGGGGCCAGATGCAAGGCGGCTACGGCGGCGGCGCGATGATCGAGCTCGACACGCTCTCGCAGGCGCTGAACGAGGTGCGCGAACGGGCGTTGCACCGGCTCGCCGAGGAGGCACATCAGATCGGCGCCGACGCGGTCGTCGGCGTGGAAACGCGCGCGGGCGAATCGGAGCTCGGCGGAGGCGGCGGGCAGCTCGCACTCGAGCACATGGTGCTCGGCACCGCGGTGCGGCGCAAGGACGCCCACAGCGAGCAGCCGGTGATGACCGAGCTGTCGGTCGCCGACTACGCGCTGCTGTTGCGCGCCGGGATCGAGCCGGCGGGGATCGTCGCCTGGAGCTCCGTGTTCTTCTCGAGCTACGCCTATCGCGGGATGCTCGGCGCCGGGGGCACGATGACGTCGATGCAGCCCTATGAGCTGAGCGAATTCACGCAGGCGCTCTACAACGCGCGCGAGCGCACGATGAGCCAGATCAACCGCCAGGCCGCCGCGCTCGGCGCCTCCGGCGTCGTCGGCGTGCGGATCGGCCACACGATCCGGCCGCACACGCTCAGCAGCGGCATGGGCGGCGGCTTCGGCGCGAGCGAGCTGCGCGGGATGATGGTCACGTTCAACGCGGTCGGCACCGCGATCCGCCAGCACGCCGATGCCGAGATCCAAGCCCCCAAACCAGTCGTCGACCTATTCGCCTAACAAGGAGCAGGAGATCATGACCGAGGAGCGCGAGACCGCATACGACCCATCCTCCCTCGAGGGCGTTCCCGAGGCCGGCCGCGCGCGCCTGCAGCAGAACCGCGCCGGCCTGTTCACCTCAGATCTGTCGGTCAACGAGTTCCTGCTCGTCAAGCAGGCCGGCTTCGAGCCGCTCGGCCTGGTCGTCGGCAGCTCGATCTACCACATCGGCATCCAGATGGCCGGCTGGAAGAAATCGCAGGAGATGACCGTCCTCTCCGAAGCGATGTACGGGGCGCGCCAGCTCGCGATGACGCGGATGGAGGAGGAGGCCGACCAGCTCGGCGCCGACGGCGTCGTCGGCGTGCGTCTGGACATCGGCCGCTACGAGTGGGGTCAGGACATGGCCGAGTTCATCGCGATCGGGACCGCCGTCAAGCACCGCGACGGCGTGCTGCACCGCGCGCCCTCGGGCCGTCCGTTCACCAGCGACCTCTCGGGCCAGGACTTCTGGACGCTGCTGAGCACCGGTCACCGCCCGGTCGGGATGGTGATGGGCAGCTGCGTCTACCACGTCGCCCACCGCGGGATGCTCCAGTCGATGGCCCAGACCGGGCGCAACGTCGAGCTCTCGAACTTCACCCAGGCTTTGTACGACGCGCGCGAGCTGGCGATGGAGCGAATGCAGTCCGAGGCCCAGGAAATCGGCGCCGAGGGGATCGTCGGCGTCGACCTGCAGGAGAAGTCGCACGGCTGGGGCAGCCATACGATCGAGTTCTTCGCCGTCGGCACCGCGATCGTGCCGCGCGAGGGCCACGACGAGGAGATCCAGGCGCCGACGACGGTTCTGGACCTCTCATGAGCCTCGTCACCACCGAGAACCGCGGCGCCACGCGACACGTCGTGCTCAACCGCCCCGAGAAGCGCAACGCGATGAACCAGGCACTGCTCGTCGAGCTCGGCGATGCCCTGCGCGCGGCCGCAAACGACGCGTCGGTGCACTGTGTCGTGCTGCGCGGCGAAGGCGCCGTCTTCTCAGCCGGGGTCGACCTCGGCGAGCTGATGTCGTTCGCCGGCGACCCAGCGTGCTGCGGCCGTTTC
>Ga0182030_10007010_pt1 | contig 23618 bp, 28 predicted proteins | sample 812S3MmetaG_FD_121299 | JGI IMG/M metagenome (GOLD analysis project Ga0182030, IMG submission 121299) | Permafrost microbial communities from Stordalen Mire, Sweden - 812S3M metaG (Illumina Assembly) | ecosystem: Environmental > Terrestrial > Soil > Wetlands > Permafrost | place: Sweden...
CTCTCGAACTCGGCCACACCGGCATCGTCGCGTGCCGCCGTTAGCAAACGATGGCAGCGATGTTGCGAAACCTCGCGGCAGCCGCGTGAGGAACCGCGCCGCTTCATCCTCCGTCATCCCGAGTTTGTCGAGGGACAGCCGTAACCGCGCGCGTAGTAACAGGTCTTGCGCATCACCGAACGCCTGCGGTCGCGAACGCCGTTTTTCTCATTCGAGTTCTTTCCGCCGAAGACCGATGCCGGAGTCGATGCGCTGATGGCGTCCTTGAGCACGCTCAAGACGCTCGACCCAGCGTACGTGTCGGTCACGTATGGTGCGGGCGGATCGACGCGCAGCCGTTCAGTTGAGATTGCCAAGCGCATCAAAGGCGAGACTGGCATCGAAGTGCTCGCGCACGTGACGTGCTCGGGTAGCACGCTCGATGAACTGCGCGAACTGTTTCGCGAGCTCGAAGCAGCCGGCATCCAAAACGTGCTGGCGTTACGCGGCGATCCGCCGCGCGGGGAAACGGCGTTTCGCCCGGTTGAGGGGGGCTTCGCGCACGCGAGCGATCTGGTCGGTCTGCTCGAGCGCGAGTTCGACTTCTGCATCGCCGGCGCGTGTTATCCCGAAAAGCACCCCGAAGCGCAGAGCCTGCACGCCGACCTTGAAGCGCTCGAGCGCAAAGTCAACGCGGGCGCGCGATTTCTGATAACGCAGCTGTTCTTCGACAACGCGCAGTACTTCGAGTTCGTGGCGCGCGTGCGTGCGCGCGGGATCGACGTCCCGGTCGTCCCCGGCATCATGCCGATCACCAACTACGATCAGATCGAACGCTTCACCGCGATGTGCGGCGCAACGATCCCCGCCGGCCTGCGCGCCGAGCTCGAAATCCGCCGCAACGAACCGGAAGCTGTCGCCGAACTCGGCGTCGCCTACGCCGCACTTCAATGCGCCGAACTGCTGGAAAAAGGCGCCCCCGGGGTCCATTTCTACACCCTCAACAAGTCGCCGGCCACCCGCGCGGTCGTCTCCGCCCTCCGCGTCATCCCAAGCGGTGCGCCATAGGTGCAGCTGTCCCTCGACAAGCTCGGGATACATAAGGGCCGCGACGTGCGGCGCTAGCGGAACGAGGCGACGACGCCGTTGCAGACGAGCGCCCAGCCGTCGACGAGGACGAACAGGAGCAGCTTGCACGGCAGCGAGATGATCGGGGGGCTCAGCATGAACATGCCCAAGCCCATCAGTACGGCTGCCACCGCGAGGTCGATTGCAACGAACGGCAGATAGAGCGCAACGCCGATCGCAAAGGCGCTGCGCAATTCGCCGACGACGAAGGCCGGAATCAGAACGGTCAGCGGCGTGCGCTCCGGCGCTTCATCCGCCGGCCGGTGCGCGACGTGCGCGAAAACGTCGATGTCGCGCCGTTTCGTCTGCCGCAGCATGAACCCGCGCAGCGGTTCGACGGCGCGGTCGAGAAACTGACGCTGCGACATCGTGCCGGCGGCATAGGGGCGCAGCGCGTCATGCTCGATGCGTTCGATCGTGGGCGTCATGATCACGAACGTCAACACGAGCGCGAGGCCCGTCAAGACGGGATTCGGCGGCAACGAGGCCGCTCCGATCGCGGAGCGCACGAGCGAGAGCACGACGACGATGCGCACGAACGACGTCGAGAGCACCAGCACGAACGGCGCGATCGAGAGCAGCGTGAGTCCGGCCAGAATATCGAGCGGCAGCGCCGCGTGATTGCGGCTCGCAATCGAAAGCAACTCGTCCATGCGCCCCAGCGTAACGGGACCTCATGTCTAAGATGTTGCTGCGGCTCGACCCGAACGCGATGGATTCGCTTGAAGCGAATCCACTATGGCTTTTCGATGAGCTCCGTGACGCGCACGCCGAAGTTCTCATCGATGGCGACGACTTCGCCGCGCGCCACCAGGCGATCGTTCACGAGCAAGTCGACCGGACCACCGGCGAGGCGATCTAATTCAACAACCGAGCCCGTACCGAGCTTGAGGATATCGCGCACCAGCATTTTGGCCGTGCCGAGCTCAGCCGTTACGGTGAGCGGCACGTTCATCAGCAGGTCGAGATTATTGCCGTCGGGCGCGATCACCACGGGTCTCCCCTCGGAGTAATGGATCGAACTTCGAAAGCGGGACGACCGTGTCGCAGACCGCAGGTACCGAAGGCAATCCTCTGGCCCGCGACGTTCAATTCGCCCTCGCCCTCGACCTTGGTGTCCAGCACCACGACGCTGCCCGCACGGAGCTCGAGCAAGCGCGGAATGGGCAATTCCACGCATCCCAGGACCACGTGAACGTCCACCCCGGCGCCGCCCAGCGTGGCCGGGGTCACGGTTGCGAGGGGCGGCGCTTCGGGCAGGTCGCGCAGGATCCCGACCCCCAGCGTCAGCGCCACCGGCGCCGTGACCCGCACGTCGAAGTAGGCCACCGAGCGCGGGACCGCTGCGGCATCGACCGCGCGGGTCGGCCCGCGCCGCTCCACGCACAGCGCTTCGCAGGCGTTGGCGCAGCGGGCCACGATCCGTTCGATCGCCCCGGCCTCGAGCGCGCTCCAGGAACCTTGGTCCGCGGATACGTCTTCGCCGAACGCCGCCGCCACCAGCCGCCGCGCATCGCGGGCCGCGAGGACGAACACGACGTCGGTTGCGCGGCCGGGGGTCGCGAAGAGCAGAGCGTCGTGAATGAGGCTGCGCCAGGCCGCCGCGTCGAGTGCGACCGGCTCGCCGATCGTCACGGCGCACGCCTCACCCAACAGCGTCCGCAGGCCCTCGCGCACGCCGTTGGCGAGGACGCAGGCCGCGTCGACCGGGAGGCTCGGACGGGGCACGAAACGGGCTTGCCGCACGCGGGCGCGGCGCGGACCGAACGCGAGCGTTGCGATCACTTGAGCAAGTCCATCACGACTTTGGAACCCGCGCCCTGCGCCTTGTGCGCGGCCTGCAACGCGGAGAACGCGACGTAGGCTTCGGTGAGCCGCTGCAAGCCGGTATCGATGTCGACGTTGCCGAGATCGCGCGCGTGCACGGCCAGCGCCGCAAACGATCCGTCGGCCGGCGAACCGACGTGCGGCACGATGCCGGCAACCGCGCCGAAGTGCGTCGCATCGAGCCGCTGCGGATTGCTGCCGGCCGGGAAACGCGCGAGGGCGACGCGGCCGACCACCGCGCGTTCGGTCGAACGTTCGCGCGTGCGCGGATCGATCGACGTGCGCGTGTAGGCAAGCACGCCGTCGTCTTCGAGATGGACGTCGGTGCCGCGCCCGAGCGTGCGATCGGGTTCGGGCAGTCGCAACGCGGCGAGGGCTCGGCCGCCCTGCGGCGTGCCGAGGACGCGCGCGCCGTCGACCGTTTGCAGCGTTCCGTCGGCACCGACGCGGAAAGCGCCGGCGCGCGTGTACGTGCGCGCACCGCGCTCGTCGGCCGTGACGAACCATGTCCCGGGCGGCGCCGCAACGCTGAGCGGATCGTCGGACGGCAGCGGCGGCACGCTTCCGTTCACGTCACCGAACTGCGGCATTGCACCCGGCGTGTAGGCGGCGAGCACGTCGTTCGCACGATCGGCGACGCGCTTGAGCGCATCGAGCGACGCGGCCGGCAGCATCACGGCGCGACGACCCGCACGCCCGTGCCCGCCAGCGCGAAGCGCGCGCTCGCGAGCGCACGTTCCACCACTTCCCGCAAGGGGCTGCTGCAGAAGGCGACGATGCGCAGCGCCTTGCCGTCGTGGTGAACGAGCAAACGCACCCGACCACCGGCGACATCGAGGGTGTGCGCGGCCGGCGAGGGACGGCGGGCGCTGAGCCGTTCCACCGCGCGCTCGATGCGCCGCGTGGTTTCGCTCGCCGGACGCCGCCGTTCCGGAATCGCCGTGCTGCGCACGTTTGCATCGCGCCGCCCACGCGTCGGCAGCGGCGTTGCAACGCGTTCGCCGTGCGCCGGAGCGGGGGCAACCCGCACGATCGCCGCGGGGCGCGCATCCGCCGCAACGCGGCGCGCGAGCGTCAAGCGCACCGGCGGCGCGTCGTGAGCCAAGTGCAGCGCCGAATACCACGCTTCGCTGAGCGCGCGCCGATCGGTTTGGGCGACCTGCGTGGCGATCACCGCCACGCCGTCGGATGCGTTCATCTCGTTTACCTCCGGCGCAAGCGTAGCGTTCCGGAGTCATCGCGAAACTGCGGGGTTGTTACCGGCTCGCGATGAGGCCGTCGATCGCGAGCGTGGCGTCGATGACGCGGCGGTGCAAGCCGCGCGCAACGTTGACGCCGAGGGCCGGCGACATCGTCAGCGCGGCGAGCAGCACTTTGCCGTCGGCAACGGCAACTTGCGTTTCCTCACGGCAGACGGCCGACCATGGATGCTGCGGCAGCGGTTCGAGCAGCGCGCCCTCACCGGTAAACTCGCCCGGACCGAGCGTGGCAACCGTGGTGCGCAGGCTGCCCGTACGCTGCACGATCGCCACGCTGCCGCTGAGGATGAGGAACACCTCGCGCGCTGCGCGCCCGCGCACGTAGAGCGTCGCACCCGGCGGAAACGTCGCGAGCCGGAAGGCCGGCAACACGCGTGCCAGCGACGCCGCTTCCACGCCGCTGAAGAACGTGTTGTCGGTCAGCACTTCCGCTGGAGAACGATGATGTAACCGCTTTCCTGTTTGATTTGTCCCGCGCGCACGAGCTGGTTCATCTCGAGGCTCACCGTTTCGCGCGTGCTGCCGATGATCGAAGCGATGTCTTGATGCGTGAGCCGCAGATCGAGCAACGTGCCCTCGCCGGTCGTTCGGCCGTGTTCGGTCGCAAGACGTTCGAAGAGATTCACGAGCCGGTCGCTGATCTTCGCGTAGGCGAGATCCTCGATCGTCGCCGACGCATCGCTCAAGCGATCGTTGAGCATCTGCGCGACGTTGAGCGCGAGCGCCGAGTTGCCGGCGAGCAGCGCGAACAGATCGTCTGCATGCGCCTTGCAGATCAGCGTTTCTTCCATGCACGTCGCGACCGTCGTGCGCTCGCCGCCGCCGAAGAGCGCGTCTTCCCCGAACATGTCGCCGGGGCCGAGAATCGCGACCGTGACTTCCTTGCCGTCGGCGGTATTGCGCGCGATGCGCACGCGACCGGTCTTGATGAGAAAGACCACCTTCGTTGCATCGCCCTGATCGAAGAAGGTCGCGCGCTTGGGCAGCAACTCCATCGTGAAGATACTCTCGCCGCCGATGACCGCCTCCACCGGCGCGTTCGCGAAGAGCCGGTTCTGCCTCAGATACCAGATCTTATTCTCGGTGTCGTCCGAACTCATAGCGCGATGCTACGCCCGCAAGCCGGGGGCGGCAATAAGCCCGCTTACATCCCCGGACGTTCGAGGTACAGCGCGTGGCCGGCGAAGTCGAAGGTGACGGTGAACTTGCGCAGGAGGGCCAGGCCCACGTTGCCGGCGTCGATGCGGTCGGCAAACGCCCCGCTCTTGGACTCGATCACGTCGGCATCTTGGTCCGAAACGGTCGTCGAGCCCAGCCGCAGCGAGTTCACCCGCGTGGCATAGCTCTTGTCGCTGCCGCCCACGCCGACGAAGCTGCCGGCCCCCGTGCCCACGGCCGGCGCCACGCTCGGGTGCGCATCCGCGAACGGCCCGTAGATCAGCAGCGGGCTGCTGTCGCCCGTATCGACGATAAAGGGCGCGTCGAGATCGTCGATGCGGAACACGGCTTCAGGAATGTCGCGGTCGGTATCGATGGCGATGCGATCGCCGCCGGGCGTAATCGAACCCGGCGGTCCGAAGCGCATCACGTGATGCGCGAAGTCAAGCTGCACGATGCTCGCGGCGAAGAACGGATAGCCCAGGATGCCGTCGATCCGCATGTGCCCGGCCGACGAACCCAGCTCGATCGTCGAGATGACCAAGTTGTCGAGGTACGCGTTGCCGATCGTCAAGCGCGGCAAGCGCGCGACGTGCAGGCCGCCGGCGCGCACCGCGCCGCGCACTTCGAGCGAGCCCTCTTGACCGATGCCGGCCGCTTGCGCCACGTGCGAATCGAGCAGCACGTCGGCCGAACCGCTGTCGATGAGGAACGCATAGGGCTTGCCGCCGATTTGCACCACGCACGCGATGCGCGTGCCGTCATCGAGCAGCGGCACCGTCTGGGCGCCGTCCGCGATCAAGCGCCGCGGCACGAGCGGCGCGAACAGCGCGGCGTCGATCGGTCCGCCGATCTTCACCGACGACGTTTGCACGATCGTATCGAAGTCGTGTTCGCCGTCGGTCGTGACGGCGTGAAATGCCATCTCCATTCCGCCGACGTCGAGCCAGTCGGAGAGGTCGACGTAGGTGGGCCCGTCGCCGTCGAGATATTCCGTTCGCAGCGGCAAGCCGTTCTCGGTGTCGATCCAAATCGTCTCGGGCTCGCCGCCGTCAGCATTGACTTCGATGTTCCACGTGCGCCGGTCACCGATGGTGCCGAAAGCGAGAAAGCGCGCGTGATCGGGCGCCGACAGAAATTTTCCCGAATCGACGAAGTTCGCCGTCAGCGCGCGCCGGCGCAGAATGCCGGTGAGCTCTTGCACGTTGCCGTCGCTCGAAGCCCAGATGCGATCGCCGATGCGCAGCGTGGTTTCCAAGCGCGGACCGAGACTCTCATCGTCGCGTTCGCGATCGCCGTCGCGCCAGCTATGAAACTGGCCGCTGAGGCCTTCGCCCGCGATCGTGCCGACGGTTTCGATCTTCGCGACGTCGCGGCCGTGCGTGGCCTTCTGATAAGCCGCGAGAATGTCGGTCATCGGCGGCGGATCGCCGATATCGCGTGCTTCAGCCACGGGCATGCACGCGAGCGCGATCAGCGCCGCGGCGAAGAGAACGCCGTTACGGCTGCGAGCGGTACTGGTCGAGCGAACCGAGGACGTTTTTGACGTAGTTTTGCGTCTCGGCATACGGGGGCACATCACCGTATTTTTCAACGGCGCCCGGACCGGCATTGTAAGCGGCGACGGCAAGGCGCGTGTCGCCTTTGAAACGGTCGAGCAGGCCGCGCAGATAGCGCGTTCCGCCGGCCACGTTTTGCGCGGGATCGTAGGGGTTCTTGACGCCGAGCGAAGCGGCCGTCTCGGGCATGAGCTGCATCAGCCCCTGCGCGCCGACCGGCGAGGTGGCGTTCGCGTTGAACGACGACTCGTTCGCGATGACGGATTTGATCAGCGCGGGATCGACCTGCCAGATGTCGGCGTTCTGCTGCACGAGCTGGTTGATCTGCTCGGGCGGCACGGGCGCGGGGGCATCGGGATTCTCGGTGTCCGTCGGCGCGAGCTCGGGCATCAGCGCCTGCGCGAGGACCGCGTTGAAATCACCGCCCGGGGGTGCGGTGATAACGGCGCCGGCCGGTGGTGCTCCGCTAATCTCGGCGATCCGGTTCTGGATCGCCGAGATGTCACTGAGGATATCCATCGTCCAAACTATCGGCGATTGCGGTCATTTGCATGAGCGTTTCGTTTGGGTCCGATCCTCCCTCCGCTTGCTTGAGAAAGGCGGCGATCCGGCCTTCGGCGGCGATCGCGCGCGCGACGACGGGGTCGCCGGCGCCCGGATCAAGGCCAAGCGAGCGGGCATCCCGGGCGGCATCGAGCGCGGCGAGGGCCGCGCGCAGCCGGCCTGCAGCCCGTCGGTGCGCCTCCGTCACGACCTCGCCGAGCGTGCGGCTCGCGCTTGCCGGCACGTCGATCGCGGGAAACCAGCCCGACGCCGCCAGGCGCCCGCTGAGGACGACGTGGCCGTCCAGGGCGGCCCGGGCGGCCTCAGCCACCGGATCGTGCTCCAGCGGGCCCTCGGAGAGCACCGTGGCGACGAGGGTGATGCTGCCGGCCGCCGTGCTCCCGGCGCACTCGAGCAGCCGCGCCTGCATCGCCGTCACCGACGGGGGAAAGCCGCCACGCCCCACCGGCTCGCCCCGGGCGATCGCGAGGTCGCGCGCCGCCGCCGCCACCCGCGCCAGGCTGTCGACGACCAAGAGCACGTGCAGCCCGCGCGAGCGCAACGCGTCGGCTTGGGCGAACGCCAGCTCCGCCACGCCCAGCCGCTCCTCGGCCGGACGGTCGCTGGTCGCGCAGAGGACGGTGGTGCGCGCCTCGATCCGCCGCAACCAGCGCTCGGCCTCGCGGCCCCGCTCCCCGACCAGCGCCACCACGGTGGCATCGGCGCGGCTGCCGGCGACGATCGCGTCCAGCAGCGTCGACTTGCCTGCTCCGGGGCTGCCGAAGATCCCGATCCGCGCGCCCCGCCCGAACGCGAGCGGACCGTCGAGGGCGCGGATGCCGGTGTGGAACGGCGTCGTCACGGCAACGCGCCGGCGCGGCGCCGGAACGCGCGCTACGGCGAGACGGCGCCGGCCGATCGGAGCGGAACCGCCGTCGAGCAACGTGCCGCCGGCGCCGACGGCACGTCCGAGCAGCGCCGTTCCCAGCACCACGCGGGCGCTCATTGCACGCGCTCGAGCAGCGCTGCGAGCACGGCGTCGATCTCGCGGCCCAACGCGGCGCGCGCGGACTTGCCGAGCGAGGCGTCGCACGATGCATCGAACGCGTCGGCAAGCCGCGCGCGAAACACGCGCACGTCGCGGGCGAACTCTGCGTCGTTCACACGCGGCTCCGGTTGCGGCGGCGCGCTCGCTTCGGACGGGGGTGCGTCGGCCACGATCGCTTCCGGTGCGACGCGCAACAACTGCGCGAACGAGACGAATGCGTCATCAGCCGCGGGCACGCAACAACTCCTCGGGGTGCGGCACGAGATCGCTGGCCGCGCGCGCGAGACGGCGCACGATCTGCGCGCGCTCCTCGGGCGGATAGAGTTCGAGCACCGCGGCGGCGGTCGCGGCCGGCAGCGCTGAAATCACGGCGGCCGCAACGTGCGGCGGTTCACCCGCGAGCGCGCCGCGCACGCGTGCCGGCGGAAGTCCGGCCGATTCGCGCGAGGACTTCCGCACGCCGGCCGCTTCCACGGCGCGCACGAGCAACGCATAGAGCGGACGCGCGCAGCGCAAGGCCAATACGAGGGCCGCCGCAACGAACGCGAGCTGCGGTATCATGCCGCTGAACAAACCGGCGATGCCCCACGCATCGATGCCGCGCACCGTGGCCGGTGCTGTTGCCGCGAAGCGCACCGCTTCGACGCGCAACGTATCGCCGCGCCGCTCGTCGATGCCGGCCGCGGCGGCGGCTAGCGTACGGATCGCATCGAGGTCGATGCCGCGCGCGCCGTCGACGAAGATCGCGACCGAAAGGCGCGCGGTCGCGTCGGGTGCGGCGGTATCGTGCACGTCGCGCGTTTCGCTGCCGCGTTCTTCGGTCGTTGTGGCCTTCTGGTATTTCTTCTGCGGGCTCGCGTAGCGTTCGTCGCCGCTCGTGCGGGTGAGATCGCCGGCCAACGGCAGCCGTTTGACGTCGTGCTCGTCGCGCGCTTCGCCCAACGGTTCGCGATGCACTCGCACGATCGTGGCACCCGCGCCGAGCGCGGTGTCGAGTGCCGACTGCAGCGAAGCTTGGACCGACGTGTCGTCGGCTTCGGTCGTGCCGCCGTCGAGCGCACCGCGATCGTCGAGCACCGTCACGTGGTCCGCATCCAACCCCGGCACACCGCCGGCGACGAACGCGCGAATGCCCGCGACGGCGGCCGGCGCGAGATGCGCGCCCGGCGTCAATGTGATGCGCACGCTGGCCGATGCGTCGCGCGCGGTCTCGTCGGCATACGCACCGGAACTCGCCGGCGCCACGATCACGCGCGCATCGGCAACGCCGTCGAGACCGCGCAAGCCTTGCGCCAAGTCGGCGGCCAGCGCATCGCGCGTCTGCGCCTCGAGAATGCTCTGCGGCGTGAGCGCGTTGACGTGCGCGAAGGTTTCATCCGACGTCGCGAGATGACGGTGCGGCACACCGGCCAGCGAGAGCCGCAACAACAGCTCTGCGCGTTTGCGCGGATCGACGCGCACGTTGTCGGCCAGCGGCGCATACGGCACGCCCCACCCGGCAAGGCGCGTTTGCACTTCGCTCAACTGGTCGGCGTAGAGCGGCGTCGCGAAGAGCGCGACGCGCACGTCACGCGTTGCGGTGACGCCCCAGCCGAGCGCCACGATCGCCGCTACGAAGCCGGCCAGCAAACCCGTCTTGACGCGCAGTGGCAACGCGCTCAGGCGCGCGAGCTCGCGCCGGAACACCTCCATCGGCTAGATCTGCAGTCCCAGCAGCGTTTGCAATCCTTGCGTGACGCGTTGCGCGCTCGCCGACGCGATCTGCAGCGCGATGTCGGCACGGGCGCGCTCGACGACCATCTCTTGCAGCCCGCCGCGATGCGCGGCAAACGCGCGCTCGGCATCGTCGGCGCCGGCGAGCACGCCGCTCGCCGCATCGACCAGATCGCCGAATGCGTTCCCGGCCTGCGGCAGCGGCGACACCGACGGCGCGTCGGGCGCGACATCGGGAACGAGCCGTGCGACCTGCATCAGCGTTCGATGTCCAGCGTGCGCTCCGCCAACCGTTTGCCGATGTCGAAGATCGACGCATCGGCTTCGTACGCGCGCTGCGCATCGAGCGTGGCGATCAACTCGGTCAGAGCATCGCCGGTGCCGGGTTCGGAGGATACGCTGACGGGGTCGGCCGTCTCGTCGTCGACACCGTCATCCGGCATTTCCACGAGCTGCGCAACCAAACGTTGATAGGGGTGCCCGGGCGTTGCCGCTTGCGCCGCGGCAACGTTGCGCGCGTCGAGGTCGAGCATCGTGCGCTGCGCGCTCATCCCGCGCGCCGCAACGTCGAGCAAGTCGAAGTCCGTCACTTCGCCACCAACTTGAGCTCGTTCACTCGCGCCTTCACCGCGCCAAGCAACGCCTCGGTGAAGAGCGCTTGCTGCGCCACGGCACCCATCGTCCGTTCGTTGGCGGTGCGGCTCGCCGCAGTAAGAGCATCGCCCGCACGCACAGCAGCCGCCGCCGTAGCATCACCGATATCAAGGTTCATGCGCAAAGCCTAGCCGCACGCTATGACCGCATTATTTCGCAAGTGTGAGAAACTTGAAGTAAGCGGCGCCCCCTATGTCATCCCGAGCTTGTCGAGGGACCGCCCCAATCCATACTACCGAGTGCGAGCGCGAAGGCGCGAGCAGTCGATAGTTTCTTTTCTCTTTTACTTCACTGCTCGCGCCTTCGCGCTCGCACTCATATCGCCGAGATTTTCTCGCGTTCCTCGACAAGCTCGGAATGACATGAAGGGCACGTCATCGCCGTATTAAAAAAAGCCCGCGGTTTCCGCGGGCTTTCCTTTTGTTTAGCGCTTCGAGAACTGGAAGCGTTTGCGGGCGCGTTTGCGGCCGTACTTCTTCGATTCTTTTTCGCGGGGGTCGCGGGTGAGGAGGCCGTTGCGGCGCAGCGGTTCGCGCAGCGCTTCGTCCATCTCGAGCAACGCGCGAGCGATGCCGTGGCGCACGGCGCCGGCTTGTCCGGCCGGTCCGCCGCCGGCGCATTTCACGTCGACGTTGAAGCGTGAACCGGCTTCGGTGACCACGAGCGGCTGCCGCACGATTTGCTGCAGGACCGCGCGGGGGAAATAATCGTCGATCGGCTTTTTGTTGACCGTGATGACGCCCTGACCGAGGGTCATCCGGACGCGCGCGACGGCGCGTTTACGACGGCCGGTGCCGAGAAAAAGTTCTGCTGGTTGCATGCCCTACGCCAACGCCGCGGGCTTTTGGGCCGCGTGCGGATGAGTGTCGCCGACGTAGACGCTGAGACGCCCGAGCTGGACGTTGCGCATCCGGTTGGTCGCCAGCATGCCGCGAACGGCGCGCTCGATCAAACGTTCCGGGTACTTCGCACGAACCTGCGACGCCGTCTCGGTGTGGAGGCCGCCGGGAAACCCGGAGTGACGGTGATAGACCTTCTGGTTCCACTTGTCGCCGCCGAGCTCGATCTTGTCGGCGTTGATCACGACGACGAAGTCACCGGCATCGATGTGCGGGGTCCAGGTAGGCTTCTTGCGGCCCGAGAGCGTGCGAGCGATCTTCACCGCGAGCGTGCCGAGGCGTTGCCCCGCCGCGTCGACGATATACCAATCGTGCGTGGCCTCTGCCGTGGTCTGTTGGTAGGTGCGCATGTCTTCTAATCTGTCAGCAAGAGAATAAGACCGCTCCGGCTCGGAACGGCAACCCAAGGAGTATACCGGCTGAGGCCGGGGATGTCCAGCGCCTAGCCGTGATCGCGAGCCCCCCGTTTGTCATCCCGACCCTTCGACAAGCTCAGGGCGAGGGGCCGCCACCCAAGTGGCCTGCTTGCTCTGAGTCAAAGCCGGGGTAGCGGACGCCGACCAGGCACAGGCCCTCGGGCGGGGCCGTGTAGCCGGCACGCTTGCGGTCGCCGGAGGCCAGGATCCGGGGGATGTCGTCCGGGGGGCGGCGGCCGGTGGCGATCTCCATCAGGGTGCCGGTGATCCGGCGGACCATGCGGTGGAGGAAGCCCTGGCCGGAGATCCGGAGCACGATCCGGTCGCGGCTGCGGTCGATCTCGATCGAATGCACGGTGCGGACCGTCCCGCCGCGCTCGGGCGCGAGACCGCAAAAGGCCACGAAGTCGTGGGTACCGATCAGGCCGGCCGCCGCCGCCCGGGCCAACGCGACGTCGGCATCGCGATGGACGTGGTGGGCGAAACGGCGCTCGAAGGCCGAGGGCATCGGGCGGTTGATGATGCGGTACTCGTACGTGCGCGCTTCCGCGTCGAACCGCGCTGAGAAACCGTCCGGCGCGAGGCCGGCATAGCGCACGCTCACATCGCCCGGGAGATTGCCGTTCATCGCGAGCGCGAGCCGGCCGATCGGGAAGGCGCGCTCGTTCGCGAACGAGATGACTTGGCCCGAGGCATGCACGCCGGCGTCGGTGCGGCCGGCGGCGCTGATCTTGACCGTTCCGGCGAAGAGCACGCTGAGCACGCGCTCGAGTTCGCCGGCGACGGTTCGCACTTCAGGCTGGAACTGCAATCCGCAAAAGTTCGTGCCGTCGTACTCGACAACAGCCCGATACGTGGGCAAACGTTATGCGGCTACGCGATGGGGGACGGGGCGCTTCTCGTCGAGATCGAGCAGATCGGCCCACGCCGTGACGTCGGTGCGATCGGGTGCGACTTCGCTGCGCATTTTGAGGAAGTAGCCTTCTTGCGGCGAGCCCTTGTCGGGGCCGTACTTGAGCCAGTCGCGATTAAACGCTTCGATTTCGCTGTCTTCTTTGGCGTGCACGTACGGCGCCACGAACTCGCTGATCTCGCTGTCGTTGCTCGCGCTCTTGATCACGTCGAGCAGCGTGTCGCCGTCGAGATCCAGAAATGCGAACAGGTGCTTGTCCATCGGACAATCGTAGTTATAGTCGCCGATCGTTCCCGCAGCCAGGGCCTTGCCTTTGTCGATCGTGCGCTTGAGCTGCACGATGCCGTGCATCTGTTCACGAACGCTGGCGGGATAAGACTTGGTGAGATCCATGCGTGACTTTCCGTTCGGCGAAGGTGGTATGGGAACAAACTGCCCGATTGGAGTGTTCGCGCTACGGCAGGGTTGCGCCCTTGAATACTACGGCGACAGAGGACGCTGGAGCGGAAACAGCACGACGTCGCGGATCGACGCGTTGTTCGTTAGCAGCATAACCAGACGGTCGACGCCGATGCCGATACCGGCTGTCGGAGGCATCCCGTATTCCAATGCGTTCACGAAGTCCCAGTCAGGCGGCGGAACCTCATCGTCGCCCGCCGCACGCTCGGCAACCTGCAGCTCGAAGCGCCGCCGCTGATCGTCGGGATCGTTCAGCTCGGTGAAGGCGTTGGCAACCTCCATCGAGGCGCAGAAGAGCTCGTAACGGTCGGTGAGTTCGGGGTCGCCGGCTTTGCGCTTCGCCAGCGGCGAGAGCAGCACCGGATAGTCGTGCACGAACGTCGGGTGCAGCATTTCGGGCTCGACCACGCGCTCGAAAATCTTGTCGAGCGCGTGCGCGTGCGAAGGCGAGGGGGGCAAGCCGTACTCTTGCAAAACCTGCTGCGCGCCGCCGAACGATAGCAGCTTCTCGCGGTCGAGGCCGCCGAATTCTTTCATGGCATCGAGATACGCGATGCGCGCAAACGGGCGCTTGAACGAGATCGCGTCTTCTTTATACATCAGCGTGTCGCTGCCGTGCACGTCGGCCACCAGATGCGACATCAACGCTTCGTTGAAATCCATCATCTCGTGGACAGACCAGTAAGCCGCGTAGAGTTCGAGCATCGTGAACTCGGGGTTGTGCGTGGTGTCGATGCCCTCGTTGCGGAAGATCCGGCCGATCTCGTAGACGCGTTCGAGGCCGCCGACGATCAAGCGCTTGAGGTTGAGCTCGGTCGCGATGCGCAGCGTCATCTCGATGTCGAGCGCGTTGACGTGCGTAATGAACGGTCGCGCTGCGGCACCGCCGGCGATGTTGAGCAGCGTCGGCGTCTCGCACTCGTAGAAGCCCTGCGCGTCGATGAAACGGCGCATCGCGGCGATGATCTTGCTGCGCTGCATGAAGACGTCGCGCACGTGCGGGTTGACGATCAGGTCGACGTAACGCTGGCGGTAACGCTTCTCGATGTCGACGAGACCGTGCCACTTGTCCGGCAGCGGGGCGAGCCCTTTGCTCAGCACCTCGAACGACTGCACGTGCAGCGCGAGGTCGCCCATCTTCGTGCGGAACACGAACCCGCGCGCGCCGATGAAGTCGCCGCGATCGAGCGCTTTGAGCAACGTGAACGCGTCGCCGAGTTCTTTCTTCGCGAAATAGAGCTGAAAGCGTCCGGTGCGGTCGGAGACGTCGGCGAACGGCCCGCGCAGCGACATCACGCGACCGGCGATTTGCCAGATGTCCGCTTCGGCGTGCTCTTCGGGTCCGAGCTTTCCATATTTTTCCGCGAGGTCGCCGGCGTGTGCCGTGACGTCGTAACGCGTTGCGGCGAATGGGTCGACACCGCGTGAACGAAGGGCGGCCAGGTTTGCACGCCTGGCCGCTATCAGTTCCGCTTCGCGTTTCCCGTGCTCGCCGGGATCGGTCGAATCGTCTACGATGCTTTTTTCGCCACTTTCTTCGTTGCTTTGTTGATCGCTTCGATCTTGTATTTCATCGAGCCGCGGGGCGTCGTCACGTCGACGGTCTCGCCGTTCTTGTGACCCATCAGCGCGGCACCGACCGGCGATTCGTTCGAGAGGCGCGCGTTCTTCGGATCGGCTTCGGCTGAACCGACGATCGTGAACTCGTGCGAGCGGCCGGAGACCAGCTCTTTCACCTTGATCGTCGCACCGAGGTGGACGGCGTCGGCGACGAAGTCGCTCTGGTCGATGATGCGGGCGTTACGGATCATCGACTCGAGTTTGAGGACGCGGCCTTCGACGAAGGCTTGTTCCTGCTTTGCGTCCTCGTACTCGGCGTTTTCCGAGATGTCGCCGAACTCTTTGGCTTGGCGGATGCGCTCGTTGACTTCCCGGCGGTGGACGGTCTTGAGCTCGTCGAGCTCGTCTTCAAGCTTCTTGAGTCCGTCGCGCGTCAAAATGATTTCTTTGTCGTTCAAAACCGACTCCTGGGACTATGCGCCCGAGCGCAACAAAACGCTGCGACTCTTAAGGAAATATCGACCGCGGCAGTTCAAACCTGAGGAGCGGAGGACCTTCCCCTATGTCACCCGGAGCTGATCGAAGGGCTGCGCCAAAGGGCGAACGGGAGCCCCAGGATGGCCGTCACCAACAGGAACAGTTGGGTCGGCCGGTCGCCTTCTACCACCGACACGGTAAGCACGCCCATGAGCGCCAGCGTGGCAAGCGCAGGCAGCACCACGCCGTCAAACCAGGCCATCCGCGCCATGGCAAAGATCCGGACCGCCGCGGCCGCGCTGAGCAAGAACAGCACTCCCAGAAACACCGTCGTGCCGCTCAGAATGAAGTCGAACGCCGCGCGAACGCTCGGAAAGAACGCGCACGCGACCAATCCGGCGACACCCACCGCGGTCAGCAAGCCGACCGCGAACGCCGGCTGCGCGCGCAGGTCGAGCGTGCCGAAACGTTCCGGCAGCACGCCGTCGCGCCCCATCGCATAGAAGCTGCGGCTGAGATAGACCAGCGTCGTCTGCAGCGACGCTGCCAGCGAGACGAGCACCGTCACCGTGATCGCGATGCGCCACGCGCCCCCGCCGATCGCATCGCCGACGTAGGCCATCGCGTCGCCCTCGTGCGCGGCGAAACCGTCGAGCGTGCCGACGCGCAGAAATGCCGTCATGCAGACCCACAGCACGGCGGCGGTGAGCAGCAGCCCGGCGAGCCCGCCCGCGCCCGGCGCCGTGTTGCCGTCGTACGCCTCCTCGGCGGTCGAGGCGGAGACTTCCCAGCCGTCGATCATCCAGATGCCGATCGCCACCGCGCCGATCAGCGCGCCCACCGGCGGCGGCGGCGCGAAGCTCGCGGCGTGCACGGCCGGCGCATGGAGCGCCGCAACCGTCGCAGCGGCGGCGAGAAGCACGAGTTCCGCGATCGCCAGCGCATTCGCGGTGCGCGAAGTGGGACGCAGGCCGCCGTAGAGCAGCAGCCCGGCACCGAGAACCCACAGTGCGCCGGCGAGACCGTCGGCCACCGGCGTGCTCTGCAGACTCGGTACGAACAACGAAAGCAGCGACAGCGTATACGCACCGGCCGGCAGCGCCGTTGCGACGATCGCGAACAGGTTGGCGACGACCAGCACCCAGGCCGCATACGCGCCCACGTGCCGCCCAAACGCGAGCCGCACCCACGTGTACGCGGAGCCGGCGTCGGGATAGCGCGAGCCCAGCCGCCGGTAGGAAATCGCCACACACACCATGATGACGGTGACGACGGCGAGCGCGAGCGGCGTCGCGCTGCCGCCGGCCGCGACCATCGGACCGAACGCCGTCGCGAGCGAGAACGCCGGGCCGATCGCCGCGGCGGCGATCAGCAGCAGATCGCCGAAGCCGAGGACGCGGCGCACGCGTTAGGTTTCGTGCAGCCGCGAGTGCCGGTAACCGTAGGCCGCGTACACGCCGACGCCGACGAGAAACCACACGACGAAACGGATCCACGTTAGCGTTCCGAGACCGGTCATTACGAGCAGGCACAGGATCGCGCCGAGCGCCGCCGTGACGAGCCCGAACGGCGCGCGGAACGGCCGCACCGCGTCCGGCTTGCGCATGCGCAGCACGAACACGCCGACGCACACGATCGTGAACGCGGAGAGCGTGCCGACGTTGACGAGCGCCAGCAATTCCGCGATCGGCAAGATGCCGGCCAGGATCGCGACCAGCACGCCGGTCGTCATCGTCGTGATGATCGGCGTACACGTCCGCGCGTCGACGCGCGCGACGATCGGCGGCAGCATACGATCGCGCGCCATCACGAAGAAGATCCGGATCTGTCCGAGCAGCGAGGTGAGCATGACGGTCGTGGTGCCGGCGAACGCGCCCGCGAACACGACCGCGTTCAGCCAGCCGGCGTTGCCCGCATGGTGCACCGCATCGGACATCGCGGCGTTCGGATCGACGGTTTTCCACGGCACGATGCCGACCGTGACGTAGGCCGCGAACATGTAGATCACGATGCCGATGATCAAGGACCAGATCACCGCGCGCGGCACGTCGCGCACCGGGTTCTTCGCTTCTTCCGACGCGACCGTCACCGTGTCGAAGCCGATGTAGGCGAAGAACACCAGCGCGGCACCCGCGATGACCCCGCTGCCGCCGAGCGGAAACGGCGGCATGAAATGCGCCGGGGAGACCGCACCGAAGAGCGCCAGCACGAACACGATCAGCGCAATGACCTGAATCCCGACGAAGAGCGTGTTGGTGCGCGTCGATTCGCGAATCCCGATCGCGAGCAGCGCCGAGATACCCAGCACCACGAGAATGGCGAGCAGATCGATCTGCGAGTGCGCGAAGTCGATCCCGCCCGGCACGAAGACCACGTGCGCCACCTGCAGCGCCGGCGGCAGCGTGATGTGAAACGTGCTGAGGAAGCTTTGCACCGAACCCGACCACGCGGCGGCGGTCGGCGCCACGCTGATCCCGTACTCGAGGATCAGATCCCAGCCGATGATCCAGGCCACGAATTCACCGAGCGTCGCGTAGGCGTAGGTGTAGGCGCTGCCCGCGATCGGGACCATCGCCGCGAGTTCCGCGTAACACAGCGCGACGAACACACAGGCGATGCCGGTCAGCGCGAACGACGCGAGCACGCCGCCGGCGCCGGCCGCTTGCGCGCCTGACCCGATCGTCGTGAAGATGCCGCCGAGCATCGTGCCGAGCCCGACGCCGATGAGTCCCGCCACGCCGAGCGCGCGCCGTAACGGAACGCCGCCGCCGTCGTTAGGCGAGATGCGATCGTGAGGCTGCGTTGCGGCGAGCCGCCGCCATACGTTCACGGGGCGGCGAGGTTGACGACGCGCGGGCGTAACTTCAACTCGCTCAGCACGCGCTCGTAGTCCGCGGCCGTCACCTCGCTCCACGTTTTTCCGAGCAGCGCGAGCAGGGCCGCCTCGACGACATTCGTGCCGAACGAGCGGCCGGAAAAATCCGGGGTCGTCGTTACCAGCGTGGCCACGCCGCGCGTGCGCAGTTCTTCCACGTCGTTGGCGGTGAGCGTGTTGGTCAGCACCATCTTGCCGTCGAGGCGGTCGGGCATGTACTGCCGCATGAAGTGGAAATCGCCCGCGATGATATCGGCGTCGTCATAGTATTCGGGATATTTGGGTTCCGGCTTGCGGTCTTGCTTCTTCCCGGTCGGATAGAAGAACTGAAACGGCAGCTTGCAGGCATCGGGCAGATACTTGCGCGCCATTTCCTCGAACTCATCGAGGCCGCGCACCGGCCGGTCGAGATCGAGCGCGAAGATGAAGTCACCGAAGATCATGTCGGCGCCGGCCGCCACCAGCGCCTGCGCCATGCCGAAGCGGTCGAGCGCGCTGACCATCAGCACGCGCTTCCCCTTCAGCTCGAAACCCAGCTCGCGCTGCAGATATTCGATCGCCTCACGCTCGAGCGTGTTCTTCAACCCGCTGCCGTCGACGACCGGCGTCGTCTTCACCGCGTTGAGCAATCGCAAGCCGTCCTTCAACGCGAACCGCTGCGTGCCGGCATACAAATACACGTCGATCCCACCGAGCCCGATCGCATCGACGGTACCGTCGAGCTGCCGCAACCGCTTGAGCGCACGGTCGATCGACCCATCCATCCCCTCGCGCGAAATATCGAACTGCTCCCCCAACAACTCCACCCGCGCCCGATGATCGCGCGAAGACGAACCCAAACTAACCGAAACAACCGTCTTCACGCTATTTTGTCAGCACGACGCTGCCTTATGTCATTCCGAGCTTGTCGAGGGACCGCGATAACCGTCGTCGCCGAGGGACATTTCATCGTGCGGCGGCGGCTCGGCGGGCGTTGGCGGCGGCGCGGGTCGCCGCGATGGCTTCGGGCGGGATCACTTTGTCGAACGCGCGCATGTCGGCGAGTTCGAAGCCGGCACGCGCCGCGAGCGCGTCGATTTCGCGCACTTTTTCGAGGTCGACCCCGCGCCCGAGCGTGTAGGATTCACAACGGTTTTCGAGCGCCAGCACCATCGTCTCGGACATGCACGCGAGCGCCGTGCCTGGCGATAGCGCGAGGTCGAAGTCGGTGCCGGGCTCGCGCACGCGTTCGGCGCGGAAGGAGCCGGGCACGCGCATGTTGCCGCCTTCGACCACCAGCACGTCGGGCCGCTCGAGCGCCACGCGGCGGCTGACGTCGTGCGGGAGCGAAACCTCGCACACCACCGCGCCCGGCCGCAAGTTCTCCGGCTCGATCACGTCTTGCGTCGACGACGTTGCGGTCAAGATCAGATCGGATTCGCGCAGCGCGGCCGCGAGGTCGACGGTGTAGCGCAACTCGCACGGAACCCTCGGCTGCAGCTCGGCGACGAGAGCGCGCAGCCGCGTTTCGTTGCGCGCCACGCAAATCACCGTGCGCACGCGCGCCGCAATCAGTTGCACGCACGCCGCACCGATCGAGCCCGTTGCGCCAACGACGACGGCCGTCGATGACGCGGCATCGATGCCCATCTCATCGGCGCCGCGAAAGAGCCCGCGAACGGCGGCCGCGATCGTCAGCGAGTTGCCGGTAGTGACCGGAATCGGGGAGCGTTCGGCGATCGTCACGCCGCCGTCACCGACCACACCCGTAAATGCGCCGAGGCCGGCGACTTTCGCGCCGAGCGAAACGCCAACGTCGATCGCAGCCAGGATCCGTGCGTACACGTCATCGCGCGGAAAGGCGAGCATCTGCTCGGGCAGCAACGGCGCGGCAACGAACCAGCCTTCGGTTTCACGCCCATCCGGCGTTCGGATCCCAGTCAGGTGGGCCGCCGCGTAGGCCGGCATCCACTCCAGGATCTTCGCCACGAGAGGCTTCCCCTTGCCGGCTGCGCCGGGCTCGTAACGGATCACGTCCTCGAACGACAGCGGATGAATCACGAAGCAAAAGGGGACCATGTCCCGCTATTCTTAGCGAAAGACGCGCCGCACCCTAGATTCGGCGCTCATGAATGTGGACGGAAACTTCATGAAGGCCGTGGGGGGTTAGTTGGGGGCTTTACTAGAGCGACGCCGCGGTTTAAACGGAGCGACGCGCCCCTATGTCACCCCGAGCTTGTCGAGGGGCAGCGAGAACCTCGGCGTTTTGCGTGCGAGCGCGAAGGCGCGAGCAGTGGTGTGTTCTGCTCGTTTTTTCACTCCACTGTTCGCGCCTTCGCGCTCACACTCGGTAGCACGGATTGGGACGGTCCCTCGACTTCGCTCGGGATGACAGAAGATTCACGAAACGCGTGCTCGTTATACGTCCGTTCGCTTACTTTGTCGTTCGAAGCTGGCCCGTAACGAGCGAGGCTCTGCTCGACGCTTCCGCCTCCGTCTTCAGCGCGGCGAGCATCATCTCGGCGTTCTCGCGCACTTTTTTCTCGAGCGTGGGACCGATCAGTTCGGCCAAGGTCGGCACGCCGAAGTCGTAGGTGACGTCGAGCGCAACGACCGTGCCGCTGCCCTCCGCAACGAACGTCCACGTGCCCTCGAACGTGTCGAGGTCGCCTTCGAGCAGCTTGTAGTCGATGCGCAGCGCGGCGTCGTCGAAGCGGTCTTCTTCGAGCCACTCGATCGGCGCATCTTCGATTAGCGTCTTCCAGCGCGTCAGCACGCGATCGGCGTGCCGCTCGACGACCGTCACCGACTCGACGTCGGGCATGAATTGCGGAAAACGTTCCTGATCCTTGGCAAGCTCGTAGATCAGGGCGGCGGGCGCATCGATCGCAATCGAGGTGGTTACGTAGGGCAAACGAGAACTCCGAGACGTTCGACCGCTACCGCAACGGCCTCATCGAACGCCCGCAGCGCCGTCGCGATTTGGGCCGCGGTGACGATCAACGGGGGCTCGAGGCGGATGACGCGCTGCTGGTTGAGCGTCCAAGCCGCCGTGACGCCGCGCTTGAGCAGTTCGGGAATGATCGTACCGCCATACCCTTCGTTGCGTAGTTCGACACCGACCAGCAATCCTACACCGCGGACCTCCGCGATGGCATCGGGGTAGCGCGCGGCGATCTCGCGGGCGCCCGCGAGCAGCTCGGCGCCGCGTGCACGCGCATTGGCCGCGAGATCGTCCTCGACCAGCACGTCGAGCGCGGCGAGCGCGGCGGCGCAGGCGAGCGGATTGCCGCCGAAGGTGGAGGTGTGCAGCAGCGGGTCCTTCGCGTAGGCGGCGTTCCAGACGCCCGGGCGTGCAACGTACGCACCGATCGGCATCACGCCGCCCGAGAGGCCTTTGGCGAGCGTCATCACATCGGGCACGACGCCCGCCAGATCGCAGGCGAAGAGCGCGCCGCACCGGCCGAGTCCGGTCTGCACTTCATCGGCGATGAACAGCGCGCCCGAACGGTCGCAGAGCTCGCGCACGCCGCGCAGATACTCCGGCGGCGGCACGTTGACCCCGCCTTCGCCTTGTACCGGTTCGACGATCACGGCCGCAGCATCGTCGACGAGCGCCGCCAGCGCCGTGAGATCGCCGAACGGCGCGAACACGACGTCGGCGAGCAGCGGCGCGAACGGCGCGCGAAACGCCTCGCGTCCGCTCACCGACAGCGCGCCGAAGGTCTTACCGTGAAACGCGCCCTGCGTGCCGACGAACTTCGCGCGCTTCGTTGCCGCCCGTGCGAGCTTGAGCGCGCCTTCGACTGCTTCCGTTCCGCTGTTGGCGAAAAACGAGATCTTCAGATCGCCCGGCGTCAGCTCGGCCAGCCGCTTCGCCAGCCGCCCTAAGAGCGGGTTGAACATCGTGCGGCCGGAGAGCGCCATCGCATCGAGTTGCGCGCGCACCGCCGCGACGACGCGCGGATGCCGGTAGCCGAGCGTGAACACGCCGTAACCGCCCGCAAAATCGAGGTAGCTCTTGCCGTTGTGATCGACGATCGTCACGCCTTCGGCCGACACTTCGACCGGGCTGCCGGAGAGCTTCATCACCCGCGCCAGCGGCGGATTTACGTAGTCGCGGTAGTTCTCGTAGGTTTCGTCGTACAGCGCTCGCGCTGCCGCGCTATCGGTCACGACGCAACGGCGAGTTCGCGCGGCGGTGCTTCAAGCGCGACGATCGTCTCGGCCACGATGCGCAGCGTTTCAACCGCGGTCTCCGTGCGCATCAACCGTTCGCGGAGCGCGCTTGCGCCGGGGAAGCCTTTGAGGTAGTAGCCCAGGTGCTTGCGCATCTGCGGCACCGCGCGCGACTCGCCCCACTCCTCGAGCATCGCATGATAGTGGCGCACGGCAAAGCGCAAGCGTTCCGGCGCGGCGGGCGTCGCATCGGGTTCGCGGCCTTCCATCAACGCGCGCAGTTGCCCGACAAGCCACGGATTGCCGAGCGTCGCGCGGCCCAGCATCACGGCGTCGACGCCGCTCGCGCGCATTTTCGCAAACGCGTCGCGTGCGTCGGAGAGATCGCCGTTCCCGATCACCGGGATGTCGATGGCGCGTTTGAGCGCCGCGATGTGCGCCCAGTCCGCTTCGCCTTTGTAGAACTGCTTCGCGGTGCGCGCGTGCAGCGTGACGGCTTTGACGCCCACGGCTTGCGCGCGCTTCGCGACTTCGATGTAGACCAGATCCGTCTCGCTCCAGCCGAGCCGTATCTTCATCGTGACCGGACAATCGACGGCCCCGACGACCGCGCGCATGATCGCCTCGCAGCGATCGACGTCGCGCAAGCAAGCGCTGCCGCCTTCGGTCTTCGTGACTTTCGGCGCGGGGCAGCCGAAGTTGATGTCGACGATGTCGGCGCCGCACTCGCGCACGAGCGCCGCGGCCTGCGCCATGATCTCCGGATCGTTTCCCCACAACTGCGTCGATACGGGGCGCTCGACACCGTGCTGGTCGATCATGTCCATCGTGCGCTCGTTCTTGTACTGCAACGCGTTCGACGAGACGAACTCCGTGACGGTCAAACCGAAGCCGAACGGCTTGTAGAGGGCGCGCAGCGTCCGGTTCGTCACCCCGGACATCGGGGCGAGAACGATCGGTGGCCAGATGCTGATCGAGCCGATCTCCAGCGGC
>Ga0182030_10007011_pt1 | contig 23616 bp, 16 predicted proteins | sample 812S3MmetaG_FD_121299 | JGI IMG/M metagenome (GOLD analysis project Ga0182030, IMG submission 121299) | Permafrost microbial communities from Stordalen Mire, Sweden - 812S3M metaG (Illumina Assembly) | ecosystem: Environmental > Terrestrial > Soil > Wetlands > Permafrost | place: Sweden...
CCCCTGTAGCACCCCTGTAGCACCCCTGTAGCACAAATGTAGCACCAAATGTTGCACCTTAAATACCTTATAATCAATGATGTAGCACCTGTAGCACCCAAAAGGCAAAAAGGGTGGGGGTGAGCAGAAGAAGTCACGGGGGCTTGGTTGGCGCAAATCGAGGCGGAAAGGTATTTGTTGGACGGAAGGGGCGGAAGTGCGGCATTCTCTCGCAATGAAAATTGCCTGTGTCCTGCTGCTCGGCGGGTTTTTGACTTCTTTTGCAATGGCCGAGCCATTTCAACTTCCCGAACTGGCCCGATTGACTCCCGGGCGCACCAAGGCGGAAAATGCCCTCTGGATCGAAAATCCCCTGACGGCCCAATTCAAAACGACCAATCGCGTGGTAGTGGCCCAAATCAACGGGCCGGCCATGATCACCATGATGCATTTTGCCTATAACTGGACTGCCATTGCTGCGGTGCATAAACCCCTCAATCGGGATTTGCTCCTTCGCATCTATTGGGATGGGGAAAGCACCCCGAGCGTGGATTGTCCGCTGGTCGATTTTTTCTGCGATCCCAACGGCACCCGCGATGTTGTCAACACTGCCTTTGTCAATGTCCGTCGCGGTTTCAACACCTATTTTCCAATGCCGTTCCGCAAATCGGCCAGGGTCGAATTGGTCTATGACGGCCCGGTGCCGCCCGGAGAGGAGTTGTGGGGTTTGATGCCCTGCTATTCTTATGTGATGTATCGGACGGCAGACAAACTGCCCGCCGATACCGGCTATTTTCATGCCAGTTGGCGGCAGCAATCAGTCAAGCTTGGCCTGACGGATTACATCGCCCTGGAGGCCAGGGGCAAGGGCAAGTGTGTGGGATGGAATGTGACGGTGCGCCTTCCGGGACGCGACGGGTATCCGGTCGATGAGAACGAGAAATTCTACGTTGACGGCGAAACCAACGCCTCGGTCGAATTCCAGGGTCTGGAGGATTCCTTTGGTTTTAGCTGGGGGTTTCCTGAAACGGAAAATACCTTCCCCATGACGGGATACTTTCCATTTCTCAAAGGGGCCATGGCCTATCGTTTTTTCGACCAGGATGCCATCAGCTTTGAAAAGTCGCTCAAAGTGGCCATTGGTTTTGGCGAGCACGAAGACCCGTCGTTCCGCAGGGATTTCTCCCGGTTCGGCAGTTCGTTGCAATTCTCCACCACGGTCTATTGGTATCAGCAGGAACCGCACGCTCCGCTGCCGGTGATGCCGGCGGCAGCCGAACGCGCCCCAGCGCCGGAGGAGTTGTTCTGGCCCGAGAAAGAGAAGCTCGCGAACATCTCCGACTTGCAAGCGCGCGGGGTCAAGCTGGCCATGCACTGCGGACGTCCCGGCAAAGAAGTTGTGTTCGCCTCGCCCGGCTACAGCGCGGCGGCCCGCCAGGGCTTTGCCTGGAGCGGTTGGAATGATGATGTCTTTTACGCCCGCGCCGACGTCCATGAAACCAAGATCGAATTGAATGTGCCGAAATCCGCCGCCGGCACGGTGCGGGTTTATATTGTCGATCCGGACAACTTCGGCGGCGGGCGCAAGCAAAGCGTCGTTATCGCGGGACAAACCTTTGGCCCATTTGAAAACTTTCAAAGCGGGCGCTGGATTGAGTGCCCCATTAGCACGGACAAAAACTCCGACGGCAAAGTGGAGGTCAGCGCGATTAACGGCAACCCGAATGCCAATGCAGTCCTCTCCCTCATCGAATGGGTGGAGAAGTGAGCGAGATCAAACTCTACCAATCCACTTTCGCTCCTCCCACACGGCGCGGAGCGAGGCGAGGTTGCGCCGGTCCAAAATATTTCCGGCCGCGGCGCCGAGCTTGCCTTTTTTCAAATTTTGCCAGGCATCGCTCAGGCTGATGGCGGAAAACTGCAGGACGCTGGGATCGCGGTAACAGTCAATCATGCATTTTGTGCAGCCGTCGCGGATGAGTTTGGTTTCGTCGAAATCGTAGATGTTGCACATCGGCTTGTCCCAGGCGTGGCAGCGATACAGGTTCAGGTTCCAATCCAAATAGAAATATTTGTAGCCCCCCAGGCAGCCAAAGCGCTCCGGTTCGCCGCGCAGATGCCTTTGCATTTCGGTGAGCGATTCGGAGGGATTGGCCACCGGATAGCCGGTCCGCTTTTTCATTCGCTTTATTCTTTCAAACACCTCGATTAATTCGTCGCGCTGGTAACTGACGAGTTTTGAATTGCTAAAGCTGAGAAAACTCGAAGCCAACTGGGTCAGTGGATAGCTGAACGTGCAACTGGCAAAGCCCAGCGTTTGCAGAAATTCCGGGAGCTTGTCGTAATCATCAATCAGACGGCTGGCCGTGACGCTGGCGGTGGTTTGCACTCCCAAGTCCGCAAAAACTTCGTTGGCGCGCCGGATCTTTTTGCAGACACCGGGCAGATCGCGATTTTGTTCATGCCGTTCCACGTCGTGGGAATCAATTGACATGATGACGCTGCTCAAACCATCGGCGGCCAGCGCGCGCATATTCTGTTCCGTCCAAAGGGAGCCGTTGGTGCAAAGCATGGGACGGATGCCGCGTTCGGCGGTATGACGAATCATCTCGCGAAGGTTTTTATGAACCATCGGCTCGCCTCCGACAAAGAGGAGATAGCCAATATGGTTTTTGCGCGCGATGCCGATGGCGTCCCGGGCTTGTTCGAGGGTAACGGTGCGGCGCTGGCGGGGGTCGAATTTGTTGGCGGCGAATCCGCAAAAATCGCATTTGGCATTGCAGATGTTGGTAATGGCGAACTGCAAATAGCCGGGCCCGCCGTTCGCCAAAATTTCCCCGGCCAGCCGCCATGCGGATTTTTTCGGTGCAGTGAAAGGCGCCTCAGTAGCCGGAACGGACAGCTCCTTTTCATCCCCATCCTCTTTTTCGGCGACAGGCCTATCAATCACCATACCAAACACTGCTTTCCTCAAAACGTGGTGTTCGTCAACTTTTTAATTACAGACTCGGGATTTGTAAGGGTTCGCATCGCAGGAAAAAGAGTAATTTACCCGACAGACAAGGCCGAGCATATTTCGTAGGCTGGTGCCGCAGTAGAGTTAGTTTTCATGGGGCGCCCCGTGTGGGGCGCCTTTCTTTTTTACCCTTCGGTTCCGGCGCGGTTCATCGCTGTCCTCCGCATAACTGGACACGGACTTTTCCTTCAAGGATGTCGCCGGGATGGATCACTTTGCCAACTCCATAGGTGTCGTCCCATTCGGGTGTGCCGGTGGCCGAACCCCCATAATAATCCAGCGCGTGAACGGAAATGGAACGCGTTCCCACCGTGGCGCGAACATGCTGGGTTCCATCGGACACGATTTTAATGCCCGCCTCGTCGTTGTCCGTCAGGCTCGCCCAATAAATATTGCGCTTGGCGCTTCGGAAATCGTTGCAGCCCCAGACGTGGTCGTCCTGGCCAAACGGTCTGGGGCACGATGGCGTCTTAACATGCGCCGTTACCATCCCGCGCGGGCGCCCAATTTCATCGGAAGGATAAAGCGACCATTCCGCTTTTCGACTCCAATTGAGCGTGTCGCATGGCAACGGCACAGCAAATGTCAAACCGATTTCCCGGGCCGCGATTTCCCTGCCGTTGTAACGAAAGTGGTAACTTATTTCCGCCCGCCCTGTGGCGTCCATGCTGATCTTGAAACCGCCGGTAAAATCGTTCCCGTAATCACCGTTCCACTCCACCATCGCCATGTTGTTTAAAGTGTGAAAACTCGATTGAGTCAAATGCCAGCCCATCGGATAATTCTCCTGGGGCGAGGCGCTTTTCATGACATGCAAATCGGGCCCAGCCAGCAAAACCTGATGCCGCCCGGCAACGCCCCTGCTCAGCACTCCGGAAGTGCGATCAAAGGCCATTTCCACGTTGCTGCCAAGGAGTCTTATGTTGGAACTGCCGTCCAGGCTGGGCGGCTGTTCAGCGAGGCGGGCCGGTTGGCCGGAAAGCTTCCAAACCGGCACTGGTTCGGGGGCAAATTTCAGCAGATATCCATCGATAAGGCGTTTGTGCGAGTCATGGAATTCCAGGCGGAGGACGGAATTGCTGGCTGGTTCTCTCCGAGGCGAAATAGTCAGGATGCCGTGGCTTAGTGGCGGGACGGCGGCGCGAATCTGGCCATGTTCCTCTCCCAGACACCACTGGCACACGTATTGGTCGAGGTTCAGGAAATAATTTCTATTCTCGACAGGAACTCGAATGGAACCCGCGGGAATAAGCGGCTTCTCTTCAATATGAATCGGAGAAAAAAGCTTTTTGGCCAGCCAGTATTCTGGGCGCGGACGACGCCATCCGTCCACGACGCCCCACATGGGATCGCCGACAATGCCGCGTCCGGGCCTGGCATAGACATCATCAACAAAGTGAGCTTTGGGGAGGGAACTTCGGCCGTATTCGTAACCCCGTCCCGGAGCGAGAAAAGCGTCGTCCGCCCAGGCCCAAATCATCGCGCCCAAATAATGATTGTCGCGCAAAATAGCCTGCAACGGTTCCAAAGTGACGGTGACCCAATAATCGCGCAATCCGGGGTCAAGTTCCAATCCTTGCGCCTGTGCGCCGAAGCCTTGAAAGATGCAGAAGCCTTCGTCGAAGAGCACTGGCATTTGGAACTCCGCTGTGTCCCTGATGCGTTGCAGGCTGGTCGGGTTATGGTAGGTAGCGATGTCCAGATTGGCGGATTGCCCGGCGCTCTCGGGGCGGCTTGGATCGAGGCGTTTGATCGTGCTCCGAACCAACTCAAGATTTCCGCCATAAGCGCTTTCGTTGCAGACCGACCAAATACTGACGGACGGATGATTGCGGTCGCGCTCGACCAATTCGGATGCCAATTGAATGGCAAGCGGAGCCAGGCGCAAGTCGCCGACCACGTTGCGAGCCCGCCCGGCCCATCCTTGATTGGCCCAACAAAACGGCGCTTCGTCTTCGACGTAAATTCCAAGATGATCGGCCGCGTTCAACGCTTCGGGATTGGGCGGGTAATGGGAAGTGCGCATGGCGTTGAGGTTGGCGCCTTTCATCAATTCAATGTCACGCCAGGCGGTTTCTTTATTGATGGCCCGACCGGCCAGCGGTTCGGCGTCATGACGGCACGCGCCCCAGAATTTCACCGGCTGGCCGTTGATGGTATAAGTGCGTTCGATAATTCTCACCTGCTTGAAACCGAATGGTTGTTCAACCGCGGAGGGCCGCTGGCCCGGGGCGGTCAAACGCGCTTCGAGCGTGTAGAGGGCGGGAAATTCGGCGCTCCATTTTTCCGGACGGGAAACTCTTGCGGCGACAGCAATGGAACGACTTTGCCACGCACCGAGCGAAAGGTTGGTGTTCAATGCGCCGACGGGAATATTGCGACCGGCGGGATCCAGAAGGGTGCAGCTTAATTGAAGATTGCGAACCGCCTCGGATTGTTCATTGGCGATGTCCAGATTGAGACGCAATTCCGCATCGCGATAATCGGCGTCGAAATCCGTTTCGACAGCAAGCCTGGCAAGATGCGCCGGTTCGACACAGAAAAGTTCCAGGGGCCGCCATATTCCGCCCAAATTCAAGTGGGCATAAAAACTCATGGCGGAATAATCGTCGGAATCCGAATGATCCGTGACCAAAACGGTAAGCGCATTCTCCGCACCGGGATGAACTGCATCGCCGCAATCCAGCTCGAAGGGAGTTGCGCCGCCATCGTGACTCCCGAGGCGGTGGCCGTTGAGCCAGACTTCCGACTTGCTATAAATGCCTTCCGCCCGAAATTTAATCCGCTTCTCCCGCCAGGATTTCGGCACGGCGAATTTGCGCTGATAGACTGCCCGGCCTGTGGCAGCGACGAAGCCTTCCATTTCCCAATGCGCCGGCACTTTGATCCGCTCCCATTTGCCCGAGGCAGATGCGGGGGAAAAATCCGAGGGCGGATCACCTATAAAATCCCATTGGCCGTCAAGAGCGAGATGAGTTTCCTTTGCGGCAAGTCTGGGAGTCAACGCCAGAGCAAGGTCATCGCTGTCAACAGAAAGTTTTGCGGTTCCGGCGGCAAGCGTGATTAGGCCCCTGGCTCCGTAAGGCAAGTCCACGCTGAACAATCCTCCCTGATCCGTAGTAGTCTGACGCCGCCATAAACCTGCGGGGCTCCGGCCTTCAATTAACACGGCTCCATTGCTGACCGGCTCACCCCCCTCATCGCGCGACAGGGCGCCGACAAGGTGGCCCTGCACATCGCCCGCGACGGCCAGTTCCATTTTTTGTGATTCGGCGGCGAGCACGTCCAATATTTTCGGGTCGTCATAGACTTCCAGTTCCCAAAAAGTGATGACGTTGGTCACACGCAATTTGGTCGTCGTGACTTCAGGAAACTGGAAGACAACGGTGCGGTTCGCCGGAGTGACTGTCTGCACATTCCGGAAATCTCCCTGGCCGCCCTTAAGCGACGGGTCCCAGACCTGACAAGTGAATGGAATGTTTTTGTTCCAGGGAGCGTCAAAGTTGCGCATTACCACGCCGCGAAAAGTTTGGGGTTGTTGCCATTCGATCTGATACCAGGCGTGGCGTTCTTCGGCGCCCCAACGCGTTTGCAGATTGCCGTCGATGGCTTTATCCGGCGTCATCTCCGGCAAATTGTGCCAAACGCTCACGGCGGTGGCCCTGCCTCGTCGGGCCAGATTCGCATCCGAGGCCAGTAAAGGGAAACTCCCCGCCAGAAAAAACACAAATACACGGGCGAAAAGCTTCAAAGTTTTCGTCTCGGGTAAAAAATTGATCACGCTCCATGTGACGCCAAACGACGCGCGTCTATTCGCCCTAATTGACAGTGAACGCGGGCCTCGGGACTAATGATGCGGAGCAGGCTCGGCGGCGGAGCCGGCCGGGGCGCGGTAGTGAGCAGGGAAAGGCAGGCGACCAGGGAGCAATTGATTCCAGTAGAGCCAGCGGAAAAACAGCTTGCCCCAGTGGTTGATGACAGATTCCTTGAGCATCGGGAAGGGCCCAATTACCGGCAGCGGGAACGGCCCCGGCAATGGTTCGGCGTTGTAGCTGTAGTCAATCAGCAACGCCCGGTGGAAACCGGATTCAATGAAGCAATTGGCATGGCCGTCGAATTGCGCGGGCAACGCCTCGCCACGGATGTGGTGTGACAGATTATCCACCAGCGCATCGGCCATGAAGTGCGCCACCGACCCGGCTTTGGCCGCCGGCACGTCCGCGGCATCGCCAATCACCCAGACATTGGGCCACTTCTTGGCTTGCAAAGTGAACTTGTCGGTTTCGACGTAATTTAATTCATCGCCCATTTCGGAACGTCCGATCACTTCCGCGCCTTTATTGACAGGAACAGTGACAAGCAGGTCGTAGCCGACTTCCTTGTTATCGTAGGACAAGAGCCGGGTGCGGGCATTGTCCACTTCGCTCAGCGCAAAATCAGGCACAACGCTAATGCCCTTTTGCTTCAGCAAACCCGCCAGCGTAGCGGTTGCAGTCGGTTTGGTGAATGCGCCGGAAAGCGGTGTGGCGTAAATCAAATCCACTTTGTCGCGAATTCCCTTCTGCCGGAAAAACCAGTCGGCCAAAAAAAGAAATTCAAGCGGCGCGACCGGACACTTGATGGGCATTTCGGCAACATTGACCACCAGTCGCCCCCCCGGCCAATTGCGCAGGCAGTGCCCGAGGGCGACGGCGCCCTCCAGAGTGTAAAAGTCAAAAATATTTTTGCGCCAGCCGCCGTCCTTCAAGCCAGGCGTTTCCCCGGGGTCGATGTTGCAGCCCAAAGCAATGACCAATTCGTCGTAGGATATGGCCGCAGCCCGCCCGGTCACCTTGATGCGATTGGCCTGCGGCTCGATGATCTCCACTTGGTCAAATATAAACTCCACCCGCTTTGACAGCAAACGCCGCCTCTTCTTGACCATGTCCTCCGCTTGATACATGCCGAAGGGGAGGAATAACAGGCCGGGTTGATAGAGGTGCCAGGGGTCGCGATCCACCACGACAACTTTCCACTCGCGCGAGTCCAATCGCCGCGCCATTTTGTTGGCCACGATTGTCCCGCCCGTGCCCGCGCCCAAAATCAGCAGTGTCTTCATCCGCCGGTTAGATTTCGCTGATGGTGATGGCCTGGGTTTCGCAAACCGAAACGCAACTCTGGCAGCCGCTGCAATCGCCGGAATTGCCCACGACGGCATGGCTGCCTTCGATTTTATAAATTTCGCTGGGGCAAATTTTTACGCATTCGCCGCAGGCCTTGCACTTTGTTTCGTCTATGACAATGACATACATAATTAAAATGGGTTAGATGATGATGGCTTTTCCCAGTAAATCCATGACGCCCACGATCTGGCCGTCAAGGCCGTAATGTTGGAAGACTGCGGGGAATTGCGCCTTGCAGATGGCGCACGGCGTGGCCAGACAATTGGCGCCCGTCGTGCGGTAGGCCTCCACTCTCGGCTTGGCGCCTTTCATCCGCACGTCCATCAATTCCTCGGTCAACAGACCGCCGCCTGCACCGCAACAAAACGTTTTTTCGCGAATGGTGTCGGCAGGCATTTCGCGGAAGTCGTTCAGCACCGCGCGCAAAATTTCGCGAGGCTCTTCGGTCAGTCCGCCGGCGCGCGCCAGGTTGCAGGGGTCGTGATAAGTCACGGAGAGGCCGTCGTTTTTTGTTTTGTCCAGCTTGATTCGCCCTTCGCGAATGAGCCGGGCGGCCAGTTCGCAAATATGCTCCGGGCGGGGCGATTCCAGAAAATCCAACGGGCCATTGAGCGTGTCCATGAAGGCTTGGGCGGCGCGCCAGGCGTGGCCGCATTCGCCAATCACCAGGCGTTTGACCTGCAATTCCCGCGCCGCGTCCACCAGCCGCAAATTGACTTTCTTAAGCTGATCGTAATTGAGGAAGAGCCCGAAGTTGCCCGCTTCGCTGGCGTAGGTGCTGGTGGTCCAACTGATGCCCGCGGCGTGGAAAAGTTTGGCGTAGCCCATCATCGTATCCGTGTTGGCGAACAAGTCGGCCGATGGCGGCACCAGCAGGACGTCGGCGCCTTTTTGATTGACAGGAATTTTGATGTCTGCGCCGGTTTCCTCTTTCAGTTCTTCCTCCAGAAACTGGCAACTGTCGAGCCAGGCAGCCTCCGGGATGCCCAAATTGTTGCCGATGTCGTGCGCTTTCTTCACGACTTCAGTGACATATTTCGGCGCCACACCGATCGAGGCCATGATTTCCCGCGCCGCCATTGTGATTTCGGCCGTATCAATGCCAAAGGGACAAAAGACCGCGCACCGGCGGCATTGCGAACACTGGTAAAAATAAGTGTACCACTGGTTAAGCACGTCCTCTGTCAGATCTTCCGCCGCTGCCAGACGCCCGGCTAATTTGCCCGCGGTCGTGAAATACCGCCGGTAAACCTTGCGCATCAATTCCGCGCGCGCGACTGGCATGTTGTTGGGGTCGCCGGTGCCAAGAAAATAGTGGCATTTATCCGCACACGCCCCGCAACGCGCGCAGATGTCCAGAGAGAGCGCCAGCGAACGGCGCCGGCCCAGCAGTTCGCCAAACTTGTGCAACGCCCGGGCCTGCCAATCCGCCGGCATTTCCCCCGGCAAACCCAGGGGCTTGAGCAAATCCGCCTTGGCGCGATGCGTGCGCGCGCCGGCAGTTGCGCCTGGGTTAATGGGCGGGGCTTTCATGGGCTTTGGCGCGGGCTGTGGGCGGGCAACGCATCCCACGGATTGACGTGGCGGCGGTCGCGCGGGTTGTTCCGCTGGTTGAGTGTCGGGCTCAAAAGAGTCGCCCCGCCGATATGAACCAGTTTGCTGAAGGGAATGTAAACCAGCAGGGCGCAAATCAGAAGGACATGCACCGTAAACACCGGATCAGAGGGCGGCGCGGCCGGGGAGAACGCCAGCCATCCGGACACAAACCGGCGTGATTGCATCAGGTCCAAACCGCCCATGAACCGCATCTGATTGCCGCTGGCAATGATGAGAAGCAGCAACGCCAGGGCGAAAAAATCGCTAATGGTGGAGATCCGGCGCGGGCGTTCCGCTGCGCATCGCCGCACCAGCAGGGCCAGCAAGGTCGCCATGGCAAGAACGCCAACCGCGCTGCCAGCCACCTGCGCCAGCCATTCGAATTGGATTTCGGTCAGCCCCAGCGCAGTCTGAGAAAATTTGGGAAACACCAATCCGCCCAAATGCCCTCCCAGCAGTAACAAAAGTGAAAGATGGAACAGCCAGGCAAAAACCCAGAACAGGTGGTCCGCTTTGAAAAGGCTGCGGAATCCGAACATTTCCTCCACCAGCCGTCGAGCGACGCCGGAGGAAGTTTTCGGCCCGGGGGTGAGAACGATAACCAATGGCGACGGCGTGCGCAGCCAGCGCCAAATGCGCCAGCCCATGCCGATCAGGAAAATCGCAGCGGCAGCGTAAAGCAGGGCAGGCAGCAGTAAGGCCATAAATTTGTAATCTCCATTGCCGTCATAGTCGTTCACCCGTTCCTGGGCAAACCCCTCTCAAAACGAGTCCGCCGGTCAGATGCAACCCGTCGGCTTGGGCAATCCGGCCAGCTTGCACGCCCCTTTGGCCGGGCCGGTCGGGAACAACTCGTAAATATGCTTGAGCGGCATTCCTGTTTCTTTGGTGAGTTTCCGGATCATCGGCGCCACGCCAAATTTGAGATAATACTCGCGCAGGAACCGGATCACCTTCCAATGCTCATCGGTCAAATCCTTGATGCCTTCCTGCTCGGCCAGCGCCTTTGCCACAAATTCGTCCCACTTGGCCGGGTCCTGGATGAACCCGTCTTCGTCCACGTCAAGCTCTCTTCCAGCTAATGCGATGACTGCCATAGATTTCCTTTAATTAATTGTTTACCACCGGAACCGCACGTTCGACTTCGCGTACTCAAGCGCCCGGGCGTCGTAACCGTCCACTACTTTGAATGAAAGCGGCAAGGCGGTGCGTTCGTAAAATTTCTCCCAGCCGATGCGGTCGATCCACTCTCCGACCCGTTCGTCCTGGCGCGCTCCCGCGGTCCAGACATCCACAATTTTTCGAATCGTGTCCGTGACTTCCGGCCAATAGGGCGGATTGTTGGGCAAATAGGGGACCACCACTCGGGCGATGGCCGGGCCGTTCCCAGTGGCGGCTGCCTTGCCTCCGACCACAATGGCCACCCCGTCTCCATCCGGGCTGCCAATGGGGGCCATGGCCGCGCAGGCTACTGAGCAAGCCGGACAGTGGATGCACCGTTTCGGGTCGACCTCGATCATGCCGGGGCCTTTGGGCCGGATCGCGCCCACCGGGCAAACGGAGATGACCAAAGGCAATTCGCATCCTTTTAGTTTGTCCTCCTTGATGGGCGGCAAATCGCGATGCACGCCCACGATGCCAATGTCCGCGCAGGAAGCCTCGCCGCAATTGTTGAGGCAGCCGGAGCCGGAGATTTTGAGTTTGGCCGGCAGGCAGTCATTTTGAAATTCCTTGAGCAACATTTCCGAAACGGCCTTCATTATGGCCGGCGGGTCGGTCGCCGCCAAATGGCAGTGCAAATATCCCGTGCAACAAACTGTATTATGCAGTGAACGGTTGGTCCCCCCGACCGGAAATCCCATTTGCGCCAGACGGGCGATAAGCTCGTCAATGCGCCTGGCCGGCACGCCTACGAATTCGAGCGAATTGCGTTGCGTGACGCGGAAATAACCCTCCGCGAATTCCTCCGCCACGTCGCAAATCTTGCGCAGGGTCTGCGTGCTCACCCGGGCGTTGGGCGGCATTCCGGCGCGAACCGTGTAACACGGCTCTCCGTTTTCGGAATCATGTTTGATCACTCCGGGGCGCGGATGTTCATGAGAAATCCATTTGCCGTAATTCCGTTTGAGTATCGGCGGCAGATTGGCTTCGAGCGGGGGTATTCCTATTCCTGGCATGGTATTATTTCTCCTGGGTCGCGGGTTTGATTTCTTTGCGCTCGTCTTTGATTTCCTCCGGTTCCCAGTGGTAATATAAATTGGCCCGCGGCTGGCCGAAAAGCCGCGCCGACGGTTCCACCCCAACCAGACGGAAAAATTCGTTGATCCCGATGCGCAGCAGGAAGTCGCCCATGCGTTCCTTTTTGCGCGCGTGTTCGTCATAGACTTCCGTAATCTTCTCCAGAAAATCGAATACTTCCTTGTAATCCGGCGGCTCCGCCTTCATGAACGGCACGATCACCTTCGCCAGCATCGGGCCATATTTGCCCCGCATTTTTCCGCCGACCAGGATGGCCACGCCGCGTTCCCCGCCGGGGCGCACCCCGGAAATCTTGTTGGCGCAATACATGCAGTGCATGCAACTGTCGGCGTCGATGGTCAAGCCGGTCTTTCGGTTCCAGCTCATGCTGCCGCCCGGACAGCGCGTGCAAGCGTGAACGATGTCGCCGCCCTTCCTGATCCACGTTTTAACTTTGGCCTGGTCGATCGTCGGCACATCCTTAAAAACCCCGCAAACAAAAATGTCCGCCTTCTGCGCTCCTCGCACGCAATCATTCGGGCAGCCGGCGAACTTGCATTTTACCTTGTGCGGAAAACGCGGGTATTGGATGTCATCCAAAAAGCGCTTGTACCACGCTTCGCGAAAACCCAGCGTATCGTATAGCGCCAAATCGCATTTGCCCGGCCCGATGCACTCTTCGCTGGTGCGAAAATCGTCGCCGGTCGAGCCGACGTCGAAACCAAGTTTCACGATTTCGTCCACCGCCGGTTTCAAATTCTCGGTGGGAATGCCCAGCATTTCCAAATCTCCGCCGGTGCTCAGCAGGTGGAGCAGTCCGTAGGCGTATTTGTCCGCAATGTCGCACAGCGAGCGCATCGCATCCGTTTTGAAGAAATTCCCGCACGGATCCATGATGCGCAGGAAATTCGAACCTTTGGAAAGATCCGGACGGGCCGAGGCGCGCACCAACACGCCCGCCGCAACTCCCGGCAGGGACACATAGCCGCCGTAACCCCATTGCGTGCTCCGTTTTTGCAGCGCTTGCTCATACATCTGCACCGGGTATTTCGTTTTCTTCAGCTCAGCGGCATGGCTCGGCCACGCCCCTTCCGAGATTTTGTCCATCATTGGAGTCGGGGACTCCGCGTGCTCTTCCTGGGCGACCGGCGCGGCGGAAGATTTTGGCTCGACCGTCGGCGCCGCAACGGGCCCGGCTTCCTCCATGACGCGCACTTCCTTAAGCCGCCCCGAAGCCAGACAAGACGGGCAGATGCTCGATTTCTGCAAAAGATATTTATACCGCTTCGCCTTGCGCGGGACGCTGGCTATTTCGTCGGCTCGATATTCTTCAATCGTAAATCCGCACCGTGCGCAACAGAGTTTGATTTTTTCCATTTGCATCTTTCCTCTTGTTAACGTGTGAAAAGCCCGCGAGTAGCTGCGGATGGCTCCTCCCTGAGCAAATTAAGGCTCATCCTGGCGCCGTCAGCCGCTGCTCCCGTGCTCTTTTTCTGATTGGGTTCCTGCTTTCGCATTATGAACTCGTTGCAACACAATGGAATTGCTCCAGTATTTCGACTAACCATTTTTTGAGTTTCTCTTGGCTTTTTTTGATTTGAAAGAAATCCATCCCCGTTTGTCAGCTTCCTTCTTGCGAAATGCGGGTTTGTGATCGATAGGTTGTACGTGCCTCCATCCACTCGTTTGGGATTTATGGAAATCACGCGGTTTGGCGCAAGTCGGAGGGCAAGCTATTGAAAAAGCCCGGAGGCCTGTCGTAAAACTAAGACGGGGAAGGACTTTCGATTATTATTTGTAGTCTATTGTCGGATTCAGCGCCTTAATACATGATCGGTTAACATTCGTGGCAGTTCCAGGAATCATAGCTCAATTTGGGGCGGCCGTGAGAAAACGGCGGCACGGACTGGACATTTCCCAAGCGGCGCTGGCCGAACGCGCCGGTCTGCATCAGACCTACATCGCGGAGATCGAAAGCGGAGGCCGGAATCTCACGCTCAAAAGCGTGGATAAGCTGGCCCGCGCGCTTCAAGTCTCGACCGCCGCTCTGCTGGCGGCAGCCAATGAACTGGAAGGCCCTCCCAGCGGCGCTTATGTGGATATTTTAATGGTAGAAGACAATCGCGAAGACGTGGAATTGACTCTGAGCGCCTTTAGGCAAGCCAGGATCACCAATTCCATGCAAGTGGTCCACGATGGCAAGGAAGCCCTCGACTTTCTTTTCTGTACCGGGCGATTTGCCCGCCGGAAAATGGAGGACCGGCCTCAGTTGGTGCTGTTGGATCTGAATTTGCCCAATATCAGCGGAATCGAGGTGCTTCGCCGCATCAAGCTCGATGCCCGCACCCGCTCCATCCCCGTGGTCGTTTTGACCGCGTCCCGGGACGTCGAGCAACTTTCTGAATGCCTCCGGCTCGGCGCGTCCGCCTCGATTGTCAAACCGGTGGATCTCGAAACGCTCGGCGCAGCCACGCCGCGACTGCATCTCGATTGGGCCCTTCTCAAACAGCCTCAAAGCGCCCGGATATGAAAGCCGGACAGCAGCTCAAGGCCTCGCTGAGAGAATTTTATTTCACCCTCGGCAACGAAAGCAATTAACATGTCCTCAGCAGAACCCCTCAACGTTTTAATCGTCGAAGATTCGCAGGATGATACGGAGCTAATCCTCCACGAATTGCGCCAGGCCGGTTTCAATCCCACCTCCAAACGGGTCGAAACCGAGCCGGACTTTCTGGCCGAAATTAATAAACAGCCCGACATTATCCTCTCTGATTATTCCATGCCCCACTTCACCGGATTGCGCGCGGTGAAACTTCTGCGCGAAACTGGCTTAAATATTCCGTTCCTCCTCATTTCCGGGACCGTGGGTGAAGAGATTGCGGTTGAAGCCATGAAATACGGCGCCTCGGATTATTTGCTCAAGGACCGTCTGGCGCGGTTGGGCAATGCGGTGCGGCTCGCCCTGGAAAAGAAAACACTTTGCCGGCAGCGCCAGCAGGCGGAGGAAGCCCTGCGGCACAGCGAGGCCCAGTTCATCGAGGCGCAAAAAATGGAAATGATCGCCCAGCTCGCCGGGGGCGTGGCCCATGACTTTAATAACATCCTCGCCGTCATCATGGCCTACAGCGATTTGATCGATGCGGATGCCGGCAATGAAAATGCGGTGCGGGGATACAACGGAGAAATCCGCCACGCATCCGAGCGTGCCGCCGGTGTCACCCGGCAACTGCTGGTCTTTAGCCGCAAACAAGCAGTAAAACCCGTGGTTCTTGACATCAACCGCGAACTCAGCGTCATGAACCAAATGTTGCAGCGCCTCGTGGGCGGAAATAATACGCTCGAGATCGTACCCGGAAAAGACCTTGGGCACATCAAGGCCGACTCCGGCTACCTCGGACAACTGCTGATGAATTTGGTCGTCAATGCCCGCGATGCCATGCCCGACGGCGGCGCGGTCACCATTGCCACAAACAATGTTCGACCCGACGAAAGTTTCGCCCGCGAACAGCCGGGCGCGATCACCGGCGACTTCGTCATGCTGAGTGTCAATGACACAGGCACCGGCATGACCGACGAAGTTAAATCCCGCATATTTGAGGCTTTTTTCACCACGAAGCCCGAGGGAAAAGGCACTGGTTTGGGCCTGGCGACCTGCCAGACCATCGTGCAACAATCCGGCGGGCATATTATTTGTGACAGCGAGGCGGGCAAAGGCACCACCTTTAAAATCTATTTTCCACGAGTTGAAGCGCCGGTGGACGTTGCCGCCAGGCAAGTCCAGAACCACGGCAATCCCGCCACCCTTGCCCGCCAGGCGCGGGAGATGCTGGACAACCCATGATCCATTTCCTGCAAATTCGGAGAATAGACGCTCCTGAACACAGGAGGCATTCCGTCCGAATTGCAAGAATCATCGCCTGGCTTCGACCGGAGAGAATTAAATCCGGCCTAAGAGCGATAATCGCCACCGAGGCTCCCGTCGGCTACCAGGACGCGACCGGTTATCACGACGGCGTCCGCCACAAAAGCCCCAGGTAGGGCCGCCTCGCCGAGGCGGCCAGGGTTCAGACCACGACGCGGCGCACATTCCGCAACGGTAGGGCCGCCTCGCCGAGGCGGCCAGAGTTCAAAGCGAGTCACCCACAAACACATACGGCCACTTTGAAACCTCCGTAACCAGCCCCTTGCGCACCGGATTCGCCAGAATGTAATCCGCCTTCTCGCGCCAGCTTTCGTCCGAACGAAGGCGGTGTTCAAAGAAATCACGCTGCCATTCAATTCCCATGTATCGCGCTGTCCAGCGTTTCCACAACGTGACGGTTTGCTGGACGGTATTTCGGGAAGGTGGAAACGAAAGCAAGGCGTGAACGTGATCGGGCATGAGCAGAAAAATGTACGCGAACCAAACGAATCTCTCATTGCGGAGTTTGACCGTGTCGAGCAGCGGGCCGGCGAGTTCGGGAAGGGTAAGTTGAATCCGGCCTCTGTGCTGGCAACTTACGGTAATAAAATAGACTTCTTTCTGTGGATCGACCCAAAGAGGCACATCGTGGGGCAAAGAATGACGGTTGAGAAATGTCAATTGGCCAAGCATGGCCCTGCGGCAGTTTCTGTCAAACCAATCCTGCCACAGCAGCCCTGCCCTGGACGCCTCGGCGACGCGTCCCCACCTTGAATACACCGCAAATAAGTTCCAGTTTACCCGCCAAAAAAGCCCCAGGTAGGGCCGCCTCGCCGAGGCGGCCAGGGGGTCAGAGCGGGTTACAAATACGGCCCCTGAGAACAAAATCCGCGATGGCGACAGCCGTTTCCCGGCTGTCCCAAAACACCTTTCCGTCGGGGGGAAACCGGCAAAACAAACTACACATGCGCCCGCAACTCAGTTGGATAGCGCAAATTCCGCAACGGTAGGAACAGGTAGGGCCGCCTCGCCGAGGCGGCCAGGGCAGGTAGCTTGGAGGCGGTTGGCCAGAAACACAAATACAGCACAAAATGGCGTCTTGCGTTTTTCAATTTTCTCCATCTTATCCGATTTCCCCCCATTTTTTGGCCAGGAGTATAGAAAAGCAGTATAGAAGAAAAGCCGGGCAGAGCACTTGCCTTTGCGGCAGGCTGGAAAAGGGGCTTCCCCCTCGGAATTTCGGAGCAAAATTCGTCGAATTACCAAACAGGCAGTCGCCCTATCCCATCGGACACGAGGGAAATTGCAACTGTCCGCCGCCGCTTTCAGCCGGTTTTTCCATACTTATACGCCGCTCCGATAGGTCTCTCGGCAAGCCCCGGCCCTACAGCCAGGCCCCGGTTCGATTGGAAGTTGGGCGGGGCGTTATCTGGGCGCTTCTGTCGGCTTAACCGTTGTCTTCGGTTTTGCTGGCTTCTGCTTTTTATTGTTAACTCATTTGTATCGAATTCATGTATATTTTGTATATTTGTTTTCATTCTTGGCTTCAGCCGGTGCAATTCCGTCTGCCCCCGATTTGCGGATTGAATTACCTGCTAGCCAAACAGCGTTTTTCACCCGCGACTGGCAGTTGTGCCAGTGCGATTAGCTTCTACCGTTCGAGTGGAATTTAATACGGACAAATTTGCTGGCGGTTTTGTCCTATTTATCGGAAGTATTTTTTCTTGGTGCGCCGGGTTTGCGGAGAGATGGAAGTTTCAATCGTTCACACGTTTTGCGGATTGCTTCTACTGAGGCCGGGGCGAGATTGAGTCCTTTTAATTTTTCAAATCGCTGCTGTGGCGTCATTTTATCATATCCACGCACCCGCCACCCCGCTACAAGTTCGTAATCGGCAGCGTTAAGCGCGGTGTATTGACGCCGACTGGCTTTTTTGATGGCTTTCGCCGTTTTTGAAAGTTCACTCTTGTTAGCAACGTCGAGCGTGCCAACCAAATGCCCTGTGTGCGCGAGCGTCTCGCGCTGATATGCTGTGAAAACCTCCCCTGGGTTTGCAGGATTGGGGCCTTGGAGAAACGCTATGGTTTCAGGATAGATTTTTGACAAGACTTTCAACTGCATTTCTTTTAGATCGAGCTCGGGGTCAGCACCAAGCCCTGGTTGGGGAAAGGTATTTTTAGTTATGGCTACTTTTGCATCCAGTTCCGCGTTTTTTCGGCGCAGCAATGCCAGATAGTAAACGGGCAGCAAAGGGCCACGCTTCAAATCAAGCGGGTTTTTCTCGAAATCAATAGGATGTTTGGATGCACCCTCACGCCACCACCAAACTTCTTTCGCCAAGAATTCTTCGGTCACTTTTTTTCGGCTCATGCGGCGTTTTCCTTTGGGAGTTTCACAATATTTGCTGGTTTGGAAAATGTCACCTTTTGCGCCATTGCCATTGAATGATGGTCGCGCAAATGGCCGTAAACCCGCATGGCCAAGGCGCCACCGTCTTTGTGTCCAAGCCACCGCGAGACTGTGGGAATGTCCACGCCCGATTCAATGCAACGAGTGGCGAATAAATGGCGCAAGTCATGGTGGGTTATTCGTTCCATGCCCACAATCCGCGCGGCCCGGTTCATCGCCTTTTGGCATTCATGGACGCGCATAACTGGCGTGTCTGCCGAATCGCCGGGCCGTTCCGCTTGGAGTCGTCTTAGCAATTGGTCCATTTCGGGAATCATTGGAGCGGTTCGCGGGTCACCTGCCCCTTTCGTGCCGGTTTCCGGCTCACCGCGCACCGTTATTGCGCCCTTGTCAAAATCGCAGTCGGCCCATGTGATGTATTTTGACTCCGTAATGCGAAAACCGCCATAAGCAAGAAAACGCACCAGATTGGCGCAAGGTCTTGCATGTCCGCTTCCGCTTGTCTCAATTTCTTTCACGAATCTATCGAATTGTTCCGGCTCCGGCAGACGGAGTTTTTGCGAGCGTTCCGTCACGCGCTTTATGGACTTCGCCGGATTGTCATAACGCGCCCCGCTCTCGACTGCAATTTCAAAAACCTGTCTTAGAATTCCGAGGCTGTGGTTGAATGTGCTTGACGCATTTTCCAGTCCAAATTTTGTCGCCCAACTCAGGCAATCGCTTTTTGTGATTTTTGCCAAGTCCAGCTTTTCCAAGCCGGGCCAGCTTTTCAAAATCGCGGCAAGGCGTTGCTCGTGGTAAGACTTGGTTTTGACTTTCAACTGTGGCGAGCCTTGAAGGCGCTCCCGGTAAACCGCCACAGCATCGCCAGCGGTCATCCGGCCACGCGCAACGGCCCTTCCGCTCCCCGCCTTCTGGCGTTCCTTTTTTAGTTCATCGGCCAGGCGGATTTGCGCCACGCTGATTCTGTCCGTGTCCAGGCACCGCCAAACTAACTTGCCCTTTACGCGAAAACGTGCGTAATAGTTCTCCGATGAGACGTTGCGAATTAGGTTGGCGTATTTTGTTTTTTGCCAGGTCTTTTCTGGCTTTATCTCACCTTTGATCTCATTCATGTGGTGAGTATAGAAAAACAGTATAGAAAATGTCAACATCTAATTTTTTAAACATTTATAAATACTTGCTATTCAAGTATATGCGCTCGTAGCTCAGTTGGATAGAGCACCTGCCTTCTAAGCAGGGTGTCGTGGGTTCGATTCCCGCCGGGCGCACCATTTTACCAACATTTATGGACCTGAATATTCATTCGCCCATGCCGCGCAGGAAGGATTTTCGCATCGGCCTCCTCGGCGGCGGTTTTATTGTCAATGAATGTCATCTGCCCGCTTACCGCAAGGCCGGCTTCAATCCCGTCGCCATCGCCTCCAGAAAACGGGAGAACGCCGAGCGCGTCGCCCAACAGCACGCCATCGCGAAAGTCCACGACTCTTACGAGCAGTTGCTCGACGACCCTTCCATCGAAGTGCTGGACATCGCCGTGCCGCCCGACGCCCAACTGGCGCTAATCTCCGAAGCGTGCCGCCGCAAGACGGTCAAAGGCATTCTGGCGCAAAAACCCCTGGGCATTGATTACAACCAAGCCGCAGACGCTGTGGCCATGTGCGCCCGCGCCGGCATCGTTCTCGCCGTCAATCAAAACATGCGCTACGACCAATCGGTGCGGGCGGGCAAAACGCTCTTGGAAAACGGCGTCATTGGCGAACCCGTCTTCGCCACCATTGAAATGCGCGGCATTCCCCATTGGATGCCGTGGCAGGCCAGTCTCGGTTGGGCAACGCTGCGCATGATGTCCATCCATCACCTCGATTGTTTTCGATATTGGTTTGGCGATCCCGAGGGGATTTATTGCAGCGCGCGCACCGATCCTCGCACAAAATTTCCGCGCATGGACGGTATATGCACTTACATCCTGGAATACCCGAACGGTTTCCGCTGCGTAGGCATAGACGATCCGTGGACCGGGCCGGCGCGCGAAGGTTGCCCGTCGGATATTTACATCAAATGGCGCATCGAAGGCTTGAACGGTTTGGCCATCGGCAATATCGGCTGGTGCCAAAATCCGTTCACCACCCCTTCCACCATTCAATTTGCCGCCAAAGGCGACAAGGAATTCCATCGGCCTACTTGGACTGAAAGTTGGTTCCCCGACGCTTTCATCGGCACCATGGCGCAATTGTTGATCGCCTTGGAAACGCAGACCGAGCCTGTCATCAGTGGGAAAGACAATTTGAAGACGATGGCGTTAGTTGACCTGGCGTTTGCCAGCGCTGCTCAATTTTGTTCTTTAGCCCTGGATCAAGCTGAACTTTTGCCGGCGTCATTGCCGAAAGCAGAGAAGCGTCCCAGCTTTTTCCATCGCGTATTTTCTTCCGGGAAGCCCCGCCCGTCCGGTGTGGGTGTTAGGGTGGCGCAGCCAAACAACTTTACGCCACGCGCCCAACAAGTGTTGGTGCTCGCTCGGAAGGAGGCGGACCGGTTCAACCACAATTTCGTCGGCACCGAACATCTTCTGCTCGGTTTGATCAAACTGGGACAAGGCGTGGGCGTCACCGTCCTGCAGAAGCTTGGCCTCGATTTGGAATCTGTCCGCGCGGAAGTCGAGAAACAAGTCCCCACCGGACCCGATGAGAAAATAACTGGCAATATTCCTTACACCCCGCGCGTCAAGAAGGTTTTGTTCTTGGCGGCGAAGGAGGCCAAGGCTCTGAGTCATGCTTACATTGGCACGGAGCACATCTTGTTGGGATTGCTGGAGGAAGGCGACGGAGTGGCCGCGCGCGTGCTGCAGCACTTCAAAGTCGATGTCAAGCAAACTCGCCTTGCAATCCTGAAAGAATTGGATCCTAATATTGAGCGCTGATCGTTTTATAAAATATTCAACCCACTTGCCGCGTCTAATGCCCCACATGAGAATTCGATCGGAAATATTCACGATTTTTTTGTTCCTTCTAATTGCCCTGCCGGGACAGGCCCAGCGCGGCGATGTCAGGGACGCGGCCGGCTCGCAGCAGGTCGATCCCATTCCGATCGATAAAATCCCGCCGTCTCCTGTATTGACACCGGAAGAGGCACTCAAGGCATTCAAACTGCCGGCCGGATTCCGCATTGAATTGGTCGCGAGCGAACCGCTCGTTCACTCACCTGTCGCAATGTGTTTTGCGCCTGATGGCCGGATTTGGGTGGTCGAGATGAGTGGTTATATGCCCAACGTCGATGGCATCGGAGAAGACCAACCCATCGGCAAAGTCGTCATCCTCGAATCCTCCCACAACGACGGGCATTTGGACACGCGCGTCGTTTTTGCCGATCATTTGGTTCTGCCGCGCGCGGTGTCCGTCATCCGCGACGGCGTCCTGATCGGCGAACCGCCCCATCTTTGGTTTTACACCATCGTCGATGGCAACAAGCCGGGTGGACGCATCGAGTTGGCCAAGGACTTTGGCAACAATTACAATCCCCAGGGCGCGGCCAACGGCTTGATGTGGTCGCTGGACAATTGGATTTATTGCACGTCATACACGACCCGCTTTCGCAACACGGAAGGCGAGTGGCAGCTCGGCACAACCACCCGCCGCGGTCAATGGGGCATTTCGCAGGACGACTATGGCCGGCTCATTTACAATTCCAACGAGGACCAATTTCGAATTGACCTGGTTTCTTCCGATTACATCCAGCGCAATCCAAACTACCGCCATGCCGTCGGTCTGAATGTCGATCCCATCCACGACCAAACCGTCTGGCCCATCCGCGTGACTCCGGGCGTCAACCGCGGTTACTGGAAAGGCATTCTGCGCCCCGATGGAACGTTGGAAAAAACTACCGCTGCTTGCGGCCCGCTCATTTATCGCGGCGACAATTTCCCGCCGGAATTTCGCGGAAACGCCTTTGTGTGCGAACCGGCCGGCAACCTCGTCATCCGCGATATTCTCGTCGAAACCAACGGCACGATGACCGGTTACGAAGCTTACAAGCACGAGGATTTTATCGCTTCCACTGATGAACGATTCCGCCCTGTCAATCTTTACAACGGGCCGGATGGCGCGCTTTACATGGTGGATTTTCATCGCGGCGATCTCGAGCACCGGCTTTCGCTGACCAGTTACCTGCGCCGCCAAATCAAGGCGCGCGGATTGGAGCAGCCGCAGGATTTGGGCCGGATTTATCGCATCGTTTATGGCACGAACAATCCGGCCCGCGTTACTTTGGAAGACTTGAGTTCGGCGCAATTGGTGGAAAAGTTGGGCAGTCCCAACGGCTGGATTCAAGACACCGCGCAGCGCCTGCTGGTCGAGCGCGCCAACCCGGCTGTGCTGCCGGCACTCAAAGCCCAGGCCGTCCATTCCATGGATCCACTCACGCAAATACACACCGTCTGGACGCTGGATGGCATGGGCCAGGTGGACAAGGAAACTTTGTTCAGCCTGCTGGCCAGCCCGCAGCCAAAAGTTCGCGCCACATCGGTTAGAATTTCGGAGAATTTTCTCAAAGGCCCCCAGTCCCGGGAGTTTTTCCAACGATTCCTCCCCATGGCGGAAAATGATCTGGACCCCGATGTCCAATTGCAATTGGCCTTCACCTTTGGCCAAAGCACCCAACCTGAAGCGCGCCGCGGTCTTTGGCTGGTGGCGTCCAATTCCGCCGCGCGGCCATTGGTGCGCGAAGCCATCATCACCAGCTTGTACCAGCGCGAATTGGAATTCGCCGAACAATTGTCCCCTGTCTGGAAGGACAAAGAACCCGGGCGCGCCGAACTGCTCCAGGATTTGACCGAATGCATCGTCAATGCGCGCAATACCAACCGCATTGCCCGCTTGCTGGACCTGGCCGCCGCCGCCCCTTTCTGGCAGCAATCGGCGGTGCTCGATGGCATCGACGCCCGCATCCAGGCGAAAATTAAGAAGATTTATTTTCCTTCGGAGCCCAAAGGACTGGCGCAGATGCGCGATAATTCCAGGCTGGCGGCGCGCATCGCCAAATTCTCGCAATTATTGACATGGCCCGGACTGCCCGGTTATGTTCCGCCGCCATTTGTTCCGCCTCTCACGGCTGAAGAGCAAAAGCAGTATGAACTTGGCCAGACTCTTTTTACCGGCACGTGCGCCGCCTGCCATCAACCGACCGGCTTGGGCGCGCACGGAGTGGCGCCGCCGTTGGTCGATTCGGAATGGGTGCTCGGTTCCAATGAGCGATTGGCCCGCATCGTTTTGCAAGGCGTGCAAGGCCCCATCAAGGCTGCCGGCACTTCCTTCGATTCA
>Ga0182030_10007012_pt1 | contig 23614 bp, 18 predicted proteins | sample 812S3MmetaG_FD_121299 | JGI IMG/M metagenome (GOLD analysis project Ga0182030, IMG submission 121299) | Permafrost microbial communities from Stordalen Mire, Sweden - 812S3M metaG (Illumina Assembly) | ecosystem: Environmental > Terrestrial > Soil > Wetlands > Permafrost | place: Sweden...
GAGCCACGACCAGCCGGCCTACTGCCGCCGCGCCATCGTCCACCATTCCACCTGCCGCCGCACCTGCGTGGGCGTGTGGCCCCGCGCCTCCATGCGCGCGATGAACGCCTGGTGTTTTTTCTCGTCATCCGCGCTGCCCTTGGCGAAGTACGACACCACCGGCAGCAGGTCGTCGGTGGCGGCGAACATGCGTTTTTCGATCACTTCGCGCAGTTTCTGGTAGCTGGTCCACACCAGCTTGGCGCCGCCGGTCTTGTTCTGGGCGCGCAGCACGTGGTTCACGATCTCGTGCCGGAAATCCTTCGGATTGCCGATGCCGGCCGGCTTTTCCAGCTTCTCCAGCTCCGAATTCAGCGCCGACTTGTCGAACGCGACACCGGTGGCCGGATCCACGTACACCTCCTCCTGGATCCAGAAATCGGCGAACGCGACGTAACGGTCGAACAGCTCCTGGCCATAGTCGGCGTAGGACTCGAGGTACGCCGCCTGGATCTCCTTGGTGAGTTCCTCGAGGTAGCGGGGAATCAGGAAGTCCTTCAGATGCACCATGCAGGCCTTCTGCAGCTCCGGTGTGAAGTCGGAGGTGCCGATGCTCTCCTCGATGACCTTGAGCAGGGTCACCGGATCGGCCGACTCCTCGGCCGGATCGCGGTTGAACGCCTTCGAGATCAGCTTGAATGCATAGCGTGTCGAGAAGCCGCTCATGCCCTCCTCGTGTCCCGCCATTTCCCGATACTCGGCCACGCTCTTCGCCTGCGGATCGGATTCCCGCAGATTCTCGCCGTCGTACACGCGCAGCTTGGAATAGATGCTCGAATTCGCCGGCGCCTTCAGGCGCGACAGCACCATATACCGGGCCAGCATCGGCAGCGTCCCGGGGGCACAGGGCGCCTTCGACAGCATCGACTCCCGCAGCAGCTTCTGGTAGATCGCCACCTCCTCGGTGACCCGCAGGCAATACGGCACCTTCACGATGCAGATGCGGTCGAGAAAGGCCTCGTTGTCGCGGTTGCTGCTGAATTTCTTCCACTCGCTCTCGTTCGAATGCGCGAGGACGGTGCCCTGGTAGGGCATCGCACCGAAGCCTTCCGTACCCTTGAAGTTGCCTTCCTGGGTGGCGGTGAGCAGCGGATGCAGCACCTTGATCGGCGCCTTGAACATCTCGACGAATTCGAGGAGCCCCTGCGTCGTGAGACACAAGCCACCCGAGTAGCTGTACGCATCCGGGTCGTCCTGGCTCAGCTTCGAGAGCTTGCGCATGTCGACCTTGCCGACCAGCGTGCTGATGTCCTGGGTGTTTTCGTCACCGGGCTCCGTTTTCGCGATCGCCCGCTGATTAAGCACCGACGGGAACATGCGCTGCACGCGGAAGCGGCTGAGGTCGCCGTTGAAGCTGTGCAGACGCTTCTGCGCCCAGGGGCTCGACAGACCGGTGAGGTAACGCGGGCTTATGCCGTACTCGCCTTCGAGGCGCGGCCCGTACTGCTCCGGGTTGAACAGCCCGAGCGGCGATTCGAGCAGCGGACTGCGCTCCCCGGTGTCCCCGTCCACCAGCACGTAGATCGGATAACGCTCCATCAGACTCTTGAGCTTGATGGCAAGCGTGCTCTTCGCACTGCCCACGGGGCCCAGCAGGTACAGGACCTGCTTGCGTTCCTCGAGTCCCTGCGCCGCGTGGCGGTAGAAGGACACGATGTCGTCGATGATCCCGCCTTCCATCCCGTAGAAGTCTGCGAATGCGTCGTAGAACTTCAGGGTACGGTTGCCGAACAGGCGCAGCAGCCGGGGATCCGACTTCGCCTGAACCAGTCGGGGTTCGCCGATGGCCTTCACCATGCGCTCGGCCGCCAGGGCATACGCCATGGGGTCCTTGCGGCACAAGGCCAGATAGTCAGGTAGGGTAAGCGTCGTCGCGACGCTCTGCTCATAGGACGTTTTGAATTCGTCAAACAGTAATGCGCTGGCAGCGTTCACTTGAAGCCCTCTCATTGCGCGCCGATAACAAATATCGGTTGACGGTTTAAGCCTAAGATAATGTCAAACTCCAATAGGCTAACGGCGTCTCAAAACACAACTTTAGAAAATCGAATGAGGGAACCCCTGCATTTGCGGGGTGCACCGCACACGGTGCACGCGCCGAGCGCCGCTGCGCCATGGAAGTGCAAAGATCTGCAAATCCCTCCCGGGGCCGTTGTAAACGCAAAACGGGCTCCCACGTTGCACGACGGTGGGGTACGGACACAATGAAGGAGTTGGTCACATGAAGATCCCGGCGAGATTGGGTTTGCTATCGCTCACGGCCGCGGCGCTGCTCGCCACACAGGTCGCCGCCCCGCTGTTCGCGGGGGAAGAGCATGAACATGAGCGTGAACATGAACACTTCGGGCGCCCCGGCGGTCGGGTGGACGGCCGTGGCCAGGTGCTGGACAGCCGCTACAACCATGGGCATTACTACCCGGCGCCGGGCTATTCCGTCCGGGTGCTGCCCGAGGGCTACCGCCCGTTTTACTTCCGCGGCAGCCCCTTCTATTTCTACGGCGGCGTCTGGTACGCACCGGGCGGTCCCGGCTTCGTGGTCGTCAGGCCGCCGTTCGGACTGGTCTTGTCGGTGCTGCCGCCGTACTACTCGACCGTGTGGATCGGCGGTCTGCCCTACTACTACGCCAATGATGTCTACTACACCTGGGATGCGGGTCAGAACGGCTACGTCGTGACGGCCCCTCCGGCAGGCGCCGATCAGCCCATGCCGGCCCCGGCCGCGGCGCCCGCGTCCGGGTCCGCCGCCGAGAACATCATCATTTATCCGAAGAATGGACAGTCCTCGGACCGGCAAGCGGCGGACCGCTACGAGTGTCACAGTTGGGCCCGCTCGCAGACCGGCTTCGATCCGACCCAGGCCGGAGGTGGCGGAAACGCCCAGGGCCGTGCTCCCTATGATCGTGCGATGACGGCGTGCCTGACCGGGCGCGGCTACGAGGTGCGGTAACCGCGCCTCATGGCGCCATCCCGCGCTTGCCGAAGGCCTCGGCGACCGCGGGCCACAGGGCGGTTGCCTGGGCGATGTCGGCCTGCCCCCCGCTTTGGTCCTGCTTGCGCAGCTTGTCGATGCCGCGGGCATACCAAGACCAGGCATTCTTGGGATTGATCTTGAGCGACGCATCGAAATCAGCGAGGGAATGATCGTAATCGCCGAGTCGCAGGCGCACCAGCCCGCGGCTGTCCAAAACGTGCGCGTAGAACGGGGTGGCCTTGGTCGCCCGCTTGAGCGCCATATCGCAGTCCTTGAGGGCGAGCGGCAAATCCCGGCCGCTCAACGCCCGGATCCAGCAGCGTGAATTGAGCGCCTCGGGCAGCCGCGCGTCCTCCTCGTGTGCGGCCACCCACAAATCCAACTGCACGACGGCCGGATCGGGTAAATCCGCAGCCCCATAGTCCCGCGCCATCCGCAAGCGTACGTCCGCCTGCGGAGACGTCGCGGCATTTGCCGCATCGAGGTCCCGGCCCGCGCCGGCTTTGTCGCCCCGCTGCAAGAACAATTCGGCCCGCGCCACCAGCGCATCCACGAAATCCGCTCGCAGCGTGAGGGCCTGATCGAGATCCGCCAACGCCGCCTCGCCGTGCTTGAGACGCCAGTGGATCATGCCGCGCTGGAGGAAATACTCGGCATTGTCGGGTGCCAGTTCACAGGCGCGCGTCAGATCCTCGAGCGCGGCGACAAAATCCTGGCGCGACGCCGCCACGCCTCCGCGGCGGGAGAAATCGGCGGCCTGCTCGCCCTCACCCCCGCTCTTCGAGGGCCCGGCGGACGCAGCGGACGCCGCCCCATCGGACGCTGCGGCAGCGGGCGGCGCGGTGTCAGGCGCCCCCGCCTGAGTCGCGGCCTTCGACCGCGACAGATTGAATACGGGACCGCCGTTGTAGCTGAAGTACAGCTTGCCCTGGCCGTTGGCCACGTAGAGCCGGTGGGATAAAAAGAAATCCGGCCCGAGCAGCATGTCCACTTCGGGCAGATTGAGATCCCCGATGCGCAGGCGCGTGTTGCGAATCTCCTCATCGCCGATCTTGAAGCTGGCGAAGGGCGCGAGGTAGGTGAAAAAAGTGCGCCTCCCGATCCCATGGCTCTCGCCCGCGGCAACCACTCCCGGCGAGTCGGGCGTGATTCCCACCCGTGCGGCCGCTTTGAGGGACAACAGCGAAAGACCCGCACCCGAGTCGAACATGACGCGGATGGCTTTGCCGTTGATGTAGGCGCTGGCAACGGTTTGAGGCTGCCGGATCGTGGTCGGGTCGATCTTGATGACCGAAACGGGCGTGGAAGTCGCGTTCGACCAGTAGGCCAGCGACCCGGAGCAATCCTTCGGTTTGATCAACCGGACGACCCCCTGACCCAGATCATATTCGACGTCCGCGAGGTGCAGGATGTTCTGGCCCAGGACGCCCACATTGTCCGATCCGATGGTGCTGCCACCCACCAGGAACTGCACGTTGTGCAACGGCACGCCGGCCAGCGTGAACACCTTGACCGTCGCGATCTGCATGTCCGCCGAGCCGCCCCCCGCGCCCCTGACGAAAAAGCCGAATGGCGCCGGTTGCAACTTCAGCTCGAGTTCGGTGGCACTGGGGGTGCTCAGCGTGCTGTAGAACGCACCACTGTCGAGCATGAACCGGACTTCGGTGTCGTTGATCTTGGCCGCCATCAGCGGACGCATTTCGGTCATGGTGATCGGAAACGCCGCGATTTGATTGAGCTGGCACGGGCCCGCGACCGCCGGCAGCGCCGAGAGTGCGGTCAGACCGCTCACTGTCACGAGCATGGCGGCCCGGCCAAAGCCGGAAGTGTGCATCATGGAGTCAACATCCCTGTCGGCGCCCCTGAAGTCTACCTCAACGCTGGGCGGCCAGCTCCTCGAAGCGCTTGCGCTGCACCGGTGTCAGCAGATCCATGACGTCCCGCCGCAACCCCTCGCGGTTCTCGTTCCAACGCGACATGTCTTCCGTCTGATCCGACACCAGCTTGGCATACGTGGGATCCTCGGGTGTCGTCGCCGCAATCATTTCCCGCACGTCGTGCTCGCGATGGATGAGCGCCGCGGCGCCTGCGTCGGCGCGTTCGATCGCATCGTGCAACTGCGCCTGCTGCTGCTTGGTGAGGTGCAGGCGCTGCGTGACCTTGACGATGTCCGGGGCGCCGGCTTCGAACTGATGGTCGTTGTCGACGAGGGGCGGTGCCGGTTCCGCGGCGCGATCCGACGGTGCCGTCGAGTCGACCACCGTGGTATCCACATGGGTACGCGGCGGCTCTGCCGGAGGATCGTCTGCGGAGGCCCACCCGGCGAGGAGCAGGACACCGGCCGTCGCGGTCAATAGTGAGCTTTTCATGGTTCCGTTCCTCTGTGGTGGAAGCGCCGGGCATTATTTGGGCCTGGCCATTGACTAGAATAACCTTCTCTGAGGTTCGCGAAGCCCTGGGGGGCGGCGACTGACACTCGGTCGCGGCATTCACCTACACCCCGGGTGCCCTTCGCGGGCGGCATGCGCCGTCGACGGCGAGGTCCTGTCATTGGATGTTTAGTTCACGGCGTGGTTTCTAGAGAAGTCCCGCAACTCATGGATACTACTTGCATTGTTGCACCTGACCAGCAATGGCCCACCCAATCGCCGGTTGTGGCGAAGCCCATCTTTCAGTAGATTCGAAAAAAACGACCGAATGAATAACCCCCCCATCACGGCCGGAGAGGGAAACCAATGGCGGAATCAGGCGCGACGACCGGAGCCGATATGGATATCGAAAACGACCACGATGCGCTTCAGAAGTTGTCGGAAAAACTCAAAGTGCCCCCGCTCAAGGTCATCGAGGTGTACCGTACCGAATTCAAGCGCCTCGCGTCTCAGTCCCGCATCGCGACCTACTTGGGCGTGCTCGCACTCCAAAAGACCAAGTCCATTCTGCGCGAACAGGGCAGCGCCGTCCTGAACTAGTCCCGCGCCGCGCCCGCCCCCGCGGGAGCTACGCGGGGGAGCGCCAATAGATCCCATGCCTACGGGAAATTGCTCGAGAACGTGGTCTGACAGGTCCATGTGCCCGGAGTGTTGTTGGAGCCGATGATGCTGTAAGGCCCCGTGACCGGCGGAATGGGAATCGGATTCACAACGACCGACACGGTATCCCCGCCCGACGAGCTGCCCGTGATCGATTCCACGAAACTTCCGACCTGCAGGTTTTGAAAATAAGGCACCGTGAAACTCCAGGCGACGATCACGCCACCACTGGTGGTAAATGAGAAGGTCGGCTGGGCGTACGGGTCTCCGGCATCGACGGCCGAACTTAACAATGGGTCCTGACTCGAAAAATCCCATGCGACCAGACCTGGGGTCGGAACGAATCCGCCATCGGCGGGCGCGAACGTGGTGGTCCCGTTGGGAGGCAGCGGGTTGATCAGCTTCAAGGTGCCCACCACGGGACTGGTCACCGTCGCGTTGTGTGGCCCGGTGGTGATCACCGACGTAAACGGGACACCGACGTACACCAGCTGCGTGCACGGCGCGGGCGTCGCGAACTTCAGCGTCGACGCCCCGACCCAAGTGCCCGAGGGAAATGCCGGGGTTTTGACCCATACCTGATCGGTCAACCTCACATTCGACCCGAATTGCCACGAACCCTGGCATCCGGACGCCGCGCATCTTAGATCACTCACGATCGCCGACTTGGACACGGGTTGCGCGAGAAAATCGACCGCCCTGGAGCACGGCAAAAACGTGGTCTTGCTCCAGACGCTGCCCGGCGTCGCCGTGGGACAGGTGGAGACCGTCTGCGAAAACGCGACTGGCGCCGCGAACAAGAGCACTGCAAACGCAATTATTATCTTCACGTGACAATCCCTCCCTGTGAAAAAGCGTTTTTTGTCGGGCATCCACCCGGTGACGAGAAGCCGGACTGTGGTTTCGTTCTCGTCTACGCTGCTGTCGGCGCAAAGTCAAAGGCGACCGCTATTGCGCCGCACATCCGTCCGGGCGGTCCCCAGTTCCTTATGCGGCCCGTGACGCGCGCTTCGCATGCTCCGCGATCGCGTCCTGCACCTCGTACGGCCGCTCCGCCATGAGCATGTGACCGGCCCCCGCGAGCGTGATCAGCGCCGCGCCCGGCATGCTCTGCGCCAGCGCGCGTCCATTCTTCAGCGGAGTCATCTGGTCGCGCTCGCCGCAGATCAGCAAGGCCGGCGCTCTCACGGCCGCCGCGGCGGCCGGCCCGTCCCGGTAGGCGTTGCAGGCCGCGAGGTCCGCATGCAGCACACCCGGCCTCGCCTGCTCCAGGATCCGCTCGCCCGCGCCCACCATCCACACGCCCGGCGAGCGGCTGCCGCCCAGGCCCGCGGCGTAGCCGTGACCCCACAGATTCACCATGTCGATGGCCGCGTGCTCGTTCGCCGCGGCCGCCGCGAGCAGATCCTTATGCACCGGCATGGCCGCCGCCGCGCCGATGAGCACGAGGGCGCGCACCCGCTCCGGGAAGCGCCCCGCCGCCTCGAGCGCAATCAAGGCGCCCATCGAATGCCCGATCAATGATGCGGGTGCGCCGAGCACGGGCAGCGTATCGATGACCGCGATCACCCACGCGGCCATCGCGCCGATGCTCGCGAGCGGCGGCCCGGCCGACTTGCCGTGGCCCGGCAGATCCACCGCCAGCACGTTCCAGTCGTGAAACGCCAGCCAGCGGCTGTGCAGCGCCCACGCGGTGTGATCCATCCCGGCGCCGTGCAGCAGCACCACCAGCGGCTTCCCCGGTTCGTGAGGCCGCCCGCCCGTGGCCGCAAACACCGCATGACCCTCGACCGTCAACAGCATGGCGCAGCCCCTTCAGGTCTTGACGGCGGCGCGCAGCGCCTGCCCGAGATCGGCGATGATGTCGTCGACGGATTCGATGCCCACCGACAGGCGCACCATGTCCTCGCCGATGCCCGCGGCCGACAACTGAGCCGCACTCATCTGCTGGTGCGTGGTGCTCGCCGGGTGAATCACCAGCGTCTTCGCGTCGCCCACGTTGGCGAGGTGGCTCGCCAGGCGCAGCGACTCGATGAACCTCGCGCCCGCCGCGCGGCCGCCCTTGATGCCGAAGCTCACCATGGAGCCCGCGCCGCGGGGCAGCAGCCGCTGCGCGAGCGCGTGGTCCGGATGGGTCGGCAGGCTCGGATGCGCCACCCACGCCACCGCGTCGCTCTTCTGCAAAAACTCGAGGATCGCCGCCGTGTTCGCGACGTGTCTTTCGACCCGCAGGCTCAGGGTTTCCACGCCCTGCAGCAGCTGGAAGGCGTTCATCGGCGAGAGACACGCGCCGAACTGGCGCAGCCCCTCCGTGCGGGCGCGCATCACGAAGGCGGCGGGACCGAATTGCTCGGTGAACACGATGCCCTGATAGCCGGCCACCGGCTGAGTCAGGGTCGGATAATTGCCCGATGCCGCCCAGTCGAAGCGTCCCCCGTCGATCACGGCACCCCCGATCGCGACCCCGTGACCGCCGATCCACTTGGTCAGGGAGTGCATCACGAGATCCGCACCGAGATCCAGCGGGCGGCACAGATAGGGCGTCGCGAAGGTGCTGTCCACCAGGAGCGGGATGCCCGCCTGGTGCGCGATCGCGCCGATGCGGGGAATGTCGAGCACCTCGAGGCCCGGATTGCCGATGGTCTCGCCGATCAGCAGGCGCGTGTTCGGCTGGAGCGCCGCGCGAAACCCCTCGATGTCGCGCGGCTTCACGAAGGTGGTCGTGATGCCGAAACGTGGCAGCGTGTGCGACAGCAGGTTCATGGTCCCGCCGTACAGGGAAGCCGACGCGACGATGTGATCTCCCGCTCCCAGCAGCGTCGCGATCGCGATGTGCATGGCCGCCATCCCGCTCGCGGTGCACACGGCACCGACGCCTCCTTCCAGCGCCGCGAGGCGCTCCTCGAGCACGGCCACCGTCGGGTTCGAAATGCGGCTGTAGACGTATCCGGGCCGCTCCAGATTGAACAGCGACGCGGCCTGGTCTGTATCGTCGAACACGTACGAGGTGGTCTGGTAGATCGGCACGGCGCGCGCGCCGTTGACGGGATCCGGTTGCTGCCCGGCATGCAGGCTCAGGGTATCGAAACCGGGGGGACGCGGTGAGGCCATGATTCAGTGACTCGACGGTGCAGGGGTGGACGGGTAATCCGCGGGGCTCACAGGACCGGCGGCATCGCCCCACACAGTGCCACGCCGGTCGTCGAACCGCTTCGCTTTGTGCGGTCGAAGGGCCGCGCTCATCGGCACTCCCGCCCCACGTACCGCGCCGCGCCGGCCAGCGCCGCCACGGCCCCGGCCGCCGAGGCCGGCGGCGGCTGGCCGAGCAGCGACCACGTGAGCCAGGCCGCACCGATGCTCGCGCCGCCGGGCTCACCGCCGGGCGCGACGTCCGCCATCCGCTGCGTCAGCCGCGGACAGGCGCCGAACCGCTGCCCGCCCAGCGACGAGATCTCACCGGGGGCACAGCGCGCATCGCCGGTGCCGCGGATCACGCCGTCATACGCCGCGGGGTATACGGGCGCGCTCGGACCGCGGGCCGGCACCGCCGCAACGACGAGGACTCCGGCCTCGAGCGCGCGCGTGATCGCCTCCCGCAACACCGACCGGTCGGCCGCGAGGCCGAGACTCAGGTGAACCAGATTGGCGCCCTCGCCCACCACCCAATCCACCGCGGCCGCCACCGCCGCTCCGGTCGTCGGCGCGGCGGTCGTGAACACCTGCGCGAGCAGCAGGTCGAGCGCCCGTCCCCGTTGCAGCAGCCCGGCAATCCGCGATCCATGCCCGGTCGGATCCGGCAGCGGTTCGCGGCGTTCGACGCCCTCGCCGGTGGTGAGGAAGGCCGCCGCCCGGCTCGCTCCGGGCCACCCGCCGCAACTGTCGATGAGTCCGACGCACCAGTCCACGTCTTAGCCCACCAGCAGGGCCGGGCGCAGGCGCCCCGCCTCGAGTCGCCAGCACAGATCCATGCCCTCCACGTCGGCGGCGCGGTGAGTGATCACCACCCGCGTACGCGTGGCGAACGCGGCATCCAGCGCGCGCTGCACGGCACGCGAGGACTCCACGTCGAGCCCGCTGGTGGCCTCGTCCAGGATCACGATCAAGGGATCCCCCAGCGACACGCGGGCGATCGCGATGCGCTGCCGCTGCCCCGTCGACAGGCCCGTGCCGCCCTCACCCACCGGCGTCGCGAGACCCGCGGGCAGACCCCGCGCGAATTCCGTCACCCCGGCGCGCTGGGCCGCCGCGAGCACCGTCGCCTCGTCCGCATCCGGGTGACCATAGCGCAGGTTGTCGAGAATCGACCCGCGCATCAGCACGGGGGAGTGGTCGACGACCACGATGCGCCGGCGCAGATCCGCGAGCACATACGACTCGAGCGGCCGTCCATCCAGCAGGATGCGGCCCTGATCCGGATCGAGGAAGCGCCGCAGCAAATCCGCGAGCGTCGATTTGCCCGCCCCGGAGGCGCCGCGTAGCACCAGCTTGCTGCCCGCCGGAATGTCGGCGCTCACCGCATCGAGCACGCGCGGCCCGTCGCCGGCGGCGCCCACGCACACCCCCTCCAGACGCAGCGCACCCTGCGCGGAGGGGGCGAGCGGTATCGCGTCGGGCCGGTCAGCTACGACCGGAATATCGAGCAGTTCCTCCACCCGCGTGAGGCTCACCCGCGCCCGGTGGTAACCGGTGTACAGCGAGGCGATCGACGCCGCCGAGCCCGAGCTGCGGCCCAGGTACGCGACGAAGGCCACGAGCGTGCCGACGGACAGGCGGCCCTCGAGCACGTACCAGCCGCCCAGCACGAACGTCCCCGCCGTCGCGAGATGTCCGAGGAAGCCGGCGAACGAGCCGGTGGCATACGCCACCCACTGCTGACGCAGCACCCGGTTCAGATAGGCGTCGCCCAGTCCATTCAGCCGGCACGTCTCTTGGGCCTCGGCCGCCGCCGCCTGCACGGCGCGCGCGGCCGACAGCGTCTCGACCAGAAACCCGCTCAAGGTTCCGGCCGCCTCGCGCAGCTGCCGCGTGCTCGCCTCGATGCGCGGCCGCGCGTAGCGGCGCACCGCGAGTTGCAGCGGCAGCAGCGCGACCACGAGCAGCGTCAGCCGCCACGAGAGTCCCAGCATGACGGCACCCACCGCGCCCAACATGAGGACGCTGCTGATGAGCGAGGCCGCCGCGTCCGTGCCGAAGCGCTGCACCTCGGCGATGTCGCCGTCCAGACGGCTCACCAGATCGCCGACCGGAATGCGAGCCAGCGTACGCGGCGCCACGCCGAGCAGATGCGCGTACACCCGGCCGCGCAGCGAGAACAACACCCGTCCCGAGGCGCGCACATAAATCATCCGGTGCAGGCCGCCCAGGGCAAACCCCGCCAGCGCGACGCCCAGCATTCCGAGACAGGCGCCCACCAGGCGTGAAAACTGCCGGCCGATCAATCCCTGGTCGATGACCATGCGCGTCAGCAGAGGCTGCGCCGCGGACAGGGCCGCGATCACGAGGCCGAGCGCCAGGGCCACGCCGAGCCTGCCGAGCTGCGGCCTGACGTGCGGCCACAGCAGGCGGCGCAGTCCTCCGTTACTTACCGTGGATGACACGCAGGGTCGCGAGGGTCTGATCGCCGCAGCCCGGCAATTTCACGACGGCCTTCTTCCCGAGGGTCTTGGCGTCGTAAAACCCCACATCGCAGGTGGTGCCGCCCACGTACACCTCGCGGCCGTCGCTCGACACGTTGATGGCGTAATACGTGTGATCCAGATTCACGCGCTTCTCGAGCCGGTGTCCCGGCACGTCGATGCTCGACAGCGTCGTGTACACCCCGTAGGCGTGCGAACGGTCCGGACTCAGCACCGTCGAGAAAATCAGCGCGTTCATCGGCTCGAAGTCCTCGTAGGCGAGTTCGCCCGATTTCAGGTCCAGCGACATCAGCGCCGTGGTCGGCGCGCCGGCGGCGCCTGGCTTGTTGATCTCGGTGTAGATCGGGCTCGTGAACACCCCGGTGGGCTCGGTCACCGGCCAGAACGCCAGCAGGTCGGGTTGCGCATGATCCGGCACCGCCCATTTCTGGATGCCGCGGGTGCCCAGGAGTTTGCCCGTGTGCGTGTCGTATTCGTAGAGGTCGAAGCCCACCGCATAGAAACTGCGGCCGTCCGGCCGCATGAGCAGAAGGTGCACGCGGCGCGGCGCCGGGAAGCTGCGCACGGCCTTGGCCGCGAGACCCGCATCGGTGCGAAACACCGCGAAGCGCGGCTCCTCGACCACGTACTCGCTGAGTTTCATCCGGGTCGGCAGCTCGTACACCAGGAGTTCCCTCCCGTCCGGCGTCACGGCGAGGGCGAAGAAGCTCTTCACCTTTTCATCGCCCGAGGACAGGTCGGCACGGAAGGTTTCGCGCCCCGTGGCAAGATCGATGCCGACGATCCGCTCCATTTTGTCGACCAGCACATAGGCCGTTTTCTGGTCCGGCGAGATCACGATCGAGAACACCTGTCCGTTTGCGTCCGCGATCCGGTAGTCCGAGCGGACCGTCCGGGTCGCGGCATCGATGACGAACAACCGGTCGGGCTTGGCGCCCGTGACCAGCAGATCGCCCGCCTGCGCCCGCGACGCGACCCCGGGCGAGGCGGCCAGCGCCCCCGCCACCACGAACGCCATCAAACTGCGGGCCAATGACATCCTCGCTCTCCTCGTCATTTCTTGGGGTACACGCTGTTGAGGTCGCGCCAGTCGCCGGCGGCCGACGGCAGGCCCTTGTCCCAGTCCGGATAGGTGTTCATCGTGTCCGGCACCTGCGCCGGCCACCAACAGGGGTCCGAACAGCCGTACAGATCGGCTTCCATCGGCTGGCACAGCGAGGCGACGCCGCCGAACGGGTCCACCTCCCAGCCCGGGTCGAAGGTGGTCGCGCAGCCGGCGACCGACTCCATGGCCAGCACCTCGGCGACGTGGCCGTCGGCCACCGCCTCCAGCAGAAGTTCAGCTTTGTGATTCGTGGGTTTCAACTCGCTCATGCGATCGCACTCCTCGGCTCGAGGTGACGGGTGAAAAAACTCGGATTCTGACGTTGAATATCGGCGTACACGCGCACGCCGAAGTCGACCCAGCTGCGCAGCAGGTCGCAGTAATGGTAGGTGCGGTGATGGGGATCGCCGAAGCGCGCATAGGATTCATGGTAGCAGCCGCCCGCGCACAGGTTGCGGATGCGGCAGGTCTCGCAGTGCGTGCCCCCGCGGTCGATCGCCTTGTCGATGAACGCGCTCAGGGCGGCGCCGTCGATGCCCGTCGCCACGTTGCCGAAGGTCGGAAGCTCCGAACCCGTGAAGCGATGACACAGATTCAGGTCGCCGTCGCCGTCCACCGCCAGGAGGCCCACGCCCGCGCCGCAGGGCAGCGACTTGCGCCGGCCCTCGTGCAGGTCGGTCATGAGCTGATGCATGTTCGAGAAGCCGTTGTTGCGGTTCGCGAGCGCGGCGCTGCGATAGTCCTCGCCCAGGCGCTCGAAGGCTCGATGCACCTCGCCGAGCTCCGTGTCGGACAGGGCGTGGGCCGCCTCCTCCGCCGCCGTCACCGGCGCATATCCGACCTCGTGGAAACCGATCTCGCCGCGCAGATGCGCGTGAATGGCCTCCACCTCGGTGTTGCCGCCGCCCAGCGTCACGCGCGCGCCCACCGGGCGCGAGCGGTAGCGCTCGAGCAGAAGCCGCACCTTGCGCGAGACCGCGTCATAGGTGCCGCGGCCGCCGACGCTCTTGCGATGGCGGTCGTGGATGGGTTTCGGCCCGTCCATCGAGACCGAGATCCCGAAGCGATGCGCGTCGAAATAGTCGATCAGCGCGGGCGTCAACAGCGTGGCGTTCGTCGTCATGGAGAAATCCATCTTCTTGGCCGCCCGGTCCGCCTCCGCCTCGGCGTATCCCACGACCTGCCGGATGAGCGCAACGTTGGTCAGCGGTTCGCCGCCGAAGAACACGATATTGACGCGGTCGCGCGCGGCGGCCGCCTCGAGCAGCAGATCGATGCTGCGCGCGGCCGTCACGAAATTCATCTTGCGCCCGTCGGCCGGCTTGGCGAGATCCTCCTTGTAGCAGTACGTGCACGACAGATTGCAGCCCGTGTTCACGTTGAGCACCAGGGTGCTCAAGGGATAGGAACTCACCTGAACGCTGCGCGGATTGATCGGCGTGAGCGAACCCGACGGCTGGAGCATCTCGAGCTTGCGCAGTTCCGCGGCGAACGCCCGCACCCGCGCCGGCGGATGCCGGTCCGCGAGCAGCGCCGCCAGCTCGTCGACGCTGTGCCCGCCGGCCTCCCGGCAGCGCTCGATGACCGACAGCCCGAGCGCATCCACGCCGAACACCGCCGTCGTCGGCACGTGCAGCAGATACGCGTCCGAGCCGGTGCGGACCACGTGGCCGTTCCACGCATTCCATTCGAGCCGATCCGAGAGAGTGGTGTCCATGGCGTCCTCAGTAGATCGGCGGCGTGATCCAACGCTGCACGGTGACGATGAGATGACCGCGGCCTTCGACCGCGGCGGCACCGTCGCGGACCTGCGCGACCACGCGGAGATTGCCGACGTTGTCGCCATGGTACTCGCGCCCGGGATTGGGGCCGGCGCCGGCCGGCAGGAAACGGCCCCGCGCATCGAAATGACCCGCGTACTTCTCGTCCTCGGTGCGTTTTGCCTCCGCATCGAACGGCACGGACGACCAGCTCGCCGTCATCGGCCCGAGGGACAGCAGCTCGCCGTTCGGCAGCTTCGTCGCGGCGATGGCCTCGAACTGCGCCGACACCGGCGCCGTCCGTCCGCCGCCCACCCGCGCGATGCCGTAGGCCGGCTTCACGTCGACCGTGTCGATTTGCGTGTAGACGGCGAGATGACCCGTCCCGCCGCCCGCTGCCACCACCCGCACACCCGGGACGGCGGTCGCCGCGGCCGTCACGTCGGCGTGAATCGCGTGCGCCTCCTGCCGGACGTTCGCGGCAGTCAGTCCCTCACCGAAGGAAACCGGCGCCTTCGCCCGGAAGCCGACGCCCACGAGGGTGACGGCGCCCGACGACCCCGCCCGGATCGCCTGCGGCAGGACCGCCAGGATCTGCGCCGGACCGGTGTCGCGTACCGCCACCCAGTCGCCGCCCTCCTCCGGATGCTCCGTGACGAACCAGCGGCCCGTGATCTTGTTACCGTCTTCCGACACCGCATACACCTCGCGCACCGTCTGGTCGCCGAGCGTCGCACTGCCGCGCCATTCATAGCCCGTGTACACGACGGCCTTCGAGTCCCCGGCGATGGCGATGCCCGCGACGTCCTCGAGGTCGTAGCTCGCCTGGTATTCGCCCGCGGCGCCGCGCGACAGCTGCGCCGAGCCGTAGAAGTCCTTGCCGCCGGGCACGTGACCCACCACCACCCACCCCCCGGAGAGGTCCGCCGGAACATGCTTGCGCCAGTCGACCCAGGACGCGGACTCTAGCGGATACAGGGCCGCGAGCTTTGCCGGCAAGGGACCCGTCGCGATCTGGAACCACGGGCGGTCGCGCCCCGAGGCCGAATATTCGATCGACGGCCATTGCCCCACGTGCGTATGGCCCAGCTTGCGCCATTCCTCTGCGTCGCGCCGCTGCAGCGCGATGCGCGCCAGCGAATGACACCGGCCGCACATCACGTTGATTTCCGGTCCCAGGTCGAGGTCCTGTGCGTTGGGCCGCTGTTCCAGCGCGAAGCGCCCCGCGGCGGCCTCGGCGGGCGCGAGCCCTTGCGTGTCGGCCAGATGACGCACGATGGCCTGACGCACCTCCTCGTCGAGCTTAAGACCATGCACCTGCCGCATGCGGAACACGGTCATCGCCCACCCCTCCGGGGTTTTGCGCAGATCGCTGATCCGGTCGAAACTGCCCGCGTGCTCCGTGTGGCAGCCGCTGCAATAGGTGCGCACCAACGCCGGTCCGTCCGCCGCTGCAGCCGCCGGCGGGGCCGCGTGCGAGCCCGTTTGAACCGCGGCCGTGATCACCAGCGACGCCGCCACCCACCGATAGATCCTTGCGAAACCGCTCGACACGAAGTCAACCTCCCGAGGACACGCCGTGCGGAAACTGCCGCGCCACGATGCACGTCTGTTGTAACCAATGGATCGCCGACGCCACCGCGTCCGGCGGCTTGTTCATGGCCGTGGCGGCGGTCTCGACCGACGCCGGGCCTGCCGCATCCAGAAACCGCTTCAGGGACACCACCGGCACGCCCGCGACGTGCCAGACACCGCGCGGCCGGTCGGTCGTCACCACCACGTCGCGCTCGACGATGCGGCCTTCCTCGAGCACCGGACGGCGCTCGATCGCAGGCGCGACGCGCGGTGCCGCGGGCGAGAGCGCCTGATACGCCGCGGCGGTTTCCGACCAGAACGTACCGCGACCGGCGGCCGCCCCGTGCTGGGCCGCCGCCTCCCGGTAGAGTGCCGCGGCGGCCCCGACACCGCGGCGCCAGGCATCCTCGTGCCGCTCGCGCACGAAGCGAAGAGCGAGATGCGCATCGCCCCCGTCGAGCACCGAGCGGACGGCGGTCGCGACCAGGCGCGCGCCGCGCAAGGCCTCGTACACGCCCTGACCCGATAAGGGATCGAGCGCGAATGCCGCATCCCCGGTGCGCCAGAGCGTGACGTCGCCGCTCGCCGGCAGACCGAAGCGCGCATGCGCCGGCCGCGCCACGAGAGCACCGGCGGGCGCCGCGTCTCCGAGCGCGAGTTCCAGCGCGGGAACCTGCGCCGCCGCGGCGCGAATCCAGGACGCCGGATGGCCCGACCCGGGATGCGACACCACCTGTACCCACAGCGACTGCCCCCGGTCCGCCAGCCAGCACCAGCCGAAGTCGGTCGCATGAATTTGCGTGCCCAGCGTTGCCGGCCGCCGGTACGCCGGCCGCCGGTACGCCGGCCGCCGAAACGGCTGCCCCACTGCCAGGAGCAGCGGGCCGCGGTGCTGCGGGCCACGCCTGCCGCGCGCTTCGATCAGCAGCCGGCCCGTCAACACCCCGCCGGACGTCAGCCGCACGCGCCATGCACCGGGCATCCACACACTGCCGACCGCCGTACAGCCATGGAAATCCGCGCCGGCGGCACGCGCATCGCCGCGCAACGCCGCGGCCAGCAGACGCCGCTCCACCAGCCATTCCCGCCCCTCGACGCCGCGTCCGGCCCAGTCGCCGCCGCGCGGGAAGGGGCCCTCGAGCAGGCCGGCATGCTCGTCGATGCCCTCCTCCGCTAGCAGCATTCGGCTGCGCACCGACAAGCCCTCCCATCCGCCGCGCGACTGCGCGCCCACCAGCGCCACCCGGGCGCCCGACGCCGCCAACCGCCGCGCGACGACGCTGCCCGCGGGGCCCGCGCCGAGCACGATGACGTCGTGGATCACGCGTGCGCCTCCTCGGTGAGGTGCAGTTCGGCGCGCAGATGCTCGCGGATCAGGTACTTTTGCACCTTGCCGCTGATGGTCAGCGGAAAGCTGTCGAGAAAGCGCACGTACCGCGGCACCTTGTAGTGCGCGATCCGCCCGCGGCAGAACTCGCGGATCTCCTCCTCGGTGGCGGTTTGGCCCTCGCGCAGGCGGATGCAGGCGCAGACCACCTCGCCATATTTCCGGTCCGGAACCCCGACCACGGCGACATCGAACACCGCCGGGTGCTTGTACAGGAACTCCTCGATCTCGCGCGGCGACACGTTCTCGCCACCGCGGATGATCATGTCCTTCACCCGGCCGACGACGTTGCAATAGCCTTCCCCGTCGATCACGCCCAGGTCCCCGGTGTGCATCCAGCCGCCCGGGTCGATGACATCGCGCGTGCGTTCGGGATCGTTCCAATAGCCGCGCATCACGCTGTAGCCGCGGGTCAGGATCTCGCCCGCGGTGCCGCGTGGCGCCACCCGGCCGTCGCCGTCGACGATCTTCACCTGCACGTGCGGGTGCACGCGGCCCACGGTGCTCACGCGGCGCTCCAGCGCGTCGTCGGGGCGGGTTTGAAAACTCACGGGGCTGGTTTCCGTCATGCCGTAGCAGATGGTGACCTCGGGCATGTGCATGTCGGCGACCACCCGGCGCATCACCGCCGTGGGACAGGGCGATCCTGCCATGATGCCGGTGCGCAGCGACGACAGGTCGAAGTCGCCGAACCTCGGATGTTCCAGTTCCGCGATGAACATGGTCGGCACGCCGTGCAGGGCCGTGCAGCGCTCCGCCGCCACGGTCTCGAGCACCGCGAGCGCATCGAAGCCATCGCTCGGAAACACGCTGGCCGCGCCGTGGGTCATTGCCGCGAGCACCCCGAGGACCATGCCGAAACAATGGTACATCGGCACGGGGATGCAGACCCGGTCCGCCGCGCTGAGGCGCATGCCCTCGCCCACGAAGAAGCCGTTGTTCACGATGTTGAAATGCGTGAGCGCCGCGCCCTTCGGTGTGCCCGTCGTACCGCTGGTGAACTGGACGTTGAAGATGCGGTCTGCATCCTGATCCTGCTCGAGCGCGGCCACCCGCGTCGCGTCGAGGTCGCGGCCCGCGGCCCGGAGGTCCTCGAAGGACAACGCTCCCGGAACGGGCTCGGCACCCAGATGCACCAGCATCCTGAGTTCCGGAAACCCGGCGCTCACCAGCCGGCCCGGCGCGCTGTGTTCGAGTTCGGGAATCAACTGTCGCAGCATGATGGCGTAGTCGCTGCCCTTGAAGTGCCGCGCGAATACGAGCGCCCGGCATCCCACGAGCCGCAGCGCAAACTCGAGTTCCGAGTTCCGGTAGGCCGGGTTCAGGTTGACCAGCACCATTCCGGCGCGTGCTGCGCCGAACATCGTCAGCAGCCATTCCGCGCAGTTCGGAGCCCAGATCCCGACGCGGTCACCCGCCGTGAGTCCGCAGGCGATCAGGCCGCGCGCCACCCGCTCGACCTCGCGGTCGAGTTCGGCGAAGGTGTAGCGCAGCGACTGATACGGCACCACCAGCGCCGGGGCGTCCGGCACGGCCTCGAGCGCCGCCTTCAGCACGCCATCGACCGTGCGATACAGCAGCGGCCGGTCGCTCGTGCCGGACACGAAGGAGAGCGACATATCGTCGTCAGCCCGGTGCATGGCGCGGCGGGGCCTGTCCGTCAGCTAAAAATGATACTGCGCATCGAACCCGTACATCCGCGGCGTGCCGATGTGGCGGTAGTCGAAGCCGAAGCCCTGCACGTCCACCGCGTTCGTCAGATAGAACCGATTGGCAATGTTCCGACCCCACAATCCCACCTCCCACTTGTCGACCCCGATCAGGCTCAGACGGCCGTTCAACAGGGCATACCCGCCCTGCGAAATCGCGTCCTCGTTCGGCAGCGCCAGATACTGCTTCGTATTGTAGTTCGTATCGACGTGCAGATTGATCTTGGCCCACGGCAGATCCGTGATTTCCCAATCCGCAGCCACCGTGCCGGAGACGTGCGGCGCATACGGCAACTCCTGGCCGTCGATGGAACCGGTGGCGAGCGTACCATCCTGCACGTCGGTGCGCAGGAACCCCGCGCTCGCACGCAGGGTGAGCGGCCGCACAGGCCGCCCGACGATCTCGAGCTCACCGCCGTCGATCTTCGACTTGCCCAGGTTGATGAGGGGCTGCTGGCCGGTGGGGTACACGTTGATGATCTGTTGGTCCTTGTACTGGTAGTGGAACACGGCGCCGTCGATTTGCAGGCGGTGATCCAGCCAGGACGTCTTGAATCCGCCCTCGTACGAATTGAGGATTTCCGGCTTCACGGTCGTCAGGTCACTGGGTGTGAACAGGAACTGAGAATTGAACGCCGCCGAGCGGTAGCCTCGGCTGTAGTTCAGGTACAGCAGCGCATCCGGGGTCACGTTGAAATCGACGCCGAGGCGGCCCGTGGTGGCGACGTTGTGGTAGGACTGACCGCGGGTTTCACCGACATCCGCCGCGTAGCCCGGCGTTCCCGGCAGCGCCAGCGTCGGCCCGTAGTAGCCGCCCGGCTGTTCGCTGAAGAAGCCGAGGTTCGCGATCGGCACCTGGTCGCTGCCGCGCAGCTGGTTCAAGGCGTTCTTCTGCGCGCCGTTGTCGTGGTTGTAGCGCAGGCCCGCGCGCAGGGTCACAAGGTCCGACAGCTTGTAGCTGTCGTCCGTGTAGGTCGCCCAGCTGTTCAGGATCTGATCGAACGAGTTGAAGTAGTCGCAGCCGCCGTTGATGTTCACCCCGGCGGCATAGCCGTTGGGGCCGAAGGAGTTCGCGGCGCAATCCTGGTAGTTGTTGTGGGTGTTGAACGCCGGATCGGTGAAGATCTCGTTCTCGGTGGAATTGAACACGATCTGGTGCTGGTAATAGGCGCCCAGGATGTAGCGCAACGGCGCATCCCCGGTCGAAGTCAGCCGCAGATCCTGAGTCACCTGGCGCGTGTCGCCCACATAGGGAATCTTCCAGATGTAGAACGGTGATCCATCCGTACCCTCGGGGTTGAACAGTTTGCCCTCGTCCCACGACGTGATCGACGTGACTTTGTTGGCGGGTGAGACGGTCCAATCCGCCGTGAGCTCCACGGCGTCGTTGTCCTGACGGCGGCGGGGGGTGTAGTTCTGTGCCACCTGATAGTTCGTGAGCGGCGCGCCCGTATAGCTGCCGTCCACCGTCCGGAAGTACCCGGTGAAGCCCACGCCGCCCGCGGCCGTGGCGGGGCCGGCGGCCGGATTCGGCGCCGGGATTCGGCCGTCGACGATGGCGTAGTTCTGCGGATCCTGCATGCTCTTCGACAGGCGCAGCATCAAATCCAGGCTGTCGGTCGCCTTGAAGAGGAACGACAGCCGCACGCCGTACTGGTCGACGCCCTCGAGATCCGGATGTCCCGGCAGCACGTTTTGCACGTAGCCGTCGACCTTGGTGTAGGTGAACGCGAAGCGCATCGCGACCCGCTCGGGAACGAGGGCCGTCTGCAAATCCCCCTCGACCTCCTTGCGATCGTAGTTGCCGACGCCCACCTTGACGTCCGCCTCGGTGTCGAAACCCGGCTTGTGCGTGATGAAATTGATCGCGCCGCCCGTGGTGTTCTTGCCGTACAACGTGCCCTGGGGTCCCCGCAGCACTTCGATGCGCTCCAGATCGTACAGTTCGACGCCGAACAGGACGAAGTTGCCCTTGTAGACCTCGTCGATGTAGCTCGCCACCGGGCTCGACTGGTTCAAGCTGTAGTCGAACATCGACACGCCGCGCAGCGAGAACAGCGGCGAACCCTCGCCGACGATGCCGTTCACCTGCAGGTTCGGCACCTGCGTCACCAGATCCGACGGGGTGTCCAGCTTCACCTGGGCCAGTTGCGAGCTCGTGAGCGCGGTGACCGACACCGGTACGGTTTGCAGACTTTCCGCGCGCTTTTCCGCGGTGACGACGATTTCCTGGATGGCATCCGAGTCGACGGCCGGCGCTTCGGCATGGACCGCGGTCGCCGCGAGTACGGCCAGAACGGTGGGCGCAATGATCTTGTGCAAGTGAACTCCCTCTTCCCGAACCTTGTATGAATAAAACGCTGCGTGAATCCGGCCCGTGCAGCTGCGCCGCTGCAGAGTGACCGGCGCCCGGCACCGGCAGCAGGCCTTTCCCCTCAGGCCGTGATGTTCAGGCACACCGACTGGCTCTCCAGATAGGAGTTCACCGCCTCGCCGCCCAATTCCCGACCCCATCCCGATTGCTTGAAACCGCCGAACGGCATCGTCGCATCCAGCACGTTGTGACAGTTCACCCACACCGTGCCCGCCTTCAGCTTGGGCGCCAGGCGGAAGATCTGTCCGACGTCCCGGCCCCAGATGCTCGCCGCCAGCCCGTAAATCGTGTCGTTCGCGATGCGCGCGATGTCGCCCACATCATCGAACGGTTGGGCGACGACCACAGGCCCGAAGATCTCCTCACGCACTACGGACATCTGCGGATTGACGTCGACGAACACCGTCGGTTCGACGTAGTAGCCCGCAGTGTCGAGCGCGTGACCGCCGGACGCGGCATGCGCACCCGCGGCGGCGCCGTCCTTGAGGTAGCGTGTCACCCGGTCGCGCTGTGTGGCCGACACCAGCGGGCCGATCTGAGCGGTCGGATCGAGGGCGGGCCCCAGCTTCATGCCCTTCGCCAGCGTGGCGATGCCGCCGACCACCCGATCGAAATGCTTCCTCGCCACGTACAGCCGCGAGCCCGCGCTGCACACCTGACCATGATTGAAGAAGATGGCGCTGGCTGCGCCCGCCACGGCCTGATCGAGATCGGCGTCCGGCAGCACGATCACCGGCGATTTGCCGCCGAGTTCCACGGTAACCTTCTTCATGTTCCCCGCCGCGGCCTGCACGATCAGCCGACCCACCTCGGTGGATCCGGTGAAGGTGATCTTGTCCACGTCGGCATGCGCGGACAGCGCGGCGCCGGCGGTCGGCCCCATGCCGGTGACCACGTTCAACACGCCCCTCGGGAAACCCGCCTCCAGCGCGAGTTCACCCAGGCGCAGGGCGGAGAGCGGCGTTTCCTCCGCCGGCTTGAGCACCACCGTGCAGCCCGCGGCGAGCGCCGGCGCGCACTTCCAGGTCGCGAGCAGGAACGGAAAATTCCAGGCGATGATGGCGCCGACGACCCCCACCGGCCGCCGCGCGGAGAAGGCCGCATACTCCTGGCCCGGCACCAGTGTGCCCGAGATGGGCAGCGTCTTGCCCTCGAGCTTCGTGGGCCAGCCCGCCATGTAGCGCCACACCTCGAGCGCATGCTTGATGTCGACGTGGCGCGCCACGAGCACCGATTTGCCGTTGTCGATGGCCTCGAGCTCCGCCAGTTCGTCCGCATGCTGTTCGATCAGATCGGCGAGGCGGTGCAGCAGCCGCTCGCGGTCCACCGGCTTCAGGCGTGCCCAGTCCCCGCCCTCGAAGGCCCGGCGCGCCGCACCCACAGCGAGGTCGATGTCGGCCGCGCTGCCAAGCGCGCAGTGGGCGATGATCCGGTCGCTCGACGGGTCGCGCACCTCGAAGGTCTTGCCGTCGACGGACGGCACCGACGCGCCGCCGATCAGCAGCCCCCGCGGCTTGGCGAGGAAGGCGGCATTCGCCGGATGGATGGCGGCCAGATCATTGACCAGTGACGAGGCCAGGGGCTGGGTCGCGACGGCGCTGCACATGAGGAGCACTCCTGAAAGGGCCAGAGGAAGGTCCCCCGAGTATCGCGGTGCGTCGCCAAACGCGGTATAAGTCATAAGGAGCAGACGGACTAATACTTTGGTATCAGACCATGACCACCCAGGCGCCGCCGCATGTGCTGATTGCGGACGACCACCCGCTGTATTGCGACGCGTTGCGGGCCATCGTGCCCCAGGCCTGTCCCGGCGCCGAGATCAGCGAGGCCAATTCCCAGGAAGAGGTGCTGGGCGCCGTCGCCGCTCAACGAGCGTTCGATCTCGTACTGCTCGATCTCAATCTGCCCGGGGCGCAGGGTCTCTCCTGTCTCGAGGCGCTCAAGCGCCTCACCCCCGAGACACCCATCGTCGTCGTCTCCGCCGTCGACGATCCGAAGATCATGCAGGACGTCATCATGAGCGGTGCCA